>Ga0307409_100001881_pt1 | contig 10699 bp, 10 predicted proteins | sample 322Ometagenome_2_FD_203888 | JGI IMG/M metagenome (GOLD analysis project Ga0307409, IMG submission 203888) | Maize rhizosphere microbial communities from greenhouse at UC Davis, California, United States - 322HYB-O-2 | ecosystem: Host-associated > Plants > Roots > Rhizosphere > Soil | place...
CCCGGGCCCTGATCACCTGCGACCCCGACTACTACCGCTGGACCCAGTGGCTGTTCCTGCGCTTCTTCGAGCGGGGCCTGGCCTACCGCAAGGCGTCCCCGGTCAACTGGTGCCCCAACGACCAGACGGTGCTGGCCAACGAGCAGGTCATCAACGGCCACTGCGAGCGCTGTGACGCCCTGGTCGAGAAGCGCGAGCTGACCCAGTGGTTCTTCAGGATCACCGAGTACGCCCAGCGGCTGCTGGACGACATGGAGGGCCTGCACTGGAGCGACAAGGTCCTGACCCAGCAGCGCAACTGGATCGGGCGCAGCGAGGGGGCCGACGTCGACTTCCAGGTGGCCGAGACCGGCGAGACGGTGCGGGTCTTCACCACCCGGCCCGACACCCTGTTCGGGGCCACCTTCTTCGTGCTCGCCCCCGAGCACCCGCTGGCCGAGCGGCTGGTCGCCGGCACCGAGCGCGAGCCCGAGTTCCGGGCCTTCCTGGAGCGGGTGGGCCGCGAGACCGAGATCGAGCGGCTGTCCACCGAGCGCGACAAGGAGGGCGTGTTCCTGGGGGCGCATGCCGTCAACCCGGTCAACGGCGAGCTGATCCCCATCTGGGCCGCCGACTACGTGCTGCTGGAGTACGGCACCGGGGCGATCATGGCCGTGCCCGCCCACGACCAGCGCGACCTCGAGTTCGCCCACAAGTACCGGCTGCCGGTGCGGGTGGTGGTCCAGCCGGCGGGGGAGGAGCCGCTGGACGGCGCCACCCTGGCCGAGGCCATGAGCCACGAGGGGGTGCTGGTCAACTCCGGCGCCTATGACGGCCTGCCCGCCACCGAGGAGGGCATCCCCCGCATCACCGCCGACCTGGAGGCCCGCGGCCAGGGCGGCCCGGCGGTCAATTTCCGGCTGCGCGACTGGCTGCTGTCGCGCCAGCGCTACTGGGGCTGCCCGATCCCGATCGTCCACTGCCCGGCCTGCGGCGAGGTCCCGGTCCCCGACGACCAGCTGCCGGTGCCGCTGCCCGACGACGTCACCGACTTCCGCCCCAAGGGCCTGTCCCCCCTGGCCACCAGCGAGGCCTGGGTCAATGTGGACTGCCCCCGCTGTGGCGGCCCGGCCCGGCGCGAGACCGACACCATGGACACCTTCGTGGACTCGTCCTGGTACTTCCTGCGCTACACCGGCCTGGACCCCGACCGGCCCTTCGACCCCGACCGGGTGGCCACCTGGATGCCGGTGCACCAGTACACCGGGGGGATCGAGCACGCCATCCTGCACCTGCTGTACGCGCGGTTCTTCACCAAGGTCCTGTACGACATGGGCCAGGTCGGCTTCGCCGAGCCCTTCACCTCGCTGCTGAACCAGGGCATGGTGGTGATGCACGGGCATGCCATGTCCAAGTCCCGCGGCAACCTGGTCGAGCCGTCCGAGATCATCGACGAGCACGGCGCCGACGTGGCCCGGCTGACCATGCTGTTCGCCGGGCCGTTCGAGGACGACGTCGACTGGGCCGACGTCTCCCCCGAGGGCATGGCCCGCTGGATCCAGCGGGTCTGGCGCTCGGTCCACGCGGCCGTCGCCGACCCGGCCGCGGGGCCGTCCGACCCCGAGCTGGAGCGGCAGGCCCACCGGACCACGGCCGGGGTCACCGACGACCTGGAGCGGTTCCGCTTCAACACCGCCGTCTCCAAGCTGATGGTGCTGTCGAACCATCTGGCCGACGCCATCCGGGCCGGCCGGGGCAGCGCCGCCCAGCGCCGTGACGCCGCCGAGCGCCTGGTCCTGCTGCTGGCCCCCCTGGCCCCGTTCATCACCGAGGAGCTGTGGCGCGGGGTCCTGGGCAGCTCGGTGTCGGTCCACGTCTCGCCCTGGCCGGAGTTCGACCCCGACCTGGTCCGCAGCGACCAGGTCACCTGCGTCATCCAGGTCGACGGCAAGGTCCGCGACCGCATCCAGGTCGCCCCGGACACGACCGGGGACGAGCTGAAGCAGCTGGCCCTGGAGGCCGAGCGGGTCCAGGCCGCCCTCGGCGGCCGGGAGGTCGCGCGGGTGGTGGTGGTCCCGCCCAAGCTCGTCAACCTGGTGACGAGCCGGTAGCGGCGCTCCTGATCAGCTTGAGCTTGGCCCCGTGGCCGGGGTCGCGGCGGAGCTCGGCCACCGGGGTGACCTCGATCGGCGGCGGGACGGCGCCGGCGTCGTGGAGCTGGAGGGCCAGGGCGGCCCGGACCCGGGCCGGGGTGTCCGCCGGGACCCCCTCGCGCAGCACCACCGCCACGTGCAGGCCGGCCGGGTCGTGCACCACCTGGTACTGGCGGACCTCCAGCAGCTCGGCGGCGGGCCCGGAGAGGTGCGCCGCGAGCTCGGCCCGGCGCAGCCGCGGGTCGGTGACGATCCGGTCGAAGTCGTCCATCAGGGTCGCCTTGGGCAGGGTCGGCAGCTCCGACAGGGGCACGTCGCCGCCGGCCGCGTCCGGGCCGAGCAGGTCGCGGTAGTACGGCGAGGCGGCCACGGCGTGGGCGATCAGGGCCCGCAGCCGCTCGGCCTGGTGGGCGAGCAGCCGGTCGCGGGACCATCGGTCCCGGGCGAGCTGCTCGCCGGCCATGGCCAGCAGGCGGTCGGGGTGGTGGACGAGGTCGAGGCCGAGGCGGTCGTGGTCATGGAGCCTCCTCCCCGGGCGCCTCCGCGGCGGTCCGCGCCCGTATCAGGCCCATCGCGTAGGCCAGGAACATCTCCTCGAACTGCTCGGCGTCGATCGCTCCCGGCTCGTCGGCCAGCAGTGCCTCCAGCCCCATGCCGCGGCTGATGGCGTAGACGCCCCGGACCACCTCCCGGGCCGGCAGCTTGAACTCGGCCTGCCAGCGGGCCGTCCACCCCTCGAGCAGCCCGCCCACGGTGTCGAGCAGCCGCTCGTGCTGCTCGGCGACCCGCCGCCGAAGCTCCGGGCGTCGCGAGGCGTGGGCCCAGAACTCCACGTACACCGCCGTCCATCCCGGGTGCTCCGGGCGTAGCCGGCCATCTCCCGGCGCTGGCCCGCAGGCTGGGGTGTGGACAACGCGAACCGGCGGGCGGCGGAGGTGGCTAGCTTCTTCGGCGGCCGAGCGCCCATCCGGAAGGAGAGCCATGTCGCAACCGCCGCCGTTCCTGCTGCCCCAGCGTCCCTGGTCCCGGGTGGGCGCACTGCTGGCCGGCGCGGGCCGACAGCGGGTCGCGGTCGCACTCCTCGCCGTGGCCGCGCTGCTGGTGGCCGGGGTCGTCTGGGTGCGGGCCATGCCCCACGCGGGTGGTGGAGGGGAGGCAGGGGCCCCGGGGCTGACCGACCAGGCGACCGGCCAAGACGCCGCCGGCTCGGGGGCCGGTGGGGGAGAGGGCGCCGCCGGCGCGGACCAGACCCTGCCCCGGGCCGCACCCGACACCTCGGCGGGATCTGCCGGCCGATCGGGCCCGCTCGCCGTCCACGTCGCCGGCCACGTCCGCCACCCGGGCCTCGTCCGTCTCCCCGCCGGCAGCCGTGTCAACGACGCCATCCGCGCCGCGGGCGGCGTCACCTCCGGCGCCGACCTCGACGCCGTCAACCTCGCCCGCAAGCTCACCGACGGCGAACAGGTCCTCATCCCCGGCCCCGGCGACCCGCCCCCTCCCCTCCCTCCGGGCGCCACGTCAGCTCCCGGCGCCCCGGCCGGCCCCTTGGACCTCAACACCGCCACCGTCGAACAGCTCGACACCCTCCCCGGCGTCGGCGAGGTCACCGCCGGCCGCATCGTGGCCTACCGCTCCGCCCACCCGTTCACCACCGTCGACGAGCTCCTCGAGGTCCCCGGCATCGGCCAGCGCCGCTTCGACCAGCTCAAGGACCTGGTGACCGTCACATGACGCGGGGCGCGAGCCCGCCCGTCCCTCCCGACGTCGAGGCCGACTCGGACGCCGACGGGGTCGCCCTGGCGGCCGCCACCGCCGCCGGCGTGCTCCTCGGGGCCCGGTTCCCGCTGGCGGCCGCCTGGGTCGCCGCGACCCTCTGCCTGGTGGTCGCCAGCCTCGGCGTGGGCCGCGGGGGTGGCCGCCAGGGCGAGCCCGGCAACCGCGCTCCGCCGGGGACCGGCGTGATCGCCGGTGTCCTGGTCATCGGGACGCTCCTGGCGGCCGGGGCGGCGGCGGCGTCGGTCCGGGCGACGGCCGTGCAGCGTGGCCTGCTCGCCGGGTGGATCGGACGGCCGGGGCGCGTCGAGGTCACCGGGGCGGTCGGGGAGGAGCCGCGTCGGGTCCGGTACGGCGGGTACTGGGTGGTGCTGGTCGTGGACCGGGTTCGGCTCGGCGAGCGGACCCTCAGGACCTGGGAGCGGGCCGGGCTCGTCCTGGGCCGCGATCAGGAAGAGGTTCCCGGCCGGAGGCCCGGGCCGGACGGTCAGTCGCCGGCCGGGGATGGCGGGCTGGCGGCCGGTAATGACGGGCAGGCGGCCGGGACGGCCGGCTGGCGGTCGGGGACGGCCGGCTGGCGGTCGGGGAACGGCTGCGGGTTCGGGCGTCGGTGGCGGCGGCCCGGTGGAGCGATCCGCTGGGGCGCCAGCCGCGGGTCGTGCTGCGGCGGCCCGTGATCGAGGAACGGGCGCCCCCGGGGGGCGGCGTGGGCGCGGCGGCGTTGCGGGCCAGTGAGGTCGTGCGGGACGCGGCGCGGCGGCGGGCGCTGGCCACGCTGGCCCCGGAACGGGCGGGGCTGCTGGTCGGCATGGCCCTTGGCGACACCTCGCTGCTGCCGGGCGACCTGGAGCGGGACTTCCGGGCCGCCGGGCTGACCCACCTGATGGCGGTCAGCGGCGCCAACCTGGCGGTGGTGCTCGGGGCCGGGCTGTGGCTGGCCGGGGCCGCCGGGGCCGGGCGCCGGACCCTGGCCGTCGCCGGGGTCGTGCTGGTGGTGCTGCTGGTGGTGGTCACCCGGTGGGAGCCGAGCGTGCTCCGGGCCGGGGTGATGGCCGGGCTGGTGCTGTTCGGGGTCGCGGCCGGGCGGGGACCGGGCGGGCGGCGGGCGTTGTGCCTGGCCGTGGTGGTGCTCCTGCTGGCCGACCCGGCCCTGGTCGCCGCCCTGGGGTTCCAGCTCTCGGTGGCGGCCACGGCCGGTGTCCTCTGGCTGGGACCGGGCGTGACACGGGCGCTGCCGGAGCGGGTCCCCGAGCGGGTCCGCAAGGGCGTCGGCATGACCCTCGGCGCCCAGGCGGCGGCCGTCCCGGTGATCGCCCTGGCTCTCGGGCCGGTCTCCCTCGCCGGGCTGCCCGCCAACCTGCTCGGGCTGCCGCTGGCGGGCGGCCCGATGCTCCTCGGCGTGGTCGCCGCCGCCACCGCCCCGGTCGCGCCGTGGGCCGCGACCCTCGCCTGCCGGCTGGCCGACCCGTTCCTGGCGGCGCTGATCGCGGTCGCCCGCTGGGCGGCGGGACTTCCCGGCGGAACGGTCACCCTCAGCGGGCCGGCCAGGGCGGGGCCGGCCGCGGTGGTGCTCCTCGTGCTGCTGGTCGTCGTCCGGCACCGGCGTTCGCCATACTTGGCACGCCCCGTCGACCCGCCGCCCGACCCCGAGAGGACGGTCAGAGGACGAGATGATCACCGCCGACGAGCTCCGCCGGGCGGCGTTGTCCCTCCCTGAGGCGGAGGAGCGCGAGACCTGGGGCCACCCGACCTTCCGGGTCAGGGACAAGATGTTCGCCACCCTGTCCGACGACGGCCGCTCGGCCGGGATCAAGACGACCAAGGAGGAGCAGACGGCCCTGGTCGCCGCCGCCCCGGAGACCTTCGGGGTCCCGGCCTACGTCGGCCGCCACGGCTGGGTCAGCGTCGAGCTGGCGACCGCCGACCCGGCCGAGGTCCGCGAGCTCGTGACCGAGGCGTGGCGCCAGACCGCCCCCAAGCGCCTGGTCGCCGCCCATGACACCGGCCACCCGGCCGTCGGCCACCCCGGGTCGGCGCACCCCGCTGTCGGCAACCCCGGGTCGGCGACCTAGCACGGTGGGTCGGGCGCCGCGGCGCACCCGGGCTGGGCCGCACCCCGGGGCAACCGGTATGGGCCGGTGGGTGTTCCGGGGCCGGGGTAGCATGCCGGCCATGGCCGCTCGAGCTGGATCCGTGCCGGTGACGCTCGTCCTCGGGGAGGAGGAGCTGCTGGCCGAGCGCGCGGTGAACGACGCGGTGTCGGTGGCCAGGGAACGGCTGGGCCCCGGGACCTCGGTGGAGGAGGTCAGGGGCGGGGGGCTGCCTGACGGGTTCGCCATGGGCCTGGCCACGGCGTCGCTGTTCGGTGGCGGGCGGGTCGTGGTCGTCCAGGAGGCGGACACGCTGGACGCGGTCGCCCGGGACGCGGTGCTGGCCCTGGCCGCCGACCCGGCCGCCGGGACCGCGGTGGTGCTGCGGGCGGCCGCGCCGGGGCGGCAGGGGAAGTTCTTCAAGGACGTCCAGCACCACGCCGCCACGGTGCTGGTCGCCAGGCTCAAGCCGTCCGAGCGGGCGAGCTGGCTGCGGGCCGAGATGCGGCGGCTGGGGCGCAAGGCCGACGAGGCGGCGGTGGCGGCGCTGGTCGACACCGTCGGCCAGGACCTCCGGGAGCTCGCCGGGGCCGTGGCCAAGCTGCACGTGGCGGTGCCGCCGCCGACGGTGCTGACGGCCGGGCATGTCACCGAGTTCCTGGCCCAGACGGCCGACCGCGGCATCTTCGAGCTCACCGACGCGGTGTTCGCGGCCGACGCGGCCACCGCCCTGGACCGGCTCGATGCCCTGATCGACCAGGGCGAGGACCCGATCCGCCTCCTCGGCTTCATCGCCAGCCAGCTCCGGCTGCTGCTGCGGGTCGCCGACCATCCCGAGCTGCCCAAGGGCCAGGTCGCCAGCCTCCTCGGCGGCGGGGTCCGGGACTGGCAGGTGGACCGGGCCCGGCGCCAGCTCCGCCGGTTCCGCCCGGGTGACCTGCACCGCGCCCTCGACCTGATCGCCGAGGCCGACGCCCACATCCGCAACGGCACCGCGTCGCCGCGGCTGCTGCTGGAGCTGCTGATCGCCCGCCTGTCGGGCGCCGGCGCCCCGGCCGGGTCCGCCCGCTAGGGCGTCGCCGACAGGGCGTAGCGCCCCGGCGGGGTGCCGAGGTGGCGCTTGAACTGGCGGGTGAAGTGGGCCTGGTCGTAGAAGCCGACCCCGGCGGCGACCAGGGCGATGGGTTCGCCGTCGAGCAGGCGCCGGCGGGCGGCGTCGATGCGCCGGGCCGTCACGTACTGGTGCGGCGCGATCCCGAAGGTGCCGGTGAAGCAGCGGACGAGGTGGGACGGTGACGCGCCGAGGTCCCGTCCCGCCTGGGCCAGGGTCGTGCGCTCGAACAGCCGCTCGTCGAGCAGGTCGCGCAGGTCGCCGGCCAGCCCCGGGGGGCCGGTCCCGAACCGCGGTGGGGTGGCGGCCGGGAGTCCACCGGGGCTGGTCCCGGAGGGGATGCCGCCGAGGTGGGCCCGGAGGCGGTCGCCGACCAGGGCCAGCCGGGACTCGGCCTCGAGGGCGTCGTCGGGGTGGCCGAGGGCGCGGTGCAGGGCGTGGACGGCCTGCCGCAGGGCGGGCCCTGAGATGTCGGGGCGGTCGACGGCGGGACCGGTCAGGCGTTCGTCGAGCACGTCGGTGGACAGGTACAGGACCCGCTTGCGGAACCCGCCGTGGGCGCCGGCGCGGCCGTCGTGGACGACGTTCGGGGGCAGGATGAAGACCCGCTCGCCGCCGGCGCCGCGGTGTCGGGTCTCGAGGTCGTAGCGGATCCAGCCGTCGTCGACGACGAACACCGTCCAGGCGTCGTGGACGTGCGGCGGATAGGCGTAGTCGACAAAGCGGGCATGGAAGACCTCCTGCACGCCCGCCACCACCGGTTTCCAGGCCCGGACCCACTCCGGTCCCGACGGCTGCCGACGCGACGGCGTCATGTCAGGATCGTACAAGACGGCAAGGTGCCCGCCGGTGTCCACTTCCGGGCATGACCTGCCCAGAGACGCCGCCGGCGAGATGAACCAGCTGCTCGGGCTGGCCGGGTTCGCGCTGGTCGGCTCCATCACGCCGGGACCGAACAACTCGCTGCTGCTCGCCTCGGGGAGCCGCTTCGGGTTCCGCCGGACCGCGCGCCACGTCGCCGGGACCGCCGTTGGCATGGGCGCCCTGGTCTTCGTCGTGGCCGGCGGGGTCGGGGTCGTGCTCCTGGCCGTGCCCGGTCTGGACCTGGCGCTGAAGGTGGCCGGTTCGGCCTACCTGCTGTACCTGGCGGCCAGGATCGCCACCAGCCACGGGGCCGGCGGGGCGGTGGCGGCGCGGCCGCTCGGGCTGCTGGGAGCCGTGGCCTTCCAGTTCGCCAACCCCAAGGGGTGGCTGTTCGCCCTGGCGGCGGCGAGCGCGTTCCTGCCAACGGGCCGCACGCCGGCGGCCGGGGGGCTTGCGGTCGCGGCCACGTGCGCGACCGTGATCCTGGGGACGGCGGCGGTGTGGGCCGCCGGCGGGGCGGCCCTGCGGCAGCTCACCGACGGCGGACGCGCCCAGCGGGTCCTCAACGTGGCTCTCGCCCTGGTCCTGGCCGGGTCGGTGGCCTTCATCTGGGTCTAGCCACCGCCTCCGGCCGTGGACGCGCCACCCTGGCCGGGCGGGGGAGTGGGTGAGCGGCTGGCCGGGACCTCCCGGCCCGGGCGCTACTGGCCCTGCTGGTTGACCGAGCGGGCGAGGCGCGCCTTGTGGTTGGCGGCGTTGTTCCGGTGGATGACGCCCTTGCTGGCGGCGCGGTCGTATTCGCGGGTGGCGCGGCGCAGGGCGGCCTCGGCGGCCTCCTGGTCACCGGCGGCGACACTCTCGCGGACCCGGCGGGCGTAGGTCTTCAGGGCCGAGCGGACCGACTTGTTGCGCAGGCGGGCCTGCTCGTTCTGCCGGTTGCGCTTGATCTGCGACTTGATGTTGGCCAAGAAAGGGCACTCCTGCAGTGAATTCACGAATGCACGGGGAACCGGGCGAGGCTAGCACAGCGGGTCGCCCGGGCTCAACGGCCGGCCGCGGGGCGGGGGGCGGCTAGGATGGGCGGGCCATGCCGACCGACCTTTCACGCCTGCGCAATTTCTGCATCATCGCCCACATCGACCACGGGAAGTCCACCCTGGCCGACCGGCTGCTCGACCTCACCCATGCGGTGAGCGAGCGGAACATGCGCGCCCAGTACCTCGACAAGATGGACCTGGAGCGCGAGCGGGGCATCACCATCAAGGCCCAGGCCGTGCGGCTGGCCTACGCCGCCACCGACGGCCGCGAGTACGTCCTGAACCTGATCGACACCCCCGGCCACGTCGACTTCACCTACGAGGTGTCGCGGGCCCTGGCCGCCTGCGAGGGGGCGGTGCTGCTGGTCGACGCCGCCCAGGGGATCGAGGCCCAGACCCTGGCCAACCTGTACCTGGCGGTCGAGGCCGACCTGGCCATCATCCCGGTGATCAACAAGATCGACCTGCCGGCCGCCCAGCCCGACCGGGTGGCGCGCGAGATCGAGCAGGTCCTCGGGGTGCCGGCCGAGGAGATGCTGCGGGTCTCGGCCAAGACCGGCGAGGGCGTGCCAGGGCTGCTGGAGGCGCTGGTCGAGCGGGTCCCCCCGCCGACCGGCGATCCCGGGGCTCCGGCCCGGGCGCTGGTGTTCGACTCGCTGTACGACTCCTACCGGGGCGTGATCGCCTACGTGCGGATGGTCGACGGCCGCCTGGCCAAGGACGACCGGGTCCGGATGATGGCCGCCGGGCACGTCTCGGAGGCCGAGGAGGTCGGGGTGTTCGCCCCCGAGGCCGTCCCCACCCCCGAGCTGGCCGCCGGCGAGGTCGGCTACCTCATCCCCGGGGTCAAGGACGTGCGCCAGGTTCGGGTGGGGGACACCGCGACCATGGCCGCCCGGCCGGCGGCCGGGCCGTTGCCTGGTTACCGGGAGCCGCGGCCGATGGTCTTCTCCGGCCTGTACCCGATCGAGGGCGACGACTTCCCCGACCTGCGCGACGCCCTGGACCGGCTGCGGCTCAACGACGCCGCCCTTGTCTACGAGCCCGAGTCGTCGACCGCGCTCGGGTTCGGGTTCCGGTGCGGGTTCCTCGGCCTGCTCCACATGGACATCGTCCGGGAGCGGCTGGAGCGCGAGTTCGACCTGGCCCTGATCACCACCGCCCCCAACGTCGCCTACCGGGTGACCCTGGAGACGGGGGAGACGATCATGGTCTCCAACCCCAGCGAGCTGCCCCCTGCCGGGTCGATCCAGCGGATCGAGGAGCCGTACGTGGCCGCCATGGTGCTGTGCCCGGCCGACTACATCGGCCCGGTGATGGAGCTGTGCCAGGGGCGCCGGGGCGAGCTGGTCACCATGGAGTACCTGTCCGAGGAGCGGGTCGAGCTGCGCTACCAGCTCCCCCTGGCCGAGATCATCTTCGACTTCTTCGACCAGCTGAAGTCGCGGACCCGCGGGTACGCGTCGCTCGACTACGAGCCGAGCGGGTACCGGGAGGCGGACCTGGTCAAGGTGGACGTGCTCCTCCAGGGCGAGCCGGTCGACGCCTTCTCGGCCATCGTCCACAAGGACAAGGCCTACGCCTACGGGCGGGCGATGACGGCCAAGCTCAAGCGGCTGATCCCGCGCCAGCTCTACGAGGTCCCGATCCAGGCCACCATCGGGGCCAAGGTGATCGCCCGCGAGACCGTCA
>Ga0307409_100001882_pt1 | contig 10697 bp, 11 predicted proteins | sample 322Ometagenome_2_FD_203888 | JGI IMG/M metagenome (GOLD analysis project Ga0307409, IMG submission 203888) | Maize rhizosphere microbial communities from greenhouse at UC Davis, California, United States - 322HYB-O-2 | ecosystem: Host-associated > Plants > Roots > Rhizosphere > Soil | place...
TCGTGGCGGAGTGCGTGGAGGGGGACGGGTAGGCGCGTCAGTACTCGGCGAACGCGTCGTCGGGGAAGCAGTACAGCCAGCGCTCGCCGCGCTCGGCCGACGCGATCACCGGGTGCGTGGTCGCGCGCGCGTGCTTGCTTGCGTGGCGGTTCGGCGAGGAGTCGCAGCAGAGCGTCGCGCCGCAGGTCTGGCACGTGCGCAGGTGGACCCACGAAGAGCCGGTCTTCACGCATTCCTCGCAGGCCTGCGCCTTCGGATGCTTGACGTCGTGGATGGCCGAGATGTGGGTGCACGTGTCGGCGTTCATCGCGCGTCACTCCGTTCGAGCTCGCTTCGATTCCAGGCCGCGCGGCTGGCCGCCGCGTCGTAGGTGCTCTCCAGGAACGCGCGCAGATCGGCCGACGGAGACACTGAGGTGCGCACCGCGTCGTACGGCAGAATGAATTCCGAGAAGTCAGTGTTGTAGCCGGCGGCAGCCGGACCGACCGCCGCGTCGCGAAAACCTGCCGGCTCCGGCGCGGCGTAGGCATAGAACGCCGGGTAGGGCACGGCGCCGCTGCCCGGCCAGAAGCCGTGGCTGATCACCTCGTGCGAGTATGCCTCCCGCGTCATGCCGTCCGCCCCTGGCCGTTCGGGCGCCCGTCGGCCCGAGAAGCGGGTGACCGCGAGATCGAAGCTGCCCCAGAAAAAGTGCACCGGGCTGCACTTGCCGACGAAGCCTGCGCGAAACTGCTCGAACACCGGCACGACCGCCGTGAGCACCTGCCACACGGCGTTCGCCGCGGCGGGATCGTAGGCGTGATGAATGGTGTCGTCAGTGAAGCGGATCGGATCGGGGATTTCGACCGGCATCGGCCAGATGCGGACTTCCACCCCGAGGCGCTGCAATGCGTTCATCACAGCGGAGTAGAAGTCGGCAACCGTGCGTGGTTCGAGCGGGATGCGCTCGGTCTTCCCGTCCGAGCTGTCGATGGCGAGCTGGTGATCGACGAAGTCGAACGTCATCGTCAGCGTCCGCCCGCCGGCGTTCATCGTCGGCGTCATGAGTCCGCGCGACGTCACGCGGAACGCGATGTTCCAGAAATGGTTGGTCAGCGGCGTCGTGGCGAGGCACACCTTGCCGACGACCTGCGTCCACATGTGCAGCGTCGCATAGGTGTCGGGCCAACCCTCGACGGGAAACCGCGGCCATGCACGGGCGGGGGCGTCAACGAGTCCGGTCATCCTGGTGGATCAGCATACGCCTCTCGCGGTGGTTGCGCGTGACGATGACGAGCCGCTGAGACGCAGAGCCGCAGAGTGCGCGGCTCAACCCCGCGTTCCGCAGTCTGACGGCAGGCGACGTCGACGTCATCCGCCTCGGCTGGCGCTGACGGACGTGCGGGTGATCTGGTCTTCGCGACCATATACAATCGACGCACATGGCATTCGAGGCCGAGATCAGCCTGCGCATTCCCAACATGAAAGTACGGCCGCTCGACGAGAGCGGGTACCCCATGGACTTCGCGTCGGTGAGGCTGAAAAAGCGGGTCACCGTCGAGGCCATTCCCAAGCCGGGCGACTCCATTCAGCTCACGAGCCGGTCCGGCCGGCCGTTCGACGCCACGGTGACGCGCGCGGAGTGGAGCGAGGGGCTCAACATGTTCGTCCTCTCGTGCCAGTATGGAAACCGCTCGATCTCGGCCGAAGAATACGGCGCGCTGGCCGAAGACCCCGAGTGGGAGATGAAGCCCCTCATCTAGGTCCTCCGTTTTTGAGTATTCTTTGCAGGTGTTCACCACGCTGACAGGGCGGGTTGCTGCCCTCGTGCTCGTCGCCGCTGCCGCCGCGTCATGCCGCACCGCGGCGGGCGATCCTGCCCCGCACATCATTCAGCCAGGAGCGCCGGGCGAGGCGAGCCGCGTCATCAGCACCGACAAGGCCGTGGACCTCTCGCACGTGCAATTCACGCCCGCCGACGTCCAGTTCATGCAGGGCATGATCGGCCACCACTCGCAGGCGATCGAGATGACCGATCTCCTCAAGACGCGCACCGAGAGCGAGGACATGCGCAAGCTCGCGCTGCGCATCGAGGTGTCGCAGGCCGACGAAATCAAAATGATGCAGCACTGGCTGGAAGTGCGCGGCCAGGAGGTGCCCGGCGAGCACGCGCATCACATGCACGGCGCGAAGCTGATGCCCGGGATGCTCTCCCCCGAGGAGATGGCGCGTCTCGCCGCGGCGAAAGGCGCCGAGTTCGACCGCCTCTTCCTCGAATACATGATCAAGCACCACGCCGGCGCGCTGACGATGGTGCAGGACCTCTTCGCGACCCCCGGCGCCGGCCAGGAAGCGGAGATCTTCGCGTTTGCGTCGGATGTGGACGCCGATCAACGCATGGAGATCGACCGCATGGGCGCCATGCTCAAGGAGCTTCAGAAATGAGATCTGCTGCAACCAGGCTTCTCTGTCTCGCCGCGGTGCTGTCGTCCGTTGTCGCGTACGGCGTCGCGCAGGAGCGCAACGGCGCCGCATCGACCGACCCCCGCGTCGGCCTCAAGGCGGGACTCAAGAACGCGGGCCAGGCGGCGCGCAACATGGAACTGGTGTCCACGCTGTTCAAGCCGCAGGGCTTCTTCGATCCGAGCGCCCCTGCCGGCAAGCCGACGCCGCCCGAGCGCGACCCGAAAGAACGGGAGAAGGAGGAAGCGGAACGCGAGGCGATGATCGCGCGCGGCGAGACCCCGCCGCTGCCGCCCGGCGCCAACAACCTGAACTTCGCCAACTCCGATCTGGCGTTCCGCGGCAACGAGCTCTTCATGGGCAACTTCCACGGGTTCAACAGCTACAACATCGAGAACGCGCGGCGCCCGCGGCAGATCGCCTCCGTGGTGTGCCCCGGCGGACAGGGCGACGTCTCGGTGCGCGGGAATCTCCTCTTCATGTCGGTCGAGCAGACGCGCGGGCGCCTCGACTGCGGCGTGGAAGGCGTGAAGACGCCGGTCAGCGCCGAGCGGTTCCGCGGCATTCGCATCTTCGACATCACCGACGTGAACAAGCCGAAGCAGGTCGCCGCCGTGCAGACGTGCCGCGGGTCGCACACGCATACGCTCGTGTCCGACCCCGATGACAAGGGCAACATCTACGTGTACGGCTCCGGCACGAGTTCGGTCCGGTCGGCCCAGGAGCTTGCCGGCTGCTCCGGCCTCGACCCCAAGGAGGATCCGAACACCGCGCTCTTCAGCATCGACGTCATCCAGGTGCCGCTCGCCGCACCGGAGAAGGCGGCCATCGTCAGCCGGCCGCGCATCTTCGCGGACGTCGCCAGCGGCGACATCGCCGGGCTCTGGGCCGGCGGCGATCACGGGCCCGGCACGCAGAAGACGTCGGTCACCAACCAGTGCCACGACATCACCGTGTTCCCCGAGATCGGCCTGGCGGCGGGCGCGTGCTCGGGCAACGGCATCCTGCTCGACATCTCGGACCCGAAGAACCCGAAGCGTCTCGACCACGTGTCCGACAAGAACTTCGCGTACTGGCACTCAGCCACGTTCAACAACGACGGGACGAAGGTGATCTTCACGGACGAGTGGGGCGGCGGCACGCGCCCACGCTGCCGTGCGACCGACCTGCCGAACTGGGGCGCCGACGCGATTTTCGACGTCGTCGACAAGAAGCTGAAGTTCGCGAGCTATTACAAGCTGCCCGCGCCGCAGACCGAGCAGGAGAACTGCGTCGCACACAACGGGTCGCTCATCCCCGTGCCCGGACGCGACATCATGGTGCAGGGCTGGTATCAGGGCGGCGTGTCGGTGTTCGACTTCACCGATTCGGAGAAGCCCGTGGAAATCGCGTTCTTCGATCGCGGTCCAATCGACGCCAAGCAGCTGATCACCGGCGGCTACTGGTCGGCGTACTGGTACAACGGCAACATCTACGGCTCGGAGATCGCGCGCGGCATCGACGTGTTCCGGCTGACGCCGAGCACCTACCTGACCAAGAACGAGATCGATGCCGCCATCCAGGTACGCAACGAAGAGCTGAACGTCCAGGAACAGCGGCGGGTAACGTGGCCGGCGACGACGGTGGTCGCGCGCGCGTACCTCGATCAGCTCACGCGGAGCAAGGCCATTCAGGCGGAGCGCGCGGCGGCCGTCGGCGCAGCACTCGATCGCGCAGACACGCTGCGTACGGGGAAGGAGAAAGGCGCGTCCGAGGTCCTTACGCAGCTCGAGACGCTCGCCACGCAACTGGCGAGCGACGCCGGCAGCGCCAGCGGACGCGACGCGGCGCGGCTGCGAGCGCTCGCTGAAACCATCAAGGGCCGGACGGCGCGGCTGCAGTAGTCACGGCGCGCGATGCGTTGCACGACCGTGCCGGCTGCGAGCTCTCAGGCGGACTTGCGGCCGACCAGCCGCCAGAACTGCAGCTCGTCGAGGATCGTGATGCGATGCCCTTTCTCGCGGAGGCGCTTGATCTCCATGAGCTTGCGCCCGGCGTCGCGGCCCGCCGCCTGCAACGGGTTCGGACGGCCGCGCACCACCACGGTGGTGCGCTCGGACGCCATCGAGTGCACGACGGCGCCGGCGCGGCGCGCGGCGCGGATCGCATCGCGGCGCGGCCGCGTCAGGATTCCGGTGAACGCGAGGTGCACGCCTTTCAGCGTGCGGACGACGCCGGCCCGCAGTGAGGCGGGCGGATTGCAGAGCGCGTCGATCAGCTCGTCGGCGCTGTCATAGCGCTTGCGGCGCTCTCCGATGCACCGGTAGATGATCTCCTTCAGGTGATCGCTGCACGCGAGGCGCCGCACCTCCGGGGCCCGAATTCTCGCCTGCGCATCGCCCTTCACCAGCATCGCGAGCAGCTGCCCCACCTGGTAGACATCGTCGCGTGCCTGCCATTTCGGCGCGGCGCGGGCCAGCAGATCGCTAGGTACCATGGACAGGTTCAACGTGTGGGCGGTGATGCCGCGCACGTCGCTCTGCTGCCGGACGATGCCGAAGTCGCCCAGCTTGAGCCGCCGCCCCTGACAGACGAACACGTTCATCGGCGTGAGGTCGCGGTGGAGCAGCTGGCCGCGATGGAGCTTGCCGAGCACCTGCAGGATGCCGGCAATCTCGCGACGGGCGGCCGCTTCGGAGAATGCTTTCGTCGTGCGCTGGAGAAAGGCGCTGAGATCGCCGTGCCGTGCGTACTCGAGGGCGAGGCAGTAGAGAACGCGCCCGTCCGTGCGCATCAGGGGAAACATGTCGAAGACGTTGATCGCTCGCGGATGATCCCTGAGGAGCAGGCCGAAGTAGGCCTCGCGGAGCCAGCCCTCGATGTGCCGGCTCACCTTGATGCAGACCGTTTCGGGGACGGCGGTCGATCGGCCCATCGTCGTCGCGAGGTACACCTGCCCGAACCCGCCCTCGCCGATCAGCCGCTCGATGCGGTAGCGGAGGTGCGTCTCTGCGCTGGCGAGCACCTGCCCGGCCTGGAGCAGTTGCGGCAGCTTGCGCCGCGGCCGGTGGACGGCCGTTGCCGTGCGCGTGGTCGCAGCGGTGTCGAGGCGCGACACGCGTGCCCCCGAATCGACCTCTATCATTCCAACCGTACCTTCGCCTGCAGAAATTCGCCGTAGCGGGCGGCGGCTGCCGTAACCGCAGCCCTTGCGGTCCTGCCGAACGCTGCACCAGATGTCACCCGGATCGTGACGACGCCCTTCTGAAGCGTGCGCCGCCACCACCCGGCTACGCGACCGTCGACGAGGAGCGGCGCGCCCGATTGTCCGTAGCTGTCGGCAGAGACCGGAGGCACCGCCGCGTCGAATGCCGCGCTCCGGTCCTTGTAGGCTATCAGGTACTCGTCGTAGAGAGGCAGGAGAAAGGCACCCACCTCCGTTCGCGTCACCGGCGGCTCCGTCGATGACGCCCAGCAGGTCTCGCCGTCGATCACTTCACGCGTGAGTGTGCGCCCGGCCATGTCGATGGCGGCCTTCGCGTCCGCGGTTCGCAGTCCCGACCACCAGATGAAATCGCGCACGGTCGCGGGGCCGCGGGTCGTGAAGTAGCGTGTGGCGAGCTCCGCCAGCGATTCGTCGCGGGAGAGAAGTCTTGCGCGCGGCGCGCGCTCGTCCATGAGCGCGTGGGTGAGCTGCCTGCCGGCCCTCGGGCCGCTGCAGATCACCTCGTCGAGTTCGGCGCGCAGCAGCAGGAACGTGAATCGAAGCCCGTCGACGGGGACGCGCGCCTGCTGCAGCGCGCGGCGGAGCGCATCGCGCTGCTGCGGACCGCGTTCGAGTACGGCCGCTAGTGCCTTGTTGCTCCGGCGAAACACGGCGGCGTCGAGCCCGAGCTTCCGGCAGTAGGGGGCCATTCCGGCGCCGATGCGCGGCGCGGTGAGCCGCAGCATCCAGCGGATATCGGCCGGAGCGACCAAATGCCAGGTGGGGCGCAGCACGTGCGTGCGCAGGATGCGGCCCTCGTCGAATGCCTTGTCGATTGCTGCCTCCGTAGCACCGCGGAGACTCTGCGCGAGCCCCCACTTGGCGCCGCGGTAGTCCTGCGCCTGCACGGCGCCGAGTCGCGTGACGAGATCCGCGGGCCGGGTCAGCGTCGGGGCGGAGAGGTACTGATTGCGCAGTCGACGGCGCGTGACCTCACGCCGGCGGTCGGCCATTGCGACCGCCTCAGGTGGTCGAGTCGTGCCCGTGGCGAGACGCGACCACGCGGCGGACTTCGCTGATGAGCGCTTCGGGCAGCGTCGGCAGCAGCAGGTAGCCGTCGCACCCGCCGTCGATGGCCGCTTCGCGATCCTCCGGCTGCATCAGCGTCGTGAGGACCACGACCGGCACCGCCGCCGTCTTGGTGTCGTGCTTGAGTCGATGCAGGAGATCGACGCGCCCGGGTTGCGGCAGCCGCGTGATGACGACGTCCGGCGGCTGCTTGCGGGCCGCGGCAAAGGCTTCGTCGGGATCGGCGGCGACCTTCACGTCGAAGCCGTCGGCGCGGAGGGCTTCGCCGTAGATGGCGCGTTCGTCAGGAAACTGCGTGACGAGCAGCAGCGACCGTTGGGCCATGACAATATGGGCTCGGACCCGCCGGGGTTCGTTTGAAGAGTTCAGGCCTTGCCCCGATCGTGAACCTCGGAGATCTGATCCCGAAGGGTCGATCCCGTGGGGGGCACCCCGTGATGCATGGCGAGGTGGGGGACAAGGCGGCGCTGGACGCTCGCCTGCGTGAACAGGCGGTCCATGAACGCCACGTTGCGTGCCATGCAGAACTGCTCGAGACGTTCGCGCGCGGCGCGCGCCATGCGCCGGCGCACCCGCGCCTGGTCGAGCAGTGTTTCGATGGCGCCTGCGAGCCACGTCGGGTCGCCGGCCTTCACCAGTCGGCCGGTCCACCCGTCGTCGATCGCTTCGCGCAGCCCGGGCACGTCGGTCGCCACGATCGGCAGCCCCAGCGCCATGGCTTTGAGGAACACGTCAGGCACTTCCGCGGGCGTGTTGGTGGTCCTCCACGGAGCGATGAGCAGCGTGTGGAGGCGCATCAGGCCGTGAAGCGCGGATTGGTCCGGAGCGGCGACGACCCTGACCAGATCGCTTAGGCCGTGGCGGGTCACGTCCTGTTGAACGGCGGAGTGAGTGGCGTCCGGCGCAAGCACCGTCAGGTACACTTTGCGGCCGCGCGCCTGCAACGCGGCGGTCGCGACGAGCGCGTCGTCGAGGCCCACGTCTCCCGGCGGTCCGACTACCGTGAGAAGCGCATCGGAGCGCCGGACCTCGCTGAAGAAGGGAAGGTTCGCGAGGTCAATCCCTTCGTACATCCAGTGGCACTTCGAGACGACGCCGGAGCCGCAGATCTCCGCCAGCAGGCCCAGGCTGGCGGCGCTGCGGGTGATGATGAACTGCGCGACCTTCGCACGCGTCCGCAGCTCGCGGGACCGCAGTCCCTGCTGCGCGAGATCGTTGGCTTCGACGCTGAAGCTGTAGGGAATGTCGGTGGCCGCGGCAACCGTGCGCGCGATGTCGGTCGCCTTGTGCATCGAATACGCGTGCAGGTGCGTGATCCCGCGCGCGACGACCTGTCCGGCGAGCCAGTCGGCTTCTTCCCGTCCCGTTTCATGCGCGATGCGCGCGGGAAGATACGTGACACGAATCCGGGAGGCGGCAGCCTCGGGGAGCACAGGCCCCACCTCCGCCCGATGCATCGCGAACACCCGGACGTTCAGCCCGCACTGCTCCAGCTCGATCAGCTCGTCGATGAGACGCTGGTCCGAGGCGCGCGGGAACTGGTTGACGACGTAGCCGATGCGGGTGCCGAAACAAGCGGTCATAGTGCGCTCATGCGTTTAGGGTTCGAAACGCGCCCGGAGATATAGCGGCGGGAAAATTTCTGTCGCAACGGCTTTCGATTGACTTTTGCGTGCGGACGGCTGACCTTAACCGTTCCGGCATGCGCCCCCTGCGCTACCTCTGTTACCGCGCGCTCCATTCGGTGCTCGTCCTGGTGGCCGCGTCCGTGCTGCTTTTTGCCGTCCTCCAGGCGGTCCCCGGGGACTTCCTCGACGATCTCCGCCTCAATCCGCAGATTTCTCCCGAAACGGTGGCCGTGTTGCGCCGGCAGTACGGCATGGACGAACCGGTGCCGACCCAGTACTTCCGCTGGGCCGCGTCGGTGGTCCGGGGGGAGTTCGGTTTTTCGCTGCTCTATAACCGGCCCGTGGGCCCGCTCCTGCGCGAGCGAGCCATCAACACGCTGCTGCTGACGGTGACGGCCACGCTCCTGGCGTGGTCCGCGGCGGTGCCGATCGGAGCGATGACCGCCCGGCGCCGCGGCACGCTTGTCGATCGCGCGACGGGGGTGGCCGTCGCATTCCTCGTTGCGGTGCCCGATCTCCTGCTGGCGCTGGTGCTGCTGCTGCTCGCAACCGATCTGGGCGGACTTCCCGCGGGCGGAATGGTGTCTCCGGGAATGGTGTCTGGCGCCGGATGGGAACGGGTGCGGGACGTGGTGACCCACCTCGCGCTGCCGGCACTCGCGCTGAGCCTTCTCCTCGCGCCCGTGGTCGTGCGCCACGTGCGCGCGAGCCTGATTGAGGCGCTCGACGCGCCCTTTATTCAGGCGGCACGAGCCGCTGGGGCATCCGACCGCCGTCTCGTGTACAGGCACGCGCTACGCGCGGCGGCAACGCCGATCGTGTCGCTCCTCGGGCTGTCGATCGGGTCGCTGCTGAGCGCCTCGATTGCGGTGGAAGCGATCATGAGCTGGCCGGGCATGGGGCCGCTCCTCCTCGAGGCCATCCACGCGCGCGACGTGCACCTGGTCGTCGGCGTGGCGCTCGCATCGACCTGCTTTCTGCTCGCCGGCAATCTCGTCGCCGACGGTCTGGTGTTCCTCGTGGACCCGCGCACCCGGTCATGACACGTCTGCGTACCGCCGCGGCGCTGCTGGCCGTTATTTACGCCGCTGCGGCGGCGGCAGCGTTCCTGGCGCCGTACTCGCCGACCGAGCAGAACCGCCGCTTCCCGTTCGCGCCCCCTATGACACTGCGGTTCGTTGATGCGTCCGGCCGCTTTCACGTGCGCCCGTTCGTCTACTCGCTGGTACCGCGCGCCAACACGTTCGACGTCTACGACGAAGATCGCACCCGTGCCCACGCGATCCGGTTCTTCGTGACGGGCGCCCGCTACCGATTCGCCGGCCTGGTACCGTCGTCGCGGCATCTCGTGGGCATCGACGGCCCGGAGCGCCTCTTCCTGATGGGCAGTGACGAGTACGGGCGCGACGTGTTCTCCCGCCTTCTGCACGGCGCCGGCATCTCGCTTGGCGCCGGGCTGCTGGCGGCGGCGGTGGCGGTCGGTCTGGGACTGGTCGCGGGGGGCGCAGCCGGGTTCCATGGCGGCGTCGTCGATAACGCGGTGATGCGCGGGGCGGAGCTGATGATGGCGGTGCCTTCGCTTTATCTCCTCCTCGCCGTGCGCGCGGCGCTGCCGCTTCACCTCGAGCCGGCCGAAACCTTCGTGCTGCTCGTCACAGTGGTGGGTGTGGTTGGCTGGGCGCGGCCGGCGCGCCTCGTCCGGGCAGTGGTCCTCAGTGCCCGCACGCGCGACTTCGTGGTGGCCGCGCGGAGCTCGGGGGCTTCGAACACGCGCGTGCTTGCACGTCACGTCCTGCCGGAGACGACCGGGGTGGCGCTGACCCAGTTCGCGCTGCTCGTGCCGCAGTGCATCCTGGCGGAGGTGACGCTGTCGTTTTTCGGCCTCGGGGTGAGCGAACCGGTCGCCAGCTGGGGAAGCATGCTCGCGGACCTGCAGCGGTTCCACATCCTGGCCGCCGGCCACTGGTGGCTGTTTTCGCCGGGTGTTGCCATTCTTGCCGTGTTTCTGTTGTACTACGCGATCACCGACGCGCTGCACCAACGGCTAATGCTGCGCTCGTAACCATTCCGTCCTTCCTGCAACACGGAGGAGCATCCGTGGTCCCTCGTGCGCTTGCGCTCATCGTGGCGTGGTGTCTTCTCGACCCGTCGGGGCTCGTGTGGACGCACGCGGCAGCGCAGCAGGTTCGCGAGGCCGAGCTTCTTACCACATCAGGCGAACCGGGCCGCTTCGGCGGGCAGCTCACACTGACGCAGCGTGCGGAGCCGCGAACCCTCAACCCGGTCATTGCCGTTGATTCGCCGTCGCGCGAGATCATCCGCCAGACCGTCGGCGATCTGCTGCACATCAACCG
>Ga0307409_100001884_pt1 | contig 10691 bp, 7 predicted proteins | sample 322Ometagenome_2_FD_203888 | JGI IMG/M metagenome (GOLD analysis project Ga0307409, IMG submission 203888) | Maize rhizosphere microbial communities from greenhouse at UC Davis, California, United States - 322HYB-O-2 | ecosystem: Host-associated > Plants > Roots > Rhizosphere > Soil | place...
CTCGCGCAGCACGCGCTCGCCGCGCTCCTGCGCCTGCGACAGCCCGTCGAGCCGGGCCGCGAGCGCGACGGCCTGCTCGCGCGCCTCGCGCGCGGACCGCGCGAGCACGGCCGCCGCCACGAGCAAGCCGCCCGCCACGAGCCCGGCCCCGATCAGAACCCCGTGGGCCGCGAGCCACACTTCGAGCACGGTCATGGCGATCCCCCCGAAACGGATCATAGGCAGGATCGGCGAGGGGTGTGACAGGGACGGTCACGTCACGAAGGGGACATTCCTCATTCGTCACTTCTGCCCGCGGGGTGACGAGTGACGGAAAAGGAGAGACCTCTTCGTGACGGCGTTCTTGATGCCGCCTTGACCCCGGGGCGGGCGGGCGGGCATAGGCTGAGGGCCGTCGGAGGTAGCGAACATGGACTTCATCTACATGGCCGGCGTGCTCGGCTTCCTGGCGCTCAGCTGGGGGCTGGTGCGTCTGTGCGAGAAGGTGGGCTGAGCATGGGCGCGCTCGAAATCGTCGGTGCCCTGCTGGCCCTCGGTCTGTTCGTCTACCTGCTGGTCGCGCTGCTCGCGCCGGAGAAGCTGTCGTGACGGGAATGGGACTCCTCCAGCTCGTGTTCTACTTCGCCGTGCTGACGGCGCTGGCCGTGCCGCTCGGCGGCTACATGGCGGGCGTGTACGAGGGCCGCGCCGGCCTTGCCCAGCGTGTGCTCGGCCCGGTCGAACGGCTGCTCTACCGGGTGTCGGGTGTGCGCTCCAGCGAGGACATGAGCTGGAAGCGCTACGCGGCCGCCGTCCTGCTCTTCAACGTCGCCGGGATCGTGTTCCTCTACCTGCTCCAGCGCCTCCAAGGCTTCCTGCCGCTGAACGGCGCCGGCTTCGCGAGCGTGAATCCCGAGGTCGCCCTCAACACCGCCGTGAGCTTCGGCACCAATACCAACTGGCAGACCTACGGCGGCGAGACCACGATGAGCCATCTGACCCAGATGCTGGGTCTCACGGTCCAGAACTTCGTCTCCGCCGCGACGGGCATGGCGGTTTTGGTGGCGCTGATCCGCGGCTTCACGCGCAAGCAGGCCGACGGCGTCGGCAACTTCTGGGTCGACCTTGTCCGCTCGACGCTCTACGTGCTGATGCCGCTCGCGCTGGTCGTCGCGCTGCTGCTTGCCTGGCAGGGCGTGCCGCAGACCTTCGAGGCGAAGGCGACGGTTCCGCTGCTCGAGCCGACGACCGACGCGGACGGGAACCCGGTCACCACGCAAGAGATCGCGCTCGGCCCGGTGGCCTCGCAGATCGCGATCAAGCAGATCGGCACGAACGGCGGCGGCTACTACAACGCGAACTCGGCGCATCCGCTCGAGAACCCGACGCCGCTCTCGAACTTCGTGGAGGTGCTCTCGATCCTGCTGATCGGCGCGGCCCTCTGCTTCACGTTCGGCGAGATGGTGCGCGACCGGCGCCAGGGCTGGGCGGTGTTCGCCGCGATGTCCGTGATCTTCATCCCGCTGCTGCTGGTGTGCTTCGCCAACGAGCAGGGCGGCAACCCGGTCCTCTCGGGCCTGGGCGCCGACCAGGTCGCGAGCGGGCTCCAGGCGGGCGGCAACATGGAGGGCAAGGAGGTCCGCTCCGGCATCGCGAGCTCCTCGCTCTGGGCCGCTGCCACCACGGCGGCCTCGAACGGCTCGGTGAATGCGATGCACGACAGCTTCACGCCCATCGGCGGGTTGGTGCCGCTCTGGCTGATCGAGTTCGGCGAGGTCGTGTTCGGCGGCGTCGGCTCGGGCCTGTACGGCATGCTCGCCTTCGCGATCGTGGCCGTCTTCATCGGCGGCCTGATGGTGGGCCGCACGCCCGAGTATCTCGGCAAGAAGATCGAGGCCTTCGAGATGAAGATGGCCTCGCTCGTCATCCTGATCCCGGCCGCCGTGATCCTGGCCGGCACGGGGCTCGCGAGCGTGCTGCCCGTCGGCACCGCCACGGTCGGCAACCCCGGCGCGCACGGCTTCAGCGAGATCCTCTACGCGTTCTCGTCGGGCGCCGGCAACAACGGCTCGGCCTTCGGCGGCATCACGGTGAGCGGGCGCTTCTACGCCGTCGCGATCGCGATCGCCATGTTCATCGGCCGCTACTGGCTGATCGTGCCGATCCTCGCGATCGCCGGCTCGCTGGCCGCCAAGAAGGTGGTCCCGGCGACGGCGGGCACGCTGCCCACGCACGGCCCGCTCTTCGTCAGCCTGCTCGCCGGCACCGTGGTGCTGGTCGGCGCGCTCACCTTCTTCCCCGCGCTGGCGCTCGGCCCCATCGTCGAGCACCTGATGCTCTTCTCGGACTGATCCGGAGGCGACATGTCCTCGAAAGCCCAGGCCCGCCCGCTCTTCGACGCTGCGATCGTGCAGCGGGCGCTGGTCGATTCGCTGCGCAAGCTCGACCCGCGTCACATGGTCCGGAACCCCGTGATGTTCGTGGTAGAGGTCGGCAGCGCCTTTACCACGCTGCTCGGCGTCCACGCGCTCGTGACCGGGGCCGGAGAGGCGCCGGCGGGCTTCATCCTCGCCGTCTCGGCCTGGCTCTGGCTCACGGTGGTGTTCGCGAACTTCGCCGAGGCGATGGCGGAGGGGCGCGGCAAGGCGCAGGCCGAGGCGCTGCGCAAGGCGCGCCGCGACGTGGTCGCGAAGAGGCTCCGCGAGCCGCGGCTCGGGGCGGCCCGCGAGTCGGTGCCGTCGGCGCTGCTGCGCAAGGGCGACGTGGTGCTGGTGGAGGCCGGCGACACCGTCCCGGCCGACGGCGACGTGATCGAAGGCGTGGCGTCGGTGAACGAGAGCGCCGTCACGGGCGAGAGCGCGCCGGTGATCCGGGAGAGCGGCGGCGACCGCAGCGCCGTCACGGGCGGCACGGTCGTGCTCTCCGACTGGCTGATCGTGCGCGTGAGCGCGAACCCCGGCGAGACCTTCCTCGACCGCATGATCTCCCTCGTCGAGGGCGCGAAGCGCCAGAAGACGCCGAACGAGATCGCGCTCGACATCCTGCTCGCGGGCCTGACGATCGTGTTCCTGCTCGCCACCGTGACGTTGCTGCCGTTCTCGCAGTACGCGGTGAGCTCGGCCGGCGCCGGTGCCCCCGTCACCATGACCGTGCTCTCGGCGCTGCTCGTCTGCCTGATCCCGACGACGATCGGCGGGCTGCTCTCGGCGATCGGCATCGCGGGCATGGACCGCATGATCCAGGCCAACGTGATCGCGACCTCGGGGCGCGCGGTGGAGGCGGCCGGCGACGTGGACGTCCTGCTGCTCGACAAGACCGGCACGATCACGCTCGGTAACCGCGAGGCCGTGGCCTTCCTGCCGGCCCCGGGCGTGACCGAGCGCGAGCTGGCCGAGGCGGCGCAGCTCGCCTCGCTCGCGGACGAGACGCCGGAGGGCCGCAGCATCGTCGTGCTCGCGAAGCAACGCTTCGCGGTGCGCGGGCGCGACGTGCAGGCGCTCGGCGCCCACTTCGTGCGCTTCAGCGCGCAGACGCGCATGAGCGGCGCGGACCTCGACAGCCGCCGCATCCGGAAGGGGGCCGCGGAGGCGATCGAGCGCTTCGTGAAGGAGCAGGGCGGCGAGCTGCCGAACCCCGTGCGCGCCGAGGTGGACCGCGTGGCGCGCGACGGCGGCACGCCGCTCGTCGTCGCCGACGGCGCGCGCGTGCTCGGCGTGGTGCAGCTCAAGGACATCGTGAAGGGCGGCATCCGCGAGCGCTTCGCGGAGCTGCGCCGCGTCGGCATCAAGACCGTGATGATCACGGGTGACAACCCGCTCACGGCGGCGGCGATCGCGGCCGAGGCGGGCGTCGACGACTTCCTGGCCGAGGCGACGCCCGAGCACAAGCTCCGCCTGATCCGCGACTACCAGACGAAGGGGCACCTGGTGGCGATGACGGGCGACGGCACCAACGACGCACCGGCGCTGGCGCAGGCCGACGTCGCGGTGGCGATGAACACCGGCACCCAGGCCGCGAAGGAGGCCGGCAACATGGTCGACCTCGACTCGAACCCGACTAAGCTCCTGTCGGTGGTGGAGATCGGCAAGCAGATGCTGATCACGCGCGGCAACCTCACCACGTTCAGCATCGCCAACGACGTGGCCAAGTATTTCGCGATCATCCCGGCCGCGTTCGCAGCGACCTACCCGGCGCTCGGCGCCTTCAACGTGATGGGGCTCCACTCGCCCGAGAGCGCGGTGCTGTCGGCGGTGATCTTCAACGCGCTGATCATCATCGCGTTGATCCCGCTCGCGCTGCGCGGCGCGCGCTATCGCCCCATGCCGGCGGGCACGCTGCTTCGCCGCAACCTGCTCACCTACGGGATCGGCGGCGTTCTGCTGCCGTTCCCCTTCATCAAGCTCATCGACCTGGCCCTGGTGGGCCTGGGCCTGGCTTGAGGAGGGCCGCGCCATGAACGGTCTGCTTCGACCCGCACTCCTGCTGCTACTGACGCTCAGCGTCCTCACCGGCCTCGTCTATCCGGCCGTCGTCACCGGCCTCGCGCAGACGTTCTTCGACGAGCAGGCGAACGGCAGCCTGATCGCGAACGGCGACGGGGCGCTCGGCTCGACGCAGGTCGGCCAGCCCTTCGCGGATCCGAGCCGGTTCTGGAGCCGGCCCTCGGCGATCTCGTACAACGCGTCCACCTCGAGCGGTTCGAACCTCGGCCCCTCGAACCCCGCGCTGCACGACGCCGTGAAAGCACGCATCGAAGCGCTGCGCGCCGCCGACCCGAGCAACACCGCGCCGGTGCCCGTCGACCTGGTGACCGCCTCCGGCAGCGGCCTCGATCCGCATCTCTCGCCGGCGGCGGCGCTCTACCAGGTGCCGCGTGTGGCCCGCGTCCGTGGCTTGTCCGAGGAGCGCGTCCGCTCCCTGGTCGAGGCGCGCATCGAGCGGCGCACCTTCGGTCTGCTCGGCGAGCCGCGCATCAACGTGCTGCTGCTGAACCTCGACCTCGAGCGGGCCGCGAGCGGCGGCTGAGCGGCGCCGTGCCATGAGCCGGCTGCGCACACCGCCCTTCGTCACCGCGGACCTCGTGTGGCGGGCGCTGTTCGACGCCCTCGGCAAGCTCGCGCCGCGCCGGATGCTGCGCAATCCAGTGATGTTCGTGGTGGAGATGGGGGCGCTCTTCACGACCGCCCTCGGCCTCCACGCCGTCTTCGACGGTGGGGCGGGGGACCGGGCCGGCTTCACGCTGGCCGTGGCGGTCTGGCTCTGGTTCACGGTGCTGTTCGCGAACTTCGCCGAGGCCCTGGCGGAGGGCCGCGGCAAGGCGCAGGCGGCGGCGCTGCGGCGGAGCCGCCGGGACGTCGTCGCCAAGCGGCTGCTCGCCCCGAACCGCGACGCCGCGTACGTGCCGGGACCGTCGTCCTGGCTGCGGGCGGGCGACCTCGTGCTGGTGGAGGCGGGCGAAACCATCCCGGCCGACGGCGACGTGATCGAGGGCGTAGCCTCCGTGAACGAGAGCGCCGTCACCGGCGAGAGCGCACCGGTGATCCGCGAGAGCGGCGGCGACCGCAGCGCCGTCACGGGCGGCACGGTCGTGCTGTCCGACTGGCTGATCGTGCGCGTCTCCGCGAACCCGGGCGAGACCTTCCTCGACCGTATGATCGCGCTGGTCGAGGGCGCGAGGCGCCAGAAGACGCCCAACGAGATCGCCCTCGACATCCTGCTCGCGGGCCTCACGATCGTGTTCCTGCTCGCCACCGTGACGCTGCTGCCGTTCTCCCACTACGCCGTCGGCGCGGCGGGCGTGGGCGCGCCCGTCTCGCTCACCGTGCTGGTGGCGCTCCTCGTCTGCCTGATCCCGACCACGATCGGCGGCCTGCTCTCCGCGATCGGCATCGCGGGCATGGACCGCATGATCCAGGCCAACGTGATCGCGACCTCGGGGCGCGCGGTCGAGGCGGCCGGCGACGTGGACGTGCTGCTGCTCGACAAGACCGGCACGATCACGCTCGGCAACCGCGAGGCCGTGGCCTTCCTGCCCGCGCCGGGCGTGACCGAGCTCGAGCTGGCCGAGGCCGCGCAGCTCGCCTCGCTCGCGGACGAGACGCCGGAGGGCCGCAGCATCGTCGTGCTGGCCAAGCAGCGCTTCGCGCTGCGCGGGAGCGAGCTCGAGGCCCGCTCCCTCCGCTTCGTGCCCTTCAGCGCCCACACGCGCATGAGCGGCGTCGATCTCCACGGCCGGCGCCTGCGCAAGGGCGCGGCCGAGGCGATCGAGTGCTTCGTGAAGGAGCAGGGCGGCGAGCTGGCGGGCGCCGTGTATGGAGACGTGGAGCGGGTGGCCCGCGAGGGTGGCACGCCGCTCGTCGTCGCCGACGGCACGCGCGTGCTCGGCGTGGTGCAGCTCAAGGACATCGTGAAGGGCGGCATCCGCGAGCGCTTCGCGGAGCTGCGCCGCGTTGGCATCAAGACGATCATGATCACGGGCGACAATCCGCTCACCGCGGCGGCGATCGCCGCCGAGGCGGGCGTCGACGACTTCCTGGCCGAGGCGACGCCCGAGGACAAGCTGAGGCTGATCCGCGACTACCAGGCGCAGGGGCACCTGGTGGCGATGACGGGCGACGGCACGAACGACGCGCCGGCGCTCGCGCAGGCGGATGTGGCCGTGGCGATGAACACCGGCACGCAGGTGGCCAAGGAGGCCGGCAACATGGTCGACCTCGACTCGAGCCCGACCAAGCTCTTGTCGGTGGTCGAGATCGGCAAGCAGATGCTGATCACACGCGGCGCGCTCACCACGTTCAGCCTGGCGAGCGACCTCGCCAAGTACTTCGCGATCATCCCGGCCGCATTCGCCGCCACCTATCCGGCGCTCGGGGCGGTCGACGTGATGCGGCTCCATTCGCCCGAGAGCGCGGTGCTCTCGGCGGTGATCTTCAACGCGTTGATCATCATCGCCCTGATCCCCCTCGCGCTGCGCGGCGTGCGCTACCGGCCCGCACCCGCGCGCCAGCTCCTGCGCCGCAACCTGCTCAGCTACGGGCTCGGCGGGGTACTCGTGCCGTTCCCGGCCATCAAGCTCATCGACCTGGGCCTCGTCGCCCTGGGCTGGGTGTGACGTGCTATCCCTCAGCCACCCGACCCCCACCGGTAATGGATGACCGAGGACTCCCGGCCCGATCCCGACGCGATCCTGCGCCGGATCCAGGCAGAGACACAGCGCGAGAGCCGGGCGCGGCTCAAGATCTACCTCGGCTTCGCGCCCGGCGTGGGCAAGACCTTCGCCATGCTCGAGCGGGCGCGCGAGCTGGCGGCCGCGGGCGAGGACGTGGTGGTCGGCTGGGTCGACACCCATGGCCGCTACGACACCGCTGCGCTGCTGCTCGGCCTCGAGATCCTGCCGCGCCGGCGCGTCCCCTACCGCGACCGCGAGCTCCAGGAGTTCGACCTCGACGCCGCGCTCGCGCGCAAGCCCGGCATCCTGCTGCTCGATGAGCTCGCGCACACCAACGCGCCGGGCGGGCGCCACCAGAAGCGCTGGCAGGACGTCGAGGAGCTGCTCGACGCCGGCATCGAGGTGCACACCACCGTCAACATCCAGCACGTCGAGAGCCTGAACGACGTGGTGGCGCAGATCACCGGCGTGCGCGTGCGCGAGACGGTGCCCGACGCGATCGTGGACCGCGGCGACGAGGTGGTGCTCGTCGATCTCCAGCCCGAAGAGCTGCTCGTGCGCCTGCGCGAGGGCAAGGTCTACCTCGGCGAGCACGCTGAGCGCGCCGCGCGCGGCTTCTTCCGGCGCGGCAACCTGCTCGCGCTGCGCGAGCTCGCGCTGCGCCGCGCCGCGGAGCGGGTGGACGTGGACGTGCAGGCCTACCGGCGCGAGCACGGCATCGCGGCGTCGTGGCCGATCGGCGAATGCATCCTGGTGTGCGTGGGCGCCGCGCCGGCCTCGGCGCGGCTGGTGCGCGCCGCCTGCCGCATCGCAGCCGGCCTGCGCGCGCCCTGGGTGGCGACCTGGGTGGAGCGCCCGGAGACCACGCCGCTCTCGGCTCGGGATCGCGAGCAGCTCGAGGAGAACCTGCGCCTCGCCGAGACGCTCGGCGCCAGCGTGGTGCGGCTGGTGGGCGCGCGCCCGAGCGAGGCGATCCTCTCCTACGCGCGTGAGAACAGCATCTCGCGCATCGTGATCGGCAAGCCCACGCACTCGCGCTGGCGCGACCTCTGGCGCGGCTCGCTGCTCGACGAGGTGGTGCGCGGCAGCGGGCCGATCGACGTGCACGTGATCCTGGGCGACGAGGCCGTGGCGCCGCTCCGCCGTGCACAGCGCGAGCCCGAGGTGCTCGACTGGGGTGGCATGGCGGTCGCCGCGGCGCTGGTCGCGGCGGCCACCAGCGTGGCATCCGCGGCCTGGCGCTTCCTCGCGCTGCCCGACGTCGCGATGCTCTACCTGCTCGTGATCCTGGTGGCGGCGGTGCGCTGGGGACGCGGACCGTCGGTGCTCGCCGCCGCGCTCTCGGTGGCGGCCTACGACTTCTTCTTCGTCGAGCCCTACCACACCTTCGCCGTCTCCGACCTGCGGCACACCCTCACCTTCGCGGCGATGTTCACGATCGGCCTGGTGATCGGCACGCTGGCGCTGCGCATCCGCCGCCACGAGCGCGCGGCCGTGCAGCGCGAGCAGCGGACCGCGGCGCTGCTCGCGCTCTCGCGCGAGCTCGACGGCGCGCTCGACGAGGGCGCCGTCGCCGGGGCGCTGGTGAAGGCGATGCGCGACGTATTCGGGCGCGGTGCCGCTGTGCTGCTCGACGATCGCGAGCAGGGGCTGGCGCCCGCGGCGCGCGCGGGCGACGTCCCGCTCGACGCGCCCGAGCTGGCCGTGGCGCGCTACACCTACGAGCGCGACGAGCCCGCCGGCGCGGGCACCGACACGCTGCCGGGAGCGCGCGTCCGCTGCCTGCCGCTGCGCTCGGGGCCCGAGTCGTTCGGCGTGCTGGTGATCGCGGCGGGCCGCGAGGACGGCTTCCGCCACGAGGATCGCGATCTGCTCGAGGCGTTCGCCCGCCAGGGCGCGCTCGTGCTCGCGCGCTCGCGCCTGGTCGAGGCGGCGCAGACCGCGGCCGTGCGCGCGCGCACCGAGGAGCTCCGCAGCTCGCTGCTCGCCTCCGTGTCGCACGACCTGCGCACGCCGCTGGCCGCGATCACCGGCGCGGCGAGCGCGCTGCGCGACGAGGGGTCCGGGCTCGAGACGCGCGAACGGCGCGAGCTGCTTGCCACGATTTCCGAGGAGGCCGGGCGCCTCGAGCGGCTGCTCGTGAACCTGCTCGACATGACGCGGCTCGAGTCGGGCGGGCTCGAGCCCAAGCGCGAGTGGGTGCCCCTCGAAGAGATCGTCGGTGCCGCGCTCACGCGCCTCGAGGCGCAGCTCGCGGGCCGTGACGTCCGCACGGAGATTCCCGCCGATCTGCCGCTCGCCTTCGCGGACCCCCTGCTGCTGGAGCAGCTCGTGCTCAACCTGCTCGAGAATGCCGTGAAGCACACGCCGGCTGGCACGGAGATCGAGATCCGAGCTGTCGCGCGTGAGAGCGCCCTCGAGCTCGAGGTTGCCGATCGCGGGCCCGGCCTCGAGCCCGGCGACGAGACGCGCATCTTCGAGAAATTCCAGCGCGGCGCGCGGGCGGGGGCGGGCGGCGTGGGCCTCGGCCTCGCCATCTGCCGCGGCATAGCGATGGCGCACGGCGGCTCGCTCCACGCTGAGAACCGGCCGGGCGGCGGCGCGCTGTTCCGACTGACGCTGCCCCTGCTCGAGGCGCCGCCCGGTGCGCCGGCCGAGCCGGCGCAGGGCGCCGCGTGAGCGCGCCCGGGCCGCTCGTCCTGCTGGTCGACGACGAGCCCCAGATGCGGCGCTTCCTGCGCGCGGCGCTCGTGCCGCGCGGCTTCCGGCTGGCGGAGGCACAGAACGCCCGGGAGGGCGAGATCGAGGCTGCGAGTCACAACCCCGACCTCGTGCTGCTCGACCTCGGGCTGCCGGATCGCGACGGCATCGAGCTGGTGCGGATCCTGCGCGGCTTCACGCAGGCGCCCATCCTGGTGCTCTCGGCTCGCGGGCGCGAGGCGGACAAGGTCGAGGCGCTCGACGCCGGTGCGGACGACTACCTGACCAAGCCCTTTGGCGTGCTGGAGCTGCTCGCCCGCATCCGCGTGGCGCTGCGGCACGCGGGTCGCGAGAAAGGCGAGCCCGCTGCGCCCGTGCTCGAGGTGGGTGCGCTGCGCGTCGACTTCGCGCGGCGCGAGGCGGCGCTCGCGGGCCGTGAGGTGCGGCTCACGCCGATCGAGTGGAAGCTGCTCGCGCTGCTCGCAAAGCACGCGGGCAAGGTGGTCACGCACCGCCACATCCTGCGCGAGGTCTGGGGGCCCGGCGCCGGCCACCAGACGCACACCGTGCGCGTCCACATGGCGGCGCTGCGCCGCAAGCTGGAGCCCGACCCCGCGCGCCCCCGGCTGCTCGTGACCGAGCCCGCGGTCGGCTATCGCCTACGCGACGAGTGACCGTCGCGGTCCCTGCCTGACGCTACTCGGGGAGCGCCTCGCCGGAGCCGCCGAAGTCCTTCGGGAAGTCCTTGAACTTCGGCAGGCCGTCGCGGACGGCGAGGACCTTCTCGCCGTAGTGGACGTGGAGGGTGGGCCGGAAGTCGAGGCCCCGGATCGTCCCGGCGGGC
>Ga0307409_100001885_pt1 | contig 10690 bp, 14 predicted proteins | sample 322Ometagenome_2_FD_203888 | JGI IMG/M metagenome (GOLD analysis project Ga0307409, IMG submission 203888) | Maize rhizosphere microbial communities from greenhouse at UC Davis, California, United States - 322HYB-O-2 | ecosystem: Host-associated > Plants > Roots > Rhizosphere > Soil | place...
AGTCGCAGGCTTTTCTCGCGGCGAATGCGGGTGCTCTCGAGGCGATAACGCGGGAACGAGGAATGGCCCGCGGGGAAGTCGGATCGTCACGGGCTCTCAATGCGGGCCTTGCGTTGATTGCAGCGATCGAGCCCGAGAACGAACTTGAAGCAGCCTTGGCGATACAGATGGCAGGCGCCCACGCCTTGGCCGCCGAGATGCTCAGCAGGGCAAAGCAGACGGACCGGACCGATCACCTTCAGCTGTATGGCAGCCTTGCCATAAAGCTCCAGCGGACTTTCACAGCCCAGGTCGAAGCCTTGGCTCGGCTCCGCGGCAAGGGGCAGCAGTCGATCCGCGTGGAGTACGTGTCCGTCCAGCCTGGCGCCCAAGCCATCGTCGGTGACGTTCATCACCACATGGCCGGGGGGACCGGGAATCAGCTTAAAAGTGAGGTTCAATCCGATGCTCAAGCTCTGCACCGGCCTGCCGATGCACCAGTCGCCGCGCTGTCGAGCCCGGACCCGGCGCGGAACCGAGTGCCTCTCGCCAGCCATGAAGAACGGCCGCTGTCGCATGCACGGCGGCACAAATCCGGGCGCCCCAAAAGGTAACCGGAATGCTCTGAAGCACGGTCGCTACACGGCCGAGAGCATCGCTGCGAGGAAAGCGGTGGCGGGCCTTCGTCGGCAATGGCGGGAGATGGAGAGGCAGATCCGGTGAACGACTTTCGAATCCAACCCCTATTGCAAAGCTGGTTGAGAGGATTCAGACTGTCATCGCTCGGTATCCTCGTGCCGTCTGAGGGAGATAGGCGGTGATCGTCGTCGTTCACGCGCTGAAAGCGTTTGCCCGAAGGCGCAATACTGATCGAAATTCATTCGCGTGAGCATACCCGTGAATCCGAAGGTGCTTCGGTGGGCGCGGGATGCTCGACTACTCAGCATTGAAAAAGCTTCCCAGCGGCTCAACTGGCCTGAGGAGAAGATTGTCGAGCTGGAGCAGGCAACAGAAATATCTCTGGAGGAATTGGAAAAGCTGGCGAGCGGCTACCGGCTCAGCACCGCCACCTTGCTGATGCCTGAGCCATTGCCCGCTGACCAGTATCCGCCTCGAGCAATCGACGACTTCCGGCTTCACGCCCACATGGCCGAGGAACCGGTGACCTTTGGCACGCAGATCAAGGTCGAAAATGCCTTCGAACTGATCGAACTGCTGGCCGAGGTGAACGATGAAGACGCGGACGTTGCGCCGCGCCCGCTGCTTCCAACTGCCGATCTACAGGAGGATGCTGAGCGGGTAGCGATACGGGAGCGTGGTCGGATTGGATTGCCTGTCGATGCTCAGATCGGTTGGGAAACCGACAAGGAGGCGTTTCTGCGCTGGCGGGAAGTTGTCGAGGCGCAGGACATCATCGTTCATAAGACAACGCTTCATGAAGCGTCTGTCCGTGGCTTTGCGATCTTCGCGCGCGGTTACGGGTACATGGCGCTCGACAGTGCCGACGATAACCGCGCCCGCGCGTTCACGCTGTTCCACGAATATGCGCATCTGCTGCTTCGGATTAGCGGCATCAGCGACCAGAACAGGCACGTTCCGATCGAGCGTTGGTGCAATAGGTTCGCCGCGACCTTTCTTATGCCTGCCGAGGCCTTCCGCCGCCATTACGAACTGATCTGTTCCGAGGGCCCGCCTGCTGGTGAGTGGCAAGTTCGCAAGATGGCTAAGAGCTTTAAGGTGAGCTTGTCTGCCGCCGCGATCAGGTTCGAGGAACTTGGGCTCGCACCTCACGGCTTCTACGAACGTCTGAAAGCCGGATGGGGCGTTCGTAAGCCTCGACGGGGTGGCGGGCCATCTGACCTCAGCCAAATCGACATCGAGCTTGGGCGTCTTGGAACCACCCAAGTAAGTGCCATTAGCGTTGCGCTCGACAAGGGCCTCATTGACCGAATGGAGGCCCACTATGCGTTGAACGTGCCACTTGACCATCTACCGGCACTGACAGCGGCTGCTCGGACGCGCCACCAAGCATATGGTCCGACGCGCTAGCGGGCCAATTTACATCTTCGATTCTTCCGCCTGGATTGAGTGTGATCAGCGGGCGGGAGACAACCGGATTCCCGTAATGCTCGACAAGCTTTTCGACGACCGTCGTATCTGCTCACCCCAGGAGGTTTTTGCTGAGCTAGAGCGCCCGGGTGAGTTGACCCGGTGGATTGACGGCAAGAGGCTCAAGCTGAACGAGCCAACCGGAATGCCTCCCGAATATGCGGCCAACGTCGGCCTCGTACAGATGAAATATCCGGGCATGAGTCCGCCACTGAGCGCAAAGCGCCGCGCTGATCCCTTTGTCGTGGCGCTCGCATTGACCTATCATTCTACCAGTCAGCCGTGGGTGATTGTCAGTGGTGAGAGCCGCCGCCGACGGCCACGGCGGAAGATCCCCGGCGTCTGCAAAGGACTAGGACTGCAATGTATCACTCTCGACGATCTGATCGATGAAGAATTACCGGGTGAGCGTTACACGGCAGACGACTTCGAGCCGATCTGAGACTCGTTTGCTTTTGACCCGCCCTTGGGCTCGGTACAAGCTTGATAGGCTTGTGGCCGGCGCATTCTCTACGTTCCCATTCTGCCGTTCACCGTTGGCTTTAGGTAACGCTGTAGGTAACTGGCGCTGCGCGTAAGCACTTGGCGGCGGGTTCAGCAACGGTGCGCCAGCGGATCTTTGACTTGGCACATTACGACGCTGAATGCTCGGCTAAGCGCACTTGTAAAGATTGAGCGACGGGCCAGAGAAACCGCCCAAACAGTGGCTTCCAGCTAACCGCTAATGTCTGCTTCGACCCCAAATCAGACAGTAGGTGCAGGGACGGATGGGCGTCATCCGTCCCTGCGATTCGGCTCGCTGATTGGCTCTGAATGTCGAGCGAAATCCAACAATGCAAATTTTGTCCGCTTACCCTCTCGGAATGGTTCAGAACGCCGAATCGACAGGCTCGGCCAGCAGCCCATTCAGGATCGTTGTCGTCCTAGTGTCGCGAGCGATTTCCGAGCCTGTCGCTTCCCCGTTCGGGGAAGATCATGAGACGGATGTGCCTCATAAGCGCGACCTGTTTTCCAGATCGCGATCATGGTGACCGCCCGTTTACGCGCTACAGCTACTCGTGCGCGGCCTTTCCCCGCTCTCTCCTGGAGCGCGATGCTCCAATCACGGATCGCGCTATCTGCCCAACGGATATGCAAGCGGGCAGCCGTTACGAGGTGAGACCGAGTCATCCGACTTCCCGTCTTGCTGATCCGCAACCTTGCGACAGTCTGGCCGGACTGCCGCACACGAGGCGTCATTCCAAGATACGGTCCAACATCCGCATTTCGACCGAAGCGAGACGGATCGCCGATGGCTGTATAAAAGGAGGGCGCAAATAGGCCCGACGCCGGGAATCTCCATAAAGCGACGGCACGGCTGGTTCTGCTTCGCCACGGCATTCAGTGCACTCTCGGACTGTTTCAGATAAAGCCGCAGACTCTCGCAGAGTTTCAGTATGGGCTCGATCTCATAACGCAGATCTACCTTCTCAAACATTCTCAACCGACGTAACTCGTCGTCGACATTCCGACGTAGGGCTGCAGCAGTCTTAGATGACTTCAGCCTCCCGCCCTTCAGGCGGATTATTGACCTAATGGCTCCCTCGCCTCCCATGCGCATTCGCAGCAAGTTTTGTCGCATGACCAGAGTCGACCTCAGATGCTGAACTTCCGGGTCCTTTAGATAGACTTGGGAAACAACGTGCCTGATGTCGAACAGCGCCAGGGCTCGGACGCGATGCGCGATCTGGAGACGAGGGATCGCCCAGACGTGCATCGGCCGGAGTGGCCGCTTGGCTCCCACAATAACTTGTGGCGGTAGGTTCATGGCTCGCTCCCTGACTAGGAGCGATGATCAACGGCTAGCCGCAGGAATGGGTGGAAAGCGGACACTAATCCGACTGAATGGCCCGCCGCCAGGGGAGCGAGGCGGCGGGCCGAGTTTGCCCCTGCAGGAGGTCGGAGTCAGGGGCTATTACTCGCCGTAGGAGGCCGACGCATTTCCATTGGCGTTGGTGCCCGCATTGCCGGCGGCTGAGGCGGAAGTGGAGCCATTCTGATGTGCCGCATGGGCGCCGGCGTTGCCGCTGGCCGATCCGCTTCCGTCGGCGCCGATCGCTACCGGCTGGCCGGTCGGGGTCGCTAGGCTGAGCGACGCGCTCTTGCTGCCCGAAGCGCTGCCCGAGCCATTGGCCGATCCGTTCAGCATGTCCGAGCTGGTGCTGGTTAAAGAGCCGGCAAAGTTGCCGGCACCGTTGGCCGCGCCATTCAGCGAACTGACAGGATTGCGGGCACCGTTGGCAGCTCGGGTAACGCTGCCGGCGAGGTTGCCCACGCCATTGGCTGCACCCGTCACCGAGCCCGCACTGTTCGTCACATTGGTGAGGACGCCTGCAAGCCCGACATTCCCGGCGCCATTCGCTGAGCCGGCCGCGTTACCCGCGGCGGACACGCTATTGGTGACGGCGCTCACGCTGTTGGTGATCGAGCCGGCGCCGTTGAGCGATCCACGGACGTTACCGGTGCCATTGAGGACTCCGCCGAGCGTGCCGTTGACGGTGCTTCCCAGCGTTCCGTTGACGGTCCCGCCAAGGGCGCCGTTCACGGTCCCGGTCACTCCGCCAAGCAACTGCGCCTGGCCGGGAGTCGCCGCAATGCCGATTGCGACACCGGCGATGAGGATGGACTTCAACATGTCATTCTCCTTCGCAGAATTCGGAGGGATTTTGCCGTCCCTCGGAGGGAGAACGAGGCCGAACCCCGGCTTCATCCCGGCAGTACGGATTACTTTGCGCGAACGGTCTTCGGATGGACCCCGCAGGCGCCGCACACGATGCCCCGACCGACCCGTCCCTTGCCCGGCCGCGCTTCGGAAGCGAGGCGCTGGACCGAGCCGCTGAGCGCCAGCCGCGCGGCGGCAAGCGGCGCCGCGAAGCTCGTTCCGCGGACTCGGCCATAACCCTGTCCGGGCAGCGCCGCGGCCATGTCGGCCCCGGGAGCCGCGAAATCCAGATGCGCCGCCTTCCCTGCTTCGGGCAGAGCCCGGCCCCGCGCATCCACGCCAGTGACCGCGACGACCCCGGGGTAGGACGCAGGGAACTGCGGGGGCGCGGCAGGTCCATCGTTGCCGACGGCGGCGACGACATTGATTCCGCGCGCTCGGACCGCGTTGATCGCTCGCTCGACGATGCGATTTCGAGGGCCGACCAGGCTGATGTTGATCACCTGCGGGCGCTTGGAAACGAGCCAGCTCAGAGCGCGCACGATGCTGCTTGCCGAACCGGCAGCGCGCGAGCCGCCGTAAACGTCGGCGACGAGGAGCGATGCTCCGCGAGCCGCCCCGCGGAATGGCCCCTGGTTGCCGACGATGAGCGAAGCGACGGCGGTGCCATGCCCGGTCGGCTGCGGCCGGTCGGCAAAACCGTTCTGCTCGATTGCCGCGCCGGACATGGACGGGTGGGAGGCCACGCCGCCATCGACCATCCCGATTACGGGGCCCCGGCCGGCGCCGGCTCTAGGGGCGAGCGCCCCTTCGACAGGGAGCAATGCGCCCCCCGCCGGCTCGAACACGTGATCGAAATCCGCCTGCAGTGCCGGCGCGACCTTGCGGAGGCGCTTGAGCCCGTTGGGCGCCGAAAGCCCTCGTGGAACCGCCAGCGTCACCGTGCGCATCGCCAGCGAAGCCTCGCGCGATTGATCGACGATTCGAAAGCCCGCGCGAGCTGCGACCGCAAGCGATGCGGGATCCGGATCAACCGCCACCAGCACGCCGCGACGCGCCGGCTGGCCGTCGCCGTCGCTCTCGAGCTCGCGGGGATATTGCCGAATCAGCTCGCGAAGACGAAGCCGGCGAAGATCGAGAAGGGTCGATGGGCCGGCCTCGATCACGCGTTCGGGGAGACCCGAAACCGTGTCGAGCGTCGGTGCGACAGCCTCGCGCCCGGCAGGCGTTGCCAGGATATTGTCGATCACCGGGCCGACAACCGGCACGCTGCCCGTCGGCAGTCCGACGGGAGGCAGCGACGGCATGCCGAGGCTCGGCAACAATTGCGCGCCTGCGCTTCCCGCGACCAAAGCTGCGGATGTGGCAGCAATCAGCGTGCGTTTCAGAAAGCTGGACATCACGTGACCTCTTTTTATGCGTTTGAGGATGAAACGAGAATGAAGCGTCGTTTCATCCGCATGGAGCGAAATGGCCTCATCCCAGGCGTTCGAGCACGAATTGACCGAGCTGCTTCCGCGGCTGCGGAGATTCGCGCATGCGCTCAGTCGGAACGCCGCGGATGCGGACGATCTCACCCAGGCGGCTGTCGAGCGCGCCCTGCGCTCCCGCGAGCAGTGGGAACCGGGGACCCGACTCGACTCCTGGCTCTACCGGATCATGCGCAACCTATGGATCGACACGGTTCGAGCGCGCGGCCGGAAAGAGAAGCACGAAGCGCCGGAAGAGGAGGCGCTCGGCGTCGGCGAGGACCCTCGCGAAGCGATCGAGATGTCGCTCGAGCTGAAGCGGGCAATGGCCGCGATGGAGCGCCTGCCCGACGAGCAGCGCGAAGTCGTCGCGCTGATCCTGATCGAAGGCTTCGGCTATCGCGAGGCTTCGGAAATGCTCGATCTGCCGATCGGCACGGTGTCGAGCCGGCTGGTGCGCGGGCGGACCGCGCTGCTCGCCATGCTGAGTGGGACTGCTGATGGTTGAGGACGAGAAATTCTTCGCCTGGCTCGACGGCGAGCTTTCACCAGAGGATGCGGCTCAGGTCGAGGCCGAGGTCGCGGCGGATCCGGAGCTCTCGCGGAAAGCCGAGATGCATCGAGCGATGTCGGCAGGCCTCAGGAGCGCCTTCGGTACCGTTGCCGCCTCCCCGATGCCGGAGCGAATCTCGGCCCCTGTACGCGCGTCGGAAGCCAAGGTCGTTGACCTTGCTGCAGTTCGCGATGAGCGACTCGCAAGGCGGTCCCTCCCCCTTTGGGGGCAGGCTGCCGCTCTAGCCGCAACCCTTGCCGTCGGGGTGTTTACCGGCAACATGCTGCCTGGCGGCCCGGCTAGCCCGGTCCGGTCGGAGGGCGGCCGCCTGGTCGCGGGCGGTGACCTGGAAGATGCGCTTTACGCTCAGCTGGCCAGCGCGACGGCGGATCAAGGCCCGCGGATCGGCATGACCTACCGCGACAAGGCGGGTGCGATCTGCCGGACTTTCCAGGACGATGGTTCGAGCGGCCTCGCCTGCCGCGAAGGCGGCAACTGGCGGATTCGTGGCCTCTTCCAAGGCGCGGAGGGACAGGCCTCTGATTACCGGATGGCAGCCGGAGCCGACCCGCGTCTTATGGACATAGTCGACGAGACGATCGACGGTGAGCCGTTCGACGCTCTGGAGGAAAGGGCAGTGCTGACGCGGCACTGGCGTTGAACTAGAATGTCCGCTTTGGCTCGGAAGCTGACATTAGCTGGATCACGCATGTTCTCGAATCGGGCGCACCGTTAGCAACGGCGAATGCCCAAACTGCCAATGCCGCCAGATCTGAAACACTGCCCCGAATGCGGGAAGGTCATGGGCGATCACAAGGGATGGTTCGGCCCGCAGTGCATGTGTGGGCGGCCGACTAGCCACGCGGCGACGAAGGCGCACAGCGCGGGAACGGGAACGGGAACGGCTTAAAGGAACGCCGCCGCCTAGCCGATCGTCTTTTTGCCCGTTGCGAGAGAGATAATCCCCTGTTCGTCGCAACGCTGAAAGCGGCCCGGCCGTAGTATTGGAGCTTTCCGGGCCGCTTTCTTTCCCACTTTGAGACGTCTGGAACGTGCCGCTGCGCGGCAGAGTTTTGACCCCTGCGGGTCGCTGGTCCGTGCCATGGGGTGTCGCGAACGAAAGCGGCCTGGCCTCCCCGCTAGGCCGCTTTTGCCATATCGGGGCCGCTGGTCCTCCACACGACGAGTGGCGGCCCCGGTCCCCTCGATCGGGGCCGTCTAACAAAGGTTATCAATTCTTCCCCCGATCCTGTTAGGCCATGCTCGTCCACGGTAATTTTTAACGGGCCTCCGGGGGGAGCCTATGGCGTGGTATCGGTTGTATTTCATGGACGCCTTCAGCGACCACATTCACAAGTTTCACGAATACGAGGCGGCGGACGACGAGACTGCTATTTCCGCCGCAAACGACTGGCGTGGGCAGTCTCGCTGCGAGCTATGGTCCGGTCGTCGCAAGGTTAAGAGTTGGCCGCCAAGCTTCGATACGCCGGACGAGCAGGCCGCAGAGTAAATCTGACGCGCAGGACGGCTTAACGATCAACGCCGAGGATCCAGGCCTCGATCGCTGCCCTCTCTTCGGGACTGAAACCCGCACTCAGCTTTACCTTACTTCGAAGGAGAGTCAGGTCGGCGGGTGACAACGGCTCATCGAACTCCACAGCAAACTCATTCGCTTCGACCCGCACAACCGTCCCGAATGCCCGGATCTTCTCAACGCTGACGAAAAGTTGCTCGCCGGCTTGCGGTAAGTAAGGACCACGCAACCGGGCGCCCGAAGTAGAAACGTCAACGAACACCGCTTCATGCGATTGACTGACGGTCGTAAACACACCGAGCAGAGGCGTTGCTTCCCTGGGCGCGGCCCTTCGTCCCCCGCCGCCTTGCTTGCCAAATGTCATCGAAACTCTCGGATCAAAGAAGAATGCGACACATCCGGCGTATCAATAACAAAATCCGCGATCACGCCACCAGAAAAAATAAATGAGATCAATGGGGTAGTCCCAAAGCGGGCTTGGCCTCCTTGATGTTTGTTAGTGCTTAGTCCGCAATAAGGGCGTACTGAAATTCCATCGCCGTCCCCAGCATCCAGCCTGGCGGCGACCGAGAGCAATTGGAAAGCTCCCGCTGTGTAGGGGAGCTTCCATGCCCTCGGAAAACTACCGCTATTATTGCCTGGACAGCACTGGCCGCCTGTACGGAGCCGAGTGGTTCCATGCCGAGAGCGAGGAGGACGCGATCAAGCAGATCGAGGCGAAACACCCCGGCGACAAGTGCGAGATCTGGCAGGGCAAGCGGCTAGTGGCGAAAGTGTCGCTTAGGCGTCTTTCGGCATAGCCTCTCCGGCTTGCTCATCTATCCTCGCTGCTTCAGCATCGAAGTCATCGGCCATATCGAGCAGTATCTTCATTGTCGGTTGATCTCGCGTACCTTCGGCTAGTTTCCGGCAATGCGCAGCCCGTTTACGGTAGTACGCAGCGTCACTCGGCATCGCGCTTAAACGCTTTCGGCCAAGAGTCGTTCAGCCGACGAGATGCCCGTTTTCGTCGCTTGCTGAGCTGGTGTTGTTAGCTCTTACCAGCGCCCCGTGAGCGGCGTGGTATGCCGTGTTCTTTCATGAGCTTCAGGACAGCGGGCGAGCTCGATCCGTAACGGGATGCAATCTGGACGGTGGAAAGTCGGGCGTCATTGTAAAGCTTCTCAAGGGTAGGCTTGTCGAGACGCTCCCTGAGCGATGGTCCGCGCGGCATGGCATGAGGATCTATCCCGCCCCAGCAAACGTCGGCAAGAGGGTGGAAAGCGGGATCCCAGCGGCGATTGGACGTTCCTCAGCTCATCTACGGCCTCGGCCACGCGACCAGTCCACTACCCAATGATGGACCGATGTCAAAAGAATGAAAGCGTCTGCGCAGGCAATCAGAGTCACCGCCGCAACCACAATTATCGAGTAACCCTCGAGATACCAAAGGCGGGCTGTGACAGAGCCCAGCACCAGGGAGATGAGCGCGTAGAGCATTTGCACCGTTGTTCGGCTTCCCCTTTGAAAACGGCTGATTCTCACATTCGGCAATTTTAGCCCCGACGTTCCAGTCGTGATGACGGGGTCAGACGGTTGCATCTAGAGTGCCGATCAGGATCCTGCCGCCGCATTGTTTATCTGCCTTGGGTTCCTCCGCGGCGGCCGCAAGGGTGTCATATATTTCCGCCATCTCGAACAGGTGAGCCTTCGACTCGCTGTCTGTCAGTTGCCTGGCCAATTCTCTGCTAAGCCACGCGTGGTCTCGGTATGCGTTTTCGAGGCGCCTCACCGTGCAAAGCCCAGAGCCCAATCGTCGAGTGCCGCCGTCAGCTCGGGCGGAAGCCCTCTCGCTTTGGCCACCTTTTGACGAAGGCGCGCGACGTCCGCAGCCCTCAATGGTTCGTCAAAAACGATACCGCGTTCCGTTTCGGTCGCCCAGGTCACCACTCCGAACGCGATCACGCTCTCGATCGTGACGAACAATTCTTCTGAGATTGCTGGGAGACCTGAACCCCGCAACTTTGCGCCGGTTGCGGACAGGTCTACGAGTACCGCTGAATGGGATTCCTTCATCGTCGTGACGACCGCGATCAGCGGCATAGACATTCTTGCGGCCGAACGGCCGCCGCCACCTTCGCACTGTCCGAATGTACTCATGTCGGGCCCTCCACAACGGGCCCCCCGCCAAACTCTGTTTAAATCGTCCCCGCCTAATAGCTTCTTGAAAAACTTGCTTAATTCTGAGTCTGGCAACTCAAGTTAGACCCGACATGGGAACTCGCACCGCGCAGTTCGATTCTGCCTGCCGCATGGAGGTGCACGTACGGACATTCCGCGTCAGGCGGCCCAACGGAGCGGATACG
>Ga0307409_100001886_pt1 | contig 10689 bp, 9 predicted proteins | sample 322Ometagenome_2_FD_203888 | JGI IMG/M metagenome (GOLD analysis project Ga0307409, IMG submission 203888) | Maize rhizosphere microbial communities from greenhouse at UC Davis, California, United States - 322HYB-O-2 | ecosystem: Host-associated > Plants > Roots > Rhizosphere > Soil | place...
CGTCTACGTGGCATAGGCGTGTAGGCGGCACGCCGCCCGCAGGCGCGTGGAGGGGGGAGGGCCGACGGTCGGCCCTCCCCCCTCGCGCCGCAGGCCCGCAGCGCGGTCGTCAGGCCCGCAGGGGCAGGTCCAGGTCGCCGTGGTCGAGGAAGCTGCGCGCCGCCGCCATCGGCCGCCTGGCCACGGGGGGCGCCTCGCGCGCCCCGACGAGGCGGAGCAGCTCGGCGGTGGCGCCGTCGACGGCGCTCGCCTCCTCGGGCGTGGTCGCGACGCCGGCCGCCAGGTCGAGCCAGGCGAGCGCCTCGTCGTACGCGAAGCGCGTGACGCCGGCGCGCGTCGCCATCATCGCGTACCGGTAGGCCAGCGCCGGCTCGCCCCCCTGCTCGGCGTGCCGCGCGATCTCGCCGGGGTCGGCGGGCTCCGCGCCGGGCGCGACGTTCGACGACAGGGCGAGGGCGAGCTCGCGGTGCACCTCGCGGCGGCGGGCGGTGCTGAGCCCCTCCCGCACCACGCGCGCGATCACCGGGTGCGCGCAGCGGTACGTGCCGCCCTCCTCCACCACCAGGTGCCGCTCCAGCAGCGCGTCGCCGAGCGCCGCGGCGTGCAGGCGCGAGATGCCGTGCACGTTGGAGAGCACGTCGGTCCGGCAACCGCGGTCGGCCACGGCGAGGGTGATGAGCACCGTGCGCAACTGGTCGGGCAGGCACTCGATGCGTGGCGCGATGGCCTCGTACACGGTGCTCGACAGCGAGAGGGCGGCGTTGGGGCTCGACGCCGACACCACCCACTCCCCCGTCGCCGGGTCCACCGTCAGCCAGCGCTGCGCGAACAGCGTCTTGAGCAGCTCGATGACGTAGAACGGGTTGCCGGCGGTGATCTCGTAGATGCGGCTGGCGACGCGCCGCCCCGCGTCGGGTGCGCTGACGTGCCCCAGCTCGCGCACGATCTGCCACACGTCGTCCTCGCTGAGCGGCGCGAGCGTGAGCACGGTGGTGCGCTGCCTGGCCCGCAGCGCGCGGTACAGCCGGGCCGGCTGGGTCTCGGGCTCGGCGGCGCCGAGCGTCATGGTGGCGCACCAGAGCACCGGAGCGTCCTCCAGCCGCCGGACGAGGACGTGCAGCAGCGCGCAGCTGTCCGCGTCGTACCACTGCAGGTCGTCGAGGAGCACAGCCACCGGGCTCTCGTCCGCGAGGGCGAGCAGGAGCTGGGCGACGCCCTCGAACAGCCGCCAGCTGCCCGCCGTGGGGCCGGAGGGCTCGGGGAGTGACGTGAAGCGGCGGCGCAGCTCGGGCACCAGGCGGGCCACCTCGGCGAGCCACTCCGGGTCCGCGCCGGCCAGGCCGGGCGCGTCCACCGCCGACCGCAGCGCCTCGACGACGGGGCCGAACGGCACGCCGTCGGACGCCTCGAAGCCGCGCCCCCGCAGCACGATCGCGCCCGAGGCGGACACCCAGCGCGCGAAGTCGTCGGCGAGGCGGGACTTGCCGACGCCGGCCTCGCCCCCGATGAGGACGACCCGCCCCCGCCCCGCGGCCGCCCCCTTCCAGGCCCGCTGCAGCGCCTCCCACTCGGCGCCGCGCCCGCGCAGGCTCGCCTCGAACGACGGCGCGGTGGCGTACCACTCGTCGGTGGCGCGCGCCGACGGCGGATGCGGCGCGTCGTGCTCGACGCGTTCCGCCAGCTCACGCAGCGGCCGCCCGGGCGGGCGCCCGACCTCGTCGGCCAGCCGGCGGCGGTAGTCGGCGTAGGCGGCCAGGGCGGCGGCGCGGTCGCCGGCCAGGTAGCGCCCCTCGACGGCGACGCGCACGGCCTCCTCGGCCAGCGGGTCGAGGGCGAGCCACCGCTCGGCGACGTCCACCGCCTCCCGCCACGCCCGGCGCGCCAGCGCCTCGTGCGCGAGGGCGGCGAGCGTCTCCTGCAGCCGCTTCAGCACGGTGTGCCGCCGAGCCTCCGCCCACTCGTCGAACGCCGGGCAGTGGCGCAACTGGAGCCCGGCGAGGAAGCCGCGGACGTCCAGGGTGAGGGCGCGCCCACGGTCGCCGGCCGCGGGCCGCTCGACGGCGAGCACGTCGCACCGCACGCCCGGCCCGAGCTCCACGAGCGCGCGCTCCACGCGCACCACGTCGCCGAGCGCGCGCCGCAGGTGGGTGAGCGCCTGACGCATGGAGGCCCGCGCCCGGAGCTCCGGGAAGTCACCCCAGAGGAGCGCCGTCAGCTCGTCGCGCGAATGCGGCCCCGGCTCGAGGGCGAGGTAGGCGAGGAGCGCAAGGCACTTCCCGCCGAGCGGAGGGCCAGGCGGTGGGGCGCCATCCAATGTGACCGCGACACGACCGCACAGCGTGAGGGCAACGTCGGGCACTGGTCCCTCCGTTCGGAGCGGACCCAACCTAGGGCCGAATCACGATTCGCGAAAGGGAAATCACGCCCGGTTCACGGGACGCCCCTAGGTTCGCCGAGCACGTACAGCACAGCAGGCAGTCCCAGGTCCACCCCACGCCGCGGAGCAACTCATGAAAAAGGACGAAGAGATCGTGCGCATCGACCTGACGACCGAGCAGAAGGAGCAGGTCAAGAAGGAGATCAACAAGGACGCCGAGGCCATCGAGCTGAGCGTCCACGAGCTCGAGGAGCGGATCGCGCCGCGCACGCGCCTCAGCATGTAGTCGTCCTTCCGTGGCGCGCCGGCCCGCACCGGCGTACCACGCGCATGGCGCGACCGAAGGCGGGCGGGGACTTCTCCCCGCCCGCCTTCGCTTCGTACGCCATCGCCACGCCGGTGCGGGCTCCCTCGGAGCTGACCCACGTCAGGGTCGAATCACGTTCGGAACGGCGGAATCACGCTCGGTTCACGGGCCCGCCCTAGCTTGGCGTCCGTCGGTACACGGCAGCGCGGCAGTCACCGTCCTACCCCAGCCCGGAGCACGTTATGAAGAAGAACGACGAGATCGTGCGCTTCGACCTGACCGCGGAGCAGAAGGAGCAGGTCAAGAAGGAGATCAACAAGGACGCCGAGGCCATCGAGCTGAGCGTCCACGAGCTCGAGGAGCGCATCGCCCCGCGCGCGAAGCTCTCGATCTAGTCGCCCTCCGCGTCGCGCCGGCCCGCACGGGTGCGATGCGCGCACTGCGCGACGGCCGGCGGGCGGGGACAGGCTCCCCGCCCGCCGGCGTTTTGTGCGCCATTGCCAAGCTGGGCCTGGCGCCACACCTTAGCGGCTCGCGCACGAGCGGGGACCCATTGACCGATGGTGATTCGGGCCCTGGGCAGGGCGCGTCGGGCGCGGGGCTCGCCTCCGCCGCACCGGCGCCGGCCACCTGGGCACCGCCACTCGTTGGCGGCCTCGCGCCGCCGGACGAGCCGTCCATCGACGAGCTGCGGAGCGAGATCGATCGCCTCCGCCGCCTCGTCGCGGACCGGAGTCACGACCTCGCGCTCCTCGCCGAGACGAGCCGCGAGATCACCGCCACGCTCGACCTCGACCGGGTGCTCCGCGCAGTGGTCAACCTCGCCATGCGCGCCCTCACCTTCGACCGCGGCGCCGTCGCGCTCTACGAGCACGGGCAGTGCGACGTCCGCGCCGTCGCCGGCGTGGACACGGTGGATCGCGCCGACCCGGCCATGCAGGACCTGGCCGCGCGCGGGGCCTGGGCCGCCGGCATCGGCGAGAGCTTCTACCTCTCCGACCGCGAGGCGCCGGCGTCCGATGCCGAGCGCATCTTCCTCCAGATCTTCGGCCCCGACCTGGAGGCCGGCGACGTCGGGAGCGGCCTCTATCTGCCGCTCCGCGACGAGGAGGGCGTCGTCGGCGTGCTCCTGTTCGAGGCGACGCGCGCGAACTTCGCCGACGAGCGGCAGCGGGAGATGGCCACGATCCTCGCCAACCAGGCGACGGTCGCCGTCCGCAACGCGCAGCTCTACAGCCAGGTGCCGCTCGCCGACGTGCTCGGCGCCTTCGGCGCGCACAAGCGCGCGCTGCTCGAGGTCCCGCGGCGCCGGCGGCTCGCGATCGCCCTCCTCGCCGCCGCCGCCCTTGGCGCGCTGACGCTCGTGCGCTGGCCGCTGCGCGTCGCCGGCGCCGATCCGCTCTTCCGCCCCACGCACAGCGCGGCGGTGCGCGCGCTCGTGCCGGGCGTCGTCGAGCGCGTGTTCGTGCGCGAGGGCGCCGCCGTCGCGCGGGGGCAGCCCATCGCGCAGCTGCGCGACACCGAGCTGCGGGCGGAGCGGGCCGCGGTGGCCGCGGCGGCGGACGCGGCCGAGCGCGAGGCGGCGCTCTCCGCCAGCCGCGGCGACGCGGGTGAGGAGCGGCTGCAGCGCGTGCGCGCGGCGGCGCTCCGGCGCGAGGCGGCGGTGCTCGACGAGCAGCTGCGCGCCATGGTCCTGCGCTCGCCGGTGAACGGCGTCGTGCTCACGTCGCGTCCCGAGGAGCGGCTGGGCGCCTGGCTCGCCGAGGGCGACGGGCTCGTGCTCGTGGGGCGCACGGACACGCTGGAGCTCGAGTTCGGCGTCGACCAGCGCGACGTCGCGCGCGTGGGCACGGGCGACGAGGTGCGGCTGCGCGTGGACGCGCTCCCGCAGCACACCTTCGCCGGGCGCGTGGCCTCGATCGGGCAGGTGCCGGCGGAGACCGCCGTCCGCGTCGCCTTCCCCGTGCGCGCCCTGGTGGGGAACGAGAGCGGCGTGCTGCGGCCGGGGATGGCCGCGCACGCGCGGGTGCTCACCGCGCCGGCGTCGGCGGCGGGGCGCATGCTGCGCGCGCCGCTGCGCCAGGCGCGCCTTCTCTGGTGGAGACTCTGGTCATGAGCGTACCCGGAACGCGGACGGGAAGGAGCGCCGGCGCCGCCGCGGCGCCGCTCGCGGCGACCATGCTCACCGTGCTGCTCGCCGCCTGCGGTGCGCAGCCCGCAGCCCGCCCGCCGGCCAGCGCCGCGGTGGCCGCCGCCGGCTTCCTGGTGGATACCGCGACCGTGAGCGTTCCCCTGTCGCTGCCGGCGCAGCTCTACGTGGAGCGCGACGCCGTGGTCGCCGCCCGCTCGGCGGGCACCGTGGACGAGCTGCTCGCCGACCTCGGCGCCCACGTGCGGGCCGGGCAGTCGCTGGCGCGCGTGGAGAGCGCGGCGCAGGAGATCGCCGTCGCGCGCGCCGAGCTCGCCTTCGAGAACGCCGAGCGCCTGGCGTGGCGCGCGCGGCAGATGGTGAAGGCCGGCGGCGTCACCGCCGCCGACTCGGAGCAGGTGGAGTTCCAGTTTCGGCAGGCCGCGCTCGCGCGGCGCGAGGCGCGGCGCGACCTGGAGCTGACGCAGGTGGTCGCGCCCTTCGCGGGCGTCGTCACCGCCCGCTACGTGCGCCCGCGCGCGCTGGTCGCCGCCGGCGACTCGCTCTTCCGCATCACCGAGCCGGCACCCCTGCTCGCCCGCGTGCGGGTGCCGGAGACGTGGGCGGACGCGGTCCGCGTCGGCGACGCGGCGACGGTCGTGAGCGTGCGCGGCGGGACCGTGCCCGCGCAGGTGCTGCGCACCGCACCGGCGATCGACGCCGGGAGCGGGACGCGCGAGGTGGTGCTCCGCCTGGCGTCGGGCGCGCGGCTGCTCCCGGGCGCCAGCGTCGTCGTGCGCCTGGGCGCCGAGCGCCGGAGCGCCGTCGTGGTGCCGCGCGAGGGAGTGGCCGACGACGGCTATGTCCTCGTGCTCGAGGGCGGGCGCACCACGGTGCGGCCCGTGACGCTCGGCGCGGACGCCGGCGACGGGCGCGTGGAGGTGGTGAGCGGGCTCGTGCCGGGCGAGCGCGTCGTGCGCCCGGAGCGGGACCAGGCGCCCGTGAGCGCGCTGCCGTGAGCGCGCTGCCGTGAGCGCACGCCCGTGAGCCCGGGGAGCGCACGCCGGTGAGCGAGCCGCGCCCCCGCCTCTGCGCAGGCGTCACCCTGATCGAGCAGGTCTACCGCGGCGAGCGGAGCTACGTCGTGAAGGACCCGGCGACCAGGAAGTACTTCCGCTTCCGGCCGGCGGAGGCGGCCGTCGTGCAGCGCCTCGACGGCACGCGGACGCCGGCGGAGATCGCGGGGGCACTCGCCGCCGACGGCCTGCGCGTGTCCGCCGCGGCGGTCGCCGGCTTCGCGAAGAAGCTGGCGAGCCTGGGGATCGTCGAGCGCACGCTGGCCGAGCGGACGACGCTGCAGATCGAGCGCGTGCGCGCCGAGCGCACGCGCCGGCGGCGCACGTCGCTCTTCCGCGGCGAGCTGCTGCGCATGCGCTGGTCGATGGGCGACCCCGACCGGCTGCTGGACCGGACGATGCCGGCGCTGCGCTGGTGCTTCACGCGCGGGTTCGTGATCGCGTCCGTGGCGCTGTTCGCCGCGTACTTCGCGATCCTCGCGCTCACCTGGGACGACTACAGTCGCGCGCTCGTCGAGCTCTACTCGCCGGCGTCGATCACCATCCGCGCGATCGCTCTCTTCTTCTTCCTCGACCTCGTCGTCACCGTGATCCACGAGTTCGGGCACGCGTACGCGTGCAAGCGATTCGGCGGCGAGGTGCACGAGATGGGCTTCATGTTCCTGTACTTCCAGCCGGCGTTCTACTGCAACGTGAACGACGCCTGGAGCTTTCCCGACCTGCGCGCGCGCCTCTGGGTGACGGCGGCCGGCGGGTGGATCCAGTTCGTGTTCGCGGCCCTCGCCGCCTTCGTGTGGTGGGCGGTGGTTCCGGGGAGCCTGCTCTCGGACCTGGCGGTGATCACCATGCTCGTGGGGGGCATCGCGAACGTGCTCTCGAACGCCAACCCGCTGCTCCCGCTCGACGGATACTTCGCCCTGATCGACTACCTGGAGGTGCCGAACCTCCGCCACCGCGCCTTCGCGCACATCAAGTGGTGGCTCATGCGCCACCTGCTACGCCTCGACCTCCCCGAGCCGCCGGCCACCGAGCGCGAGCGCCGCATCTTCCTCACCTACGGCTCGCTCTCCACGCTCTACATCACCGTCATCCTCCTCGTCCTCGCGTCGCTCGCCTTCGGCTGGGCGCGGCAGGCGCTCGGGGCGGTGGGCGGGGCGATCGTCCTCGCCGGCGTGTTCGCGCTCCTGCGCCGCCCGCTGCGCGAGTGGTTGCGGGCGAGCGCGCTCGCCCTGCGCGCGCGCCGCGCCGGCCGCCCCACCCGTCCCGCCCTCCGCCGTGCGGGGATCGCCGCGCTCGCCGCGCTCCTCCTGGCGGCGGTGCTCCCGGCGCCGCTCACCACCGGCGGCACGTTCACGGCGGCGCCGGTGCTCACGCACGTTCTCACGGCGCCGGACAGCGGGGTCGTGGCGCAGGTGACCGTGCGCGAGGGCACGCGCGTGGAGGCCGGCGCCCCGCTCGTGCGCCTGCTGGACCTCGACGCCGAGCGTGAGCGGGTGGCGTGGGAGCGCGCCGCGGACTCGCTCGGCGCGCGCCGGGCGCAGGCGCTGGCGCGCGGGACGGCGGCGGCGGCGGAGCGGCTGGGCGCCGAGCAGGCGGCCGCCGGCGCGCAGCTCGCCGCGCTGCGCGGCCGGCTGGATGCGCTCACGGTGCGCGCCCGGGCCCGCGGCGAGGTGACGACCCCGCGCCCCGAGGAGCTGCTCGGCCGCCGCCTCGAGGGCGGCGACACGATCCTCACGCTCAGCGACGTGGACTCGGTCGAGCTGCGCATCGCGCTCGACGGGGCCGGCGCCGCGCTCGCCCGCCCCGGCCAGCCCGTGAACCTCGTCTCGCACGCCGACGTCGCCCACCCGGTGCGCGCCACGGTGGCGAGCATCGCCCCCGCCGGCGGACGCGCGGGCGGCGTGGAGGCGCGCGTCCGGCTCGCCACGGGCGGTGCCTGGCGCCCCGGCGTGCAGGGCGAGGCGAGCATCGAGTTCGCCCGCTCGAGCGCCCTGCACGCCGTGTGGTGGGCGGTGCGGCGGCGGATCCGCTCGGACGTGCTGCTCGCCCTCGACTGAGCCGGATTCACTTGCGGCGGTGGGGCGTCAGGCGCCCGCGCGGCCACGCCACTCTTGCCTTCTTTCACGTGGCGCCTCAGCTTGCCTGGCGTATGCCGCCGCTGAACATCCCTCAGCTCGCCGTGGGCGACCGCGTGCAGCACGACCTGCTGGTCTACGACCGCGCGGAGAAGACGACCAGCGCCGGAGACCCGTTCGTCGTCCTCACGCTCGGCAACGCGTCCGGGAAGATCGACACGGCGCCGGTCTGGCATAACCAGATGGAGTGGGCCGAGGGGGCGCGCAGCGGGTGCGTCGTGCAGGCCATCGGCCAGGTGTCGCTCTACGGGAAGAACGGCACCGCGAAGCGGCAGCTCCAGCTCACCGCCCCCGTGCGCGCGCTCCCGCAAGGGCAGGTGGAGCTCGAGGACTTCCTCCCGCGCGTCGCCGGCGACCTCACCCGGCTCTGGGACTGGATCGACAAGACGCGCGGCACGATCGAGAGCGCCACGCTCCGTCGCGTGCTCGACCTGTTCTTCGGCGACGACGACTTCCGCGTCCGCTTCGAGCGGACGCCGGGCTCCACGGGCGGCCACCACGCGAAGATCGGCGGGCTCCTGCTGCACGTCTTCGAGGTCACCAACATCGCGCGGCAGACGGCCAAGACGATGAAGGCGAACACCGACCTGGTCACCGCCGGCGCGCTGCTGCACGACATCGGGAAGGTGGAGTCGTACACCACGGGGCCGGGCGGCTTCACCTTCACGCCGTGCGGGCTTCTCGTGGGCCACGTCGTGCTCGGCGCGCTCATGCTCGAGCGGCGCATCGCCGCGCTCGGCCGGCCGGTGTGCACCGAGGGACAGCTCCTCGACCTGCAGCACATGATCCTCTCCCACCACGGCGCGCTCGAGTTCGGGAGCCCGGTCACGCCCATGACGGCCGAGGCCGAGATCGTCCACTGGGCCGACGAGGCCTCGGCGAAGGCCAACGACATGCTCGAGTCGCTCGAGGACGCCGACGCCTTTCCCGAGGGGGGCGAGCTGTCGAAGAAGGTGTGGCGCGTGGGCCGCCGCGTCTGGCGCCGGCCGCACGACTGGGAGTGAAGAGGCGAGGACGAGGCTGAGGCACGGGGCACGAGGTGAGAGGGACGAGGGGGGAAGAGGGAAGGGGCACCCCTGACACTCCCCCTGACCACGTCGTGGCGGCTGACCGGCACTGACACCGGCACCGTCACCGACACTGGTTCGGGCGGGTGTGCCGTGCGGCGGCCGGGGCGGGAGGAGCCGGCCCCTCTGCCTCCGTGCGCCCTCGTCGGCGCACGGCCCGAGCACTCGAAGCAGTGCCGGTGTGAGTGCCGGTGCCGGTGTCAGTGGCGACGGCGTGCTCGGTGCGAGGAACGGCAACCGCCTTCGGGCGAGACTCTACGTCCCAGCGCTCTCACCAGGCTGGTGCGTAAGAGGAGGGTGATCGGCCGCCTCGCCGCTTCCCCACCTCCACCGCCCTCCTCCACGCGGCGCACGCGGCGCACGCGCGTACACCCCCCGGCGGCTACGGCGAGGCCCGCGCGGCGCGGCCGGCGTGCCCCGCGGCTCCACTACACGATGCGCGTGGATTCCGCGCGCCGCGCCGGCGTCACCCCCGCGTCAGCGCTCGGAATCCCACGGCCAGAGCCGCTTGTTGGAGTAGGGCGTGCCGAACACGGCGCGGAGCACCGGCTCGGGACGCTCCGAGCGCACCACCGCGTCGATCTCGGGCGCCAGCGGCAGCTCCCGGGTGAACTGGGTGTAGCGCTGGTAGCCGCGGCACAGGCACCAGGGACCCTTCCGCGTGAAGTTGCCGAGCCAGTAGTCCGGCAGCGCGTAGGTGAACAGGTGGAAGAGACGGAGACTGCTCGCCCAGGGCAGCGACGGGTGCGCCCCGCGCGGGATCGAGCCGTGCTTCCCCCACTGCACGTCGATCGTCACCTGCTGCTTCGGCCAGGAGGCGTGGAGGACGCGGCCATGCCAGTAGGTCCAGACGTCCACGGGGACGTGGGTGGAGTCGTAGCCCACCCAGATCACTTCCTCGTCGGTCGGGATGGTGCGGGGGAGCCAGGCGCCGTGCGCGTCGTCCTGCCAGAGGAGGTGGTAGGCGATAACCGGCTTCGTGGGGTGAAGCACGGCGACGACGCGTTCGAGCGGGAACGTTTCATCCCGCTGGAGGTACAAGACGGGCGCCAGCGTACGCGCCAGCATCGCGCCGCTGTCGGTAGACGGCAGCATGTGGGCATGCGCGGCCACCCGTGGAATGCGCGCGACGGGACCGCATGCGGCTGCAGCGAGCAGGGCGAGGGCGAAAATCGGGATCCTAAAGCGCAACCTGCTCCCCCACTATGGTTTAGGCAGTTAGAAGGTTATTTTTCCCGTGCCCGTCCCGGTGAGCCGCCGTTCGCCGCCGGGTTGCACACCCTTGGAGGACCCATGCGTAAGCCCCGTCCGAACGCGTACAACCCGGCGCAGGCCCTGCACCTGATCGCCAACGATCGCAACGGTTCGCCGCTGAGCTGCCCCTCCTGCTCCGGCCAGATCGAGCGCGACCCGAGCATGGCCCCGCCCCCGCCGCGTTCGCACGTCACGCTGAAATGCACCAGCTGCGGCCGCGTCGCCCGCTACATCGCCGGCGCCGCCTGACCTGAGGGACCGCTGGTGCGCGAGCCGCCACCTGGCCGTTCGCCACCGCCCGCGCTGAGCAGTCCCTCCTACCCGATCCGGCCGCTCAGGTTGCCT
>Ga0307409_100001887_pt1 | contig 10686 bp, 10 predicted proteins | sample 322Ometagenome_2_FD_203888 | JGI IMG/M metagenome (GOLD analysis project Ga0307409, IMG submission 203888) | Maize rhizosphere microbial communities from greenhouse at UC Davis, California, United States - 322HYB-O-2 | ecosystem: Host-associated > Plants > Roots > Rhizosphere > Soil | place...
CGCGGCTTCCTGGCCGTCTACCCGCACGGCATGGCCGTCGGGGCCGGCCGCTCGTTCTGGGCCGCCGCCGGCCGGATCGAGGCCGGGGTCGACGACCTGCGCTTCGTCGCCGACCTGCTCGACGACCTCCAGGAGCGACTCTGCGTCGACCCGGCCCGGGTGGCGGCGGCCGGCTTCTCGGCCGGCGGCGGCGTGGCCGCCCTGGTCGCCTGCGACCTGGCCGGGCGGGTGGCGTCGGTGGCCGTCATCTCGGGCGCGCTCTACACCGAGCCGGGCGAGTGCCGGCCGTCCCGGGCGGTCCCGGTGCTGGCCATCCACGGCACCAACGACACGGTCGTCCCCTACGGCGGCCGACGCCCGACCGTCGAGTGGCCGCTGCCCATGCCGCCCATGCCCACCTGGCTGGCCGAGTGGGCGACCCGCGACGGCTGCCCGGGCGAGCCCGCCGTCGTCCTCGACACCCCCGAGGCGTCCGGGTTCCGCTGGAGCGGCTGCCGCGACGGCGCCGCGATCGAGCACTACCGCATCAACGGCGGCGACCACCAGGCGCCGCGGACGATCGGCGGCCGCCCGCTGGCCCAGGTCCTGTGGGAGTTCACCGCCGCCCACCCGCTCGAGGGCTAGGCGCCGAGGAACCTCAGCACGGCCAGGACCCGGCGGTGGTCGATGTCGGTGGGGGACAGGTCGAGCTTGGCGAAGATGTTGCTGACGTACTTCTCGACCGCGCTGGGGCTGACCCGCAGGGCCTCGGTGATGCCGTTGTTGGAGCGCCCCTCGGCCATCAGCTTGAGGACCTGCAGCTCGCGAGGGGTGAGACGGTCGAGCGGGTCGGCGCGGCGGCGGACCAGCAGCTGGGACACGACCTCGGGGTCGAGGGCGGTGCCGCCGGCCGCCACCCGCCGCAGGGCGTCGAGGAAGTCGGCCACGTGGGCGACCCGGTCCTTGAGCAGGTAGCCGACGGCGCTGGTGCGCTCCGAGAGCAGGTCGGTGGCGTAGCGCTCCTCGACGTACTGGGACAGCACCAGCACCGCCACCTCGGGGTGCTGGCGGGCGATGACCAGGGCGGCCCGGATCCCCTCGTCGGTGTGGGTGGGCGGCATGCGCACGTCGACCACGGCCACGTCGGGGCGGTGCTCGGCCACGGCCCGCAGCAGCGCCTCGGCGTCGCCGACGGCGGCCACGACCTCGAAGCCACCGTCGCCCAGCAGCCTGGTCAGCCCGGCCTGGAGCAGCACCGAGTCTTCGGCGATCACAACCCGCACAAAACCTCCATCCTGATCACCGAGAGGTTCTCAGGGCGATCACGACTCGCACGGCAGCTCCACGGTGATCGCGGTCGGCCCGCCGGGCGGGCTGTCCACGGTGAGGGTCCCGTCGACCGCGGCCGCCCGCTGGGCCAGCCCGCGCAGCCCGGTGCCGCCTGCCAGGGTGGCGCCGCCGCGGCCGTCGTCGGCGACGACCACGCGCAGTCGGTCGCCGGCGCGCTCGACGGTGACCTCGGCCTGGCCGGCGCCGGCGTGCTTGGTCACGTTGGTGAGGGCCTCGGAGACGACGAAGTAGGCCACGGCCTCGATGGCCGGCGAGCAGCGGGCCGGCACATCGACGCGCAGCCGCACCGGCAGCGGCGCGTTGGCGGCGATCCCCGACAGGGCCGCGTCCAGGCCGCGGTCGTCGAGCACGGCCGGGTGCAGGCCGCGGACCAGCTGGCGCAGCTCGGCCAGGGCCTCGGTGGCCTCCTCGTGGGCCTGCTCGATGACCTGGCGGACCGGCTCGGGCGTGTCGGCCAGGCTGGCCCGGGCCATGCCCAGCTGCATGGCCAGCGAGACCAGCCGCCGCTGGGCGCCGTCGTGCAGGTCGCGCTCGATGCGGCGCCGCTCGGCGTCGGTGGCGGCGACGATCTCGGCCCGGCTGCGGGCCAGCGCCTCGACCCGCAGGGCCAGCTCCTCGCTGCGGCTGGGACCGAGCAGGACCCGCCCCGCCGCCTCGTCGGCCCTGGCCACGGCCCTGGCCACCCAGGGCGCGGCCAGCAGCAGGGCCGCCGACAGCGCGACCAGGCCGAGGCCGGCGGCCGCACCCGGGCCGTCCCCCCAGCGGCCCGCGAGGTACGCGACGGCCGGCAACGGGGCCGACCAGCAGGCCGCCACCAGCAGGCCGCCGGCGGTCCCGCCGGTCATGGCCAGCAGGTGGTAGCCGAGCTGGCGCCAGGTGGCCGGGGCCCGCCAGGCCCGCACCGGCCGCAGCAGCGGCCAGCCGCCGCCGGCGGCCCGCGGCGGGGCCACGATCTCGGCCCCGAGCACGACCCGGAACCGCGCCCGCTGGAGCGCGCCGAGCCCCTGGGTGGCCCAGAGCAGCAGCACCGGCCCGGCCAGGGTCACGACCACGTAGAACCAGGCCAGCTCCCAGGCGCCGGTCGGCCCGTCGAGCAGGCTCCAGGTCGCGGCCAGCCAGCCGAGGACCAGGCCGCCGACCACGGTGGCGGTGACGGCCCCGGCCACCACTCCAGCCAGGGCGAGCGCGGTCGGCCGCCAGTCGCGCGCCGTCTCCCTCCAGGACATGGCCTCACGGTAAGCCGCGCCGGGGCCGGCGGCCATGGGGCCCGCCGTCGGCCGGGGTGAGGAAAACCCCACCCCGGCGCCGCCGCGCGCCCCAACGACAGCGCGCCCCCCGCCGGGCCAGCCTGGTGCCAGCCCGGACGGAAGGAGGACCCCGATGATCGAAGCGCGCGGGCTGACCAAACGGTACGGCGACAAGCTCGCCGTCGACGACCTCACCTTCACGGTGCGGCCGGGCGTGGTGACGGGCTTCCTGGGGCCGAACGGCGCCGGCAAGTCCACCACCATGCGGATGATCCTCGGCCTGGACGCGCCGACTCGCGGGTCGGTGACCGTCAACGGCCGGCCCTATCGGGAGCACGCGGCGCCGCTGCGGGAGGTGGGCGCCCTGCTGGACGCCCGCTCGGTCCACCCCGGGCGCAGCGCCCGGAACCACCTGCTGGCCCTTGCCCAGACCTCGGGGATCCCGCGCTCCCGGGTGGACGAGGTCGTCGAGGCGGTCGGCCTGAAGGGCGTGGCCGGCCGGCGGGCCGGCGGCTTCTCGCTCGGCATGGGCCAGCGCCTGGGCATCGCGGCGGCGCTGCTCGGCGACCCCCGCACGGTGATCCTCGACGAGCCGGTGAACGGCCTCGACACCGAGGGGATCCGCTGGATCCGGTCCCTGCTCCGGGGCCTGGCCGCCGAGGGGCGGACCGTCTTCGTCTCCTCGCACCTGATGAGCGAGATGGCCCTGACCGCCCAGCACCTGATCGTCATCGGCCGGGGCCGGCTGATCGCCGACACCGGCGTGGAGGAGTTCATCGCCCGGGCCGCCCCCGGCGTGGTGCGGGCCCGCAGCACCGATCCCGAGGCCCTGGCGGCCCTGCTCCGCTCGCGGGACGTGGCCGTGTCGGAGGACGGCGACGGCGCCCTGGCCGTGTCCGGGGTCAGCACCGACCAGGTCGGCCGGCTCGCCGGCGCGGCCGGGATCACGCTGCTCGAGCTCACCGCCCAGCAGGCCTCGCTGGAGGAGGCCTTCGTGGACATGACCCGGGACGCGGTCGAGTTCCGCGCCCCCAGCACCGGAGGAGGACCGTCATGACGACGACCCATCCCGCCACCCCGGCCCCGCCGTCCGGCGCCGCCCAGCGGGTCAGCCTGGCCCGGGTGGTCCGCTCGGAGTGGACCAAGCTGCGCTCGCTGCCCTCGACGGCCTGGTCGCTGCTCATCACGGTGGTGTCGATCGTGGCCTTCGGCGTCCTCTACTGCCTGCTGCGGGTGGCCAGGCCGCCCAGCGACCCGGCGGCCCTGGCCGCCTTCGACCCCACCGCGGTCAGCCTCACCGGCGTCCAGCTGGCCGCGATCGCCGTCGGCGTCCTCGGGGTCCTGCTGGTCGCCGGCGAGTACGCCACCGGCCTGATCCGGACCAGCTTCACCGCGGTCCCGAGGCGGCTGCCGGTGCTGTGGGGCAAGGCGATCACCTTCGCCCTGACCACCCTGGCCGTCTGCCTGCCCGTGACCCTGATCGCCTTCTTGGTCGGCCAGTCGATCCTCTCCGAGAAGCGGCTCGACATCGCCCTGACCGAGCCGGGCGTGGCCCGGGCGGTGGTCGGCAGCGCCCTCTACCTCAGCGCCGTCGGCCTGCTCGGCCTCGGCCTGGGCGCGCTGCTGCGCGGCACCGCCGGGGCGGTCGCCGCCCTGCTCGGCCTGCTGTTCGGGCCCCAGCTGCTGGTCGGCCTGCTGCCCAGCACCTGGTCGGACCAGCTGTACCGCTACCTGCCGGTCCCGGCCGGCGCGGCCGTGGCCAACGTGCGGCCCGACCCGGTGATCCTGGGCCCCTGGACCGGGTTCGGCCTGTTCTGCCTCTACGCCGGGGTGGTGCTGGCGCTGGCCGCCTGGCAGATGGTCCGGCGTGACGCCTGAGGCGCGCCGGGATGCTCAGGTGACCTCCTGGAGCTGGCCGGTGCCCACGTCGTAGACGAAGCCGCGAATCGAGTCCTTGCTGGCGACGAAGGGACTGGCCTTGATGCGGGCGATCGACTGGCGGATGTCGTTCTCCAGGTCGGAGAAGGCCTCCAGGGCGAAGTGGGGCCGCAGACCGGTCTTGCTCTCGATGTCGGACTTCACCTCGTCGTCGGTGAAGGTCAGCATGCCGCAGTCGCTGTGGTGGATGAGGATGATCTCGCTGGTGCCGAGCAGCCACTGGGAGATGGCCAGGGAGCGGATGACGTCCTCGGTGATCACGCCGCCGGCGTTGCGGATGACGTGGGCCTGGCCCGCCTCGAGCCCGAGCAGGGCGTAGACGTTGAGGCGGGCGTCCATGCAGGCGACCACGGCCAGGCCCTTGGCCGGGGGCATGGGCAGGTCGCCCTGCTTGAAGGAGCTGGCGAACTCGGCGTTGTTGCGGAGCAGCTCGTCGGTGACCGACACGGGTCCTCCTTGCGGGCCGGATGGGGTGGGCGGCGACAGACCCGGGAGCGGCGCCCTCGGCTACCTCGGCTCCCGGGCCCCGGGACAGCCGCAGGTAACCACGCGCCCGTAGTCGAGGGCGCGGTTCCGGACCAGCAGGAAGGGGACCATACGGACATCAGCCTGCCTGCCCGCGCCGGTTGGCGCAACCACCCGCTCAGGCGCGGAGGGCCTCGACCAGGGTCACGACCGCCAGCACGGCCAGCACCGCCCCGGTCAGCCGGCGGACCAGGCGGGTCGGGACCCGCTGGACCAGCCCGCGCCCGACGGTGAGGGCCAGCGCCGCCACCGACCACAGCGCCAGCAGGGCGCCGACCCCGACGCTCAGCGGGTCCCCGTACCTGGCGGCCAGGTTGGCGGTGGTGATCTGGGTGATGTCGCCCCACTCGCCGAGGAAGACGACCCCGAATGAGGCCAGGGCGACCCGCACCGGGCGCTGGTCCGACAAGGCCAGGGACGGCTCGGCGGCGACCCCCTCGTCCTCCCTGCCGAACAGCAGCAGGGCCGAGCCCCCGGCGAACAGCGCCGCCGCCACGAACAGCACCAGCCGCTCGGGCAGCAGCGCGAACACCCCGCCGATGGCCACCGCGATCACCACGTGCACGGCGAAGGCGGCCGCGACCCCGCAGAACACCGGCAGCGGCCGGAAGCGGGTCCCGAGCACGAGCGAGGCGAACATCGACTTGTCGGGAAGCTCGGCCGGGAAGATCACCACGAACGTGGTCAGGACGACGGCGAGGTCCACCGCGCCACTGTAACGAACCCACCCCGACCCACGATGGCGAGTTCGTAACCCGACCGGCACGACCTCGAAAGGACCCACCCGGTGCGGAACCGTCTCACCATCCTCGCCGCCTTGACCCTCGCCGCCCTGCTCGCGCCGACTGCCGCCTCTGCCCTGGCGACCCATTCGCCGGGCCCCGGGCACCACGGTTCGGGCGGCACCGGGTCGGGCGAGGACCACGGGTCCGGCGATGACCACGGCTCCGGCGACGAGCACGCCGCAACCGCCGCACCCGCGGCGGCGCCCCGGTGGGGAGCGTAGCGAACCGGCGAGCCGGGCAGCGGCGGCTGTCCACAACCCCCCGCCCCATCACCCCGACCCCCTCCACCCCCCCGCCGCGCGCCCTCCGCCTCCGCCGTCACTCCCGGCTCCGCGGTGGTGATTGCGGCGGTGCTCGTCCTGGCGGCGATGGTGGCCGCCGGGTTCCGGGCCAGAGCTCGCCTGGGCAGGCTCGGATGACCCGCCCCCGCGCTCCTCCGGCGACCGCCGCAGCCGGTCCCTGCGGGCCTTCCTCCGGCCCTACCGGGGGACCCTCATCATCGCCTCGGGGCTGACGCTGGTGGAGACCCTGCTCGACCTGGCGCGGCCCTGGCCGTTGAAGCTGGCGGTGGACAACGCGATCGGGGGCAGGCGCTCAGCGGACCCCTGGCGGCGCTCGACCAGCTCGGACCGGCGGGGTTGGCGGCGGTGGCCGCGGGGGCCGGGATCGGGCTGGTCGGGCTGGGGGCGTTGATCGGATACCTGATCACCTATCTGACGGCGGCGACCGCGGAGCGGGTCGGGGCCGACCTCAGAGAGGCGGTGTTCGGGCGGATGCTCGGGCTGGCGCTGCCGTTCCACGACCGGCACCGGTCGGGGGACCTGGTGACCCGGCTGACCGGGGACGTGTCGCGGGTCGAGGACTCGATGGTGGCGTGGTGCACGGTGCTGGTTACCGAGGTGCTGACCCTGGCCGGGATGGTGGTGGTCGTGCTGGCCGTCGACCTCACCCTGGGGCTGGCCGCGCTGGCCGTGGCGCCGCCGCTGGCGGTCGTGGTGGCGCTGCGGCGGCGGCGCATCCGGGCCGTGCAGCGGGCCTCCCGGGACGCCGACGCGGCCCTGGCCGGAGAGGCCACCGAGGTGCTGCGCAACGTCCGGGCGGTCCAGGCGTTCACCCGCGAGCGCGAGGCCGGCGGGCGCTTCTCCGGGCGCAGCCGCGGCGCCGCCCGGGCCGCCCGGGCCGCCCTGGCCGCCATGGACCTGGAGGCGCGCTGGTCGCCGGTGGCCGACCTGCTGCTGGCCGCCGGGGGCGGGCTGGTGCTGTGGCTGGGGGTGACGGCGGTGACCAGCGGCCGCATGACCCTGGGGACGCTGCTGGTCGTGCTCGCCTACCTGTCAGCCTGTACGGGCCCATCCGGGCCCTGGCCCGGCTGGCCGGGACCCTGGCCAGGGGGGCGGCCAGCCGCGAGCGGATCCTCGAGGTGCTCGACTCGGGCGAGGTCGTGCCCAAGGCCCCCGACCCGGTGCCCGCGCGGCCGCCCCGGCGGGGGATCGCCCTGCGCGGGGTCTGGTTCGCCTACGCCGAGGGCGCCCCGGTCCTGCGCCACCTGGACCTGGAGGTGGCCGCAGGCGAGCGCGTCTGCGTGGTCGGCCCGACCGGGGCCGGCAAGTCGACCCTGCTGTCGTTGCTGCTCCGCTTCTACGACCCCGACGCCGGCGCCGTCGAGCTGGACGGGACGACCCGCGCCACCTGGAGCTGGACTCGCTCCGCCGCCAGATCGCCCTGGTGCCCCAGGACCCGTGGATGCTGGACGGCACCATCGCCGACAACATCCGGTTCGGCCGGCCCGGCGCCACCACCCAGGAGCTGGAAGCCGCGGCCCGCGCCGCCCTGGTCGACGAAATCGTCGACAGGTTGCCCGACGGGTGGAGCACCCAGGTCGGGGAGGGCGGGGTGCGGCTGTCGGGCGGGCAGCGGCGCCGGGTCGCCCTGGCCCGGGCGATCCTCCGCGACGCCTCGGTGCTGCTGCTGGACGAGCCGACCAGCGGGCTGGACGCGGCCGCCGAGCAGGCGGTGCTCGACGCCCTCGACCGGGCCGCCGAGGGGCGGACGGTGCTGGCGGTGTCGCACCGCCTCGGCCTGGCCGCCCGCGCCGACCGGGTGGTGGTGCTCGACGGCGGCCGCGTGGCCGAGCAGGGACCTCCCGCCGAGCTGCTGGCCGCCGGCGGCGCCTACGCCCGCCTCTGGGGCCTCCAGCACCCGACCGAGCTCGCACTGACCATCACACCGGAGAGGGGGTGAGCTCATGAGCAGAGGACGTGGACGCGGTCGTCGCGTCCGGGGCGGCCACAAGGTGTTCTCGCACCGCGGTGGCCACAGCGCCTCGTCGATGTCCAAGTCGCGGACGCGGACGCGCACCCGTACCCGCACCCGCGGCTGATCTCCCACGGTGAGGGAGCGGTCGCTGGCGAGCCGCCCCCTCACTCTCCCCGATGAGATGAAAGGACCCCGTTGACCCCGAGCCGTCCTGGAGCTGGCCTCCCGGCCACGAGTTGGCCCCCGGGCTGCTCGCCTGGGCGCTGCTCGGTGATGGCCGCCGCTGCGAGACCTGGCTGGCCTGGGACCTGGGCCGCTGGTGCCCGGTGGCGGTGAAGCTGCCCCGGCCCGGCCGGTCCGGGCGGGCGGTGGCCGCTCTGGCCCAGGAGGCGCAGGTGGCCGCGTCCACCGCCCACCCCGGGATCCGCCCCTGCCGCATCTGGTCTTCGAGTACGTGGAGGGCCCGACCCTCGACGACGCCCTGGCCGACGAGGGGCCCTGCACCCGACCGACGTGCCGCTGGCCGGCATGCAGCTGGCCGCCGCCCTCGGCCACCTGCACGGCCGGGGCCTGGCCCACCTGGACGTCAAGCCGGGCAACGTGGTCCTGCGCGACGGCCGCCCGGTGCTGATCGACCTCGGCCTGGCCCTGCCCCTGGGCGAGCCGCCGGCCGGCGGCCACCGCCGCGGCTGGCCACCCTGGATGGCTCCCGAGCAGGTCCGCCGGCGCCCGGCCAGCCCGGCCATGGACCTGTTCGCCCTCGGGGCGGTCCTGTACGAGCTGGCCACCGGCATCCCGGCCTTCGACCCTTCCGACCAGGGCCCGCCGGAGCGCCGCTGGCCCCAGCTGGCCGGTCCGCCACCCCCACCCAGCAGCCACAACCCGGAGGTGCCGGCCACCCTGGACCGGGCCGTCACCGCCCTGCTGGCCCCCGACCCGGCCCACCGGCCGGCCAGCGCCGCCGAGGCGCTGGTCCTGCTGGAGGCGTCCCTGCCGGCGGACGCGGCCGAGGAGGGCCGGCTCTGGCCCGGCTGGGCCACCCCGCGCCTCGGCGCCTGGCAGGCGTCCACCATGGCGCGTCCCCCGCTCGCTCCACGACCTGCGTAGGCATTGCAGGTGGCCCAGAGATGCTCCTTGTCAGGATGGTTGCGGGAGGAAAGACTTCGTGTCGCTCCGGGACCGGTACCGGAGCAGGCCCTCGTGGGGGCCAGGGGGGGCCGCGGGCGGGTGCGCGCGCTCACCCGGCGCCGGGCTCCCACGGGGGCGCTGACCCTCGCTCCTGAACGGCCGCGCCCGGCTGACCGGTTCGCGCTCGGATGGTAGCGTGCTGTCCATGATCGGGCGCATCGTGATCGAGGACATCCGTCCCCAGGTCGACTGCGGGCAGTTCACCTCCCGGGCGGTCGCCGGCGAGACGGTCCCGGTCGAGGCGACCATCTTCCGCGACGGCCACAACGAGATCGTGGCCGCGGCCGTGCGCCTGACCGGCCCCGGGGATCGCAAGGGCCAGCTCATCCCCCTGGTCGAGGTCAACCACGGCCTGCGCCAGTGGCGCGGCCAGATCACCCTGCCCCGCACCGGCGCCTGGTCGTTCACGGTCGAGGCCTGGACCGACGAGGTCGCCACCTGGCGCACCGGCACCCAGAAGAAGCTCGACGCCGGCCGCGACATCTCCCTGGAGCTAGAGGAGGGCGCCCAGCAGCTGGAGGCGGCCACCGCCTGGGTGCCGACCTCCGGCCGCGAGGTGCTGACCGCGGCCGCCGCCGGCCTCCGCAACGAGGGCGCCGACCAGGCCGAGCGGCTGGCCTCGGCCTACGACGCGACCGTGGTCGAGCTGCTGGAGCGCAACCCGCCCAAGGACGCCACCCGCTCCAAGCGCCTCGGGATCTCGGTCGACCGCCCCCGCGCCCTCTACGGCTCCTGGTACGAGTTCTTCCCCCGCTCCGAGGGAGCGACCGCCACCACCAGCGGAACGTTCAAGCAGGCAGCCGAGCGGCTCCCGGCCATCGCCGCCATGGGCTTCGACGTCGTCTACCTGCCGCCGATCCACCCCATCGGCAAGACCCACCGCAAGGGGCCCAACAACACCCTCGACCCGGACCCCGACGACCCGGGCAGCCCCTGGGCGATCGGCTCCGAGGCCGGCGGCCACGACGCCATCCACCCCGACCTCGGCACCATCGAGGACTTCGACGCCTTCGTGGCCAGGGCCGACGAGCTGGGCATGGAGATCGCCCTCGACTACGCCCTGCAGTGCTCGCCCGACCACCCCTGGGTCAAGGACCACCCGGACTGGTTCCGCATCCGGCCCGACGGCTCGATCGCCTATGCCGAGAACCCGCCCAAGGTCTACCAGGACATCTACCCGCTGAACTTCGACAGCCCGGACGCCCCCGCCCTGTACGCGGCCTGCAAGGGCGTGCTGGACCACTGGATCGCCCACGGGGTGCGGATCTTCCGGGTCGACAACCCCCACACCAAGCCGGTGCGGTTCTGGGAGTGGCTGATCGGGCAGGTCAAGGCCGAGCACCCGGACGTGATCTTCCTGGCCGAGGCGTTCACCCGGCCGCCGATGATGCGGGTCCTGGCCAAGATCGGCTTCACCC
>Ga0307409_100001888_pt1 | contig 10684 bp, 10 predicted proteins | sample 322Ometagenome_2_FD_203888 | JGI IMG/M metagenome (GOLD analysis project Ga0307409, IMG submission 203888) | Maize rhizosphere microbial communities from greenhouse at UC Davis, California, United States - 322HYB-O-2 | ecosystem: Host-associated > Plants > Roots > Rhizosphere > Soil | place...
TACATGCGTGAGACAGTTCGGTCCCTATCCTCCGTGGGCGTAGGAGATTTGAGGAGAGCTGTCCCTAGTACGAGAGGACCGGGACGGACGAACCTCTGGTGTGTGAGTTGTCGTGCCAACGGCACTGCTCATTGGCCACGTTCGGAAGGGATAAGCGCTGAAGGCATATAAGCGCGAAGCTCGCTCCAAGATGAGATCTCCCACAGGGTCGACCTGGTAAGGCCCCCGGCTAGACGACCGGGTTGATAGGCCGGAAGTGGAAGCACAGCAATGTGTGGAGCTGACCGGTACTAATAGGCCGAGGACTTGGCAACTAACTTCTTGTTGCACGCGCTCGCTGTGTAGTTCTGGAGGTTTCCGGTGTACCGGAGGCTCCAGAGCGTTTCGGTGGCCATAGCGGAGGGGAGACACCCGGTCCCATACCGAACCCGGAAGTTAAGCCCTCCAGCGCCGATGGTACTGCCCGGGAAGCTGGGTGGGAGAGTAGGTCGCCGCCGAGACTCTTAACGAAGCGCCGCCCCTGAGGCGGCGCTTCGTCATTTCCGGACCCGGCGACCACGGTTCCCAGGTTCGGAAGTCGCCGGGTGGCGTGCGCGCTGGGGCGGGTTCCGGCAAGATGCGCCTCGTGAAGGACAACCAGGCGCAGCCCGACCGTTCCGGGCGCCCCGCCGGCGGACGCCCCGCCCGGGGCGCTGGCGGCCGCAACCCCTCCACCCCTCGATCCCGTAGTCAACCAGGGTCCCGCGGAGGGGACGCCTCCGGACGCGCGAACCCGGCAAGAGGCCGCGACAGCGCCTCGGCTGCCGGACGAGGAGCCGACTCCGCGACCCGTGGTCGTCGCGACCCGGCGTCACGCGCCGACAGCAACGACCGTCGACCAAGAAGCGGCGAGCACCGTCCGGGAAGCAGCAATCAGCGATCCGGAACCGGCACCCGGCGCCCCGATGCTAGCGACCGGCGTCCCGCAAGTAGTGACCGGCGTCCTGGTACCGGCGCCCGACGCCCGGCGGGCCGAGATGGCCGTCCCGGAACCGGCGCTGGGCGACCCGAATCCCGCGACCGGCGACCCGGCTCCAGCGATCGGCGACCCACTCCCAGTGACCGTGGGCGGGACGAGCGGGCGGTGGAGGAGGAAGGGTTGGGGGTCTCCGAGATTCTCCCGGGGGAGGCGCTGGACGAGCTGCGGGAGACGGCGCGACCCTATGCGGTGGCTGACGCCGCGAGGGCGCTTGCGGATGCGGTTGCCGCGCTGTCGGAGGACGGGGACCCGGAGGCGGCGGTGCGGGCTGCCAAGGTGGCCAAGCGGGCGGCGCCGCGGGCGGCGAGCGTTCGGGAGGCGCTCGGGATCGCGTTGTACCAGATGGGGGACTTCCGGGCGGCTCGAACGGAGCTGGCCGCGGCGCAGCGGATCTCGGGTCGGCAGGACTTGGCCGCCATGCAGGCTGACATCGAACGGGCGCTGGGCCGGCCGGAGCGGGCGATCGCTCTGTTCGAGCAGGTCGACCGGTCCAAGCTGGAACCGGACACGGCCGCCGAGCTGCTGCTGGTGGCTGCCTCGGCCTACGGCGATCTCGGGCAGCCCGCCTCGGGCGTGGCCCTGATCCGACGGCATGCCCGTTGGCCGACGGAGCTGGCCGACCACCACCTGCGCCTCGCCTATGCCGAGGCCGCGCTGGCCGAGCAGGCCGGCGACCTCCCGCGCGCCCGGGCCGCCTTCACCCGCGTGCTGCGGGCCGACCCCGACTTCCATGACGCCGCCGAGCGCCTGGAGCGGCTCACCTCCGAGTAGGCGCGCCGCCGGCGCGGTCGCCCTCTGCTCGAAGGCAATTCAGCGGAACCACCGCCAGCCCGTGACCACCAGCCCGTCGGCGCCCGGGGTGCCGACCCGCGCGGCTATCCCTCGTCGGGACGGGCCTGGCGTTGCTGGATCCAGCGGAGCAGGCCCGCGGCGTTGGACTCGTAGCTGTTGAGCAGCTCGAACCGTTCGGGGTCGGCCGCCTGGTGGCCCTCCTCCCGCTCGAACCGCTCGCGGAGGGCGGCCTCGATGTGGTCGAGCTCGGCGCCGTGCTCCTGGGCGGCCCGCTCGGCTGTCTCGCACCAGCGCAGCAGCTTGTCCTCGGCCTCGGCGAGCCGGTCGGCCGGTGGGGTGATGGGGCCGAAGTGGGTCAGGACCAGGTGGGCCGGGTTGCGTTCGGCGAACCGGTGAAGGCTGGCCACGGCCAGGTCGCGGTCGAAGTCGGGCGGCGGCGTTGCCGGGCGGAGGACGCCGTTCGAGGGCAGCAGCACCCCGACGCCGTCGCCGGCGAACAGCGTTCCCTGGTCGGGCTCGAACACCGCCAGGTGGTGCTTGGCGTGCCCGGGGGCGTGCAGCAGCTCCAGGCGGCGCCCGCCCAGGTCGATGACCTCGCCGTCCTCGGCCGCCTTGACCCGGGACGCCTCGACCGGGGTGAGCCCGCCGTAGACGGTGTCCATCAGCGGGCCATAGACCCGGGCCGAGCTGGCCAGCAGCCGCGCCGGGTCGACCAGGTGCCTGGCCCCGGCCGGGTGCACGACCACGGTGGCGTTCGGGAAGGTCTGGACAAGGTCGCCGACCCCGCCGGCGTGGTCGAGGTGGATGTGGGTGACCACGATCCAGGCCAGGTCGGCCGGGTCGAGCCCGGCCCCGGCCACCCCGTCGGCGATCGCCCCGGCCACCTTGGCTGGCCCCGTCTCGATCAGCGCCGGCCGCTCACCGGCGAGCAGGAACCCGGCGGTGATCTCCGACGCGCCCCCCATGTGGGTGTCGATCCCGATGATCCCATCGGGCAGGGCATCGAGCACACTCAACGGGGTTCTCCTTAGTCCAGGGGTCGCAACACCAACCCATCACGAGGCTTCGGGTAGAAATACGTCGTCTTCTGGGGGAGGGTCTCACCGCCGGCGGCGATCTCGGCGACGGCGGCGAACCGGGCCGGGCGCACGATGATCAGGCTGGCCGCGGAGCCGTTGTCGACGGTGGCGACGGCGGCGGCGAGGTCGCTCTCGTAGACGACCCGGCCCTCGAAGTCGCTCACCCCGAGGCGCTTGCTCAGCACCGGGCCGTGCAGGACCTCGACGTCGAGCAGGCGGCGGGAGCCGCCTCCTTCGGCGGCCAGGCCGGCCGGGTCGTGTGCCACCAGCAGCCAGCTCCGCCCGTCCGCGTACAGGCCGAACGCGACCGCCTCCTCGGGGAGCCGGCCGAGCTGCTCCTCGGCGTCGGCCGGGGAGGCGGCCGGGCGGATGTCGAAGTCGCCCTCCAGGCCGGCCAGGATGGTGGCGCCGTCGACGTCGGCGAGCAGCCGGTGGATGGCCAGGACGGCCGGGCCGTGCAGGTCGGCGTCGACCACGAACATCAGCAGCTCGTCCCATGGGCCCGGCTGGCCGCCGTTGGCCGCCCGCATGGCGTCCCGGTAGGCGAGCGAGGTCCGGTAGCGGTGGTGACCGTCGGCGATCAGCACGCGCTGGGCGGCCATGCGCTCGCGCCAGGCGGCGATCCGCTCCGGGTCGTCCACCGCCCACAGCCGGTGCCGGACCCCGGTCTCGTCGACGCAGTCCAGCGCCGGCTCGGTCCCGGTCACGTCGTCGAGCACGGCGGCCGGCCCGCCGGCCCCGGCGTAGACGCCGAACACCGGGGAGAGATTGACCTCGGTCGCCTCCAGCAGCCGGAGCCGGTCGGCCACCGGCGCGGCCATGGTCCGCTCGTGGGGCACGACCCAGCCGCCCGTGTCGTCCAGGGCGACACTGGCCAGCACCCCCCGCTGGACCTGGCGGGTGCCGCGAAGGGTGTAGGTCTCTTCATAGACGTAGAGACATGGCGCCGGGTCGCGGCGCAGGACACCATCGGCCAGCCACCTGGCCAGCAGACCGGCAACGTGCCGGTAGTCGGCGCTGCCGTCGCGCTCGGCCTGGGGGGCGTCGTCGTGCTCCGGCCGGGCCAGGATCAGCCGGACGACGTTGTAGGGGCTCTGGGCCTCGTAGGCGTCGCGCGCCTCGGGTGAGATGACGTCGTAGGGAGGGGCGGTGACCTGGGCGTGGTCGCCGATGACGGCGGGATCGAAGCGCAGGCCGCGGAAGGGGGCGGCGGCTACCATGGTGCCGCCGGGCTCGGGTTGTCGGTCATGGCCGTGTTTGTAGCAAGCGGGGGCCGCCCGTCGCCAGCCGGGCTGCTCCCGCACCGCCGACCCCGGAGGCAATCATCGACGACACCGACCGCCAGGCCCCCGATCATCCCGGCGCCGCGGCGCTGGCCGGCCGGTTCCAGGGTGTCGTGTTCGACCTCGACGGCGTCGTCTACCTGGGCGACGAGGTCGTCCCGGCCGCGCCCGAGGCGCTCGGCCAGGTGCGGGGACTGGGGGTCAAGGTCGCCTTCGTCACCAACAACTCCTACCGTCCGCCCGACCTGGTGGTCGAGAAGCTCAACCGGCTGGGGGTCAAGGCCGCCGAGGGCGAGGTGCTGACCTCGGCCCAGGCGGCGGTGCGGCTGCTGGGAGGGCGGGACGGCCTGGACGGGGTCAGGGTCCTGGTGGTCGGCGGCCCCGGGCTGCGCCAGGCGCTGGAGGCGGCCGGGGCGCGGCTGGTCGACGGGCCGGCGTGGCGCGACGCCGAGGTGGTGGCGGTCGGGTTCGACCCGGAGCTGACCTACGGCCGGGTCCGGGACGCGACCCTGGCCATCCGGGCCGGGGCCAGGTTCGTCGGCAGCAACCCCGACACCACCCTCCCGACCCCCGAGGGGTTCTGGCCGGGCGCCGGGGCGACCCTGGCCCTGCTGCGGGCGTCGACCGGCGTCCGGCCCGAGGTCGCCGGCAAGCCGGAGCGGGCCCTGCTCGACACCGCCGCGGCGGCCATCGGCCCCGGCCCGTACCTGATGGTCGGCGACCGGGCCGACACCGACCTGGACGGGGCCCACCGGCTCGGCTGGTCGACCGCCCTGGTCCTCAGCGGCGTGACCAGGCTGGCCGACCTGCCCGAGCTGACCAACGCCCCCGACCACCTCCTGACCGACGTTGGCGGGCTGCTCGACCCGCCCGGCCCGGTCGTCCGCCCCGCCACCCCGCCCGACCAGGCCGCCGCCGCCCGCCTTCTGGGAACCGGGGCGGGCGGGTCGGCGTCGGCGACCGGCGGGCCACCGGTCGCCGAGACCGGTCAGCCGCTGCGGGTGGTGGCGATCGACCAGGACCGGGTCGTCGGCGCCGCCGCCGTCCGCCCCGCCGGGACGCTCGGCCTGCTGGACGGGCCGGTGGTCGAGGAGGCCTGGCGGGGCCGCCTGGTCGGCACCCGCCTGGCCGCCACCGCCTGCATCCAGGCCCGCGCCGCCGGCCTGGGCCGGGTCGCCGCCTCGAACGCCGCCGTGCGATTTCTGGGTCGCCTCGGGTTCCGCCCGGTCCCCGACCACGACCCGCCGCTCGTCCGCGAGCTCGGCGACGGCTAGCGCTGCTGATAGTCCCAGGCGCGCGGGGGTGGCGGGCGGCGGGTGCGAAGACCGCCGAAGAGGATGATCAGGACCACGCCGGCCGCGAACCCGACGACGTGGGCCAGGTAGGCCACGCCGGCACCCTCGGCGGTGGCGGCGCCCTGGAAGTAGAGCCACTGCAGGACGAACCAGGAGCCGAGCACGACCCAGGCCGGGAGCCAGACCGGGATGAAGAACAGGAACGGCACCAGGCTGGTCACCCGGGCCCGGGGGAACAGGACCAGGTAGGCGCCGAGCACCCCGGCGATGGCCCCCGACGCCCCGACCAGGGTCTGCTCGCTGGTCGGGTCGGAGAGGGCGAACCCGTAGGTCGCCAGGTACCCGCAGGCGAGATAGAAGAGCAGGTAGCGCCCACGGCCGAGCCGGTCCTCGACGTTGTTGCCGAACACGAACAGGAACAGCATGTTGCCGACCAGATGGAGCAGCCCGCCGTGCAGGAACATGGCCGACAGCACCGACAGGGCCGGGATCTTGCGGTAGTCGGGCCGCACAGCCACGCACCGGTCGCCCGAGGGAGGACCCGCGGTCACGTCCAGCGGGTCGTTGTCGAGCAGCTCCACCGGGATGGCCGCCCACTCCCGGAAGAAGGCGAGCTGGCGGCAGAACCCGGCCGGGGTGTTGGCGTCGCCGCCGACGTCGATCGGCGAGATCGGCGAGATGAAGAACACCACCACGTTGATGGTGATGAGCGTCCAGTTGACAACCGCCGGGCGGCGGGTCGGGTTGTCGTCGTGGATCGGGATGAGCCCGAGCATCTGACCCCTACAGGAGGCTGCGCAGCCGCAGCAGGTCGACGATGCTGGCGTCCACCTTGACCTTGCCCGAGGTGAACGCGGACAGGAACGAGATCCGCCCCTCGACCAGGTCGACCAGGTCGTCGGAGCCGACCCGCAGGGTGATGTCGGCGCGCCCGTTGGGCGGGGCCTCGCTGGGCTGGGAGACATGCCCGTTCTCGACCACCGAGTACCAGTCGGCCCCCAGGTCGGCGACGTGGCAGCGCAGGACCTTGCGGGTCGGGATGGCCGAGCGCACGTTGGCCTCGTTGCCGTCCAGGCGCGACATCAGCACCCCGAGCTGCCGCTCGACCTCGGCCTTGTTCGCCACGCCCATCCTCTCTGTCCCTGCTTCCGGCTCCCCGGGGTTCTACCACACGGAGTGGTCGCCAACCCGAGCTCGTTGACCGGTTCTGAGGCCGCTGACAGAATCCAGGCGCCGGACACGCGCTGGAGGTGGTGAGGTGGCGAGCGGGAGGGAACAGTATTTTCAGGCGCTGGCGAGCCTCAGCGACCTGACCCGGACCCAGGCCGAGCGGGTGGCGGCGCTGCTCGCCAAGCAGGGCGAGGTCCAGTCGGCCCAGGTCGGCCGGGTCACCGAGGACCTGATGCGCCGCACCCAGAAGAACCGCGAGATCATGAGCCGCCTGATCCAGCGGGAGGTCAAGCGCCAGCTCGGTGTCCTCGGCATGGCCACCCGGGACGAGGTCGCGCGCCTCCAGCAGCGCGTGCGCGCCCTCGAACAGGAGGTCGAGCGGGCCGGCAAGACCGCCGCGGCCAGCCCCTCCCCAGCCAAGGCGACCACGACGTCGCCCGGGACCACCAGGTCAAGGGCCTCCAGGACCACCGCCACGTCGGCCAAGCCCGGGACAGCCAAGCCCTCGACCCGGACCCGCACCGCGGGGGCGAGCACGCGCTCCACCGCCTCCTCGCCCGGCACCCGCCGCAAGAAGGGCACCGGGTCGGCGAGCGGAGGGTCCGAAGGATCCGGTTCGGGGTCCGGCAGCGGCGGGTCCGCGGGATCGGGTTCGGGGTCCGGCAGCGGCGGGTCCGGCGACGGGCGCGCTTGACCGACCCGGCCCGGTGCCGAGGGCCCCGGTCGGTGTCCGTCCCCACCCTATACTGGCCGGGTTGTCGCCGTCGCGGGAGGTGTTGTGAGCGGGCCAGCCGATCCGCTGTCGCAGGGCAACGGTGCCCCCGACCCGGCGGCCGCGGTCGAGGCGGCACTCGCCGGGCTCGACGAGGCTGACCTGGCCACCCACGCGGACGCCTTTGCGGCGGTCAATGACGTCATCCTGGCCGAGCTCCAGCGGCTTGAGGCGCTGTAGGGGCCCGGTGGCGACCCGGGTGCGGCTGGACCGCGAGCTGGTCCGGCGGGGTCTGGCGCCCAGCCGGGAGGCGGCCACCGCGGCGATTCGCGACGGGCGGGTCCTGGTCGCCGGCACGGTGGCGGCCAAGCCGTCGACCCTGGTCTCCGCCGCCGACCCGGTCGCTCTGGCCGGCCCGGCCCGGCGCTGGGCCAGCCGGGGTGGCGACAAGCTGGCCCCGGCCCTTGAGCGGCTCGGCGTGCCGGTGGCCGGGCGGCGCTGCCTTGACGCCGGCGCCTCCACCGGCGGCTTCACCGACGTGCTGCTGGACGCCGGGGCGGTCGAGGTCGTGGCCGTCGACGTCGGCTACGGCCAGCTCGAGCTCCGCCTGCGCCAGGACCCGCGGGTCAGGGTGCTCGACCGGACCAACGTGCGTGCGCTCGATGCCGAGCTGGTCGGCGGGCCGGTCGACCTGACCGTGGCCGACCTGTCGTTCATCTCGCTTCGGCTGGTCCTGCCCGTCCTTGCCGGGCTGACCCGTGACGACGGCGACCTGGTGCTGCTGGTCAAGCCCCAGTTCGAGGCCGGCCGGGAGGCGGTCGGCCGCGGCGGGGTGGTCCGCGACCCGGCGGCCAGGGGGGCCGCCGTCCGCGCCGTCGCCGAGGCCGGCCAGCCGCTCGGGCTCGGCGTGGGCGGGGTCTGCCCCTCGCCCCTCCCCGGCCCGGCCGGCAACCTCGAGCTGTTCCTCCATCTCCGCGCCGGGGCCCCCTCCCTCGACGAGACCGCCCTCCAGGCGGCGCTGACCGAGGGCGCCGCCCTCCCCGGGGCGGCGTCATGACCGGAGGGGTGGGTAATCTCAAGAGCGTCGGGGTGGTGGTGCACCCGGGGAGGCCGCCAGCGATCGAGCTGGGCAAGCTCCTGGCCGGGTGGGCCGAGGAGCACGGGATCGAGCTGCGCACCCTGGCCTCCGAGCGTGGCTGCGTCGGCGACGACGTGCCCTGTGTCGAGGAGGCCGACTTCGCTCCCGGGCTCGACCTGGTGGTGGCCCTCGGCGGCGACGGCACCCTGCTGCGGGCCCTTGGGCTGGTCCTGACCGAGCAGGTGCCGGCCCTTGGGGTCAACGCCGGCCGGCTCGGGTTCCTGGCCGAGGTCGAGCCCAGCGGCTTCAGCGACGCCCTGGCCGCCGTCTGGGCCGGCCGCTACCGAGTCGAGCGGCGCACCACCCTGGCGGCCAGGGTGGTGGTCGACGGCCAGGTGACGGCCGAGGACCTGGCTATCAACGACGTCGTGCTCGAGAAGGCGGCCAGGGAGCGGCTGGCCGCGGTCTCGGTCCGCCTGGGCGACGGCGGCCAGTTCGCCCGCTACGCCGCCGACGGGGTGATGGTGGCCTCGCCCACCGGCTCGACCGCCTACAGCTTCTCGGCCGGGGGGCCGATCGTCTCCCCCCGGCTGGACGCGCTCCTGCTCACCCCGATCGCGCCCCACATGGTCTTCAACCGCTCCCTGGTCCTGCATCCCGACGAGGCGGTGCGCCTGGAGGTCCTGCCGGACAACCCGGTGATCGAGAGTGTCGACGGCCGGGCGGCCCGCGAGCTGCCCCCGGGGGCGGTGGTCGAGGTCCGCCGCGGCCGCCACGACGCCCTGCTCGTCCGGATCGAGCGGGCCGACTTCTACCGCCTGGTCCGCTCGAAGTTCCGCCTGGCCGACCCGCCCGCGACCGACACCAGGGTCAACCCCGGCTGATCAGGGCACGCCCCTGGAGTTCCCGAACCTCCTCCCGACCCATCGGGGCACCCCTGTGGGGTTCCCCGAACCCCCTCCCGATCCATCGGGGCACCCCTCTGGGGTTCCCCGAACCCCTCCGGGGGCGCGGCCCTGTGGACGGCGCCAGGCTCCGGTTGGCCCAGCCGGGCTAGAATCGCAGGTGATGTTAGCCGAGCTTCGCATCCGTGACCTCGGGGTCATCGATGATGCCCGCCTCGAGGTCTCGGCCGGCCTCAACGTGCTCACCGGCGAGACCGGCGCCGGCAAGACCATGGTTGTCGACGCCCTCGCCCTGCTGCTCGGGGGGCGGGCCGACCCTGGCGCGGTCCGGGCCGGCCGGCCCGCCGCGCTGGTCGAAGGCCGCCTGCGCATCGGCGACGACCGCCAGGTCGCCGCCGCCCTGGCGAGCGCCGACGTCACCGACGAGGACGGCGAGGTCGTGGTCGCCCGCCAGGTCCTGGCCGAGGGGCGCAGCCGGGCCCAGCTCCAGGGCCGCATGGCCACCGTCGCCGCCGTCGCCGAGGTGGTCCGGCCCCTGGTCGAGGTCCACGGCCAGCACGAGTTCCAGGACCTGCTCCGCCCCGGGGTCCAGCGCGACCTGCTCGACCGCTTCGCCGGCGACCCGGTGCTGGGGCCCCGGGCCGCCTTCGCCGCCGGCTGGCGGCGGCTGCGGACCGTCACCCGCGAGCTGGACGACCTGGCCACCAGGGCCCGCGAACGGGAGCGCGAGATCGACCTGCTCCGCCACCAGCTGGAGGAGATCGACGCCGCCCAGCTCCGGGTGGGAGAGTCGGCCGAGCTGGCCGCCGAAGCCGAGCGGCTGGAGAACGCCGAGGCCCTCCAGCAGGCTGCCGCCCTCGCCCACCAGCTCCTGGAGGGCGACGAGGACGCCGGCGCAGTCACCGCCCTCGGCGCGGCGGCCAGGGCCATCAACGGCCCCGGTGGCCACGACCGGGCCCTCGGCGAGCTGGCCGAGCGGGCCCAGGCGCTGGCCGCCGAGGTCGGCGACCTCGCCTCCAGCCTGCGGGCCTACGCCGAGGCGGTGCTGGTCGACCCAGCCCGCCTGGAAGAGGTCAACCTGCGCATGGCCCGGATCCGCGACCTGGAGCGCAAGTACGGCGACGACGAGGCGGCCGTGCTCGCCTTCGCCGGCGAGGCCGCCCGCCGGCTGGCCGAGCTGGAGGGCGGGACCCTGCGCTCCGAAGCCCTTGAGGCCGAGGCGGCCGAGCTCCGGCGCGAGCTGGCCGGGACCGGGGCCGCCCTGACCGCCGCCCGCCAGGAGGCGGCCGCCCGCCTCGGCGAGGCCATCCGGGTCGAGCTGGCCGACCTGGCCATGCCCAGCGCCGAGGTCG
>Ga0307409_100001890_pt1 | contig 10681 bp, 4 predicted proteins | sample 322Ometagenome_2_FD_203888 | JGI IMG/M metagenome (GOLD analysis project Ga0307409, IMG submission 203888) | Maize rhizosphere microbial communities from greenhouse at UC Davis, California, United States - 322HYB-O-2 | ecosystem: Host-associated > Plants > Roots > Rhizosphere > Soil | place...
GCGCCGGGCACGTCGGGGACGGCCGGAGCACGCCGCGCCAACGGCACCAGGGCGGGTCGGGCCAGCGCCGAGGCCCGCCGCGAGCAGTCCCGCCGCCAGCGCGTCGCCAAGGCCGAAGCCAAGGCCGCCACCCGCGAGGAGGTCGCCCCCAGCGCGCCGCCCGCACCGAGGCCCGGGCGGCCGCTCGCGAGCAGGCCCGCCAGACCAGGCAGGCGGAGCGCCAGGCCGCCGAGGAGGCCTCCCGCCAGGCCAGGGAGGCCCGGGCCGCGGACAAGGCCGCCTCCCGGCAGCGCGCCCGCCTGTCGAAGGCCGCCGAGGCCGAGGCCCGCAAGGCCGCCCAGGAGCAGGCCCGGAAGGCCAAGGCCGTCCGAGCCTCCGGGCAGGCCACCGCCCGCGACCAGGCCCGCCAGGCCAGAGCGGCCGAGGCCGAGGCGCACAAGGCGGCCCAGCAAGAGGCCAGCCGGGTGAAGGCGGCTGAGGCGGCGGCGCGCAAGGCGGCCCAGGAAGAGGCCCGCCAGGTCAAGGCGGCCGAGGCTGAGGTGCGCAAGGCCACTGAGGCGGAGAGCCGCCGGGTCAAAGCCGCCGAGGCCGAAGCCCGCAAGGCCGTGGAGGAAGAGGCTCGGCGGGTCGCGGCGGCCAAGGCGGCGGAGGAGGGCGCCGCACGCGAGGAGGCCCGGAAGGCCAAGGCCGCGGCACAGGAGGTGGCGCGTCGGGCGCAGGCGGTGGAGCGGGCGGCGGCCCGCGAAGCCGCACAGCGGGAGAAGGCGGCTCGCGACGAGGTGCGCAAGGCCGCCCGGGCGGAGGCGCGGCAGGCCAGGGCCACGCAGGCCCGGGCGCGGCGGTCGGCTCGCGCCGAGGCGCGACAGGAGCGGAACACGCAGGCGGCGGCGCGGCGGGCGGCCCGCCTGGAGGCCCGGCGGGCGAAGGCCGTGGAGACCAAGGCGGCCCGGGCGGAGCGGGCCGAGGCGCGGCGGGTCGCCCGGGAGGCGTCCCGTCGGGCGCGGGCGGCGCGGTTCGAGGCGTGGAAGGTGGCCCGGGCCGAGGCGAGCCAGGCCAGAGCGACCCGGCGGAAGGAGCTGCGGCAGGTCCGTCAGGCCAAGGCGGAGGTGAACCGGGCCGCCCGGGCGCAGGCACGCCAGGAGCGGGCGGCCGCCACCCAAACCCGCCGGGAGCAGTCCCGCCGGGCCCGCGCGGCGCAGGCCCAGGCCCGCCAGGAGGCCCGGGCGGCGCAGGCGGTGGAGCGGGCGGCGGCTCAGCAGCAGGCCCGACAGGCCAAGGCGGCCCGGGCGGATGAGCGGAAGGCGGCCCGCGCCGAGACGGCCCGGACGCGCGGCGCTCCGGCGGAGGTGGGCCGGACCCGGGCGCGGGGGGGCTGGGTCGAGCGGGCGGTTCAGCCGGTGCTGGTTGTGGTGGTGCTGGCGGTGGTGGCGGTTGCCGCCGCGGGGTGGCGCTCGGACGGGGGGCCCGATACGCGGGCCGGCGAGGTGGCGGTGGTGCGGGCCGCCGGGGGGGCCGGCGGAGGGCTGGTGGCCCAGGACCCGCGGATGGGGCCGGTCTCGCCGTTGCATGCGCTGGCGGTGGGGACCTGGCTGCGCATGACCGGGACGAAGGCCTCGCTGGAGGGGGCGGTCCGGGAGGCCAGGGTGCCCGGGCGGTTCCTGCTGGCCGTGGTGGTGGCGCTGACGGTGGTGCTCTTCCTGCTCCTCATACGGGTCGGACCCGGTACCGGTGCGGCGGCCGGGCCGGGTCCGGCCCCGCCGCGGGGATGGGAGCGTGCCAGCCGGATCGGCGGGGCGGCCCTGGCCGGGGTGCTGGTGGCGCTCGACCCGCTGCTGGTCCGGAACGCCCGGGAGGCGACCGGGACGATCCTGGCCCTGCTGCTGGCCCTGGGGGCGCTCGCCCTGGCCTGGTCGGTGCCGGCGCGCCCGGCGCTGCGCTGGCTGCCGCTGGTGGCGGCCCTCGGGGGGCTCGCCCTGCTGGCGAGCCCGCTGGCCCCGCCGGTGCTGGTCGTGCCGGTGGCGGCCGACCTGCTCGCGGGGCGCCACCGTGAGGCCTGGCGGTCGATGGCCGCGGTGGCCCTCGGGATCGGGGTGTGGTTGATCCTCCCCATCTGGGTCGCCGGCCAGGACCTGGGACCGGGGCAGGCCGGCTGGCTCCTCGGCCGGCCACCCGGGCGGGGGCCGGTCGCCGTCTCGCTGGCCCGCGCGCCCCTGAGCTGGCTGCTGGTCGCCGCCGGGCTGGCCGCCGTCGTCCTGACCTGGCGCCACCGGTCCGGCGCCAGGCCGCAGGACGAGGCCGGGAGCGAGCGGCCGCTGGCCTGGGTGGCGACCACGGCGGCCGGCGCCCTGGCCGCCGCCGCCCTCGGCTACCCGGCCGGCCAGGCCCTCGCCTTCGCCGTCCCGGCGGCGGCGGTGGCCCTGGCCCTGGCCTGCGGCCGGGTCGTCACCGTGGCCGCCAGGGGCGGCGACCGCGGGACCGCCCGGCGCCTCGCCCTGGCGGGCACCGCGGTCGCCCTGGCCGGGCTGGTTGCGGCCCAGGGGATCGACTGGAGCTCCCGGTACGCCAGGCCCGGCGACGACGGCCTGGGCAAGCTGGTGGCCACGGTCGCGGCCGAGGTCCCAACCTGCTCGGCGGTCAACGCCGCCGGCCCCGACGACCGGGCCCGGCTGCTGGCCGCCGGGGTCACCGTGACCGGGTTCTCGGACGGGCAGGCGGCGGCCGCCGCCGGAGTCCGCTACTTCGTGCTCACCGGCGCCACCGCCGGCGGGCCGCTGACCCCGTCGCTGGCCGCCTGGGTCCGCGAGCACGGCAACCGGCTCGCCGCCCACCCCTCGCGGAGCCTCTCCGGGGTCGAGCTGTGGCGCGTCGACCCGGCCCCGCTCGACCCGGTGGCCGACAGCCTGCCCGTCCCCGGCGGCATGTACTCCAACGTCACCGGCTCGGCCTGCGGCGGCTACCGGGTGGTCGACAGCCAGCTCGGGGCCTTCTACACCGCCTACCGGGCCGCCGGCGGCAAGACCGTCCTCGGCCGGCCCCTGGGCTCGGTCTGGACCAGCGACGGCCCGGCCCTGCAGGCGTTCGACACCATGGTGCTCGGGGCGGTCCCGGCGGGCAGCGGCCCCCCGGCCGTGAGGCCGATCGACCTCCTGCCGCTGCTGAAGAAGCTGGACGCCGCGGCCGTGGCCGACGCCGACATCCCGCTGCCCTCGACCGAACCGGTGACCGACCGGCAGGCCATGGCCCTGCTCGGCGACGAGACGATCGCCCGCGTCTACCTGGGCACCGACCCGGCGACGGCCACCCCCGATGACTGGCGGCGGGCCCGCGACCGGTTCGGCCGGCCCCTGGGGACCCCGCAGACCATGCCCGACGGGGCGGTGCGCCAGCCGTTCGAGAAGGCCGTGCTGGAGCTGCCGGCCGATGGCGGCCCGGCCCGGCCGGCCGCCCTCGGCCGCCTGGCCGTGCGCCTGGGCCTCGTCCCCAAGCAGGCCATGCGCCCCGACCCCGTGCCCGGCCTGCCGGCCCGGCCGGTCGAGGCCCGGCTCGACACCGGCCCCCTGCTGCGGCCCCTCGGGCTGGTCCTGGGGCTGCTCGTCCTGGCCGCGGCGGCCGGCGCGGCAGCGGCCCGGCGGTCACGGTCCGACCGGCCAAACGAGGGCGTAAGGGGCAGCTGAAACCCCCGGTCAAGCTGGGTGTTGACGTGCCCGGGCCACCTCCGTACGCTCGTACTCCGAAGAGCAACGGCGCTCGCCCCCAGGCGGCGCCGTTTTCGTGTCCCTGGACATCGTTGTCCACCACCCGGGTCATGGCGTCCGCCCCCAGCAGTGCGTTTCGGAGGCGAGATGACGGACCACCTCCTGTACGACCGGCACCGCGACGAGCGCGACGCCTGCGGCATCGGCTTCGTGGCCGACGTGGGTGGCCGGGCGAGCCGGGCCATCCTCGACGCCGCCCTGTGCGGGCTGGAGCGCCTGCGGCACCGGGGCGCGGTGGCGGCCGACGCCAAGACCGGCGACGGCGCCGGGGTCCTGGTCCCGCTGCCCGAAGGGTTCTTCGACGGCCCCGGGGCCGGTGACCCGGCCGGGCGGCTCGGGGTGGCCATGGCCTTCCTGCCCCGCGACCCCGAGGCCGCCAAGGAGGCCCGCCGGCTGGTCGAGCAGGCGCTGGTCGCCGAGCGCCTGGAGCTGCTGCGCTGGCGGCCGGTCCCGGTCGAGCACGCCGCCCTTGGCGAGCTGGCCCGGGCCACCGCTCCCCAGATCGAGCAGGCCGTCTTCCGGGTCGCGGGCGACGCCGACCCTGGCGCCGACGACACTGACGCGGAGCGGCGCTGCTTCCGGGCCGGGCGGCGGGCCGCCCAGGCCGCCCGCACCGCCGAGGTGCCGCTGTACCTGGCCTCCTGCTCGACCCGGACCGTGACCTACAAGGCGCTGTGCGCGGCCGACCAGCTCGCCGCCTTCTATCCCGACCTGGCCGACCCCGCCTTCGAGGTCACCTTCGCCATCTTCCACCAGCGCTACTCGACCAACACCGCCCCGTCCTGGGAGCGGGCCCAGCCGTTCCGCTTCCTGTGCCACAACGGCGAGATCAACACCCTGGACGGCAACGTGGCCTGGATGCGGGCCCGGGAGGGGCACCTGGGGGCCGGGGAGCTGGACGAGGACCTGCTGCGGCCGATGCTCGACCCCGGCGGGTCGGACTCGGCCAAGCTCGACAACGCGGTCGAGCTGCTGGTCAGGGGCGGCCGCGACCCGCGCCACGCCCTGGCCATGCTGGTCCCGGCCGTCGAGCCCCCGGCCGACGACCCCGGCCGCCGGGACCTGCGCGACTTCTACCGCTACCACGCCTGCCTGACCGAGCCCTGGGACGGGCCGGCCGGGCTGGTCTTCACCGACGGCCGGCTGGTCGGGGCGACCCTCGACCGCAACGGGCTGCGGCCCATGCGCTGGGAGGCGACCGAGGACGGGCTGGTCGTCTGTGCCTCGGAGGCCGGGGCGGTCGACACCGCCGGCCACGGCCGGGTGCGGCGGGGCCGGCTCGGGCCAGGGCAGATGCTGTGCGTCGACCCCGGGCGGGGCCTGCTCACCGACGACCAGATCAAGGCTGAGCTGGCCGCCGCCAGCCCCTGGAGCGCCTGGGTGGCCGAGCACCTGCGCCGGGTCGAGCCCGGCCGGCCGGTCGACCCGCCGGCCGACGACCGGTCCCTGGTCGGCGCCCAGGTCAGCTTCGGGTTCACCCGCGAGCTGATCACAGGAGTGCTGCGGCCGATGGCCGCCGCCGGCAAGGAGCCGACCGCCTCCATGGGCGACGACACCCCGCCGGCCGTGCTCGGGACCACCACCCGGCCGGTCGGCCACTTCCTGCGCCAGCGGTTCGCCCAGGTCACCAACCCGCCCATCGACCACCTGCGCGAGCGCCACGTGCTCTCCAGCCGGACCCTGCTGGGACCGCGCCACCCGCTGCTCGGCGAGGCGCCCTACGCGGCCCGGCTGGTCGAGCTGGCCGGGTTCGTCCTCACCCCGGACGGGCTGGAGGGCCTGGCCGACCCGGCGCTCGGGCTGCGCCCGGTGACCCTGGACGCGACCTGGCCGCTGGCCGAGGGGCCGGGCGGGCTGCGGGCCGCCTGCCGCCGCCTCGGCGAGGAGGCCGTGGCCGCCGTCGGCGACGGCGCCGGCCTGCTGGTCGTCTCCGACACCGCCGCGGACCAGGTGGGGGACCGGGTGCCGGTCCCGTCGCTGCTGGCCGTGGGGGCGGTCCAGCAGCGGCTGCTCCGCGAGGGCATGGCCACCCGCACCGGCCTGGTCGCCGACACCGGCGAGCCGGTCGACTCCCACCAGGCGGCGGCCCTGCTCGGCTACGGGGCCGACGCCATCTGCCCCCGCCTCACCCTGGTCACCGTGGCCGGCCTCGACCCGGACCCGGCGGCCGCCCAGGACCGCTACCGCGACGCCCTCACCGAGGGCGTGTTCAAGGTCATGTCCAAGATGGGCATCTCGGTGCTGGACGCGTACCGCGGGGCCCAGATCTTCGAGGCCGTCGGCCTTGGCGAGGAGGTCGTCGACCTCTGCTTCGCCGGCACCCCGTCCCCCCTTGGCGGCATCGGCCTGGACGACCTGGGCTGCGACGCCCTGGAGCGGCACCTGGCCGGCCGGGCCGAGGTGGCCCGGCTGGAGAACCCGGGCTGGTTCAAGCACCGCCCCGGCGGCGAGTACCACGCCACCAACCCCTCGGTGATGCAGGCCCTCCAGTTCGCCGTGCGCGACGGGGCCGAGATGAAGGGCTCCAAGCGCGGCGCCCACCTGCTCCAGCAGGCGGTCAAGGGGGGCGGGTTCGAGCGCTACCGGCACTTCGCCAGCCTGGTCAACGAGCGGCCCCCGGCCGCCCTGCGCGACCTCCTCGAGGTCCACCCGGCCGGCCCTCCGGTGCCCCTGGACGAGGTCGAGCCGGCGGCCGACATCCTGGGCCGCTTCTCGACCGCGGCCATGAGCCTGGGCTCGCTGTCCCCCGAGGCCCACGAGACCCTGGCCGTCGCCCTCAACCGGGTCGGCGGCCGCTCGAACTGCGGCGAGGGCGGCGAGGACCCGGCCCGCTTCGGCACCGAGAGGAGCTCGGCCATCAAGCAGGTCGCCTCCGGCCGCTTCGGGGTCACCCCGGCGTACCTGGCCAACGCCGTCGAGCTGCAGATCAAGATCGCCCAGGGCTCCAAGCCGGGCGAGGGCGGCCAGCTGCCCGGCCACAAGGTCTCGGCCGAGATCGCCCGGCTGCGCCACACCCAGCCCGGGGTCGCCCTGATCTCGCCCCCGCCCCACCACGACATCTACTCGATCGAGGACCTGGCCCAGCTGGTGTTCGACCTCAAGCAGGCCAACCCGGAGGCCGAGGTGTCGGTCAAGCTGGTCGCCGAGGCCGGGGTGGGCACGATCGCCGCCGGGGTGGTCAAGTCCCTGGCCGACGTGGTGATGATCTCCGGGGCCGACGGCGGCACCGGGGCCAGCCCGCTGTCCTCGATCAAGCACGCCGGCGGGCCCTGGGAGCTCGGCCTGGCCGAGACCCAGCAGGCCCTGGTCGCCAACGACCTGCGCAGCCGCTGCAAGGTCCGGGTCGACGGCGGCCTCAAGACCGGCCGCGACGTGCTGCTGGCGGCCCTGCTCGGGGCGGACGAGTTCGGCTTCGGCACGGCCGCCCTGCTGGCCGAGGGCTGCCTGATGGTCCGGACCTGCCACCAGGACAACTGCCCGGTCGGGATCGCCACCCAGCGCCCGGATCTGCGGGCCAAGTTCACCGGCACCCCGGACATGGTCGTCCACTACCTCGAGTACGTGGCCACCGAGGTCCGGGAGCTGCTGGCCGTCCTGGGGCTGCGGCGCCTGGACGACGCCGTCGGCCGGGTGGATCTGCTGGCCCAGCGCCGCACCGGCGACCCCCGCGCCGACAGCCTCGACCTGTCGGCCATGCTGGCCACCGGGACCGGGGACGGCTCCCTGGCCCCGGCGATCCGGTTCGTGGCCTCGGACCCGATCCAGCGGCCCCGCTCCGGGCTCGGCGACCGGGTGTTCTCCGACGCCTGGCCGGGGCTGCGCGACGGCGACCTGGTCCACCTCAGCTACCCGATCAGCAACACCGAGCGGTCGGTCGGGGCCCGCCTCGGGGTGGCCGTCGGCAAGGCGTTCGGGTCGCGGCCGCCGGCCGGCCGGGCCCGGATCGAGTTCCAGGGCACCGCCGGGCAGAGCTTCGGGGCCTTCCTGGCCCCCGGGATCGACCTGCGCCTCACCGGGGTCGGCAACGACTACGTTGGCAAGGGCATGGGCGGCGGCCGGATCGTCGTCCGCCCACCCGACGACGACGCCGGCGCCCCGGTCCTGATCGGCAACACGGCCCTCTACGGGGCGACCCGGGGCGAGCTGTTCTGCGCCGGCCGGGCCGGGGAGCGGTTCGCGGTCCGCAACTCGGGCGCCACCGCGGTCGTCGAGGGCGTCGGCGACCACGGCGGCGAGTACATGACCGGCGGGTCGGTGATCGTCCTTGGGCCGGTCGGGCGCAACCTCGGGGCCGGCATGACCGGCGGCGAGCTGTTCCTCCACGACCCCGACGGCGTGGCCCTCGAGCAGCTCAACGACGAGCTGGTCCTGCCCCGGCGGCCGGACGAGATCGAGCTCGTGTTCCTGCGCGAGATGCTGGTCGCCCACCAGGAGCTGACCGGGTCGGCGGTGGCCGGCGGCATCCTGGAGGACTGGGAGCGGGCCGCGGCCGTCTTCTGGCGGGTCGCGCCCCGGGCCGAGGTCGCGGCCATCGAGCAGGCCCACGAAGGGACCGCGTGACCGCCTCGCCCCCATCCGGGCTACGATGCCTACCCGACCCTTCTGGCGGAAGGAGCAGGATGGCGCGCGTGCTCGTCGCCGAGGACGAGGTCCTGATCCGGGTGGACATCGTCGAGACCCTCACCGAGGGTGGGCACACCGTGGTCGGCGAGGCCGGCGACGGCGAGCAGGCGGTCCGCATGGCCCGCGAGCTCGGTCCCGACCTGGTGGTCATGGACGTCAAGATGCCCAAGGTCGACGGGCTGACCGCCGCCCGTCAGATCACCGCCGACGGTCCCGCCGTGCTGGTCCTCACCGCCTTCTCCGACAAGGAGCTGGTCGAGGAGGCGGCCGACGCCGGCACCATCGGCTACCTGGTCAAGCCGTTCCAGCCGGCCCAGCTGCTGGCCGGGGTGAGCGTGGCCCTGGCCAGGGCGGCCGACACCCGCGACCTCCAGGGCACGGTCGAGGACCTCGAGTCCAAGCTGGCCGCCCGCAAGGTGATCGAGCGGGCCAAGGGCCGGCTCATGGAGCAGTTCGGCCTCACCGAGGACCAGGCCTACACCCGCATGCGCCGTGCCGCCATGGACCGCCAGCTCCCCCTGGCCGAGATCGCCAAGCGGGTCCTGGAAGCCCAGCCGGAGCCGGAGACCCCGTCGGCCCCCTGACCCGGGCGGCGGCCGCGACCGTCAGGGCTTGGCCGCGACCATGATGGTGAAGCGGGAGAAGGTCGTCTCCTCGGTCACCTCGAGCCCCGCCTCCCGGCACCGTTCCCGCAGGGTGGTCGCCGTGTCGACCACGTTGCCCCAGGTCAGCTCGTACCACTGGGCCAGGGCGGCGAAGCGGGCGGGCATGGTCCGCATGGCCTCGTCGGCCTCCGGGTAGGCCTCGTCGAAGATCAGGAAGTGGCCGCCCGGCTTGAGCGCCCGGGCCACGGCCGCGAACGCGCCCGGCTTGCGGGCCGGGGCGATCTCGTGGACGACCAGGAAGCTGGTCACGACGTCGTAGGCGCCGTCCTCGCCGAGGTCGTCGACGCTCTGGAGGCGGGCCGCACAGCGGTCCTCAAGGCCCTGCTCGGCGATCAGCCGCCGGGCCAGGTCGACCGAGTAGGGCTCCAGGTCGATCCCGACGAACGAGCTCTCCGGGAACCGCTCGGCCAGCTGCACCACCGCCCAGCCGCCGCCGCAGCCCACGTCCAGGACCCGGGCGCCGTCGCGCAGCCGCGCCTCCAGGCCGGGGAGGCGGGGCAGCACCAGGTCGGCGAAGATCCGCGGCAGGGTCTTGAGGGCCTGGGCGACCTCGCGCATGAACGCCTCGCCGTGCTCCTGGTAGGACCGGGTGGTCCCGTTGCGGAAGTGGTCCGCATAGGTCGGGTAGTCGTCGCCCAGGACCATGTGGACCCGGGGGGCGCAGGCCAGGTAGAAGCTGGAGCCGGGGTCGCCGAGGATCTGGTCGAAGTGCGGCCCCATGCGCCAGCCGGCGCCCTCGCGGGCCAGCAGGCCGAACGAGAACGCGGTCCGGCAGAGCACGTCGGTGTAGAACGGGTCGGTGCCGAGCCGCCCGGCCAGCTCCTCGGAGGTCAGCCCGGGGCTGGCGGTCAGCGCCTCCCAGACCCCGAGCTCGCGGGCGATCTCCATCAGGTGGGTGGCGTGGTAGCCGGCGACCAGGTCGTACAGCCGGCTCACCTGATCGGCCAGGGCCGGCGCCCCGGGCGGCGGGGTGGGGTCGGTGGTCACGCCCGGAGCATACCGCGCAGCCATCGGGGTCAGGGATCCCCCTGACCGGACCCTGACCCGCCGCCCGCGGGTTCCGGGTCGGTGCCCGATGCCGATCTGGGGGAATCCTCCTAGCTTGGACGTCGAAGCACCCACCCATGGAGGACACACAGCAATGGAAGCGTTTCGCCGTCAGGGCCTCGTCCGGCCGCGCCAGGGCCGCATCCTGGGCGGTGTCTGCGCCGGGCTGGCCCGCCGGTTCGGGATCGGCCCGACGATGATGCGGATCCTGTTCGTCGTCACCCTGATCGTCATCCCCGGCAGCCAGATCATCGTCTACCCGATCCTCTGGATCCTGATGCCGTCCGAGTGACCGACATGAGCGTCCCCCTGGAGCGCGCTAGCGGACCAGTTCGCGTTCCAGGGGGGTGCGGAAGCGGGGGGTGAACCGGAGGGGACCCAGCCAGTCCGTGAGGATGGCGGCCTCGGCCTCGATGGCGGTGGCCGCGTCGGCGCCGACGTCCTCGAGGAGGCGGAGGGCGACCTCGCCGGTCTTGCGCTGGGCCCAGCCGCCGACGACGCGGCCGTCCCACCAGATGGTGGGGCCGGCGTTGCCGTTGGTGTCGAACAGGGCCGGGCGGTGGGGGCCGAGGTAGAAGTCGCGGGCCGACC
>Ga0307409_100001893_pt1 | contig 10676 bp, 10 predicted proteins | sample 322Ometagenome_2_FD_203888 | JGI IMG/M metagenome (GOLD analysis project Ga0307409, IMG submission 203888) | Maize rhizosphere microbial communities from greenhouse at UC Davis, California, United States - 322HYB-O-2 | ecosystem: Host-associated > Plants > Roots > Rhizosphere > Soil | place...
GCGGTGCTGCACGTCGCTTAGCCTGAGGCGCGGAGCGCCGTCTGGCGCACAGCATGCATGTGGATTAGCGGAGGGATTGATGACCGCTCAACCACAACGCATCAGCTGGACCAACAACTTCGAGGACGCACTCGCCCGCGCGCGCAACGAACACCGGACCGTGCTGCTGGATTTCACCGCCGCCCCGATGTGAACCGGCTGTGCTCGGCTGGAGGCCGAGGTGTACTCGAATCCGAAAGTTGCTGGATTCGTGAATGAAAATTTCCTGCCCGTGCGCGTGCACGTGAAGGATCAAGCCGGCGATTTCAAGCGTCTCGGCGAGCGCTTCAACGCGCAATGGACTCCGACAGTCCTGCTGGTCGACAGCAACGGCGACGAGCGCCATCGCATCGAAGGCTTCCTGCCGGTCGATGATTTCCTGCCGCAGCTCGAGCTTGGCGCCGCTCATTCAGCATTTGCCCGCCGCGACTTTGCCGACGCCGAGCGCCGCTTCCGCGCCATCGTCGATACGCACGCGAAGAGCGATGTCGCCGCCGAGGCGCTATATTGGGCCGGCGTGTCCCGCTACAAGGCGAATGGCGATCCGGCGGCGTTGAAGGACACGGCCCGTGCGTTCAGTGCGAATTATTCAGAGTCGACGTGGGCCAGGAAAGCATCGGTGTGGGCCGCGTGACCTCTTTTGACGCCGAGCGCTTGAACTAGGTGGCCGGCACGATTCGTCCGTCGAACAGATGAATGTGCCGCTGCACCTGCATTTCCCACCGCGGATCGTGCGTGACGATGCAGACGGTGGCGCCGCCGGCGTGCAGCTCCTTGAACATGTCCATCAGGGCTTCGCCGCTCTTTGAATCGAGGTTGCCGGTCGGTTCATCGGCGAGCAGGATTGCCGGACGGCCGGTGATGGCGCGGGCCACCGCGACAAGTTGCTGCTGACCGCCCGACAGATTTCCCGGATGATGTCGGGCGCGCGCGGTGAGGCCAACTCGATCGAGCGCCGTGGCCACGCGCTCCTGCCGCTCGGCGCCTGAGATGCCGCGCACCACCAGCGGGTATTCGACGTTTTCGTAGACCGTCATGTCGCCGATCAGGTTGAAGCTCTGAAATACGAGACCGACGTCGAGATTGCGGACGCGGGCGCGCTCGCCAACCGATAGCTTGTCGGTGGCGCGGCCGTTCAACCAGTAACGGCCCGACGTCGGCGTGTCGAGCAGGCCGATGATCGAGAGAAAGGTGGACTTGCCGCACCCCGATGGGCCTGATACCGCCACATATTCACCGCGACCGATGTCGACGGTGACGTCGTCGAGGGCGCGCGTTTCTTCATCCGCATCGCCCTTGAAACTGCGGGTGATGTGCTCGAGCCGGATCACCGGCAGGTTCGGATCCGGCGGCGTCTCCGCCAGCTCGTCCTCGCGTCTTTTCCACCAGGGCATACGCCAATAGACGAGGCTGGTCCCCAAAAAGATGTGGCCCATGTCCTGCATCTTTCGGCGCCGGAGGCTTACTGTGAAGAAACGATCACTGATTTGTGCAGCGGCGGCGCTCAACCTGGCTATTGCCGTTGCCTGCTCATCCGCGCGCGGCGACGAACCCGATGGCGACGACCGCGCTTCCAGTTCAGGTGATGCCGTGACGATCGCCGGCTGCCTGTCCGGCACGTCCGACGGCCGCTTCGCGCTGACCGCCGCGCCCGACGCCGCCGTCGCCGCCGCGGCGCGTGCCATGGACAACGAGCGCGACACGCATACCTACGTGCTGATCGGCGGCGACAACCTGCAGGCGCATCTCGGCAAGCGCGTCGAAGTGGTCGGCACCGTGAGCGGCAAGAAGCAGGAGATGGAGCAGGAGTCGAGCAAGAAAACCGAAGCGGCGCCATCGACGGCCGGCGGCGATACGCCGACGGTGAAAACCACCGAAGACATCGACATGGAAGTGCGGCGGCTGACCGTGCGCGAGATCCGCGACGTCGCGCCGACCTGCGACGTCATTCAGTAGACACTGCCAGGCCTGCCGGTCCGCCATCATCACGCTGCGCGCGCCGGCATACTATCAAGCCATGCAGCAGAGAAAAATCCTCATTACCGGCGGCAGCCAGGGTATTGGCGCCGCACTGGTCCAACAGGCGAAAACGTCCGGCCACGACGTGGTGTTTACCGGCCGGAACGACGCTCACCTTCAGCGGACCGCGACGCAGACCGGCGCGCACGGCATCAAGGCCGACGTGGCGTCGGACGCCGACAACCAGCGGGTCGTCGATGAATGCCTCTCGAAGATGGGCGGCATCGACGTGCTGATCAACAACGCGGCGTTCGGTTACAACGCCGAGATCGGATCGCTCGACATGAATATGATGCGGTCGCTGTTTGCGACCAACGTGTTCGGCGCGGTCGATCTGACGAACCGCGTCGTGCCGCACATGAAAGCCAAAGGCGACGGCGACATTGTCAACATCGCGTCGACGTCCGGAATGAAAGGCGCGAAAGGCGCCACCGTCTACGCCGGCAGCAAGTGGGCGATGCGCGGCATCACGCAGTGCTGGCAGGCGGATCTGCGGCCGCATGGCATCCGGGTGATCTGCATTTGCCCGTCCGAGGTGCAGACCAACTGGATGGGAAAGACCGGCCGCAACAATCCGAACAAGCTGTACGCGGAAGACATTGCTGCGACGATCATGGCCGGACTCGACATGCCGCGGCGCGTGCTGTGGACGGAGCTCGCGGTGTTCGCCAACAATCCCTGGAAGGAAGATTAGGTGCCGGGGTGCCTGGGTGCCTGGGTGCCGGGGTGCTAGCGGTTAAACGCGAATAAGTCGTGATCCGTTGATTCGGTACCTCGCCATTGCTCAACGAGTATGCGCGCGGCGAGCGCGGCGAACGTCATGCCGTTGCCGCCGTAACCGAGCGCGAACGCGTGCTTCGGGTAACGGCGATGCGGGCCGATATACGGCAGGCTGTCCGGCGTCATCGCGAACAGGCCTTCCCAGCATCGCTCAATGCCCACGTCGCGCAGGACCGGAAACAACTCCTCGAAATAATCGCGGAGCGCCTTTGTCGCCTCCGTGAATTGCCGTTCGCGCCGCGCGCCGGGTTTCACGGGACGATCGGCGCCGCCGAGCAGCAGGCGGTGATCCGGCGTCCATCGCACATAGTGATACGGTCGCTCGGTGTCCCACAGCATCACCTTGCCCATGCCGAGACGGCGCCGCGCGAGGATGCCGATGCGGTTGGTGGCGAGGACATAGGTGTGCCGCATGCGGAACCTGCCGGCAAGCGGCCGGAAATGCCTCGTCGCGTAGCCGGTTGCGATCACCACCTGGCGCGCATCGATAGTGCCGCGCGGCGAATACAGCCGCACGCCGTCGCCGGCCGATCGAATGCGGTTGATGGCCGATCGTTCGAAGACCATCGCGCCGCATCTGGCCGCGGCGTCAATAAGTCCCACGCAGGCCCGCAATGGATTCAGTTGCGCGTTGCCGGTGGTGCGAATGGCGCCGCCGGTGCCGCGAATGCCGCTGACCCGCTGCAGTGCGCGCGCGTCGAGCCAGTCGCCGCCCAAGCCTGCCTGCCGGCGCCGTTTCAGTTCCCGTTGCAGGCGCTTTGCGCGATCGCCAGCCAGCGTGTAGTACAGCGAATCGCGCTCGTCGAGATCGCAGTCGATCTTCAATCGCCTGATGGTGTCGATGAAATCGGCGGCGGCTTCCTGGCCGAGCGTCCAGATCCGCGCCGCCTTCTTGCGTCCGCACTTTTCGGTGAGCGCATCCAAATCGTAGTCGGGTTCCTGCAGCAGCAATGCAGTGCTGGCGGCCGTGCTGCCCATCCCGATGCGCGAGGCTTCGACCACGGCGACGCTGACGCCGTTGCGGGTGAACGCCTCCGCCACCATGCTGCCGGTGATGCCTCCGCCAACGATGGCGACTTCGGTTTCGTGATGGCCGCGCAGGATCGGATAACGTGACGGTTGTGATGGTCCCAACCAGATCGTGCGGCCGCGCCTCAGCACTGGACCACTCATCGGAGGTCTTAGTTTAAGGTTTAATGTCCCGGATGCCTCCCATCATCGTTCTTGGCGCCGGCGCGATCGGCAGCGTCTACGGCGCGCGGCTCTCGAAGTTTCACGACGTCACCCTGATCGGCGGCGCGGCGCATGTCGAAGCGATCCGGCGCAATGGCTTGATCATGCAGGGCATCGTGCCGGAGACGCTTCGCCTGCCTGCCTACACCCGCGTTCGATCGATTGAACCCGGGACGTTGATCCTCCTGACGACGAAGGTCAACAACAACGTTGCGGCGGTCGCGCCGATCGTCGATCAGTTGCGCGACGGCATCACGATTGTTTGCGTGCAGAACGGCCTCTACTCCGAAAACCTCGTCAAGGATCTCGTCGGCGATAAGGCGCTGGTGCTGCGCGCGATCACGCAAGTCGGCGGCGTGCTGGTGCGGCCAGGCGTCGTCGACAACACCGTCGCCGGCTACACGCTGCTCGAGTCGCATGCGCAATCGCCGAAGATTGCGGCGATTCTCACCGAGGCCGGCCTCGACGGCCGCATCATTCCAGACATCAGGAAGGAGATGTGGCGAAAGGCGGTGTTCAATTGCGTCATCAATCCGGCCACCGCGCTGCTCGGCTCGGAGGTCGGCAGCATCGTGGATCCGCGGCTCAACCCGCTGAAACAGCAGATCATCGACGAGTGCGTGGCCGTTGCCGGGGCCGACGGCGTGACGTTGGATGAAGACTTCGTTGCCACCATCGATCGCCTGTTCGCCGGCGCGCGCACCATCGCGTCGATGCGCCAGGACCTGATGAAGGGCCGCAAGACCGAGATCGATCACATGAACGGCGCGGTGGCCGAGCTCGGCGTCAGATTCGGCATTCCCTGTCCCGTCAACGCGGCGATGACGGCGATGATTCGCTACCGGGAGGCGCAGGGATAGTTCTTGCATGCGCCCGGCGCATGGAGACCAGCGTTCGCGGCATCCGCATATCCCATCCGGAGCGCGTCATTTATCCCGAGCTCGACTTTTCGAAGCTCGACCTCGTGCGCTATTACGACGGCGTCGCGGGCCGCATCCTTCCGCACGTCACCGATCGTCCGCTGACGCTCGTGCATTGCCCGGACGGCCTGCTCGCGCCCTGCAACTACATGCGCCACCGCAGGGTGTGGGGTCCGGACGTGTTGCGGCGCGTCCGCATCCAGGAAAAGACCAAGGTCGGTGAATACCTCGCCGTTGACGATGTCAGAGGCGTCATCGCGCTGGCGCAGATGGGCGTCATCGAAATCCACACATGGAACTCGACGACGAAAAATATCGAGCGGCCCAACCGGCTGGTGTGGGATTTCGACCCCGGCCCGCGCGTCAAGCCGATCGCCGTGATCAACGCCGCGAAGGCGCTGCGCGAGCTGCTGGAAACCCTTGGCCTCGAGTCGTGGGTCAAGACCACCGGCGGCCGCGGCCTGCATGTCGTCGTGCCAGTCGCGCCGGTGCGGCAGTGGGACGAGTGTCTCGATTTCACCCGCGCCGTGGCGTCGGCATTGGCGGCCACCGATCCGTCGCGCTTCACGATCACGTTCGCCAAGCGCGGGCGCGAATCGAAGATCCTGATCGATTACCTTCGCAACAACCGCACGAACACGTCGGTGTGCGCGTTTTCGGCTCGCGCGCGCGCGACAGGAACGGTATCGATGCCCGTCGCGTGGCAGCAGCTCAACGCCAGATTCAACCCCGAGCGCTATACGGTTGAAACCGTACCGGGACTCAAGACCGCCGATCCGTGGAAAGATTATTGGAAGTCGCGCCAGAGGATCAGCAAGAAGGCGATCGACGCGGTTCTTAGAGTGGCAGAGCCCGTCTCGACGTAGCGCGATGGCGCGAAGTCGGACTAGACTACGCGTCATGCCCGTCACCAACGCGTCGCCGCAACTGCTTGCCGATCAGGACGTCCTCGCGCGCCTGCGCGAGCTGCGCCAGAAACAGCCGGTCAAGTACACCGCCTTCTATTCGAGCCAGCTTGGCGGCATCGTGACCGACCCGGCGTTGATGGTGATCCCGTTCGACGATCACATGGTGCATCGCGGCCACGGCATCTTCGACACCGCGGGCATCGTCAACGGCAGGATCTACGATCTCGACGCGCACCTCGATCGCTTCCTGAAGTCGGCCGAGCGATCGAAGTTGAAGCTGCCGGGCACGCGCGCCGAGATGCGCGACATCATCATCAAGACCACCGCTGCAAGCGGCCGCCGCGACGGCTCAATCAGGTACTGGCTGTCGTCCGGGCCGGGCAGCCTCGATCTGACGCCGGTGGCCGGCGCCGATCCCGGCTTCTTCGTCATGATTTTCCCCGGCCTCGTCTATCCGGATCGCTGGAAGGCCGACGGTGTCAAGGTGATGACGACGACCTATCCGATCAAGCCGCCGCTCTACGCGATCACCAAGACCACCAACTACATGCCGAACGTGCTGATGCAGATGGAAGCCAAGGAGAAGGGCTTCGATAACGGCGTCTTCATCGACGACGACGGCCACGTCGGTGAGAGCTCGAACATGAATGTCGCCTTCGTTTCGCAAGACAACGTGCTGGTCCACCCGAAGTTCGATCACATCCTGTCGGGCTGCACGTCGATGCGGCTGCTCGAGCTCGCCAGGCGGCTGGTGAAGAGCGGAGACCTCAAGGATGTGAAGGTCGACCACATCACGCTGGAGGAGGCGCTCGCCGCCAGGGAAATGCTGATGATCGGCAGCTCGGTGAAGGTTGCCGGCATCGTGCAATGGGACAACCACACCATCGGCAACGGCAAGCCGGGGCCGATTGCATCGGCGCTGCTGGCGCTGCTCGAAGAAGACATGCGCACCGGCGATCGCCTGATCGATGTCCCTTACTAGAAACTGACGCGAATCGAGAGATCGACCTGCCGGGGGTTGGACACGCTCGTCGCCTGCATGAAGTACTGCGACGTCATCACGCCGCTGAAGCCTGAGTAGTTGGCGCGATTCGTCAGGTTCTGCGCCGAGACGTTGATCGTGATCCCTTTCTGCCGGCCGCCGCGCCCACCGGGCCGTCCACCGGCTCCGGCCCGCCCGCCTTCCGGTCCCGGCGCCCGCCCGATCGGCACCGTGTACGACAGGTTCGCGGAGAGGGTCGATCGCCACGGCAGCCTGGCGGTGTTGCGCGGCGTCAGCACCGGGCGATCGTTGAAGATCGAATCGCCGTTGTCGTCGGTGCCGGTGGTGATCGTGTAGGGGGCGCCGCTGTTGGCATCCCAGCTCAGTTGCGCATTGAGATTGCGCATCGCCTGCGTCGACGCCGACCCGCGCAGGCGATGGCGCGTGTCGCCGCCGGCGGAGCCCCATTGATCGCCGAGCGAGCCGCTCGGCGACACGCTGAACGCGCCGTCGCTGTTGTTGTAGGAGCGGCGGTGGCGATAGTTGAAGCGGATCACCGTCCGCTTCGGATTCCACCTCGCCTCGCCGGCGTTGCGAATGCCGCCCGCGAAGTTGAGGTTGAAGTCGGAGACCACGTCGTAGGTGTGCGTCGATGCGTCCGGCACCACCTCGATCACGTTCGCGAAGGCGGCATCCGGCCGCAGCCCGTCCACCGGCGCGTTCAGGTTCACGCCGCGCAGCTGATTGCTGTAGCGCGCGGTCGAGAACGCCAGGCTGCCTCGCAGCTTCGGCGAGAAGCTCCGATCGATTGCCGCGCTATAGCGATGAATCCGCTCCATCCTGATGTCGCCGAGCACGTACTTGTTCGACGCGCTGAACGCTGTCACCACGCCCGGATCAGGGAACGCCGGATCGACAATGTTGATCTCCTGCTGGCGCACGCCGTTGACACGCAGCGTCTGTTCGTAGACGTTCGAGCCGAGCCAGTTATAGAAAATTCCGTAGCTGGTGCGCAGCGTCGTGCGCCCGTTGTTGCCCGGCGCCCAGGTCAGTCCCAGCCGCGGGCCGAAACCGGTCAAGTCGTGCACGTGCGTTTGCAGCTCGTAACGCAGCCCGGGGCTCAAAGTCAGGTTGGGACGCAGCCGCAGATCATCTTGCGCGTAGACAGCGGCTTCGAGATGCGCAAACGAGATCAGCGGATCGCCGATGCGCCGGGTATAGTTGCGCGCCTGGCCAATCGCGAAATCGCTGTTGCTCGAAAAGATGTACGTGCCCAGGTAGTTCGACTGGCTGTCGGTGCGATAGTGGCGGGCTTCCAGCTGGATGCCGGTGCGCATCGTGTGAATGCCGCGCACGTAGTTCAGGTCCGACGTCAGCTCGGCGTCCTTCTGGTTCACGCCGCCGGTGACCTGGGCGCCGCCGCTCGTAAAGCCGTCCAGCACGCGGATGGTCGGCGCTTCGATCTGCGACGTCGAATCCGTGCGATAGAGGCGCAGCTGCAATCGCGTGTTGAGATAGGCGTTGGCGCCGGCCGGTCCCGCTTCCTGCGCGCGCAGCTGGTTGCTGCGCGTCTGGTTCGCGTAGGCCCGCTCCGCGAGATCGAAACCGCCTACACCGAGGTTGCTGCGCGACGAATGATTCTGCGAGTAGCCGAGCCTGAGGACGTGGGCCTTCGACAGGTTGTAGTCGAACATTCCGTTGGCGTTCCAGCCGTCGTTGGGCCGCCGCCCGAGCAGCTGCGACGTCTTGCCGGCGCCGGTGGTGTAGGTCGCGACCGGCGTATCGAATTGCTTGCGGCCGCCTACGAACAGCGAGAACGAGCTCTTGTTCGGGACGATTGCGCCGCCGACGTTGACGTCGAAGTTCTGCGTCCGCTCGGGCGCCTTGATGTCCACGAACGGATTGCTGCCGCCGAGCACGCTGTCGCGCACCCGCGTCGAAAACCCGCCGCGGACCGGCCCGACGCCGGCCTGCGTGACGATGTCGATGCCGTCGGTGTCGGCGGAATGATTTTCCGCGGGGAAGGTGTCGCGGACGATGCGAATTGATCGAATGACGTCGCGCGACGGCAGCTGCCCGCCGTTGAAGCCGTCGACGCGCACGCGCGCCGCGCCGCCGGCCATCTCGACAAGCTGCCGCATCAGCTCGTTCGGATCGTCCGACAGCGCCTCGATCTCCTCGCCGGTGAGCGTGGTCGACAGCGTGCTGTTCGGATCGGCCGCGGCCGCCTGGGGGTCCTGGCCGACTTCGACCGTGTCGGTAAAGGCGGTCAGGGCGAGCTCGATCTGGTATTTGTTGTCGCCGGCGCGCAACCGCACGGCGAGCTCGTTGGCATCGAAGCCCGAGAACTCGGCCTTGATGTTGTAGCGCCCGGGTTTCAGGCTCGGCACGATCGCGATGCCCGCCGCGTCGGTGGTGACGGTGGTCCCGGCTGCTCCCGCTGGGTCGCGAGGGCTCACCACCACCGTCGCGTTCGGAAGAATCGCGCCGGTCATGTCTACGACGGTGATGATGGCGCGCGAGTCGCGGGCGGGTTGCGCAGCCACGCCCGTCGCGCCAAACGCCAGCGCCGCTACAAAGGAGACTGTTGAGAGTGGAAGACGCATCAGGCCGAAGGGTTAGACACTAAAGACGACTTACTGGTCGTGACGGGGCGGACGTTTACCGCCGCGCGATCACGATCAGTGCGGTCCCGAGCCTGTCGACGGGCCGAAGATTCGGCCCATTCCGATGAAGAAGCGCGATTCGCCGTCGATACCGGCGCTCATTCCCGCGAAGATCGGCCCCAACAGGGTGTCGGCAATCACCGCGGCGCTGCCATGTAATGAAATGTCTGCGCGACGCCCGCGCTGCCTCGCGCTGCCCGACTCGGCCCACCCGCCGATGAACACCGAGCGACCGAGGAAATCGGGCAGCCGCGCGATGCGCTGCAGATAACCGGCGCCGGCGTAGGCGTAGTGATCGCCGCGCGCTTCGCCGATGCCGTATGCGGTCATGCGCGCCGGACCGCCGAGCGCAAACTGATCGAGCACGATCGGCGATCCTTCGAAGGTGCGGCCGGCGCCGCCGACGGCGAAGATGCGGCGCGTACGATCGTTCGACAGCGATCGAAACCACGTCGCCGATGCATCCGCCATCGTGACGTGTTCGCCGCTGCGCCGGTCCTCGCCCTCGATGTCGGGGGCGCGCAAGATCTGCGTGGCGGTGGCGACCAGGTGCGTGCCGCGCGACGGCAGCAGCGGATCGTCCTGGCTGTCGAAGGTCCACCGGCCGGCGAGCGATGATTCGGCGCCGTTGATCTCCGGAAATCGCGCGTCGCCCAGCCGCACGCGCGCGTCGCTGCGCCCGGTGCGCGCCCCGACCCTGATTTCGCTGCGCCGTCCGGGGTTGAAGCCAATGTCGACGCCCACGACGGCGCGCCGTCGTCCGTAGTCGGCGACGATGGTGGCGTTCTCGATGAGGCTGTGGCGCCGCGTGCGCACGCCGGCGTTCGGCTCGACGAAGAACGGCGTCACGCCAATCGGCCGATGCCACGCCACACCAACGCCGGGCTCCGACCCGAGCGCGGCGTCAGCGCGCAGCTCGGATCCGGAGCCCAGCACGTCGAACGCGAGCAGGCGCGCGCCGACGCCAAACCGGAACTCGTTGCTCGTCGTGTTCTCGAGCGTCGCGCCGAGAAACAGGAACGGCGGGCCGTTGCTTTTCGGCAGCGCACGAAACACCAGCCCGTGCCTGCCGCCATCGTCCGCCAGGGACCACGTCACGGTCTGGTAGCGATCGAGGCCGCCCAGGTCG
>Ga0307409_100001896_pt1 | contig 10659 bp, 5 predicted proteins | sample 322Ometagenome_2_FD_203888 | JGI IMG/M metagenome (GOLD analysis project Ga0307409, IMG submission 203888) | Maize rhizosphere microbial communities from greenhouse at UC Davis, California, United States - 322HYB-O-2 | ecosystem: Host-associated > Plants > Roots > Rhizosphere > Soil | place...
AAGGTAACGACGCTCCGGGAGGCGGGCGAGCCGCCCTCCCCGCCCCGCGCGGCCGCCGCGCGCGCCACTTGACGCCGGTGGGGCCGAAACTGATGGTGGGCATGCCGGGGTCCGACCCGACGGCTCGGATGACGGGTCGGGGGCCTCCCGGCGTCTCTCGTTTCGCCGCTGACCGGCACTGCGATGCCGCCGCGGTCAGCACGGTTCCCCCTCGTCAGCAGGGAGGAAGACGAATGAGGTATTCGAGGTCTGTCTGGTTCGTCGGCGTCGTGGCCGGGCTCGCCGCACCCTGGGGCGCCGACCCGGCCGCGGCGCAGGGCACCGGCGTCGTGCGAGGAATGGTGCGTGACACGGCCGACGGCCGGCCGATCGAGGGCGCGCAGGTGGCGCTGGTCGGCCAACGGATCGGCGCGACGACCAACGCGAGCGGCCAGTACGTCATCCGCGAGGTGCCGGCGGGCGCCACGACCGTCCGCGCCCAGTTCATCGGCTACGCGGCGGTGGTTCGCCCCATCACCGTCGCGCCGAACGACACCGTCGAGGTCGACTTCACCATGCGGCGCACGGCGGTCGTGCTCTCGGAGCAGGTGGTGGTGGGCTACGGCACGGCGAGCCGGCGCGAGGTGAGCTCCGCCGTGGCCTCGGTGCAGGGCACCGAGGTGCAGAACGCGCCGCTCGCCGGCGTGGACGCGGCGATGCAGGGGAAGGCGCCGGGCCTTCAGGTGATCCAGAACTCCGGGAACCCGGGCGTCGGGATCACCGTGCGCGTGCGCGGCGCGGCGTCCCTCTCGGCCAGCAACCAGCCGCTCTACGTGATCGACGGCGTGCCGCTGGTGCGCGAGACGTACTCCCAGCTCGACGTCGGCGGGCAGGACATCACCGCCGTCACCGGCCTCAGCCCCGACGAGATCGCGAGCATCGACGTGCTCAAGGACGCGGCGGCGGCGGCCATCTACGGCTCGCGCGGCTCGAACGGCGTGGTGATGATCACCACGAAGCGCGGCCGCGCCGGGCGGCCGCGCATCTCGTACAACGCGTACTACGGCACGCAGGAGGCGGTGGACCTGCTCGACCTGATGAGCGGGCCGGAGTACACCGAGTACATGAACGAGGCGCTCACCAACGACGGCTACGACCCGCTGATCCCGCCGGGCACGCAGATCGCGAGCACCAACTGGCAGGAGGAGGTGCTGCGCCGCGCGCCGGTGGGCGACGTCTACCTGAGCGTGGACGGCGGGAACGAGCGGCTGCGCTACCTCGTCAGCGGGTCGTACTTCGACCAGCAGGGCACCGTCATCGGCTCGGGATACCAGCGCCAGACGGCCCGCGTGAACCTCGACTTCAACGCCACCAGCCGGCTCGCGTTCAGGACGTCCGTGAACCTGTCGCGCGAGGACCAGGACCGCATCGAGAACGACAACACGATTTCGGGCGTGATGGCGAACGCGATCGCGACGCCGTCGGTGTTCCCGGTGCGCGGCGAGGACGGGCGGTTCAGCAACCTGGACACCTTCGTCGGCGACGCGCAGATGCCGTACGTCAACCCGGTCGCGGTCGGCACGTTCAACTCCGCCAACTCCCGCACGCTGCGGGCGCTCGGGAACGTCGAGGGGACGCTGTCCTTCACGGAAAGCCTCCAGTGGACGTCGCGGCTGGGGCTGGACGTGCTGAACCTGCGCGACCTGCGCTGGGACTCGCCGCGTGTGGAGGGTGACTACGCGGAGGGTGCCGGCGGCGTCGCCACCCAGGGGAACAACACGGCCAACCGCTACGTGCTGGAGAGCTTCCTCGGCTACAACTGGGCGTCGGGGCGGAACAGCGTCTCGCTCACGGGAGGTGGCGGCGCCGAGTGGAACGAGAACGAGCTCGAGTACATCCGCGGCGAGGGGTTCGCGTCCGATCGCCCGCAGCTCGTGGGCAACGCCGGACGCGTCGCCGAGTACCGTGGCGATCGGCTCGGCTACAACCTCGTCTCCGCCTTCACGCGCGCGAACGTGACGCTGGCCGACCGCTACCTGCTCACGGCCTCGCTGCGCACCGACGGGTCGTCGCGCTTCGGCGAGGACAACCGCTACGGCACCTTCCCGGCGCTCTCCCTCGGCTGGATCGTCAGCGACGAGCCGACGGTCGGGCCGGCGATCGCCCGCTTCGCCAGCCTGAAGCTGCGCGCCAGCTACGGCGAGACCGGCAACCAGGGGATCGACGACGAGTACGCCGCCCTCGGGCGCTACGGGCGCGCGAACTACGCCGAGGCGCCGGGGATCGCGCCGTCGAACATCGCCAACCCCGACCTGCGCTGGGAGACGACGCGCGAGGTGAACCTGGGCTTCGACCTCGGCTTCCTCGACGGCCGCGTCAACCTGATCGGCGACTTCTACAACAAGAAGACGAGCGACCTGCTCGTCGAGCGCCCGCTCCCCCGGACGAGCGGATTCGCGGCGTTCTTCGACAACGTCGGGAACATCGAGAACCGCGGCTTCGAGCTGGCGCTCAACACGATCAACTGGGAGCGGGGGGGCGAGGGCGGCTTTCGGTGGACGACCGACTTCAACATCGCCTGGAACCGCAACCGGGTGACGGCGCTCTACCGCGACCAGCCGTTCAACGACGGCTTCGACGACATCAACCGCGTCGAGGTGGGGGTGCCGCTCGGCGCCTTCCACACGATCAAGTTCACCGGCGTGGACCCGGAGACGGGGAACGCGCAGTACCTGGACGCCGACGGCGACGGCGCGATCACGTCGAGCGACCGCGTCATCGTGGGCAGCCCGCACCCGACCTACTTCGGCGGCCTGACGAACAGCCTCACGTTCAAGCGCTTCGACCTGCGCGCGTTCGTGCAGTTCACGCACGGCAACGAAGTCTACAACGGGATGCGCGCGTACGCGGACGACGCGGGCTACAACCTGGACAACAAGTTCCGCAACGCCCTCAACCGGTGGCGCCAGCCGGGCGACGTCACGAACGAGCCGCGGGCGAGCTACGACGGCATGTCGGACGCCTGGTTCACGTCGAGCCGCTTCGTCGAGGACGGCTCCTACGTGCGGCTGCAGGAGGTCACGCTCGGCTACCGGCTGCCGGAGGCGATCGGCCGCCGCACCAACCTGGGCGAGTCGCGCATCTACGTCTCCGGGCGCAACCTCAAGACGTGGACGGACTACGCCGGGTTCAACCCGGACGCGAACAGCAGCGGGTCGTCGACGAACATCTCCCTCGGCACCGACTTCTACTCGTACCCGCTCGCGCGCACGTTCTCCTTCGGCATCAGCGGCAGCTTCTGAGCGCGCCACCGACCCGACGACTTCGAGGATGACACCCATATGAGATTCCGACACGCGCTGCCGGCGATCGCGATGGTCATCGCCGCCGGTTGCGACGACACACTGACCGTGGAGCCGGTGAACGAGGTGCCCGAGCAGGCGGCCATCGTCGACGCGGCGAGCGCCCGCGCGGCGCTGCTCGGCGCCTACGACGCGCTGCAGGAGGACGGCTACTACGGCGGCGATTTCTTCTTCTACGGCGACCTGGGGTCCGACATCGTGGACCACACGGGCACGTTCGACACCTACCTCGAGGTGGACCGCCACCAGACCACCGCCGACAACGGGTCGGTGCTGGAGATGTACGAGGACATCTACATGGGGATCCACCGCGCGAACGTGGTCCTCCAGAAGGTGCCCACGATCACCGACCTGGGCGAGGCGGAGCGCGACCAGCTCCTTGGCGAGGCGCACTTCCTCCGGGCGCTGCACTACCACAATCTCGCGAAGTACTTCGGCGGCGTGCCGCTCCGGCTCGAGCCGCCGACGTCCATCGACCAGTCGGGGGAGATCAGCCGCGCGACGGTCGACGAGACGTACGCGCAGATCCTCAGCGACTTGGACCAGGCCGCGCAGCTCATGACCGAGGACAACGGGGCGACGCGGGCGACACGGGGCGCGGTCTGGGCGCTCCGCACGCGGGTGCACCTGTACCGCGAGCAGTGGGCGGAGGTGCTCGTGGCCGCCGACTCGGTCGAGGCGATGGGCTACGCCCTCGCGTCCTCGTACGCCGACCTGTTCACGCCCGAGGGGTCGAACACGCCGGAAGACATCTTCCGCGTGCCCTTCACCGCCACCGAGTTCACGAACGCGGGCTACTACTTCGGGCCCGACGGCCGGTACGAGGTCGCACCGTCGTGCTCCCTGGTGCAGAGCTACGACCCCGCGTACGAGTGCGAGTCGGACGAGTACAACCCGACCGACGATCGCGGCGCGTGGAACGTGACGGTGATCGACGGCTTCCCGTACGGCACGAAGTACCCGACGGCGATCGGCGCCGAGGACATGCACGCCATCCGCTTCGCCGAGGTGATTCTGAACCGGGCCGAGGCGCTGGCCCGGACCGGGGCGCTCCAGGCAGCGATCGGCCAGCTGAACCGCCTGCGCGAGCGGGCGAATGGCGAGACGCTCACGCTGGCGGGGGTGGCGAGCGACCCCGCCGTGCCGAACGACCAGGAGGTGCTGGAGGCGGTCTGGCACGAGCGCGTCCTCGAGCTCGCGATGGAGGGGGACCGGTGGCCGGACCTCGTGCGCACCGGCCGCGCCGTCGCGGTGCTCGGCCTCACCCCCGAGGAGGAGCACACGGTACTCTTCCCGTTCCCGCAGAACGAGACGGACGTCTCGCCGAACGTGGACCAGAACCCGGGCTACTGACGGGGAGGTTGGGCGAGCGACGAGGCCCCCGACGCCGGCTTGGCGTCGGGGGCCTCGTCGTGCGCCGTCCGCACCGTCGCGGGACGACGGCGCCCCTTGGTTGACCCTCCGCGCCCCGTCGCCCACCTTCCCGGCGATTCCTCCACCCACGTCCCATCGATGCCGAAGCTCGTCAACGCTGCCCTCTGGTCGGCCGTCGCGCTCGCCGGCGCCGGCGCCTTCGCCGGGCTGGCCCTCTCGCGCGGCGAGCCCGTGAACGCCGCCTGGCTGCTCACCGCCGCGGTGTGCACCTACCTCGTGGCGTACCGCTTCTACAGCCGCGTCGTCGCCACCCGCATCTTCGCGCTCGACGCGGAGCGCGCCACGCCGGCGGAGCGGCACAGCGACGGGCGGGACTACGTCCCCACCAACCGGTGGATCGTCTTCGGGCACCACTTCGCCGCCATCGCCGGCCCCGGCCCGCTCGTGGGCCCCACCCTCGCCGCGCAGTTCGGCTTCCTCCCCGGCGCCCTCTGGATCATCGTCGGCGTGGCGCTCGGCGGCGCGGTGCAGGACTTCGTCATCCTCGCCGCGTCGGTGCGGCGCGACGGCAAGTCGCTCGGGCAGATGGCGCGCGAGGAGATCGGGCCGGTGGCGGGCGTCACCGCGCTCGTCGCCGTGCTCGGCATCATGATCGTCCTCATCTCGGTGCTGGCGCTCGTCGTCGTGAACGCGCTGCGGAGCAGCCCCTGGGGGACGGTGACCATCGGCCTCACGATCCCGATCGCGATGCTCATGGGCGCCTACCTGCGCTGGCTGCGCCCGCAGCGGGTGCTGGAGGCGAGCGCGCTCGGCGTGGTGCTGCTGGTGCTCGCGCTCTACGCCGGCCGGTGGGTGGCGGAGAACCCCGCGCTCGCGCCGGCGTTCACGCTGAGCGGGACGACGCTCGCGCTCCTCATCATGGCGTACGGCTTCGCCGCCAGCGTCCTCCCCGTCTGGCTCCTGCTCGCGCCGCGCGACTACCTGTCGGCGTTCGTGAAGATCGGCGTCGTCGTCGCCCTCGCCCTCGGCATTCTCATCGTGCTCCCGCCACTGCAGATGCCGGCGCTCACGCAGTTCGTGGACGGCACGGGGCCGGTGTTCGCCGGCAAGCTCTTCCCCTTCGTCTTCGTGACCATCGCCTGCGGCGCCGTGTCGGGCTTCCACGCCCTGATCGCGAGCGGCACCACGCCCAAGATCCTCCAGCGCGAGACGGACGCGCGCATGGTGGGCTACGGCGCGATGCTCACGGAGTCGCTCGTCGCCGTCATGGCGCTCATCGCCGCCTGCGTGCTGACGCCGGGCGTCTACTTCGCCATCAACGCGCCCGCGGGGCTGCTCGGCACCACCGCCGAGAGCGCCGCGGCGGCCATCCAGGGGTGGGGCTTCACGCTCAGGCCCGGCGAGATCGAGGCGCTCGCGCGCGACGTCGGCGAGACGTCGCTGCTCTCGCGCACCGGCGGCGCGCCGAGCCTCGCGGTGGGGATGGCGCAGCTCTTCGCCAGCGTGCTCGGCGGGCAGGGCGCGGTCGCCCTCTGGTACCACTTCGCGATCATGTTCGAGGCGCTGTTCATCCTCACCACGCTCGACGCGGGAACGCGCGTGGGGCGGTTCATGCTGCAGGACCTGGGCAAGCACCTCTGGGCCCCGCTCGGCCGGGTGTCGTGGTACCCGGCGGTGGTGCTCTCGAGCGCGGTGTTCGTCGCGCTCTGGGGCTACTTTCTCTACCAGGGCGTCACGGACCCGCTCGGCGGCATCAACTCGCTCTGGCCGCTGTTCGGCATCGCGAACCAGCTCCTGGCCACGGTCGCGCTCTGCGTGGGGACCACCGTGATCATCAAGATGGGGAAGGCGCGCTACGCCTGGATGACGCTCCTCCCGCTCGCCTGGCTGGTGGTCGTCACGACCACGGCCGGGTACCTGAAGATCTTCTCCGACGACCCCAAGCTCGGCTTCCTCGCGCACGCGCGGATGCTCGCCGACGCGGTGGCCGCCGGGCAGCTGCCGCCGGGCGTGGCGAACGCCCGCGCCGCCGCGCAGATGATCTTCAACGACCGGCTCGACGCGGCGGTCGCCGGCTTCTTCCTCGTCTCGGTGCTGGTGATCCTGGCCGACTCCGCGCGGGAGTGGCTGGCCGTGCTCCGCGGCCGCAAGCCGGCGCGGTCGAGCGAGGTGCCGTTCGAGTCGCGCACGGCGTACGCCGGCGACTAGCCCGCCGGCGCCCGCGCGTCCCATCCCCTTCCACGCCTCCTCTCCGTCGCAACAATGCGCTTCCCGCTCGCGCCGATCGCCCTCCTGCTCCCCGCCGCGCTCGCCGCGCAGTCGGCGCCCGCGCCGCGCTTCGACTTCACGATCCAGAACATCATGCGCGGGCCCGAGCTGTACGGGCGCGAGCCGGCACGCGTGCGCTTCACGCCCGACGGGCGGTGGATCTACTTCGAGTGGCTGGAGCCGGGGGCGAGCTGGAAGGAGGAGCTCGAGCCGTACCGCGTGCGTGCGGCCGCCGGCGCGAAGCCGGAGCGGGTGACGCGCGCGCACATGGACAGCGTCGGCCCCCTGGTCGCCGAGGGGAGCACGTCGTCGAACGGACGTTGGCGCGCCGTCGCCTACGAGGGCGACCTGTACCTGGTGGACCTGCGCCGGTCGACCGCCCGCCGCCTCACGGAGACGGTGGCCGCCGAGAGCGAGCCGGTGCTCTCGGCCGACGGCCGCCGCGTGTTCTTCCTGCGCGACAACAACGCCTTCTCGATCGACGTGAGCGGCGGCGCGCTGCGGCAGCTCACCGACGTGCGCCCCGGCCCCGCGCCCGACTCGGCCAAGAAGCCCACGGGACAGCGCGGCTTTCTCGCCGAGCAGCAGCGCGAGCTGCTGGAGAGCGTGCGCGACCGCCTCGCCCGCGACAGCGCGCGCAAGGCCGACAGCCTCGCGCGCGACTCCCTGCGCCCGCGCACGCTCTACCTCGGCAAGGACGAGCGCGTCGCCTCCCTCAGCGTCGCGCCCGACGGCCGGTCGCTGCTCCTCTCGACGACCACGGCGCCCGCCACCGCGCTGCGCACCAAGGTGCCCGCGTACGTGACGGAGAGCGGCTACACCGAGGAGCTCACCGTGCGCACGAAGGTGGGGGACGCGCAGCCGGTGGGGCGCGTCGCCTTCGTCGCCACGCCGCGCGGCGAGGCGCGCTGGCTGCGCCTCGTCCCGGGCGACACCGTCCGGCCGCCCGCGTACGCGACGGTTCGCGGCTGGAGCGCGAGCGGCCGCGGCGCGCTCGTCGTCGCCGCGAGCCGCGACTTCAAGCAGCGCTTCCTCCACCGCGTGGACTCCGCGGGCGCGGTGACGACGCTGGACTCGCTGCGGGACACGGCGTGGGTGAGCGGCCCGTGCAACGGCTGCGCGGGCTGGGCGGCCGGCGGGGAGCGTGCCTGGTTCGTGTCCGAGGCCGACGGCTACGCGCACCTGTACACCGTCGCGGCCACGGGCGGCGACCGCCGGCAGCTCACGAGCGGGCGGTGGGAGGTGCTCGACGCCGAGCTCTCCCCGGACGAGCGCACGTTCTACCTGCACACCAGCGAGGGGTCGCCCTTCGAGCGCCACTTCTACCGCATGCCGGCGGCGGGCGGCGCGCGCGAGCGGGTGACGCGCGCCCGCGGCGGCCACCAGGTCACCGTGGCGCCGGGCGGGCGCACGATGGCCGACGTCTACTCGGCGTCGAACCGCCCGCCCGAGCTGTACCTCCTCCCGGCCAGGAGGGGCGCCGAGCCGGCGCAGCTCACCCGGTCCACGACCGAGGCCTGGCGCAGCCGGGAGTGGATCGCGCCGGAGATCGTCATGATCCCCGCGTCGGACGGCGTGCAGGTGCCGGCGCGCATTTACCGACCGCGCGACGTCGGCGCGGAGTCCAACGGCGCCGGCGTCATCTTCGTGCACGGCGCCGGCTACCTGCACAACGTCCACCACTGGTGGTCGAGCTACGCCCGCGAGTACATGTTCAACCAGTACCTCGCCTCCAAGGGGTACACGGTGCTCGACATCGACTACCGGGGCTCGGCGGGCTACGGACGCGACTGGCGCACGGCCATCTACCGCCACATGGGCGGACGCGACCTGCAGGACCACGTGGACGGCTCGCGCTACCTGCAGAAGGAGTTCGGGATCGCGCCGGAGCGGGTGGGGATCTACGGCGGGAGCTACGGCGGCTTCATCACGCTCATGGCGCTGTTCACGGAGCCCGCGCAGTTCGGGGCGGGCGCGGCGCTGCGCAGCGTCACGGACTGGGCACACTACAACCACCCCTACACCTCGCAGATCCTCAACACGCCCGAGGCGGACACGGTCGCCTACCGCCGGTCGTCGCCCATCTACTTCGCCGAGGGGCTCGAAGACCCGCTCCTGATCGCGCATGGCATGGTGGACGTGAACGTCCACTTCCAGGACGTCGTGCGGCTCAGCCAGCGGCTCATCGAGCTCGGGAAGACGGGGTGGGAGCTGGCGGTGTACCCGGTGGAGGACCACGCCTTCGTGCGCCCGTCGAGCTGGGCCGACGAGTACCGTCGCATCTTCGAGCTGTTCGAGCGCCACCTGCCGGCGCGCGCGGCGAGCTCGATGGGGAGCCGCTAGGATGCGCGCGCTCGCGCGGCTGCGCGACCGGCTGCGGGCGGCCGCGCGCACCGGCGCCCGGGCCGCCCGCGTGGTGGCCGGCGCACCGGACTACGAGCGCTACCTCGCCCACATGCGACGGCACCACCCGCACGCGGCGCCGCTCACCCGCGCCGCCTTCGCGCGCGACCGGGAGCGGGCGCGCTACGACCGCCCGGGCGCGCGCTGCTGCTAGGCTCCGCGAGGCGGAGGACGTTCGAGGCGGCACACCGGCGGGCGGATCACCCTGATCCACACGAGCGCGACGCCGTGGGGCATTCGCCGTCAGGACGTGTCACCCGGGCACTCCTGACGGGACGACCTTACAAGCCGGTGCGCTACGCCGCAGCGGGCGGTCCGAACCAGGTGGTCAGCGCGTCGGTGAGCCCAGTATCGGTTCGGTCTCCCACCCAGGCTACGTATCCATCGGGCCGAATCAACACGCCGGTGGGAGCAGCGACCGCCCCGATCGCCGGAAGCTCCCACGCTCCGACGTATTTCGCGTCGATCGTTTGAACGCGATCGCCCCATGGGGCGATCGCGACGCCGCCGGGCTCGCCGAGGTTGAGCAGCACCGGCCGGGCGTGGTGCAGCAGGGTGAAGAGCCGCAGCGGGCCGCTGGCGGTGACCAGGTCGAGATCGGGCATGCGGCGTCCGAGCAGCGGGTGTCCCTCGCCCAGGTCGTAGTGAACGTCCAGACCGGACATCATCGCGGCGAACCGCTTGCGCGGCTCGTCCATGCCCAGCAGCTCGGACACGGTGTCGCGCAACGCCTCGATGCGATCGTCGACGCGCATGAGCGCGACCTGCGCCATCGTGTTGCGCAGCACGCGGGCAGCGACCGGGTGGCGCTCCGCATGGTAGCTATCCAGCAGGCTCTCCGGCGCTGCCCGGTGGACCACCCGGGCCAGCTTCCACCCCAGATTCACCGCGTCCTGCACACCGGTGTTGAGGCCCTGTCCACCGACCGGGGAATGCACGTGCGCCGCGTCGCCAGCCAGCAGGACCCGTCTGTTCCGGTAGGCCGCGGCCTGCCGGGTCATGTCGGTGAACCGGGTGATCCAGGTGGGGCTGTGGATCCCGTAATCGGTCCCGTACACGGTGACGAGCGCCTCGCTGAGATCACGCAGGGTGGGTTCGCGCGTTCGTCCGACGTGCGCTTCGGTCACCATGACCCGTATCGGCCCCACATCCTTGAAGACCACCTTGCCATCCCGGACCTCGTACTCCTCCCGACCGAAGGCATGGACGCCGAGGGCGTCGCGGCGGACGCCCAATTGCGGCGCCTCGGCCATCTCGACCTCGGCGATCAGGC
>Ga0307409_100001897_pt1 | contig 10656 bp, 9 predicted proteins | sample 322Ometagenome_2_FD_203888 | JGI IMG/M metagenome (GOLD analysis project Ga0307409, IMG submission 203888) | Maize rhizosphere microbial communities from greenhouse at UC Davis, California, United States - 322HYB-O-2 | ecosystem: Host-associated > Plants > Roots > Rhizosphere > Soil | place...
CGCGATTGGAATCGCCACCGGCCGCATCCTGACGACCTGACGACCTGACGACCTGTCTAGTCGTGCGGCTTCTCGACCGCGACCAGCTCGGGCTCTCGCACCGGCGGCAGATCCACCGCCTGCCGGCGCGACGGCGCGTTCTCGGGACCGAACTGATCCAGCTCCACGACCTTGCCGGTCTGCGCGGATTGATAGAGCGCCGTGACGACGCCCACGTCCCAGCAGCCCTCTTCGGCCGATGGCTCGGGATCCTTGCCGCTCATCACGCAATCGGAGAAGTAGGCAATCTCCGCCGCGAACTGATCGCGCCGGCGGCCCTTCTTCTTGCGCACGTTCTCGCCGACGGTCAGCGTGTAGCCGAGCGCCTCGGCATATTCGTAGGCCGGCTCGGCGTGGATGTTGCCCTCGGTGCCGACGACGCGGAAGTCGGAGACGCCGTTGGCGTTGAAGCTGGTCGTGAACGTCGCCAGGCGATCACCGTCGAAGCGCAGCATCCCGGACGTCATCTCGTCGATCTCCGGCATGTTGGCGCGCGCGCCGTCGATCGAAGATGCGAACACCGACGTCGGTTCGGCGCCGAACATCAGGCGCGCCGTGTTGATGCAGTAAACGCCGAGATCGTAGAGCGTGCCGCCGCCGAGCTCGCGCTGGGTGCGGATGCCGCCCGGCTTCGCATGCATCGAGAACGACGATGAAAAATATCGCGGCTCGCCGATCTTGCCCGAGCGCACGATATCGAGCACTTCGAGGAACAGCGGCTCGAAGTGCAGGCGATAGGCGGTCATGATCTTGACGTTGGCCTCCCTGGCCGCCTTGATCATGCGGTGACATTGCTCCTGCGTCACCGCGAGCGGTTTCTCACACAACACGTGCTTGCCGGCCTTGGCGGCGCGCACCACGTAATCCTCGTGCTCGGAGTTGGGCGTGCAGATGTAGACGGCGTCCACTTCCTGCAGGACGCGCTCGTAGTCGTCGTACGTGGCGCGCACCGGAATCCGGTACTTGTCCCCGATCTCGTTGAGCTTCTCGACGCTGCCGCTGACGATAGCGTGGAGGGAGGAGTTACGCCTCGCGTGCGCGAACGACGGCAGCACCGCGGCCTGTGCAATGTACCCGAGGCCGACCACTGCGTAACGAACCTTCGACTGAGCCATTTCGAACCCCCGCAAGAAATGGTGCAATCGACGTACCAGAGCTGATCAGATCCGCTTGAGCTTCCGAGCGAAGTTCTTCAGATCGCGGACAAATTCTTTCCGCGCTTGAGCTCGCGAGGCTGAGTCGGGCGCGCGCAGGATCGACGACGGATGAACCGTCAACGACACCCATGGCGCGAGCGTCGATGGAAAGTACTTGCCGCGATCGCGCGTGACTCGCGCGGCAGAACCGAGCAGCGTCGACGCCGCCGTGGCGCCGAGCGCCACGATCATCACCGGCTTCACCGCCTCGATTTCTTCATCGAGCCACAAGCGGCACGCCAGCACCTGTTCGCGATTCGGTTTGTCGTGAATGCGTCGCTTGCCTTGCGGCTTCCACTTGAAGTGCTTGACCGCGTTGGTCAGAAAAACTTCTGCCGGGTCGAGACCCGCTTCGGCGAGCGACGCGCGCAGCAATTGGCCCGCCGGGCCGACGAATGGCTCGCCGGCGATGTCTTCCTGATCGCCGGGCTGCTCGCCGACGAGCATCAGGCGCGCCGTGGTGGGTCCTTCACCGAACACCGTCTGGGTGGCGCGCTTCCACAGATCGCACCTTCGGCATCTCTCTGCCTTCTCTCTCGCGAGCGTGAGCTGCTTCTTCTTCGCCATGCGTCGTGATCCTTTTGCTGCAAGAAGTCCACCAACGCGGGTACTTCCAGATCTCAATGCTGAGCAGCTTTGGTTGCCAACACCACACACGGAAGCACGGAAGCACGGAAGCACGGAAGCACGGAAAACATTTTTCGGGCACCTGCTTAGCGAGATCCGGAACAAAAAGAGCTTCTGTGTTTCTGTGATTCCGTACTTCCGTGTCTGCTTTTAGCGTCCAAAGCTGCTCTCTGGCTAAGAATAGAATCAGTTACGTGTTCTCGAGAGCAGAGCTGGCCGCCGACTTCCGTGCCCTTGGTGTCGGCGCCGGAGACACCGTGATGGTGCATGCCTCGGTGCGCGCGATCGGCGACATCGCGGGCGGGCCCGATCAAATCCACCTTGCAATCAAGGACGCGCTGACCGAGCGCGGCACGCTGATGATGTATGCGAGCTGCCCGGACTATTACGACGAGGTCGGACGCGGCTGCCATCCTGGATCGACCGAGCTCGAGATCCTCGAGAAGCTGCCGCCGTTCGACGCGTTGACGGCGCGGGCCGCCCGCGACAACGGGACGCTGGCGGAGTTCTTCCGTTCTTATCCCGGCACCATCGTCAATCATCATCCGGCGCGCTTTGCGGTGTGGGGCGCGCAGGCGCCATACCTGGTTTCCGAGCAGCCGTGGGACTACGCCTTCGGCCGCGGCTCTGCGCTCGACCGCTTCGTTGCGCTCAACGGCAAGATCATGTTGATCGGGTGCGATCACGACAACGTCACGTTCCTGCACTACGCCGAGCACATCGTCAACATTCCCGGCAAGCGGCTGGCCGTGTTCGAAGTTCCGCTGCTCGAAAACGGGCAGCGCGTCTGGAAAGAGATGACGGAGATCGACACCAGCGGCGCCGGCGCGCATCCGAGCTGGCCCGATCGGTTCTTTGCCCACATCGTCAATGGCTACCTCGCCAGGACACAGAATCGAGGCGGGCGAGTCGGGCACGCGCACTGCTTTCTGCTCGACGCGCGGGGGCTGCTCGAGCTCGCGCTGGCGGAAATGCGATTCAGGGCGGATACGGCGTCCTTGGCGCCGCCGGCTTAGATAAGCAAACCTTTCCTGGAGAACTTCCGTCCAACCCCAATACCAAACCACGGCCACGCCTTTGCCCGCTTCATAGAGGAAACGACAGGCGGCGGCAATCAGGAAAATGGGCAATGCACGTCACCTTGTTACTCGAAGAATTGCGCGAAGACATCAAGTTCGCGTTTCGTCAGCTCGCCGCGGCGCCGGCCTTCACGCTGGTCGCCACTCTGACGCTCGCGCTCGGCATCGGCGCCAACAGCGCGATCTTCGCTCTCGTCGATGCCACGCTGCTCCGTCCGCTGCCGTATCCGAATCCCGATCGACTCGTCACGATCTGGGAAAAGTCGCCGGCGGCCGCGACCGGATTTGCATCGCCGCCGAACATGCTCGATTGGCGCTCGCGCGCCCGCACGTTCGACAATATTGCGGGCTTCACGCCGGGTGTCGGCAATATGGTGCTGGCCAAACCCGATGGCACCGCCGAAACGGTTTCGCGCCAATGGGTGACCGCGGGCATTTTCGACGTGCTTGGCGTTCCGCCGATTGCCGGCCGCACCTTCACTGCCGACGATGAGCAGAAGCGTGCGCGGGCCGTCGTGTTCAGCGAAGGGCTGTGGACCACGCGCTTCAATCGCGATCCCGGCATCGCCGGCAAGGACGTCACGCTCGACGGCGAGTTGTGGACGGTCGTCGGCGTCGTGCCGAAGGAATTCGAAATTCTCGGCCAGACCAGCATGTGGGCAATGCGGCCGTTCGTGAACATGCCGCCGCGGGCGCGCGCGTCGTATCAGCTGCAGGTCGTCGGCAGGCTGAAGCCTGGTGTCGGCATCGAAGCGGCGCAGTCCGATCTCGCCGCGGTTGCCGGCGGACTGGCGCGCGAGTTTCCGCAATTCAACAAGGACCGCGGCGTCACCCTCGAGCCGATGCACGATACCGTGGTTGGCAGCGACTTGAAAACCACGTCGATGCTGTTTCTTGGCGTGGTCGGCTTCGTGCTGCTGATCTGCTGCGCGAACGTTGCGAACCTGCTGCTCGCCCGCGCCACCGCGCGCACCCGCGAGCTGGCGGTGCGCTCAGCACTCGGTGCGGGACGCCGGCGCATCATCCGACAGCTGCTGACCGAAAGCGTGGTGCTGGCGATCATCGGCGGCGCGCTCGGCATCGGCGTGGGCGCCGCGATCCTGCGCGTCGCGCCGACGCTGATTCCGGATGGTTTGCTGCCTGGCACGGTCACGCTGCAATTCGATATGCGCGTCGTGGCGTTCTGCGCGCTGGCCGCGCTGATCGTCGGCGTGCTGTTCGGCATCGCGCCGGCCTTCCAGGCCACCGCCGCCGCGCCGACCGAAGCGATGGGCGCCGACAGCCGGACCACGACCGGCGGGGGCGGACGCATCCGCAACCTGCTGGTGGTTGGCGAGGTGGCGACAGCGGTGCTGTTGCTGTTCGGAGCCGGACTGCTGCTGCGCACGCTGATCGCCGTTGAATCCTACGATCGCGGCTTCAAGGCGCAGAGCGTGCTGACCATGCTGGTCGACCCGCTGGGCTCGACGTACCCCACACCGCAATCGCTGCGGCAGTTTTTCGACCAGGTCGAAGCCGATACGCGCGCGCTTCCGGGCGTGCAGGACGTGGCGTGGAGCAGCGCCCTGCCGCTCGGCGAATCGGTGTTCGGCGAGTATCCGTTCACGTATTCGGTGGTTGGCGATGCTGAAGTCGAGGCATCGCGCAAGCCGATCACGAATTATCAAATCGTCAGCCCGTCATACTTTTCGACACTCGATCTGGCGATCGTCGCCGGCCGCAACTTCGATCAGCGCGATACGCCGACCGGCCCGCGCGTCGCGATCGTCAACGAGGCGTTTGCGCGCGCGCTCGGCGGGCGCAACCCGATCGGGATGCAGATTGCCGCGGCACCGTCCGATTCGACGGACAAGCCGACCATCCTCGAAATCGTCGGCGTGGCAAAGCAGGTCAAGCAGCGGCCGGATGAGACGAACGACTTCGTCCAGTTATATGGACTGCTCGGGCAGGACCTGATCGGCGACATCTACCTGATGGTGCGATCGCAAACCGAGCCGGCGTCCTCACTGGCGCCATCGGTGCGCGCCGCGATCGCGCGCATCGATCGCTCGCAGACCACCGGGGTGGCGAGCGTCACGACGCTCGAGGACGTCGAGTGGGCGGCGACCGGCCGTCATCGTTTCCGCGCGGTGATGGTCTCGGCGTTTGCCGCGCTGGCCGTGATCCTCGCCATGGTCGGCGTGTTCGGCATCCTCGCGTATTCGGTGCAGCAACGCATCCGCGACTTCGGCGTCCGCCGCGCCCTTGGCGCCGGCACCGGCGACGTGCTGCGGCTGGTGGTCGGCGGCGCCGCGAAAGTCGTGATCGCCGGAGCGGCGATCGGACTGATTCTCTCCGCCGCGTTCGCGCGGCTGATTTCCACGATGTTGTTCGGCGTCCAGCCGCTCGATTTCGTGACGTTTGCGGCGGTGACGATCGTGCTGACGCTGCTGGCGGCCGTATCGATCGCGGGACCGGCGTGGCGAGCGGCGCAGATCGATCCGGCGCAGGCGCTCAGGACGAAATAACCGGACCAGTTACTCCTGCCGCAGCATGGTCATCGGCTCGAGTCTCGCTGCCCGCGCGGCAGGCAGCCACGCGGCGGCGAGGCAGGCCGCGACGATAACCAGCAGACTGCCGACATAGGCGATCGGATCCGCAACATGTACGACCGGTCCGATCGCCGCGCCGAGGTCGGAAGATAACAACAGCGCGGCAAGCGACGCCGCCAGGCCAGCGCCGGCGATCAGGCCATACATCACCGGCTTTGCCGTCTGCCCGAGGATCAACTGCGTCACGTTGCGCGATGAGGCGCCGAGCGCGATGCGCACGCCGATCTCCTTGGTGCGCTGCTCGACCAGATACGAGAGCACGCTGAACAGCCCGGCGGCGGTCAGCAGCAGCGCCAGCAAGCCGAGAATGAATGCAATCCAGAAGGCAATGCCGAGGAAAAATTTCTCGAGCCTCGCCACCGTGCGCATGGTCACGATCATGCCCATGTTGGGATCGACGCGGGTGAGGCGATCGAGCAGCGTTTGGCGCGCGAGATCCGGATCGCCGGTAACGCGGGCCATGATCGCCGTACCCGGCACGTCGACGCTGGTCGGCACAAACACCACCGACTCCATGCGATTGCCAAACCGGAATCCGGCAACATCACGGGCCACGCCGACGACCGTGACCATGCGCGACGGCAACGCTGATTCCGTGGCCGGCGGCCGTTCGCCGCTCATGTCCTCCTCGAGCCGGAAGGTCTTCCCGACGGCATCGCCGCCAGGCCACAGCGTGCGGGCGATGGTTTCCGACACGATCACGACGGCGTCTTGCTCGCGTTCCGCGGCCGTGAACGTGCGCCCGCTCACGATCGGGATGCCCATCACGCCGAAGTAGGCGCCCGACACGAACTTGTACGGCACGCCCTGCTTCCCGACGCCCGTATCGGCAAGCCCGGCGCGCTGATCCAGCATCCCCGGGCGCACCGCCGCATACGCCGTGATCGTCGATTGGTCTTCAATCGCCCGCACCATCGCAGCGCGCTTCGGCTCGTTGGCGATGTCGATCATGACCGTGTCGGCGGTCCGGAAACCCGGGTCGAACTGCGACGAGGCGAGCGAGCTGCGCAGGAAAATACCGGCGCAGATCAACAGCAATGCCGACGCGAACACCTGAACGCTGATCAACGCGTGGCGGGCACGGCCCGGCCGGGCGTGCGGCACGAGCTCGCCGCGCATGGTGCGCACCGGATCGATGCGCGTGGCGTGGAGCGCCGGCAGCAGCGCGAAGAACGCGGTTGCAGCGATCGCCACCATCACCAGGAACAGTGCCACGCGCCAATCGGCGGCCGGCACGTTGACGTTGACGTCGCCGATATCGACCGGCATGACGCGCGTCACCCAATAAACCGTGCCTTCCAGAGCGACGCGCGACAGGACGTAACCACCGGCGGCCGCCGCTAGCGCGAGCAGCACGCTTTCCGTCATCAACTGCCGGACAATCCGCCGGCGCGATGCTCCGAGCGACAAGCGGATGCCGATCTCCCGCTGCCGCGCCACGCCGCGCGCCAACAGCAGGTTCGCGACGTTGGCGCAGCCGATCATCAGGATCAATCCAAACGCCAGGAACAGCGGCGTGAAGATCGCGATCGCCTCCATGGGTTGCGGGATCGTGCCGCGGCGCGGCACGAGGTTGATGCTCGGCGCCCGGCGATCCGCCGCACCCGCCGCTTGATTCGCATGCCAGGCCATCAATTGCGCAAGCGCACTCGACGGCGTGACGCCGGGCTTGAGGCGCCCGACGATGTCGACATTGGCGCGATCGGGTCCTCCGCCGTTCGGCCGGAACTGCGCGATCTGTGAGAGCGGCGCCCAGAAATCCGGCCCGCTCACCTCGAGGCCGCGGAACCCCACGGGCATCACGCCGATGATCTTGAACGGCGCGTTGCCGATCAACACCGTGCGCCCCAGCACGTTCGGATCATTGTTGAAGTGGCGGGTCCAGCCCTTGTGGCTGAGGACCATGACCGGACTGCCGCCGGCGCGGTCGTCGTCGTTAACAACGATGGCGCGACCCATCATCGGGGTGACGCGCACGACGTCGAAGAAATTCCCGGTGACGAGCACCACCGCCATCATCTTGCCGTCGACGCGCACATCGATGTCCGGCACCGTGGCGTAGGCATCGATGAAAACAGCGGCGTCCGATCGCATCGCGTCGAATTGCGCGCGCGGAAAGAGGTCCTTGACGTCGTCCGGCAGGCGCGGCTTTTCCACGGCGTACATCTGGTCGATGTCCGGCACGATGTCGACGCGAAAGATGAACGTGTTGAGGATCGTGAACAGGATCGCGACGACGCCGAGGCCGATCGACACCGTCACGACGATGGTCGCGGCGGCGAGCGGCGCGCGCGCGAAGGTCCGCAGCGCGAACACCAGATCACGAACCGTCGCATCGATGCGCATGGCCATTCCTTCCACAGACGAAGTCCGGCAGGGCCGGGTTTCCGTTGACCGCACCCACTTTGTATCATAAAGTTGATGGCACGGAGCAGGCGTGGCGAAGAAATGGAAGAAGACCGAGGTGCTGGTCGGGCTGGTGGTGCTCGGCGTCGGTGGCATTGTCCTCGCCCTGGCGGGGCTGTGGATCTACATCAGCGCGACGACGATTCCTCTTCACCCGAACGCGCAGGACGTGCCATCCGCGTCGCACGGTGATCCGGCGGCGGCATGGGGCGACGCCGTTGCTCGCGCGCGGCAGGTGATGCGCGCCGGTGTCAGCGATCAGAATCTTCCCGGCGTGGCGGTCGCCGTGGGCATCGGCGACGAGATCGTCTGGGCCGAGGGCTTTGGCTTTGCCGACATCGACAAGAAAACGCCCGTCACGCCGAGCACGAAATTCCGCATCGGCACCGCATCGATTCCGCTGACTGCCGCCGCGGCGGGAATGTTGATCGAAAAGAACCTGCTCAATCTCGACGAGAACATCCAAACCTACGTCCCGGAGTTTCCCGCGAAGCAGTGGCCGGTGACGCTGCGCCAGGTGATGGCGCACACCGCCGGCATCCCTTCCGATGGCGGCGACGAAGGCCCGCTGTTCGGCCAGCACTGCGATCGTCCTGTCGACGCGCTGCCGTTCTTCGCGGATCGTCAGCTCCGCTTCGAGCCGGACACCCGGTACAGCTATTCGCGCTTCGGCTACATCCTGGTCAGCGCGGCGATCGAAAAGGGCGGCGACGATCCGTTCCTGATCTTCATGCAGAAGCACATCTTCGATGCGCTCGGCATGAACGACACGGTGCCGGACTCGTCGACCGAGCCGATTCCGGATCGCGCGACGTCGTACTTTCCGCGCTTCGCCGCCGATCCAAAGTATGGCCCCGACGTGATGCGCGACATCGACCTGTCGTGCTATTCAGGCTCGAGCATCTTCCTGTCGACGGCATCCGACATGGTTCGCTTCACGCTGGCGATCAACAACGGCAAGTTGCTGCAGCCGGCCACCGTGCAGCGGCTGCAAACCTCACAGCAGCTGCGGGCCGGTGAGAAGTCGGGTTACGGCCTCGGGTGGGATCTCGACGAGGTCAAGACATCCGGCGGCGCAGTGATGAACGTGATCGGCCACGACGGAGATTTGCTGGGCGGCATCGCCGGCACCATCTTCACGGTACCGTCGCGCGGCAACGTTGTCGTGGCGGTGCTGTCGAATACCTCGTATGCGGATACGGCGCTGCTCGCGGCCAACATCGCAGCGGCGTTCGGGCGTCCGCAGCAGTAATCAGGGCACGTCGCAACCGCGTGCTGAACTGGAGCCCGCGGCAACCCACGTACGGTATCGGCGACCTTCGAACAGCCGAGCATCGCCAATACCCATGCTCGTAACCCATCAATTGATGAACGGGTTATCGTCTCCGGCGAGCTAATTGCATTAGAGCTGGAAGACGTTGCTGAGGTGCGGCAATCCGCCGCGACCTGCGGCAGCGATGAGGGTGCCATGAGCCTGATATTGATTTTGATTATTCTCCTCCTCGTTCTGGGCGGCGGCGGCTTCTACGCCGGCGGTCCCAGAGTCGGCCTTTCGCTCGGCGGGTTGATCCTGCTGATCATCATCTTCATGGCGGTGACCGGGCGGCTTTGACGCGCGGTTGACCCTGCCCCCCGGGGCCCCTCCCGGGGGAATGCGTTAACGCGCGATTCGCGTCGCCGCCGCTCAGAAGCCGCCGCGCACGAATGCGTTGAAGGCCAGCGAGCGGCGCTCGCTCGCGCCGCGAAACGGCTCGGCGCCGCGCAGCAACCAGCCCGGAAAGATGTAGAAGTCGCCGGCCTTCGGCTTGAAGCTGATGGTCGATCGCGAAAACTGGCGGCGGCCGCGCTCGAGGCCGTGTTCGGTGGAGCAGACATGGGCGCCGGTCTCGTAGCGGCGCAGCAGGCGGGTCTTCAGCGTATCGGGCATGTTCGGTAATCCCCGCCCCTCCATTTGACTTCCGAATAGAAGACCGGCATTATCCATTTGGATGTCTAATAAAGAGCCGGCGAGGGCCGAAGTGCTGCGCGGCACGCTCGACCTGATGGTGCTGCAGACGCTGGCCGCCATCGGACCGCAGCACGGCTACGCGATCGGCGCCCGCCTCGAGCAGGTCTCCGCCGGCGCGCTGACGCTGAACATGGGGACCCTCTATCCCGGCCTGATGCGCCTCGAACAGCAGGGCCTGATCAAGGCCGAGTGGGGCGTCACCGGCAACAACCGCCAGGCCCGCTTTTACGCAATCACTACGGCGGGACGCCGCCGACTGGCCGCCGAGAGGAAGGCGTGGGACCAGATGGTGGCGGTGATGCAGACGCTGTTCGAGGACCCGGCGTGAGGCTGCGCGAGTGGGCGCATCGCCTCTGGGGCGCGCTCAGCGGCCGCCGCACCGATCACGATCTGCAGCGCGAGCTCGCGGGCCACCTCGCCTTTGCCGAGGAGGAACTGCGCCGCCAGGGCCATGCCCCCCACGAGGCCGCGCGACTCGCGCGAGCGAAGGCCGGCGGCGGCCGCCAGGCACTCGAGGCCTTGCGCGATCAACGCGGCGTGCCGTGGCTGGCCTCGTCGTGGCTGGACGTCAAGCTGGCGTGCCGCATGCTTGCCAGGAGTAAGGGACTGACGCTGGCCGGCGGGCTGGCGATGACGGTGGCCATCAGCATCGCCGCGATCGTGTTCGCGGCGTTCGACGTCATCCTGTGGAGCCCGCTGCCGCTCGACGA
>Ga0307409_100001899_pt1 | contig 10651 bp, 9 predicted proteins | sample 322Ometagenome_2_FD_203888 | JGI IMG/M metagenome (GOLD analysis project Ga0307409, IMG submission 203888) | Maize rhizosphere microbial communities from greenhouse at UC Davis, California, United States - 322HYB-O-2 | ecosystem: Host-associated > Plants > Roots > Rhizosphere > Soil | place...
CCGGCCCGGCTTCCAGCGCCGCCATGCTCGGGCCGGTGACAGTCCAGCGCCAGGATGCGTACGGAAACCCGGTCACCGCAGGAACCACCACCCTCACACTGGCAACCTCAACAGCCACGGGTTTCTTCGCCGCAACATCAAACGGAGTAAGGACCACCACGGTGGGCATCCCGGCGGGCGCGTCGTCGGCGTCGTTCTTCTATGGCGACACCAAAGCCGGCACGGCAACCATCACCATGGCAGCACCGGGCCTGGCGGCTCCGGCGGCAGTTACCGCAACCATCTCGGCGGCACCGCCAGGAAAGCTTCTCTTCGATGCCATCAGCACTGAAATCGAAAAGAACAAACTGATCCTCCCCGCGGTGACCGTCCGGATCGTGGATGCCTTCGGCAACCCCACAGACGCCACCGTGCCGGTAACCCTGCAGTCCAACTGCAGCCTCAAAAACAATCTCCCCAAAACCTCCACCGGAGGCGTGGCTTCCTTCCCCGAACTTGAGGTTCCGGGAAAGGCCACCGGCTGCGTGTTGACCGCCACAAGCGGGACGCTGCCCGCGGCCACCAGCAACACCTTCAACGTGAACTAAAAGTCCTGATGCCCGCCATGCCCGGGGCCGATAGCATGGCACAACACCGGAACAGGCTTCGGACGAAGGACGCGATCGTGGGCAAAGGCAGGCGCGAGCCGGACCGCACCGGGGAGAACGGGCCCGCCGAGCTGCAGCACCCCCGCTTCGCACGGGCCTACGCCCGGGGCGTGGAAGAGATGGACAGCCGCGGAGGCAGCCGGCACCGGCGCACTATCCTTGCCGGGCTCAGCGGGAACGTCATCGAAATCGGGGCCGGCAGCGGTTCATCCTTCGCCCTCTACCCCAAGGCGGTGACGCACGTTCTTGCCATCGAACCCGACGACTATCTCCGCAACCTGGCCCTGGCTAGTGCGGCGTCGGCACCAGTGCCCGTTACTGTCATGGCCGCGGCCGCAGATCGGGTCCCGGCGGAGGATGCGGTTGCGGACGCCGTGGTTACCAGCCTTGTCCTGTGCAGCGTCCCGGACCAGGCGGCGGCACTGCGCGAAATCCGCCGCGTCCTGCGCCCCGGCGGAACACTCGCCTTTTACGAACATGTCCGTTCAGCAAACCCGCTGGTCGCGGCAGCAGAAGACTTCATCACCCCGGCCTGGCGGCGGCTGGCCGGCGGCTGCCATCTCAACCGGGACACGCCCGCGGCCATCACGGCAGCAGGATTCACCATCCAGGCCTGCCGGCGCTTCGGCTTCTCCCCCGGACCGCTGGCCCCGGCCCTCACCCACATCCTTGGCACAGCCACCAGCCCCGGACCTGCGGGCAACGGCTGAGACTCCCCGAGGAGCCGCCCTACGAACGCGGGCCCGCGCGCCGCAGCCGCTCCGGCGGGTGCAGGTCGATGATGGGGAGGTGCCCGTCGGTGCGGATCGCATCGCCGCCGCCGTTGCGGTGGTGGTAGCCGCTGGAGTAGTTGAGGATGATGTGGATCGACTCCACGGCGTTGGCCGAGCGGAGCGTCTCGATAATGAAGTCCCGCTCCTCATCCGTCCGGTCGGCGATCTTATGGGTGATCTGGAACGTGAACAGGGACAGCCCCACGCTGCGGTCGTAGGTGCCGGCGCCCACCCAGTCCACGGCCAGGCCGCCCGGCAGCCGCCACCCTGGCGGGCATTTCCAGAACCGAACGTGGTGCCGCTTCCTCGGGTTCCCGTCGATCTCCCGCTGGAAGGCGAGGTCCTGCTTGTTGCCGAACACGTAGAGCGAACTCACCGGGGCGGCCGGGTAGCTGCGGCCCATAACAGTGGACGTGAGGGTGCGCCACGCGGAGGCAGGCGTGATGGGATCAGCCTCCACCCAGCCGGACGTCAGCATGGCCTGCCGCAGCTCCTCCCTGGGCCCCACCACGGCGAGGTTCACGGGATCGCCCAGGACGCCGTCGCCCGTCCTGGTCCGGCCGATGAAGTAGTCCGGGATGTACAGGCTGCTGAGGATTTTGTGGACGCGCGGCAGCAGGGCGTAGGCCAGGATCAGCCAGACCGGCAGGAACACCCAGGCCTGCTCCGGGCCGCGTGCAAGCCGGGCGAGCAGGAAGTAATAGACGGCCCAGCCCACGGCGATGGTCACCACCAGGTACAGGAGCCGCTGCAGGACCGCAAGGACCGTGGCCCACCTGCTTTGCCTTCGCACCACCGCGCTGCTGGACGGCGAGTGGTCCGGCTCTTCCACAACAGCGCCCGTCATGCCGGAAGGTTCAGCTGCTCCACGATGATCCGGGCGGTCTCCGGATCACCCAGGATCCGGAAGTGCCCGGCCGTGGGCAGCTCGATATTGGTCGCCCCGGGCAGGACGCTGCCCTCGGGGATGTGCGGATCGAACGGGCCGTAAACGGACGTGATCCGGCTGTTAATGGTCTCCTCGCGGGCCAGCTGGAGCGTCAGGGCGTTCTTCGGGGAGAAGATCCGCAGGCTGGGCAGCAGCATGTACCGGGCGTAGCGGGACCCGGAAAACGGCGTGCACACCGCGATCATCCGCTCGATCCGGTGCTCGGGGTCCAGGTTCAGCATGGCGTACTTTCCGATCAGTCCGCCCTTGCTGTGCGCCACAATCGCAGCATCGCGCAGCCCCGCTTCCTCCAGGTGCTGCGCCACCATCCGGGCCGCGGCGGGAACGTCCAGCTTGTTGCGCTGCAGCACGGTGACCACGTGGACGGGATGGCCGGCGTCGTGGATGGACCGGATGAGCGGCATCATAAACTGCCAGTTTTCGTACACGCCCGGAATAATCAGCACGGGGTTCAGGTGGCCCTTGTGGAAGGAACCCGGCTGCACCCGGGACACCGCACCCTGGACCTGGCAGATGGCGGCATAGACGTAGTCCTGCAGCCACCACATGCCCTTCTGCACCGGACTGATACGAGCGGGGGTCCCCGTTTCACTCATCTGTTGAGGATAACGCCTGCGTCAGTAGTTCCGGCGGTGCTTCATGCGGGGAATCACGACGGCGAACACGGCCGCCGCCGCGAACCCCAGGATGCCCGTGGCTGAGATCCCCGCGCCCAGGGAGGCGAGGGCCGTCACCCCGGAGAGGAGTACCGGCCCGCCGGTGGACCCGGCGTCGGCCATAAACCGCCACAGCCCCAGGAACTGGCCGCGGCCTCGGTCCGGCGAGAAGTCCGCCCCCAGCGTCATCACCAGCCCGGAACTGATCCCGTTGCCAAACCCGATCAGCAGCGCCGCCAGCAGCAGCCCGGCGAAGGACCCGGTCAGCGGAATCAGCAGCAGCGCAGCACCCATCAGCAGCGTGGACGGGACGGCCACAAATTGCCGGCCTTTCCGGTCCATCAGCTTCCCGGCGGGATAGAACACCAGCATGTCGATGGCCCCGGACAACCCGTAAATCAATGACGCGGAACTGGCGTCCATGCCCAGGTGGTCCGCCCACAGCGGGATGACCACCTGGCGCGAGGACCGCAGCGCGCTCAGCAGCAGGATCCCCACGCCAACGCTCAGGAAGACCTTCGCGTGGGACACCGCAACGCTGCGGAGGGTGGGCTCCGGACCCTTGTGGCCGCCGTCGGACCCGTCCGCGACTTCCAGGTCCGGGATGGTGAGCGACAGCAGCGCGGCCGCGGCCATGGCCACCACGCCCACCCAGTACGCGCCGCCGATGCCGGAGAACTGCATCACCGCCGCGCCCAGGAACGGCCCGATGAACACCCCGATCCGGTTCACGCCGCCCAGTGTGGACAGCGCCCGCGCCCGGAACTCCACCGGCACCGCTTCCGTCAGGTATTTCTGCCGTGCCAGCCCGAACACCGCCCCGGACATTCCGACGACGGCCATCGCCACCGCCAGCAGCCACAGCCCGTTGGGGATCAGGGAGGACAGCCCCGCCGCGGCAAGCGCCAAGCCGGCGGCCACTGCCGCACCTACGATGGCCCAGCGTTCACCGAATTTCAGCGTCACGAGGGATGCGGGCAGGTTGAAAAACCACGAGCCCAGCCCGATCAGGGTGACGATCAGTGCCGCGAGGGCCACGGAAGCGCCGAGGTCGCGCGCGGAGAGTGCCACTACCGGAAGGATGGCGCCCTGCCCGATCCCAAAAAGCAGCGTGGGGCCGAAAGCGGCCACGGCGATGCCGCGCAGCGTGAAGGGCTCTGGGGCATCCGGGGAAGTCATCAGATTTATTTTAGGTTGGCCGGAAGCAGCGGCGAGAAAGGCAGCCGTTTGGGGGTCACAAAACCCTTGCAAAGGACTAGCGTTTGCCTTATGGGTGCTGATCCGCGCCCATAACCAAAGGGGAGGTTCATTTCATGGGTGAAGTGTGGATCCGTACGCTCGGCAACGGGTTGGTCCGGGCAGACAATGTCACCGAGATTTCATCCACCCGCGGGTCCCTCCATGAGGACCAGGGGTATTCGCTGAAGGTCATCGTGGACGGCAAGGGCCATGTCCTGATTGATGACAGCGAGCTGCAGGGCGGCCTGGCCGAGCGGCTCGAATACGCCCGGCACGTTGAAGACGCCCTGCTGCTGGCCATGGACGAAGCGCGTGACATCGACGCCGCCGTGGTGATCTCCTACGAGCCAGAGCGTGAGCGCTGGTCTGCGGCCCCGGTCTCAGTATTAACAGGAAGGCTTCCCGAGTCGGTGTGAGCCCGGCGCGGAAACGCTGCAGGAGCGGACGACGGCGGCCGGCGGCTTGGGAGCCTTAAGGCCGGGACTTCCGGGGGCTTCAGGCATGCTCTAGCGAACAGGGGCGGCCTGTGGCGTCACAACATCAGCATCCACAATCGGTGTAATAAATCCGTAACTGTTGCGTGGATCACATTCACCCCCTACTCTGATTGAGGCTTAAGAAACAGGCCAATGCAAGAAGCTGCAGCGTCGCAGCCAATGCCGGGGAAGGCTTTACAACGTGAATTCCAAGCTCAACATTGTTGTCCGTGTAGATCTCGACCATGCGAAAGCTCTGGTGATTGCAAAGGGGCATGTCACCGTGCACAGCGTGAATGCACTTTATGTAGTAGTCAAGCGCGCCAATTCCATCAAGCAGGGACTGGACCTGAAGTTGGACATCTCCCACGCCGTGGTGGATGACGAGGCACTGGAGCAGCTGCAGGCGTGCTCCGAAACCCATCATCTGCCCGCAATGATCGATCCGTCGCAGAGGCCGTGCACTATCAGTGTCCTGGCACCGCGACGGCAACATACCACCTCGCGGCCGGCACTGCTCGCCGCATAAAGCTTTCAGGCCACGGCACCCGCAGCGTCCACTGACCGGGCCAGGGTGCCGGCCGCACACTTCTTAGGTTTCAGGCTTTCCACCGACTGGAAGTGCAGTTGTATCCGAATAGACGGGTAGCTGCACTCCCAGTCCGGTGGAAACTTTTATGCGCTGACGGGATCGCCGTCGGCATGGACGTCCAGCCACTCCCTCAGGTCCGGGGCAGGCAGCGGACGGGCGAAGTGATAACCCTGGGCGAGGTCGCAACCCATCGCTTTGAGGGTCTGCACCTGCCCGGACGTTTCCACTCCCTCGGCGACTGCCCGGATTCCCACCGCATGCGCCAGGTCAATACAGCTGCCCACGATGGCAGAGTCCCCGGAATCCGATCCGAGGCCGTTGATGAACGACCGGTCTATCTTCAGTTCGTCGATGGGGAACTTCTTCAGGTACGTCAGGCTTGAGTAGCCCGTGCCGAAGTCGTCCACGGCGAGCCCCACACCAAGCTTCTTGAGGGCCGTCAGCGAAACAAGCGCACCATTGGGGTCTGCCATCAGGGCGGTTTCGGTGATCTCCAGCAGCAGGTGCGAAGGCTCGATGTTCCGCAGCCGGAGGGCACCTTCCACCATGGCCACCAGGTCCGGGTCGCTGAGCTGGCGTGCGGACAGGTTGACGGCGAATTCGAGGCCCGCGCCGCGGCGGCCTTCCCGGCGCCAGGTGTCCGCCTGTCGAAGCGTTTCGCCCAGGACCCAGGCCCCGAGCGGCCGCACCAGCCCGGATTCTTCGGCCATGGTGATGAATTCCGACGGCGGCAGCAGTCCCCGCGTGGGGTGCTGCCACCGCACCAGGGCCTCCACGCCGATGGTGCGCCCCGTCCGCAGGTCCACGCGCGGCTGGTAGTGCACCCGGAGGGCGCCTTCGTTGATTCCCCGGCGGAGCTCACCGAGGGCGCGGAGCCGGTCGACGGTGGGATCGGAGGCGGCTGGCTCATGCAGTTCCCAGCGGCTGCGTCCCAGTTCCTTCGCCCGGTACATGGCGATATCGGCCCGCCGGATCAGGTCTTCAAGGCCTTCCCTTTCGTCCCCTGAAACTGCAACTCCGATACTGGCGGAGGTGACTATTTCCAGGCCTTCAATCCGGACCGGCGTCTTGATGACCTCCAGCAGTTCCGCGGCAAGGGCAGTGGCTTCCCGGGCACCGGCGGAGGTGGCCACCACAACGAACTCGTCCCCGGCAAGCCGGGCCACGGCAGCGGGATCCGGAGCGGCCCTTGCCAGGCGCTCCGCGACGGAGACCAGCAGTTCGTCCCCCGCCGCATGGCCCAGGCTGTCATTGACGGCTTTGAAGTGGTCCAGGTCAATGAAGAGGACGGCCAGCCGGTCCCCGCCCGCCGTAGCCTGGTCCGGTGCGGCGTCCAGCTTCGCCTTGAGCCCCGCCCTGTTGGGCAGGCCGGTCAGGGCGTCATGGAGGGCGAGGTGCTGCAGTTCCTTTTCAGCCTCGGCGCGCCGGGCTTCTGCTTCCTCTGCAGCCCGGAGTGCCGATACCAGCTCGCGTTCATACATCCGGCGTTCGTGCGCGCTGAAGATGATGACGCGGACGGTGGCAGGCTCCCCTTCTGATCCCGGTGACCGTGACGCGGAGAGCAGCGCCGCGCGGCGCCCGCCGTCGGCGTCAATGATCTCGACTGCTATTTCAGAGACGGCACCGTTGATGCCCAGCTGCGGGATGCAGTGGGTGGAGTAGAGGATCTGGTCCCCCACCGGCATCAGGGACTGCAGCGTGGACCCCACCAGCCGGGGCCGGCCGTAACCCGACCAGCGCATAAAGGTATCGTTGACCGCCGTGATGCGGCCGTCGTCGTCCGTTACCAGGTACCCGCACGGGGCCTGCTGGAACAGCGCCTCGAAATGGGCCCGGTCCGGCCTGCCGGGATCTGTCACGGACTGGCCGAAAGGTATTCCAGGATGGCCCGGGCGGTGTCCTCCGGTGCGCTGACGTGCGGGCAGTGGCCGGTGGCCTGGAGATGGACCAGGGTGCTGCGCTCAAGGTGCTGGTGCACGTAGGAACCCACTTCCGGCGGCGCAAGGAGGTCATCGGAGCACTGCAGGATCAGGCTGTCAGTCCCAACCCGATCCAGCACGGGCCGGCTGTCCGAGAGGAAAGTGACCCGGGCGAAATGCCGGGCGATGGACGGATTGGTCCGGCAGAAGCTGCTCCGGAGTTCCTCGGAAAGCTCCGGCGCCTCCGGGTGGCCCATCGCCATCGGCGCCAGTGCTTCGGCCCAGGCGAAGTAGTTGCTGTCCAGGGAAGCGAGCAGGCCTTCAATGTCCTCCTGCGAGAACCCACCTACGTAACCGTCGGCCGAGTCGTTGATGTAGCGCGGGGACGGAGCCACCAGGACCAGCCGGGAGAACCGCTCCGGTTCCCGGGCAGCGGCGATGACGGCCACCATCGCGCTGACGCTGTGCGCCACCAGGATGACGTCTTCCAGGTCAAGTGCGTCGCAGATTTCCAGCAGGTCCGCCGCGTAGCCGTCCAGCGATCCGTACTTGTCGCGGTCGTAGGCGTTCACGTCGGAGCGGCCCGCCCCGACGTTGTCAAAGAGCACCAGGCGGTAGTTGTCGGCGAAGTAGGGCAGGAGCCGCCGCCACATGTCCTGGTCGCAGCCGTAGCCGTGGGCGAACATCATCACCGGCCCGTCCGCCCGCCCGGACACGGTGACGTTGTTCCGCTTGATGACCGGAGAAACTGCTGAAGTGACTGTCTCGACCATGCCGCACCGGCCCCCGGGTAATAAGTAGGGATACTTGCCTCAGATATTAGCGGCGGGCGGACGGGGAATCCTAGGACCGGCCACCGCTTGATCCAATCTTGCCCCTACCCGATGATGGGGCGTTCCTCCGGGAGGCGGTACAGGCGCGGCCGGGCCGAGAGGGCAAGGGCGGAAGCCACCGTCACCGTGCCGATCCGGCCCGTGAACATCAGTGCCATCAGCACCCACTCGGCGGACGGGGGCAGGTTGTAGGTGATGCCGGTGCTCATCCCCACGGTGCCGAAGGCGGAGATGGATTCGAACAGGACCTTCTCCAGGCTGTAGTCGGTGAAGATGAGCAGCAGCATGGTCCCGATGACCACGGCGCCAACGCCCAGCAGTGCCACGGACAGGGCCTGGCGCTGGGAGGAGGAACTGAGGGAACGGTGGGCGATAGTTACCTGGTCGCGGCCGCGGACTTCGTTCCAGATGGCGAAGCCCAGCACCAGGAAAGTGGTGATTTTGATGCCGCCGGCGGTTCCGGCGCTGCCGCCGCCGATGAACATCAGGATGTTGGTGACCATCAGGGTTTCCGGGGCGGCGGCGCCGTAGTCGATGCTGTTGAACCCGGCGGTACGGGGAAAGACGCTGCCGGCGAAGGAGCCCAGGATCTTGCCGGTGAAGGAGAGCTGGCCGAGCGTTTCGTTCCGGTTCCACTCAAACGCCGCGAACAGCGCCATCCCTGCGATCAGGAGGAACAGCGTGCCGTAGATGGTCAGGCGCAGGTGGACCGTCCAGTTCCGGGGTTTGGTCTCGCCCCGGGTGAGCTGGATGATCACCGGGAAGCCGAGCCCGCCGGCGATGATGGCCAGGCAGATCGGGGTGATGATCCACGGGTCCTCGGCGAAGCCGATGAGGTTGTTGCTGTAGACCGAGAAGCCGGCATTGTTGAAGGCGGAGATGGCGTGGAAGGTCCCGTGCCAGAGGGCGGTGCCGGGGTTCTGGTCGTAGGCGATCCAGAACCGCGCTGTGAGGATCGCGGCCGTAGCGGCCTCGAAGCTCAGCATGATTTTCGCAACCCGCAGCAGCACTGCCCGCACGTCGCCGAGGTTCAGGGTGTGGGTTTCCGTCTGGGCCACAAGCTGGCCGCGCAGGCCGATGCTCTTGCGGACCAGCAGTGCCAGGAGGGTCGCCAGCGTCATAATGCCGAAGCCGCCCACCTGGATGAGCGCCAGGATGACCACGTGCCCGAACGGCGTCCAGAAGGTTGCCGTATCCACGGTGACCAGGCCCGTGACGCAGACCGCCGAAACCGAGGTGAACAAGGCGTCCATAAAGGCACCGGCGTCGGGATCGGTACGTGACGCCGGGAGCATCAGCAGGGCGGCGCCAAGGATGATGACCATCAGGAAGGCGACCGGAACAGCCCTGACCGGGTGGGTCAGGATCCGGCGGACAATGTTTGCCTTCCTGCCCTCCTTTTCGTTCCGGACGTCCCGCAGCATCTTCTGCACGGCGGCCACACTGGAGGCGTCCGGCCCTGCTGCGGCAGGGCCCGACGGCGGGAGGCTCCTTCGGAGGCTCATCCCACGTGAATGCCCGGGCGCCGGGCCGGGTCCGGTTCGTTTTCGCGGATGATCTCCCGGACCACCGGGGCGGTGTCGCCGCGGCCCAGGAGCAGGTAGCGCATGAGGTGGGCCAGGGGGTTCCCTTCGGACCACTCGAAGTAGGCGTGCGGCTTCACGCCCGTACCGTCCCTCAGCGCCAGCAGGATGGCGGCGATCGCATTGGGTGCAGCCGGGCTCTGCGCGCGCAGGACCCGGTGGCCGTCCACTTCAACGCCGCGGACCTGCAACGTGTCGCTGAACTCCGAGGGGTCGGTGATGTCGATTTCCAGGAAGATGACATCGGCCGAGCCGGGCACGGGATTGTTCTCCCGCTGCTCTGCTTCCTTGTCCGCGTATTCTGCGCCGTTGCGGGCCTGCGGCCGGTTGGCGATCAGGTTGATCCGGCCGTCGTAGTCCAGGGTGTCACTGATGAAGCGGCGGGCGTCGTCGTCGAACTCTATTCTGTCCACGCGCAGCTCCGTGGTGCGGCTGATCCGGGAGACGAGCGAGACCGCCACGATGCCCAGGATGAAGAACCCGGAGATGGCCAGGCCGTCTGGTTTTTCGATGACGTTGGCGGCCAGGGCGTACAGCATCACCAGGGTGAGCACCGTAAAGCCGACGGCGGCGGGCCGCTGTTTGCGCCTGATGGCGGAGATGGTGACGGCGATGGCGCCGGAAACCATCATGGCCAGGATCCCCGTGGCGTAGGCTCCGGCCTGCGCGTTCACGTCCGCGTTGAAGCCGATGGTGATCAGGATGCTGATGGCGGTGTAGACGAGCACCACCGGGCGGACCGCGCGGGACCAGTCCGGAGCCATGCCGTAGGAAGGCAGGTACCGGGGGACGATGTTGATCAGGCCTGCCATGGCGGAGGCGCCGGCGAACCACAGGATGAGGATGCTGCTCATGTCATAGACGGACCCGAACCCGTCGCCCAGGTGTTCGTGGGCCAGGTAGGCCAGGGCACGGCCGTTGGCCTCTCCCCCGGTTTGGAATGCCTCGGCGGGGATCAGCACGGTGGTGACAAAGCTGCTGCCC
>Ga0307409_100001900_pt1 | contig 10650 bp, 14 predicted proteins | sample 322Ometagenome_2_FD_203888 | JGI IMG/M metagenome (GOLD analysis project Ga0307409, IMG submission 203888) | Maize rhizosphere microbial communities from greenhouse at UC Davis, California, United States - 322HYB-O-2 | ecosystem: Host-associated > Plants > Roots > Rhizosphere > Soil | place...
TCCCCCAAGTAGCCGTACAGGTAGGTGGTGCCCTTCGCGGACTGGCGTTCCGTCAGCGTGGTGAGCTTCAGTTTGTAGCGTTGCTGCTGCTGCATCTTGTCAATCTCCTGATCTGCAAGCGGTTGCGATGTGATTCTTCCTTCCCCCCCATTGCGGCCCGTTGTCGGCCTTCCTGCTGCTGAGGGAGGAGAGATCACATCGCCCCTTCCCTCTTCGATGCCGGAAAGTGGGAAAGTGGAAGGTGTGTCCTATAGACACACACTTTCCATACTTTCCAGGAAAGTGGTTGTGGTCACTTTCCGGGCACTTTCCCGCACTTTCCGGGCACTTTCCAAACGCTTTCCATCGGCACTTTCCGGGGGAGAGCGGCACTTTCCAAACACTTTCCCCCGCGCTAGTTGTGGTCACTTGCGGATGATTCTGACGGCTTCGCCATCGGCGACGATCCATCCGGCAATGCCAAGCTCCCTCACGTATTGGTTGAATAGCGTGATGGATGACTTCTCGTATCGCGTTGTGCCGTTGTGCTCTTCTGTGGCGATCATGCTGCGTCGCGCCAATTCCTGTTTCCAACGCTCCTTCGTCGTGGTGGCGTCCGTCCTGTTGTCCGCGTTGATGGCGTTGCAAAGTTCGGTGAAGAACTTCGCAGCGCCGGGGGACGGGGGTTTTGCGGTGGTGGGTTTCGCGCTGCCTTCGACTTGCCATTCGTCGTTGAGCAGAGCGACGGTGATCGGCTCGAAGTCCGTGCGGTTGGATGGCTTGCGGCGCCGTGCCTTGGTGAAGGTCATGGAGAACGATACGTCGGTGTCCGGTCGCTTCACCTTCTCCAGCACGGCGACGCTGTCGAACTGCCATTCCTTCGTCTTGGTGCCGTACAGGCGTGTGGTGTCATTGCCCATGTGGTCGAACCACACCTGACCGATGCGCTTGGCGGTGATGGCCTTGACCAGCGGCATGGTTTGCGTCCACGGCACCTCGTCCTTCATGTCGCCGTCCAGGAGCGACATGCGGTTGTCGAACACGATGACATCGATGCCGCCGATCATGTCTACGGCCTTGAGGACGAATGCTTGCCCTTCGGGCGAGTTGAGCGGCTTCAACTCCCCCATATCAGGGAACATGCGGGCGATTTCCTCGCAGTCTTCGCGGCACAGGACGAATAGGTTTGGCAGATCCTGCACACCCATGCGGCGCTTGAGGTCGCGCAACCGTTCCTGCACCAGATCGCGGGCCATCTCCCCGTCGATGTAGAGGACGCGGCACGGCCTGGACGATGACCAGTGCAGGAAACCTTTGCCCACGGACATCCCGCCTGCCATGGCAAAGCCGACGTTCGTCTTGCCGACACCCGTTTCGCCGCCGATGAACAGTCTTGTGGTGTTGGTGATGACTTCGCCCAGCAGCGGTTCCGGGATTTCCAGTTCCCGCGTGGTCCAGTTGTCTGCGGACAGGAAACCGGCAAGGGAAACCGGGGCTTCGTGGGCGTCTCCCGGCTCGAACTTCTGGTGATCATGGTCACGCGGCATTAGTGACCCTCCCCACGCCAGCGGACAGACCGTCATCCGCGATCCGCTGGACGGTCGGTGCCGTCCACTTCTGTGGCCTATGGTTGACCATCTGCATGCCAGCCTGGACGAGACGCGCGCGTGCCTCGTCCATGGAGCACAGTCCGGGACCGACGATGCGGGCGCCGATGGAAAGCGCTTCGGTGTAGAGGGTGCGGCGCTGCTGGCCGTTGCAGGCTGTGACGATCCGCTGGACGGCCGACACGAGAGCACCTTCGGCGTAGCGGTCCGTGACAGTCACGGCATCGCGCTGTGGGAGGGGGGCTGTGGCCTTGTAGCTGCCGATGATGGTCGACAGCAGCCAGTCGGGCGCCGCTGGCATCTCCAGATCGTACACGGACTGCCCGACGCGCCATTCATAGCGGCGCTGCGTGTCCGGATGGATGCTTGGCGGCGCGACGACACCCCCGCCCGTGGTCCTCACGTCCAGTCCAGCAGCAAAGGCGACGCGGTTGCGGATCTGTTGGCAGCCATCGGACCAAGCGAACCACAGATGCCATCCGCCGCCACCTGTAAGGCAGACGGGACCGCGCGGCAGGCTGCCGTGCTGGCTGATCAGGTCGCGGATCGATTGCAGTCCTGCGGGACCGTCCACGTCCAGCACCCAGCCGGATTTCTGACCCGTCGCGATCCCGACGCCGGTGTGCTCCCGTGCCAGGAACAGCTTGTCCAGCGTGACGAGGTCCGACGTGGCGTCACGCCATCCGTGGCCATCCGCATAGACTGGCGCCTTGCCGAGGATCGGGCATGCGTCCTTGTCCAGGCCCGCGTAGTGGCGGCCTGCTAGATGATGGAGGGTGACCATGCATCAGTCCTCCGCCAGCAAGCGGAAGATATTGGTGCGCGTCGCGCCGCCGACTTCGAGGTTGTACTCGATTTCGATCAGGCCGGCTTCGACCAGCCGCTTGATGGATATCCGGACACCTTGTTCCGAGCAGCCGATCGTCTCGGCGAACTGACGGCGGGATATCGTCGCGGTGCCGCGGTCATCCGCGTAATACCGGATGACGGTGAGGACGGCGGCTGCGGTAGTGGGGAGTTTGAGTAGTTTGAGTGGCGGCTTTTCCATGGGGCAGCTCCTTTAGAGCCACCCGGATCAGTCGCGACATCGGAAAAACGTCAGGAGCAATGCGGTCCGGACTTGTCCCCTGCATGGGTTCGGGGTACATTTCCATCAGCTCCTGCGCTATCCGGGTCGAGGGGGTCGAAGCCATGATCCGGGTGGTGTGGTTGACGTACGGGACGAAAGATCAGAAAAGGGCGGCTACTGGTTGGGTGACCGGGCCGCCCTTTTCGTTTGTCCCGAGTGCAGTGTACGAGAAAAAAGCCCCCGTACAAGAGTTTTGCCGGGCGCAACCGGCAATTTGCCCAAGATTGCGTCCGGCATTACTTCAAACCTATCCGAAAGACATACGCGAGATAGTTCCGGCGCAGAACTATGTCTTGCCGCCGTGCTGCGATTACTCGTCGGACATCACCCAGCGCACTCGTCCGATGATGGTCCCTCCGCTGTGTGCGACGTGGTACCGGGCGGCGGCGGCTGGGAACCACCCAAGATAATCTCCCATCCGCAAGATGTGACTGCCGGCGTCTGCGCCCTTGTCTTCGGGATCGGCAATCAGCGTCCTGCCGCTGCCGTCCACGACGTCGAATTGTAGCGTGGTCATCTTTGCGACCCTCAGAAAGACAGGGAATAGTCGTGTTCGCCGCTGCGCCAAGCGTCCAGGCTCTTGCACCGGCCGCAAACCCGGTGACCGGCCCACCCGCTGGCGAAGGTCCGACGACAGGACAGGCAGGTGCGCTTGGCAGCCACATGCACCTGTCTATGCGTCTCCACCACGCCCGTGAGCAGGTCCCAGTAGTGGTCCACGGTGCTGCTGGATACGCCCGCCGTCCGCGCCACTGCGGACTTGGTCGGGATGTAGCCTGTCTCTGTGTGGAGGAGATCGTAGGTGGCGCGGCATCGGTCGAGCATGTCGGTGCGCTGTGTCATGCCGCTGCCCTCCGCCGCTGGGGATGCCGCTGTTGCCGGCAATCTTCCATGATGCTGTCTAGCAATAGATCGGCTTCGTCGGGGTCGTGCAGCACGCGCCAGACGGCAAGCTTGCCCCTGATGCCGTCGTCGGCGCGGGCAGGGGTGGCGGCTATCTTCTGAAGCAACCGGGCCTGCCACTTGATTTCCACTTCGATCCGCGCGCCGATCTGCCAGACACCCGACGCAGCGCAGAGCCTGTCCCACAGCGCGGCAGCGGCGGGGTCTTCCGGCCGGTCGCCCAGGACGCTCTTTGCCAGGGCATCAACGGATGTCAGGCGGTCGCGCAGTTCCGCGATGGTTGCTCGGTTCGTGAGGTAGCACGCTGTCAGGCTGACGAGGCGATTGCTCATGACAGCACCTCCAAGTCGGCGATGGCGGATGCGATCAGGAAGGCGCCGTGCTCTGAGTCATCCTCATGGGTCTCCTGCCACAACGTGAGCTTTGCCACCACCCCCATGAGCGTCGTGGCAGGCGTGCCGATGATCTGTTCGAGCAGGCGGCATTGGCTGTCGCTGATGCTCTCCCACTCGCCATCGAGGCGGGATGCCTCCGTGTCCTGGTAGCGGGACCACCAAGCGACGTTGCCATCGTGGCTGGTCATGTCGCATGGGCCGATATCGGACATGGCGGCATCAAAGGCGTCGTCCCGGCGCGCCCAGAGGTCATCCAATACGGGGTCAAGCGCGCTGTAGCGGGCGCACAGATCGGGTATCGGGTCCGGTGCCGCGAGGAAGGTGACGGCGGGGGTGAGCGTAAAGGCGGCGGCGCATCCGATCAGGGAGCGGCGGCTGGTTTCGATGTGCATCCTGTGTGTCCTTTCGAGGGGAACGGGGGATGGATACCCGGTTGCTCGAAATGCGACACAAGTGAACGCACGCCGTCGCCTTTAACCGCTCTGCCGAAGCAGGGGCCTGGACATGCGCGACGGCCAACCGGGCGTCTGGACTGTACATCATGGGAACCTGTGTGTCGCCTTTCGAGGGGCGGGGCAACGGTACTCCCGCAGACTCAGTCGGTCTACGACTCAAACGGGTAGTAAGGGTCTCTCGGCGAGGGCCATGCCCCGTTTGCTGTGGGCAAACAGGGGCAGGACGAGGGTGTCTTTGGGTGTCTGTGGGCGATCAAGAGGCACGCCCCATCCATGCTCGGATGCCAAGCCGGAGCGGGCCGATACTCGACACCTGCGCGTGGACGGGTCCCATGCCGTGCCTCTTGACGACTGGACGTGACGTGCTGCACCGCGGCCTCGGTGGGCCGCTACGGCAGGCGACGGGCGCGGCTGCACGTGACTGTCACAGCGGGAGAGACAGGGGGATTTGCCGGGTGTGAGGGTGTAGGGAATGCAAGATAAAGGGAACCGCAGGTGCTTCTGGGCCAACCTCTTGCATCTGCTCGCATTTCCGCGCCGTGGTTGCGTAGTCATAGCGGCGCTTGCGCCGCATGGCTTTGCGGCGGATGTGCCGCGCTTCGTCAGCACCCCCTTGCTACCAGTGAAACGTTGCGCCAGGGTGCAGTGAAACCGTCTGCTACGTCGTCTCGTCGCATCCTCGTCGCGTGAAACCTGATGCCTAAAGTGACCACAGTGGAAGCGGCCCAGATGGCCGGCGTGAGCCGTTCGACGATCTGGCGGGCGTGCAAGACGGGAAGATTGTCAGCGGAGCGTACCGGAAAAGACTTCCTGGTCGAGGTGTCGGAGTTGGGGAGGGTGTTCCCGCTGAAGGTGGCTTCGTCGCATGAAACGTTGCAGACGGTCGCAGCGAAACCAGATGCGACGGATCTGGTCGCAGAGTTGCGGCGGCAGATCGAGCGCCTGGAGCGCCAAGTCGCAGACCTTCAACAGGAACGGGATAGGCTGTTGGGGCTGATCGAGAAGCAGTCGGTCGCCTTGATCACAGACCAGCGTCCGCGGTCGAGTTGGCTGCAACGATGGCTGAAGCGGATCTCACAAGGCTGATCCCGGCCTCATGTCCGGCCGGTGGCGGCGGCCAGCCGCGCGTCGAACTCCCTGCGCCGCGCGTCCTCCTCCGCCGTGACCGTCACGAAATGCTCGTGCAGGCACCGAGCCGCTTCGTCACGCATGGTTTCGACCGGCGGGAGGTCTTCGGTGCGGACCTTGTGCGCCTTCAGCAGCTTGCGGGCGGCATCGATGCTGGACTGGACCAACAATCCCACCGTCCGCTCGATCAGTTCGGCGCGGCTGATGGTGTCGCCGTGGGCAAGTGCCCGACCGGCGGCGATGCCGATAGCGTGCTCCAGTTCGGCCCGGTAGCGCCACGGCGCCACCTGCCGGTTGAGCCGTTCGGCTGCCTTGCGCTCGGCGGCGGTCGCGGTGCCCATGGCGGTCCTCCGGGATGCGGGGACACTATGCTATGTGACAGTCACAAACCGGACAAGCCGGGCAGGTAAGCTGTTTGTGACTGTCACGAAGCCGAGCATGTGAACGCGATGTTCGATCAGATGAAGGATCTCGCGGACCGGCTGGAGCGTCTGCATCGGGAGCGCGTGGCCGAGCAGGCGGAAGTCGCCCGGTTGCGGGGCGAACTGGAACAGGCGCGGCGGTCTTGGTGGAGGTGGCTAATAGGCAGATAGAGCACCCTTAATGCATCCAAACTGAACAGTGAAACTGTGTCTAAAGTAGATATACCTGCCTATTGGCCTTGCAGATCTGGGCAACGCAGTCCAAAGTATCGTAAATGCTCTGGTTAATAGTGAGCATTAAGGATTAACCATATGACCCTAGAAATGATCGTATCAACAAGAATCAATCTGCTAGAAGTAATCATAACATCAGGTAAAGCCAGTATTGCGGGAATAGGCTTAGCTTTAATCACGCTAGGTTTGGGGAAGGTATCTGGTTTGGATCTTGCCGACAAGACTATCACTTTAGTAACCTCAATCGGAGGTGTTTTAGGCTTCATCTTAAGCATATTCTCAACCTTAATTTACATAAAAAGATTGGAGGCAATGGAGATGATGGAAAGGAGGATACGTGCATATGAAGCGTACCATGCAGCAGTTAATGAAGAAGTTGATGAGGGATATCCTACAGAAAGAAGAATATCTAACGGGCGATAAATTGCCATGCTTTCTGAATTCATAATAAACGTAATATATCCAAACACAAAACAAGAAGTAACTGTATTCTATTTATTTTGGACTGTTTTGTATTTATTTGCACACCTTGTTTGGGACTTTATTGAAAACGGAGGATTTGATTTATATATACTTAGGCACAAGGTAACAGTGATGTTTTCAGCAACAGGATTTTCCACAAGCCTTCTTCTTATTTTGTCACTTACCAATGACAACTTATTTAGGATAGTTGGAGAAACTACAATCCCTCTTATAATAGCTGGTTTCAGTGGAATTTTGATAGCCCTGTCGGAATTGAAGCCATCTCCCCGGGGACGTCAACCTCCATCAACCCCATAGGAATAAACGATATCAGCAACGGCACAACAACGTCGTCCAGACATCTGTAACCCCACCAAAGGTGGCTATGGTCTGGATGAAATTCCCCGCCTTCCTGCCCATCGCAGATCCCGCAAGAAACCGTCCGCGATGCATCCGAAAGCCGGTCAGAACACGTAGCGTCCCATGGTGGCCTTCTGGACACCCTGGCACGCAAGCCACAAGCCGATGGAGACGCTCAGCACGAGGTCGTCGTGCCGGCCTTCCCGCGCGCTGAATGCGGCATATCCGGTGGCGCTGTGCTGCACCCGGAAATCCGCAAGCTCGCCCTTCAGCACATCCGCCTCGGGCAAGGTTGAGGCGATGTGCAGGAGCCCTGAGTGCAACGCGGCCTGGAGCCTCGACACGAGCAAGAGCTTGCTTACCCTGTAGGCGTCCCCCTCTCGGCTCCATCCGTCCCCTGCCGTGATCGTCACGCCTACAGGCTTCAGGCCGGCTGACTTGAACATGTCGAAGACCGGACGGCCCACCCCCGTCTGGTCGATGACCAGCTTGGTATCCCTGACCGACAGCGGCGCCGTCGCCAGCATCCGGCCGACGTATCCCACGATCTCCGGATAGCTCGTCCTGAGTGGCATGCGCTCCAGGTGACGCACGCGGTAGGTCACCTCATACGGGATCGGCTTCGGGATGGCGATGCCGGCGCGCACCTGTGGCACCCGCTGCCGCTCGATGACGGCTATGGCGGTCGGGTCGACGCTCTGCCCCAAGTCCACGGACAACCAGTAATCCCGCTCGGTGCCGCCGGCGCTCGCCATGTCCACCTGATCCTGGGTGCGGTAGATGATGCTCACGACAGGCTCCACAGTGGCGGGATGTCATCCCGAAATGCCGCATCGATCAGTTCCGAGCTGAATACTTGCGTTTCGTCATCGACATACTGGCATTCGTACTCGGCCGCATAGCGCAGTGGACCGAGTTCACGCATTTCGTCTGCCAGGAACGCGGGCGAAATGCGAGGGCACTGGTCCGCAGTGATGCGATACTTCTGCCAACCTTCGCCCAGGGTGTCCGCTTGCCAGAACCAACCGCGTCTACCGGCGGGACTCGACAAAGCAATCAACCTGCCGCCTGATGTCGCCAAGATCGGCCTAACGGCTGCCATCAGGTCATCGGGCGTCCTCGCCGCTTCATCCACGATGACCGCGCGGGCAGCACTGAAGCCGCGCACCGTCGCTTCAGATCCGGGCAGGCTGATGATGCGGCTCGTGTTGCGGAATTCCAGCCGGGTGACGCTCTCCAACGAGACTTCGGGCGGGTCGGATAGGTTGCGCAGGTGCTCCTTGACCTTCAGGAGCAGTTCGGTCGATTGCCGCTGCGTCGGCGAGAAGACCAAGTACAGGCCGGGGTCGTACACGGCACCATGCAGTGCCAGCAGCGCCGTCACCGTGGACTTGCCGGATTGCCTGCAGCAGTTCAACAGCACCTTGCGCGCCGTGCTGGACATGACGCGGGACTGCCACGGGTCCAGCTCCAAGCCGCAGTCCGACGCGAATTCATCGGGGTCGAGCGCCCGCACCAAGTCACGATTGAACATCAACCCGCTCCAGTTTCGGAATGCCGGTGATGTGCGGCTTCTCGCCCTCAAGTCCCTGCAGGACCACGCTCACGGCCTTGCGGGCCTCCGGGAACGGCCTCAGCGCCTGCACCAGCGCAGAACGCAGCGCCAAGTATTCGCCGGAAATCACGAGGTTGTTGACCGTCGTGCTGCTGTGCGTGCTCAAGTCGCCAAGCAATTTGGCAACCGTGATGACGTTGTCGTTGATGCGGCCATGCACAGTCGCCGCGGCCTTCAGGTCGCCGCACTCCTCTGCCGTGTCCAGCAACTGAAACAGGCGGGCGCGCTGAGTAACGAGCGTCATCAGCAAGCCTTCGCTCTCGCTTTTTCTTAGCGCATCCAAGTCAAAGACCGTCGGCAGCGCAGTTGTCTCGAGAGCTACAAGCAGTTGCGGCGGCATGTGGCCGCGCCTATGCCTGTGTAGACTGTAAATCGACGGGCCGAACTTCTGCTCGATTTGCCGATAGCCTACACGCCTCGCAATAGCCAACTCGATCTCAGAGCGGCGGGGATGCTCGCAGACGTGACAGCGCTGGCCCACTACTCACCCTGCCGAGAGGGGAGCGTGCGGTGCGCCTCGCGGGGCGTGGGACGCGGCTGGATGGGGCCGTGCGCGGTGCGGGGCATGTCAGTCGCCCAGCGCCTCTGCTGCCGCCTGTGAGAGCGCCGCAGCCTCGTCCAGCTTGGCGCGGTCGAACAGCTTGGCGTTGGATTCCATCAGCGACGTGCCACCACGCTTCAGCAACTCTACTGACCGCTCCAGCGCTGCCCGACGCTTCAGGGCATCAGGGTAGGCGGTCTGCTGGTACTGGCGCCGGAACAGGTCGCGTTCGGACTTGGTCAGGCCGTAGCACTTCGCCGGCCCGCAGAACAGCACCGCACCAAGCATCTCGGTGTCGCCATCCCGCAGCGCCTCCGCGATGGCTTCCCCCCGCTCCTTCTGGCTCAAGCCCCTCATCGTCTCGGAGACCATGCGCACCACGTACGAGGGAGGCGGATCAGGCACGCGGTTGACCGCTTCGTCGATTGCCTCGATCTCCCTGCGGCCACGCTCAACAGCGGCATCAAGGCGCCGCAGCGCTTCATCCTGCCGCTTGGCCGCAGCGTCCGAACTGCGCTGCATGTTCCTCAGCGGCGTGTTCAGCGGGTCGGACATGACTTTCTTGTGCCCGGTCAACGTGGCCGTCCAGCTCGCATGCGCGTTCCCGAGCGCATCGCGCATCACCACGACGACGGGATCGTTCTGATGGTCGTCGCCAAGCGTCGTGAAGTTCTGGGGATGTAGCGCGAGCGGCGTGTTGGTGATCAGGCTATCGGGCTGGTCGGTGCTCATGTGTCCTCCATGATGTGGATGGAGGCGCGGACGGCGTCATGGCAGACCAGTACCCGCACCTCCATCCGTGTCCCGCCGGGAGTTGGAACGGTATCAGGATACCGCAAAGATGCGTTGCGGCAACCTGATCGATGGGGGTGGCCCGATTGAGTCGAGGCATGCGCTGGCCTCGACTTTCGTCCCGGTGCTTGTCCTGTGCTTGCTGCAGTCCAGCAATCACCGCATCAGCCCAGCAACCACGCCACTTTCCGACCATGTAGCACCTGATGACATAGCAGGTGGTGCGCAAGACAATGCCTCGTGACTGTCACAAACCGGCTGGACGGCTAGCGTGACTGTCACGGCGATCCTGAAGCGCAAGGGGTGAGGAACGGAGGGGCGGTTCGACTGGCAGAAAACAAGCTCCATCGACAGGAACTCTGTGTGTCAGATGCGGTTGACGTTGGTATCGATAGCACTCCGTCACTGAAGCAAACCTCCCCCGCCAGCTTCGTGTTGGCGGGGTTTTGCGTACCCGCCTCATCCGATGGCCTTCAGGGCCGCTCCAACGGGCGCTGGAAGAGGTCGGCGGTGCTGGTGCCCCCTGCGGCATTGGAGCCATTGGCGGGCCTTCCAGCGGTCCGCTGAGCGCGTTCCTGGACGAAGATGTCCCAGGTCGGTCCCCAGGCGTTCGGCTTGCCCTTGAACG
>Ga0307409_100001904_pt1 | contig 10644 bp, 10 predicted proteins | sample 322Ometagenome_2_FD_203888 | JGI IMG/M metagenome (GOLD analysis project Ga0307409, IMG submission 203888) | Maize rhizosphere microbial communities from greenhouse at UC Davis, California, United States - 322HYB-O-2 | ecosystem: Host-associated > Plants > Roots > Rhizosphere > Soil | place...
TTCCAGGTCACGAACAGCGCGATGACCGGCATCGCCAGCCTGCTGTTGATCAGCCACGACGGGTCGGGTGCCAGCGGACCCAGCAGCTGGTTGACCATCCCGTCGCGGTTGAAGAGGAACAGCCACACCGCCACGAGCGCCACGCCGGCGGTCACGTAGGGCACGTAGTAGGCCACGCGCAGGAACGTGCGTCCCCGGATCGCGGTGTTGAGGGCGGAGGCCAGCAGCAGCGCGAGCAGCACGGTCAGCGGCACGTTGATGAGGAGGAACTCGGTCACGTTGAGGAACGACCGTCGCACCTGCGGGTCGGACAGCACGGCGCGGTAGTTCTCCAGGCCGACGAACGGCCGTTCGACCTGGGCCCCGGGAGCCGCGAAGAAGTAGTCGTGGAAGCTGATCCACAACGCCAGCCCCAGGGGATAGGCGAAGATCGCCGCGAGGAACACGGCGTACGGCGCGGCGAACAGGATCCCCACCGGCTGGCGGCCCAGGAGGGCCCCCAGCCGGCCGTGCGGGGGATCAGCCGGCCCCGGTGTGGCGGTGCGACCCATCGTCGACCCGCCGCTCTCAGGACTGGCCGGCGAGCTCGTTGGCCTTCTCGGCCGCGGTCCCCAGCGCGCCGTCGACCGGGGTCTTGCCGAAGATCACCGCCGACGACCACTCGTCGCGGAACTCCTGCCAGATCTCGATCGAGTTCGGCACGTTCGGCACCTCGACGGTGCGGGCGGCCTGATCGGCGAAGAGGGTGTACTCGGGGTTCTGCTCGAAGTAGTCCGGGTAGGCACCCGGCAGGTCCTCGCGCAGCGGCATCTGCCCGGTCATCTCCAGCAGCTTGCCGTCCTCCTCCTCGCTGGTCGCGAACTTCAGCACCTCCCAGGCGGTCTGCTGGTTGTCGCAGGCCGAGTAGAGGCCGATGTTCTTGGCGTCCGAGAACGTGTAGGTCTCCTCCGGGCTCATGCCCGCCGAGGTCGGGACGGGGGAGACGCCCCAGTTCACCGCGTCGCCGTACACCGCGATCGCCCACGGTCCGACCGTCGCCATCGCGGCCTTGCCCTCGGCGAAGGAGTCGCCGTTGAACGTCTCCTTGGGCGAGAGGCCCTCGGCGTACATCGTGGACCACAGCTCCGCGACCTGCTGGCCGGCGTCGGAGTCGAACGTCGCCTGGTCGTCCTCGATCAGCTGCTGACCGCCGCTCTCGGCGGCGTACATCGGGTAGAAGTCGAACCAGGACTGGAAGAACTCGCTGGACGGCGCCGGCCAGATCGCCGCCTGGGCCGACCCGCTCTCGACCAGGGTCCGGCTGGTCTCGAGGAACTCGTCGTGGGTCGACAGCGGCGGGTTCTCGGGGTCGAGGCCGGCCTTCTCGAAGATGTCCTTGTTGTAGAAGATCATCACCGGGTTCGACTTCCACGGGATCTGGTAGTACTTCCCGTCGGGCGACTGGTACTGCTGGGCCACGTCGCCGCTGCGGGACTCGACGTACTCGGTCCCCCCGTCGAATCCGTCGAGGGCCACCAGCCCGCCCTGCTTCTGGAACTGGGGGACGGCCGCGGGCGAGGTGTTGAAGACCAGGCAGGGGGCGTTGCCGGCGGTGATCGCCGCGCCGATGACCTCCTCGGAGGTCTTGCCGGCGGGGATCTCCTGGGCGGAGACCTTCTCGTCGGGGTGGTCGGCGTTCCACGCCTCGACCATCTGCTTGCCCCAGGCGATCTCCTCGGGATTGTTCGACAGCCAGACCTTGATCGGGCCGGTGGACGACGCGGCGTCCCCGGAGCCCCCGGAGTCACCTCCGCAGCCGGCGGTGAGGCCCAGCGCCAGCACGGCGAGGGTTGCGGTGACGACCTTCGATCTCATGTGCTTCTCCTCTTCGGTTCTGCGGTCGAGACGGTCAGCTCGGTGGTGGTCCTGACGCCTGCCTGACCGGGGCAGGGCCGGTGGAGCCGCGGACCACGAGGGTGGGCGGCGCGAGGTCGATGGCGGTGGGGGGACGCTGGTCGACGAGCTCGAGCAGCCGGCGCGCGGCGGCACGACCCCATCCGATGACGTCGCTGGAGACGGTGGTGAGCGGCGGCTGGACGTGGGCGGCGAGCTCGGTGTCCTCGTAGCCGGTGATCGAGAGCTGCTCCGGGACCACGATGCCGCGGGCGGCCGCCACCGAGAGCCCGGCGATCGCCATCAGGTCGTTGGCGTAGACGATCGCGGTCGGCGGGACGTCGAGGTCGAGCAGGGCCCGGGTGGCGGCCGCTCCGGCCTCGGCGGAGAAGTCGCTGGGCACGCAGGGTCCCTCGGCCAGGCCGGCCCGGGCCAGGGCCGCCGCCCATGCCTCGCGACGGGACCGGCCGTGGACCATGTCCGAGGGGCCGGCCACGTGGGCGATCCGGGTGTGACCGAGCGCGAGGAGGTGCTCGACGGCGGCGGTGATCCCGGGCCTGTCGTCGACCCCCACCGCGGGCCAGGGGGCCTCGGGCAGGTCCGGTCCGACGATCACCGCGGGCAGCCCGAGCTCGGCGAGCAGGGCGGGGCGGGTGTCGTCGACGCACAGGTCGGTCACGAAGACGCCGTCCACCCGACCCTCGACGCTGAGCCGCCGGTAGCTCTGGTGCTCGGCGTCGTGCTCGGGGACCACCTGGAGGAGCAGCGCGTAGCCGTGGCGCGACAGCTCGCTCTCCACGCCCGCGATGAACGAGGGGAAGAACGGGTCCGCACGGAGTGTCTCCGGGGGCCGGGCCATCACCAGGCCGGCGGCGAGCGCCCGCGAGACGGACAGCGCGCGGGCCCGGTGGTTCGGGGTCCAGCCGAGCTCCCGCGCGGTGGCGAGGATCCGCTCGCGCGTGTCCGGCGCGAGGCCGGGCCGGTCGTTGAACGCCAGCGAGACCGCCCCCTTGGACACGCCGGCCGCCTGGGCGACGTCGGTGATCGTGGGCCGGGGCACCTCTTCACCTAAACCGGTTTAGTGGACCCTGTCAAGGGCCCCGTGCCGCGCCGCGGGGCGCGCAGGCGGGGCCGGAGCCGGACGGGGAGCGGGTCAGGAGGCAGCGGTGACCCGGGCGACGAAGTCCGCGGACTCCTGGAAGATCTGCGGCGCGTCGTTGTCGAGGGTGGCGACGTGGAAGCTCTGCTCGAGGCGGCGCTCGATGATCTCGCGCGAGGAGACCCGGCTGGTGATGAGCGGCTGGGTGAGCTCGTCGACGACGTGGTCGATGGTCGAGCGGAAGTACAGCAGGGGCGCCGTGACGCGGGGGAGGTCGGCGACCAGCAGCGGCCAGGCCCGGAACATCGAGTGGGCGGCCCGCAACGGGGTCCGGGTGTAGCCGTGCTCCTCGATCCCGGGCTTCTTGATGTCGTTGGTGATCCCGGGGAACGACGGCACGAGGTGCTTGAGCACCGGCAGCAGCTTCACGTCGAGCCGCTTCGTGGCGAGCGCGGGGTTCACCACCACGACGCCGGCGACCCGGTCGGGCTGGTCGGCGGCGAGGCGGAGCATCAGCGCGCCGCCCATCGAGAGGCCCGCGACGACGACGGCGTCGTTCTCTGCGCTGAGCTGGTGGAACACCCGCGACGCCTCGCCGTACCAGTCCTGCCACGCCGTCCGGTTCATGTCCTGCCAGGTCGTGCCGTGCCCTGGCAGCCGCGGCACCTCGACGGCGTACCCCCGCTCGGCGAGGAACTCGCCCCACGGCTTCATCGACGCCGGAGATCCCGTGAAGCCGTGGCTCAGCAGCACGCCGACCCGCCGGCCGCCGGTGAGCTCGGGCCGGGCGGCGACGGACAGGGGGGAGGCGAGGGGGTGGATCGTCATACGCGGATTGTGCCCGAAGGGATGGTGCGGCATGGGTGCTACGAGGGTCTAGGCTGCCGCCCAAGGGTCGGCCGGCCTGACGAAATCCTGGGGAGGTTCGTAGGTGTTCTACTGGTTCCTGAAGTGGGTGGCCATCGGTCCCGTCCTCCGGATCGTCTTCCGCCCGCACGTCGAGGGCGCCGAGCACATCCCCGACGAGGGACCGGCGATCCTCGCGAGCAACCACCTCTCCTACGCCGACTGGCTGTTCATGCCGCTCACGCTGCCGCGCCGGGTCACGTTCGTGGCCAAGGCGGAGTACTTCAACACCCCCGGCATCAAGGGCTGGTTCCAGAAGAAGTTCTTCTCCGGCGCCGGCCAGGTCCCCATCGACCGCTCCGGCGCCTCCGCCGCGGAGGGCGCCCTCTCGGCGGCCAAGCGGATCCTCGACGAGGGCGAGCTGTTCGGGATCTACCCCGAGGGCACGCGCTCCCATGACGGCAAGCTCTACCGCGGCAAGACCGGCGTTGCCCGGCTGGCGCTCGAGACCGGGGTCCCGGTGGTCCCGGTGGCCGTCGTCGGCACCGACGTGGTGGCGCCGCCCGGCAAGACGTTCGGCACGTTCACCCGGCCCGTCGTCCGCTTCGGGAAGCCGCTGGACTTCTCCCGCTACGAGGGCATGGAGAACGACCGCTACATCCTGCGCTCGATCACCGACGAGATCATGTACGAGATCATGCGGCTCTCCGGGCAGGAGTACGTCGACATGTACGCCAGCCGCGCCAAGGAGGAGTCCAAGCGGCTCGAGAAGGAGGCGGCCGACGCGGCCGCCGCGTCGAAGGCCGCAAGCGAGCAGAAGAAGGCGTCCTGAGCCGCACCCGGGTCGGACCGGGCCCGGCGGCCCTGGCCGTCGAGGACCGGCTGTTCCGGGCCCTGGCCGTGCTGCGGGTCGTCGTGCTCGTCAACGCCGTGGCGCTGAACCTCTACCGGGCCGACAACTTCGTCCGCCCCGCCGCGGGCGTCGCCTGCGTCGTCGTGATGGTCGGCTGGACCGCGGTCGCGATCTGGGCGTACGCCGAGCCCCGGCGCCGCACGCCGGTCCTGCTGCTCGCGGACCTCGCCGTCGCCGCGGCACTGGTGCTGGTGTCGCCGCTGGTCAAGGGCGAGGGCATGCAGGCCACCGTGCCGGGGTTCTGGCTGATGGGGGCTCTGTTCGCCTGGGCGATCCGCTGGCGCTTGCCGGGCGGGCTCGTCGCGGCGGCGGTCCTCTCGGTGGCGGACCTGGTCGTGCGCAGCCACGTCACCCAGGCCAACTACGGCAACGTCTTCCTGATCATGATCGGCGGCCCGATCGTCGGCTTCCTCTGCGCCTCGCTGGCGCAGATGGCCGACGAGCGGGACCGGGCCGAGCGCGCCGCCGCCGCCGCGGCGGAACGGGCCCGGCTGGCCCGGGCCGTGCACGACGGGGTGCTGCAGGTCCTCGCGCTCGTGCAGCGGCGCGGGGCGGAGCTCGGCGGGGACGCGGCCGAGCTGGGGCGGCTGGCGGGGGAGCAGGAGGCCGCGCTGCGGACGCTGATCCGGCGCCAGGACGCGGTCGCGGCGCCCGCCGGCTCGGCGCCCGCCGCGGCGGACCTCACCTCGGCGCTGACCCGGCTGGAGGCCACCCGCCGGGTGACCGTCTCGGCGCCGGCGCAGCCGGTGCTGCTGCCGGCCGACGTGGTCGACGAGCTGGTGTCCGTGGTCGCCGCCTGCCTGGACAACGTGGCCGCGCACGTCGGACCGGACGCCCCGGCCTGGGTGCTGCTCGAGGAGTTGCCCGACCGGCTGTCGCTGTCGGTGCGGGACGAGGGCCCGGGCATCCCCGAGGGCCGTCTCGACGAGGCCGAGCGGGAGGGGCGCCTCGGCGTCTCGGAGTCCATCCGCGGCCGGGTCGCCGACCTCGGCGGGACCGCCGACCTGGTCACCGGCTCGTTCGGCACCGAGTGGGATTTCACCGTGCCGCGGGTGGCCGGATGAGCAGCCGGCTCGCCGCCCGTACGCTCGGCTCCGTGACGATCCACGCCGAGCACCCGTTCCTCGACCCCGAGCCGGATCCCGTGCGCCGCCTGCGCGGTCGCCTCGGCGGCGCGGTGACGCTGTGGACCGCCGGTGCGGACGACGACCGGGCCGGCCTCACGGTCAGCTCGCTGATGGTGGCGAACGGCGAGCCGCCCCGCGTCCTGGCGCTGATCGACCCCGACTCCGACCTCGCCGACGCGCTCGCCCGCACCGGACGGGGCGTCGTCCAGCTGCTCGCGTGGCAGCACCGGGACCTGGCCGAGGCGTTCGCCGGCACCGCGCCCGCTCCGGGGGGACCGTTCCGGATGGCCGAGTTCGAGCCGACGGCCTGGGGTCCCCGGCTGGTCGGTGCCCCCACCTGGGCCGGGGTGAGCGTCGAGTCGACCGCGCCCGCCGGGTGGTCGACGCTCGTGACCTGCGTCCTCGACGAGGTCTCGGTGGGCGACGACGCGCCGCCGCTGGTCCACCGCCGGGGCCGCTACGTCCGACCCGAGGATGGGCGATGAGCGAGGACGCGATCCGGGTGATGGTGGTCGACGACCACCCGATGTGGCGTGACGCGGTCGAGCGGGACCTGCAGGACGCCGGCTTCGCCGTGGTCGCGGTCGCCGCCAACGGCAACGAGGCGCTGGCCCGGTTCCCCGCGGCCCGTCCGCAGGTGGTCGTGCTCGACCTGCAGATCCCCGGCCCCAACGGCGTCGCGGTCACCGCCGAGGTGGTCCGCCAGGACCCCTCCGCGCGGGTGCTGATCCTGTCCGCCTCCGGCGAGCAGGCCGACGTGCTCGAGGCCGTGAAGGCCGGCGCCACCGGCTACCTCGTCAAGTCCGCGTCGCGCAGTGAGCTGCTCGCGGCGGTACGCCGCGTGGCCGCGGGGGACACCGTGTTCACCCCCGGCCTTGCCGGCCTGGTGCTCGGCGAGTTCCGCCGGATGCTCGACGGCTCGGCCGGGGCCGACGCGGGCCGGGCCGGGGAGCGGGAGCTGACCGACCGGGAGACCGAGATCCTCAAGATGGTGGCCAAGGGGATGTCGTACAAGCAGATCGCCGAGCGGCTGGTGATCTCGCACCGCACCGTGCAGAACCACGTGCAGAACACGCTGCGCAAGCTGCAGATGCACAACCGGGTCGAGCTGACCCGCTACGCGATCGCGCAGGGCCTCGATGACGACGACGACGCCTGACCTGCTCGAGGTCGCCGACGAGCTGTACGGGCTGGCCCTGCCCGAGTTCACCCCCACCCGGGACGCCCGGGCCAAGGAGCTCAAGGCCTCCGACGCGGCGCTCGCGACGCGCGTCAAGGCGCTACGCAAGCCGTCGATGGCGGCCTGGGTCGTCAACCTGCTGGTCCGCCTCGAGTCCGAGCAGGTGACCCAGGTGCTGCAGGTCGGGACCGCCCTGCGCGAGGCGCAGGCGAGCCTCGCCGGCGAGGAGCTGCGGGCGCTGACCCGGCAGCGGCGCCAGCTCACGGCGGCGGTCACCACCCGGGCCCGCGCGCTGGCGGCCGAGCACGGGCAGAAGGTGACGTCCGCGGTCTCCGACCAGGTCGAGGCGACGCTGACCGCCGCCATGGTCGACGAGGACTGCGCGGCCGCCGTCCGCAGCGGCCTGCTCGTGGCGCCGCTCGCCAGCACGGGCGTGGAGAGCGTCGAGCTGGGCGCCGCCGTGGCCGTCCCCGAGGCTCTCGGCTTCAGCGCCGTCCCGCGCGCGGCACGGCCGGCAGGCGAGCCGACGGCGCGGCCGGAGCTGCACGTCGTACCCGACCCGGACGCGGACCGGAAGGCGATCGCGGCCGCCCGGGCGCGCCTCGAGGAGACCGAGGAGGTGCTCGCCCGGGCCACCGAGGCGGTCACCTCCGCCGCCACCGACGTGGCCGAGCTCGACGCCCGCAGCCTGCAGCTCCAGGGGGAGATCGACGAGCTGCGGCGCCGGCTGGCCGAGCTCGAGGCGGCCGTCGAGGAGGTCGATGACGAGCTCGCCGACGCCGAGGAGGTCCGCGCCGAGGCGGAGGCCTCGCTCGCCGCCGCCACGAAGGACCGGGACGCCGCCGCCGCGGCCCTGGCCAGGCTGGAGTCGGACGCCTAGGTTGCCCAGCCCTTCGACCGGTGCACGGCCTCGATCCACCGGGCGTGGCCGGCGTCGGCGCTGGCCCGATCGGCCTGCGGGTCGAACCGGCGATCCAGCTGCCAGGTCTGGCGCAGGTCGTCGGTCGAGGACCAGACGCCGGTACCGAGGCCGGCGAGGAACGCGGCCCCCAGCGCGGTCGTCTCCACGATCCTCGGTCGCTCGACGGGTACGCCGACCTGGTCGGCCTGGATCTGGCACAGCAGGTCGTTGGCGCTGGCGCCGCCGTCCACCCGCAGGGTGGTGGTCGTCCCCGGACCGAAGCCGGGCATCGTCTCGAGCACGTCGCGGACCTCGAAGGCGATCGCCTCCAGGGTGGCCCGCACGATGTGGCCGCGGGTCGTCCCCCGGGTGAGGCCGACGATCAGGCCGCGCGCGTGCGGGTCCCAGTGCGGGGCGCCGAGACCGGTCAGCGCCGGGACGAACACGACGCCCTGGGTGTCGGGGACCGTCGCGGCGATGGCGGCCGTCTCGGCCGCCGACCCGACGATCTGGAGGCCGTCGCGCAGCCACTGCACGGCTGCGCCGGTCACGAAGATCGCGCCCTCGAGGGCGTAGGTCAGCTCACCGTCGGGCGAGCGCCAGGCCGCGGTCGACAGCAGGCCCGCGTCGGAGCGGACCAGCGAGGTGCCGGTGTTGGTGAGGATGAACGAGCCGGTGCCGTAGGTGCACTTGGAGTCGCCCTCGTCGAAGCAGGTCTGACCGAACAGCGCGGACTGCTGGTCGCCGGCGACCCCCGCGATCGGGAGGGACAGGTCGCAGAACGACCGTGGGTCCGTGGTGGCGATCTCGCCCCAGTTGGGCACCAGCTCGGGCAGCGCGTCGCGGGGCACCCCGAACAGGCCGCACAGCTCGTCGGACCAGTCGCCGGTGGACAGGTCGAGGAGCAGCGTCCGGCAGGCGTTCGACACGTCCGAGACGTGCCAGGTGCCGCGCGTCATCCGCGCGATCAGGTAGGAGTCGACGGTGCCGACCGCGTAGCGGCCGGACTCCACCAGCGCCCACGTGTGCGGCTCGTGCTCGGCCAGCCACATCAGCTTGGTGGCGGAGAAGTAGGGATCGAGGCGCAGCCCGGTCAGCTCGGTGACCCGGTCCTCGTGACCGGCGTCGCGCAGGCGGGTGCAGATGTCGGCGGTACGACGGTCCTGCCACACGATCGCGCGCCGGGGTGAGCCGAGCGTCTCCCGGTCCCACAGCAGGATCGTCTCCCGCTGGTTGGTGATGCCGACGGCCTTGAGCTCGGCGGCGTCGACCTGCCTGAGCACCTCGCGGGTGGCCTCGAGCGTCGCCTGCCAGATCTCCTCCGGCGCGTGCTCGACCCAGCCCGGTCGGGGGAAGTGCTGCGCGAACTCCTGGTAGCCGCGCGCCGTGATCGTCCCGTCCTCCGCGACGACCACGGCGGTGACGCCGGTGGTGCCGGCGTCGATGGCGAGGACGCTCACCGGGGCGGTTCCTGCGCGCGCAGGATCTCGAGGACCTTCTCGTCGATCCAGGCGCCGTCGGGGGCCACCCGCATCTCGTAGTTCTCGGTGCCCACCCAGGCGTGGAAGTCGCGGTGCCCGAGCGCGGTGGCCCGCTCCTCGAGCTCGCGCGCCAGGTCGGGCGTGACCGGGACCTTCTCCTCCTCGGTCGAGGCGGTGAGGTAGAGCTCGCTGAGGGTCAGCAGCCTGGCCAGCTCGGTCACCGGGTCGGTGTGGTCGTCGACCCGCAGGTCGACCGCGATGTCGTCGAGCCCGCCGTACCCCGCCCCGTCGCGCACCACGAGGATCGCGGCGGACTGCCGCCCGCGCCGGTCGCCACCGGCGTCGTCGCCGGCGGTCAGCGCCGCCAGCAGCCGCCGCGCCAGCGGGGCGTCGTCGTCCGAGGTCTCCCAGGCGGCCTGCATGGCGTCGACGACCTCCTCGCCGACCAGGATGTTGCCCTGGATGGCGTACCCGTCACCGGTGACCCCACCGGCCCAGTCCAGGCAGGCCTGGCCGGTGTACGTCGCGGCGCCGCCGTCGACGTCGACGATGCCGACCTGCCGGTGCTCGCGGCCGCTGTCCTCCTCGATCAGCCGGGCGAGCGCCACGGAGGCCGTGGCGCCGTCGTCGAGGTGGGCCAGCGCCTGGCCCTTGTAGGCCACGTTGGCGTCGGCCTGGGTGGCGATGGCGCCCACCTGGGCCACGGCGGCCGGCACGGCGGAGCCGACGGCCAGGAACTTGCTGGCCACGGCCACCCCCCACGACTCTCCGTCGGCGGACCTGGCCACGATCGAGAACGTCATGCCGGGAGGGTAGCGAAGGGAAGCCCCTTCGCGAGTTGTGCTCACGTCGGGTCGAGGTCGCAGGATGCTCCCGTGCAGCGCTTCCTCGACCGGCTCGGCTTCCCCTCGTTCGGCAACCACCGCCGCTTCGTCACCGCGATCGCGGTCGACGCCGTCGGCAGCGGGGTCTTCATGCCGGTCTGCGTCCTCTACTTCCTGGTCACCACCGACCTGAGCCTCGTGCAGGTCGGCGCCGCGATCTCGCTGGCCTCGGCGGTGGCGCTGCCGGCCGGCCCGCTGCTCGGCGGGGTGGTCGACCGGTACGGCGCCAAGCACGTCCTGCTCGCCGGCAACCTGCTGCAGTGCATCGGCTTCGCGGCCTACCTCGCCACCGACTCCTTCGTCGCGCTGACGCTCTGGACGATCGTGGTGACGGTGGGGCG
>Ga0307409_100001906_pt1 | contig 10642 bp, 13 predicted proteins | sample 322Ometagenome_2_FD_203888 | JGI IMG/M metagenome (GOLD analysis project Ga0307409, IMG submission 203888) | Maize rhizosphere microbial communities from greenhouse at UC Davis, California, United States - 322HYB-O-2 | ecosystem: Host-associated > Plants > Roots > Rhizosphere > Soil | place...
AGCGCGAGCGTACAGACAACGAGTAGGCGCCTCACCGGCTCCAGTCTGCCCGGCCCCCGGTCTTCTCAATCAGCCTGACCTCGGCGATCTCGACGCCCCGCTCGATGCCCTTGACCATGTCGTAGACCGTGAGCGCGGCGACGCTCGCCGCGGTCAATGCCTCCATCTCGACGCCGGTCTGTGCCGACGTCCGCGCCTCCGCCTCGATTGCGACCTCGGTGTCGCCAACCTCGATCCGGACGTCGACGAACGACAGCGGCAGGGGGTGGCAGAGGGGGATCAGCTCGGCCGTGCGCTTCGCGGCCTGGATCCCGGCGATCCGCGCCGTCCCGATCACATCGCCCTTCGGTGCGTCGCCGTCACGGATCGCGCGCGCGGTCTCCGGCGCGACGCGGACGACCGCCGAGGCGACGGCTCGCCGCTCCGTCGTCTCCTTGCCGCCGACGTCGACCATCCGCGCGCGGCCTTCGTCATCGAGGTGTGAGAGCTCGGCTATGCGGGTGTCGCGGTTCGCTGCGCGGCCGCGATCAGGTCGCGCACCGCCTGCTCGTCGCCCTGGCGCAGGAGCTCGACCGGGTCCGGTTCGCCGTTGACGATTCCCTCGAAGAACTGCTTGCGGTCCTGGTAGGTCGGCAGGCTGCCCTTCGCCCAGCCGCGCGCCTCGTTCAGGAGCTCTGCAAGGCGCGCGTACGGCTCGCCGTAGGTCTCGCCGATCTCGCGCTTGAGCCGCTTGGCCAGTGCTGGGCTCGCGCCCGCCGTCGAGATTGCGATCGCTAGCGGGCCGCTGCGATGGATCGCCGGAAGGATGAAGTTGCAGAGCGGGGGCACGTCGACGACGTTCACGAGCATCGCTCGCCTCTCCGCGTCCTCGAACACGCGGATGTTCATGTCGGTGTCGTTCGTTGCCGCGATTCCGATGAACGTCTCCTCGAGGTCGCCGGTCTCGTACTCGCGCTGCACCCACCGGATCGATCCCTCCTCCGCGAGCTCGCGCAGCGGCTCGATCGCGTCGGGAGCGATCAGGACGACGTCGCCGTCGCAGAGGAGCAGCCCCTCGACCTTCTCGAGCCCGACGTCACCACCGCCCACGACCACGCACCGGCGGCCGGTGAGCCGGAGGCACGCGATGTAGAACGGCGTGTCGAGCATGTCCCGCACGCAGCTCTGGTCGCAAATCCCCTTCTTGAGCTGGCAGACGCATTCCTTGCCGGCGTAGGCCTGAGCGGGCATGTAAAGAGGATACGAAGCGGCCGCTAGCGCCTGCCGGCGCCGCGCAGCATCTTCCGGCCGATCCGCGCCAGCGGGAGCGCCCCGCGCTTGAGCGCGCCCAGCTTGTCGTCGTCGCGCCCGTAGAGGAGTTGAGCGGCGGCGTGGATGCCCTTGCCGAGCGACTCGTCGTATGGGTGCCACCAGAAGTTGCGAGTCAGCGACGGCTCCCACGCGATCTGCTTGACGTCGACGCACTCGTAGAGGCCGAACTTCGAGTGCGCGCGACCGAGCCCCGAGTTCTTGACGCCGCCCCACGCGCACTGCATCGCGCCGTGCGTGTACATGTGGTCGTTGATCCAGACCATCCCGGACTCGACCCGGCGTGCGACGCGCTCGCCCTTTGCGCGGTCGCAGGTCCATACCGACGCGCCCAGGCCGAACTCGGAGTCGTTTGCGAGCCGGATCGCCTCCTCCTCGGACTCGACGGTCACGATCGGCACCACCGGGCCGAAGATCTCCTCGCGCATGATCCGCATGTCATGCGAGACGTTGGTCAGGACTGTCGGCGCGAACCACGGGCCGTCGTCAACCGGGCCACCGCACTCCAGCTTCGCGCCGTTCGCGACGGCGTCGTCGACGAGCTCGCGCACAAGCTCGAACTGATCCTTCGAGACCATCGGGCCGATCTCGGTGTCCCACTCGACGGGATCGCCCACGCGAAGCTTCCGCGCGCCCTCCACGACGCCGGCCGTGAACCGGTCGGCGATGTCGCGCATCACGTACACGCGCTCGATTCCGGAGCACGTCTGTCCCGCGTTGGCAAACCCGCCCCAGAGGCAGCCCGCGATCGCGTTGGGAAGGTTCGCGTCGGACAGGACCAGCTGGGCGTCCTTGCCGCCGAGCTCGAGGACGCAGCCCTTCATGCGCTCGGCGCACGCGATCCCGACGCCGCGCCCGACTTCCACCGAGCCGGTGAAGAAGATCTTCGCGGCGCTGGACTCGACCAGCGCCTGCCCGACCTTGCCGCCGCCGTGCACGGTCCGGACGAGCCCCTCGGGCAGGCCCGCACGTTCGAAGACCTCGCGAATCCGCTCCCCGATGATCGCGGTGAGCGACGCCGGTTTGAGCACGACGCCGTTGCCGGCCATCAGGGCCATCGCGACCTCGCCGAACGGGATCGACCAGGGGTAGTTCCAGGGCGCGATCACGCCGACGACGCCGAGCGGCTCGTAGAAGAACCGGTGCCGCTTCTGCAGCAGGAAGAGCTGCGGCGTCTTCACGCGCTCGTCGGCGAGGATCTTCGGCCCCTCGTCGGCGATCCAGTGGAGCGCGTCGATCGTCGGGACCAGCTCCATCACGTACGCCTCGTTGCGCGGCTTGCCCTGCTCCCGCGCGAGCAAGGCCGAGAGATCGTCGAGCCGGTCGATGATCACCTGCGCGGCGCGTCGCATGTAACGGGCGCGCTCCTCCAGCGGGAGCTGCGCCCAGAAGGGCTGCACGCCCGCGACGTCATCGACGACCGCCTGCACCTGCTCCGGGGAGACTGTCGGGACCGAGCCGATCGGCTCTCCCGTGCCGGGGTTGAAGGATCGGAGGACGTGGCCGTTGGTCTGCGCGCCGGCCCGGGCGCTGGTGGCGGCTTCCATGCCGGGCATTATGAGTTACTGAGACCGGAGGTCTCAGTTGACAACAGCACGCGGGCAGGATGCCCGCGGAGCTATCCCTCGGCGTCAGGCGGCCCAGCTGGTGCGGGCCGGCAGCTTCGCGTAGGCGACCGCGTGCCCGTCCTCGATCTCGCGGATCGTGGGCCCGATCGACCCGAGCACCCTCAGGACGGCCGGGCTCGAGTCGAGCATCTCCGCCTTCAGGTGGGTCGCGCCGCGGGACTGCGCGAGCGAGGCGATCGCCTCCGCGACCAGCTTGCCGATGCCGCGGCTCTGGTGCGCCTCCTCTACGACGAGCCCGATTTCAGCGATCCCCGTCGAGAGGAAGCCAACATCGCCCAGGCCGATGACCTGCTCGCCGCCCTCGCCGGGGGCGGTTGCGGCGATCACCAGCCGCGCGCGCGGGTCGTAGAAGGTGAAGTGGTCGACCGCCGCCTCCGGGACGCGCGGCATGGGCGACAGGAACCGCCGCTGGCGCGTTTCGGGGGAGAGCCGCTCGAGGAAGTCGCGCACGCGGGTGGAATCGCTCGGCCTGGTCAGGCGCAGGCGCACGGGCAGCCCGCCGTCCAGGTGATGGATGGTGGCGAGCAGCGTGCCGGAGTCGGCGAGTCGGTTTTCGGGAGTCCTACGAGCCATGGCAAGCGAGGCTGGAGCCCTGCTCTCAAGCCTTTGTGAAGAGATCGGCAAATCCCCCTGATTGCACAGGTTTCGTGTGACTCACCTCACGCAGGGGCCCTAGGTGAGGATGAAGCAGTCGTAGCGGTCGTGGGGCGCGCCGAGGTCAGCCACGACGATCCCCGGGCCACCGGTCCGCATGCAGACCCTGTCGGCCTGACTCAGCTCGCGGTCGGTATATGACTGGCCGACACGGGAGCAGCTGTAGGAGCCGGCGCCAGTGCCGAAACTTCCTCCCTGGCGCTCGCAGAGCCTCTGGGCATGGCCGAAGAGGCCGGGGGGCGCGGCGGTGGCGCTGGACGCTCCGACTCCGAGTGCAACCAGCACGGTCGTTACTGCAATGAGTCGACGCATCGGGTAGGCCTCCTAGAGGGGCAGCGGCGGTCCACTGCCCAACCTACATGCGGTCGGGTGTTGGCGCCAGCCGGTGATACTGCATGGGGTGTCCCAGGAATCGATCGAGTTCGTCCGCAGTCGCTTGGAGGAGTTCATCCGCACTGGGGATTTCCACTCTGAGGACTTCGATGAGGGGTTCGAGTTCGACAACTCGAACGCGATGATCGACGCGGACACCTATCGCGGACCCGCGGGCCTGCGTGAGTACTTCGCGCTCCTGCGCCAAATGTGGGAGCAGTTCCGGTTCGAGCCACAGGAGTACATCGACGCGGCTAATGGCCACGTGGTCGTGCCGATGCGCCTGATCGCGGTCGGCAGGGACGGGGTCGAGACCGTCGCCCACTCGGCCGTCGTCTACACCGTGCGCGACGGCAAGCTGGCCCGCGCGAAAGCGTTTCAGAGCAAGGGTGACGCCCTAAAGGCCGACCGCTAACGGTCGCGAGCGCGGCGGATTGCCTCGAGCCGCTCCTTAAGCGCCCGCTCCTCGCCGTGCTCGGACAGCTCGAGGAAGCGCTCGCCCTCAGCCTCGGCAGGCTTCAGCTCCTGTGGCGAAACGCCCTCCGGGCGGTCGTGCGGGTAGTCGTAGCCCGCGCCGTGGCCGAGATAGCGCCGCGGCAGGTCGTAGCCGGCGCTGCGCAGGTGGTCCGGCGGCAGCGGCGCCCCGTGCTCGCGCACCCATGCTCGCGCGGCCTTGAGGGCCTGATACGACGCGTTCGACTTCGGCGCGAGCGAGAGGTAGACGGCGGCCTGTGCGAGGTTGTGCGCGCACTCCGGCAAGCCCACGTGCTCGACCGCGTGTGCGGCCGCGACCGCGACCTGGAGCGCACGCGGGTCGGCGTTCCCGATGTCCTCGCTCGCGAGGATCACCATCCGGCGCGCGATGAAGCGCGGGTCCTCCCCGCCCTCGAGCATGATCGCGAGGTAGAGCAGGGACGCATCCGGGTCCGATCCGCGCGTCGCCTTGATCCAGGCGGAGATCGTGTCGTAGTGGCGGTCGCCGCCCTTGTCGTAGAGGACGGCCTTGCGCTGCATCGCGTCCTCGGCGACCGCGACGGTCACCGTGTCCTCGCCGGCGGTCTCGACAGCGACCTCGAGCGCGGCGAGCGCCGCGCGCGCATCACCGCCCGACCGCGCGGCTAGGAACTCGAGCGCGTCGTCGTCGACTCGGCCTGCCCCGCCCAGCCCGCGCTCGTCGGCGAGCGCACGTCGCAGCAGGGCGAGGACATCCTCCTCGTCCAGCTTGCGGAACTCGTACACCTGCACGCGCGAGACGAGTGCCGAGTTGACCTCGAAGTACGGGTTCTCGGTCGTGGCGCCCACCAGTGCGACGAGCCCCTCCTCGACCGCGGGCAGCAGTGCGTCCTGCTGCGCCTTGTTGAAGCGGTGGATCTCGTCGAGGAAGAACACGGTGCCTTCGCCGTTCGCACGCCGGCGGTGTTCGGCCCGCTCGAGGACGTCGCGCACCTCCTGCTTGCCGGCGTTGACTGCCGAGGCCTCCTCGAACGCCGCGCGCGCGTTGCTTGCCAGCATCCGCGCGAGTGTCGTCTTGCCGGTGCCGGGCGGCCCGTACAGCACCATCGAATGAGCCCGTCCCTCCTCGATCGCCGAGCGCAGCGCCGACCCCTCGCCGAGCAGGTGCTCCTGGCCGACGAACTCGTCGAGCGTCTCCGGCCGCATTCGGGCTGCGAGCGGCTGATCCGCCGCGGGGACCCTGGTCTGGCCGCGCGGCGCGTCGTCGCCCGTGTCGAAGAGTCGATCTGCCATCAGAGACAGGATGTCGAGGTTGCCATCAGAGCGCGGACAGGATGTCCGCGGATCAATCCACTGGCCAGGGAAGCGGGGCCTGCTCGAACTCGGGCTTGAGGCCGCGCTGGTTCCACGCGTCCTCGAAGCTGTCCGTCTCGTTGTCCACGGACACGCCGTGACGGGCCGCGACTTCGCTCACCGGATAATGCAGTCCCGGCTGTTCCTTGCGACCGCCGACCATCAGGATCGAGCACGGGCCGCCGCCCGCGCCAATCAGCACGTGCGCCGTGCCAGGTGGGCAGTGGAGGAAGTCCCACTGGCCGAGGGTGACCTCCTCGTCGTCGACGACCGCCAGGCACTCGCCGGCCAGTACGAGGAAGAACTCCTCCGCGGCCTCCGAGTGGTACAGCGCGGTCGGCTGTCCCGGCTCCACGACGCGCACGTTCACCCCGAAGTCCTCGAACTTCTCGCGCGGATAGGCCTCGCCGAAGAGGAAACCCAGCCCGAGGACCGGGTGCTTCATCGCCTGGGCTTCGCGCAGGCTGCCCGTGATCCAACTCGATTCGTTCATGCACCAGGTTCTACTCTCTCCTGCGTGCCCGAGCCAGCGCAGCTCGAACGCCGGACCACCGAGCTGCTCCAGCGGCTGATCCGCTTCAACACGGTGAATCCGCCCGGGGACGAGCAAGCCGCGCAGGAATTCCTGCGCGACACGCTGGCGACGGCCGGCTTCGAGTGTGACCTGCTCGCCGCCGTCGACGGCCGCCCGAACCTGATCGCGCGACTTCGGGGCAGCGGTGACGGCCCGACGCTCTGCCTCTGCGGCCACGTGGACACGGTCCTGGCGGATCCGGGTGACTGGTCGCTCGACCCCTGGTCGGGAGAGCTGAAGGACGGCTGCGTGTGGGGCCGCGGCGCGCTCGACATGAAGAGCCAGGTCGCCGCTGAGGTCGCCGCGGCCGCGTCGCTGGCCGAGGAGGGGTGGCGGCCGGCAGGCGAGCTCCTCGTCGTCATCACGGCCGACGAGGAGGCGGGCGCGGAGCACGGTGCGCAGTGGTTGTGCACCGAGCACGCCGACAAGGTCCGCTGCGACTACATGGTCAACGAGGGCGCCGGCGAGATCGTCAATTTCGACGGACGCCGGGTCTACGGGGTGTGCGTCGCCGAGAAGGGCGTCTTCCGCTTCACGATCACGACCCACGGCGAGGCCGGGCACGCGTCGATCCCACGCATCGGCGACAACGCGCTCACGAAGCTCGCGCCCCTGCTCCAGGCGATGCGCGACCGCCAGCCCTCACTCGAGCTGAGCCCCGAGCCTGAGTCGCTCCTGACCGCGCTCGGCGTCGACCCGTCGGACCCCGAGGCCGCGATCCGGAAGGCCGCCGAGACCGACCCGCGCGTCGCGGTGCTCGTCGAGCCGCTGCTCGGCGTGACGCTGACCCCAACGATGGTCCACGGCTCCGACAAGATCAACGTCATCCCCGCGCAGGCGGCGCTGAGGGTCGATTGCCGCGTCCCACCCGGGCTCGGGCGCGAGCACGCGCTCGAGAAGATCCACGAGGTGCTCGGCGACGACGGGTGGTCGATCGAGTTCGACGATGACGAAGTCGTGGGCAACCGCTCGCCGATCGAGACACCGCTGATGGACACGATCCGCGGTTGGGTCGGCAAAGCCGATCCGGGCGCGGTGGTGGCCGCCACGAGCCTGCCCGGGTTCACGGACTCGCGCTGGTGGCGCGAAGCGTTCCCGGAGTGCGTCGCGTACGGGTTCTTCCCGCAGCGGCAGATGGACCTGTTCGAAGCCGCACCGCTCGTGCACGGCGCCGACGAGCGCGTGCCAGTCGCCGACCTAGGCTTCGCAGCCGATGCATACGTCCACATCTGCCAGGAGCTCCTGTCGTGAGTGAGGAGAAGCTCAGGCTCGGGGGAATGGCCCTGCGCAATGGGCTGCTCGTGCACGGCCCGACGCACTGGGCGGCCGCCGTGCGAACGAAGGACGGCGAGGTGAAGGTCGTGTCTGGGAGCAAGCCGACGTTCGGCGGTGCGTTCGACCGGATCCCGGGGCTGCGCGGCGTGGCCCGTCTGGGCGAGGCGTTCGCGGTGATCCCGCTGGTCAAGCGCGCGCTCCCGGAGGCGCGCCTGCCCATGCAGGACGCGCGCACGCTCGGCGCGATGGCCGGTGCGGCGGCCGCGGGGCGCGCGTTGCGCCGCACGGGCCCGCGAACGCTCGCGCGCGAGACGGGGGTCGCGCTCATCAGCCTGGCGCCGGCGGTCCTCGCGCTGCGGCAGGGCGACCTCGCCTCATGGCACGGCGTAGAGCACAAGGCGATAGCCGCATACGAGCAGGACGGCGATACCGCCGACGCCCAGAAAGAGCACGATCGCTGCGGGTCGAATCTGGTGGCGCCGATGCTGGCCGCGACGGCCGCCGGGAGCGTCGCGGTCCGGAAGGTGGGACTGCGCGGGCCGGCGGCGGAGGGAGCCGTTGCGCTCGGGTCGCTCGCCGTGGCGGTCGAGCTCTTCGGCTGGTCCGAGCGGCACGCCGACACGGCGCTCGCCAAGGCGCTCCGGCGGCCGGGTTATGAGATCCAGCGCCTGGTCGGGACCCGCGAGCCGACCGACGAGCAGATCGAGGTCGGGCAGGCGGCCCTGGCCGAGATCCTGCGCCGCGAGGCTGGCGCCGAGTAGGGTCGCGACCCCATATTCGCCTGTCTGGACGTTTGTTCGTAACGCTTTTCCGGCCACGCGCCGACAATTCACCCAGTGACTGAAGTCATCGCTATGTCCTGGGACGGCGTCCAGCAGTGGATGCTCACGTGGCTGCCCCTGATCTTCATGGGCCTGATCGCGGTCGTCCTGCTCGGGATGTTGCGCTTCATGCCGCGCACGAAGCCCGAGGAGATCAAGCCGGACTCGAAGTCCTCGGTGCGGTGGGAGGACGTGGCCGGCGTCGAGGAGGCCAAGGCGGAGCTACGCGAGATCGTCGACTTCCTGCGCGATCCCAAGCGCTTCCGCAAGCTCGGGGCGAAGGTCCCGAAGGGCGTCCTCCTGCACGGCCCGCCGGGCACCGGCAAGACGCTGCTCGCGAAGGCCGTCGCGGCCGAGGCGGGCGCCAAGTTCTACGCACAGTCGGCGGCGTCGTTCGTCGAGATGTTCGTCGGCCTCGGCGCCGCGCGCATCCGGCGCCTCTTCCGCAAGGCGCGCAAGTCGCGGCCCGCGATCATCTTCATCGACGAGCTCGACGCGGTCGGCGCGACGCGCGGGAACGACATCTCGGGTGAGAAGGACCAGACGCTCAACCAGCTGCTCGTCGAGATGGATGGGTTCGGCGGCGCCGACGACCTCGTTGTGATCGCCGCGTCGAACCTGATCGAGAAGCTCGATCCCGCCCTGATGCGTCCGGGCCGATTCGACCGCCAGATCTTCGTCGCACCGCCCGACCTCGCGGGCCGCGTGGAGATCCTCGAGGTGCATTCGAAGAACAAGCCCGTCAACGACGTCGATTTCGACATCGTGGCGCGGCAGACCGCCGGGCTCACCGGCGCCGACCTGGCGAACATCTGCAACGAAGCGGCGATCTTCGCCGGCCGCAAGGGCCGCGACGTTGTCCTGACGGAGGACTTCAACTCCGCGCTGGAGCGCGTCGTCGCCGGGATGGAGTCACGGCGGCTGATGAACGAGCATGAGAAGCGCGTCGTCGCCTACCACGAGGCCGGCCACGCGCTCTGCTCGGAGCTGCTGCCGTCGGTCGAGAAGGTCCACAAGATCTCGATTGTCCCGCGTGGCCGGGCGCTCGGCTACACGCTCAACCTGCCCGAGGAGGACCGCTATCTGAAGTCGAAGGAGGAGCTCACCGAGTATCTCGTCGTCCTCCTGGGCGGCCGCGTCGCCGAGCAGGTCGTCTTCGGCACCGTCACAACCGGGGCGTCGGATGACCTCAAGAAGGTCAACGAGATCAGCCGCGCGATGGTTGCCGACTACGGCATGGGTAACTCGATGAGCTCGCGGCGCCTCGCGATCGAGGACTACGCGATCTCGGACAACACCCGTCGCCTGGTCGACGATGAGCAGGCGGACATCACGGACGTCGCGTACCGCTGCGCGCACCGCCTGATCACTGAGCATCGCGCGACGCTCGAGGAGTTCGCCCAGACGCTACTCAAGCAAGAGGTGCTGGAGCGCCCCGACATCGAGCGCGTCATGGGCGAGGATCGGGTCGCACCGCTCAAGCCGGCCGAGCCCGGCCCCGCGAGAATCGCGGCGGCCCAGCGCCCCTCCGACTCGTAGCTACTATCCGCGTCCGTGTTCGGACGCATCGACCACATAGGCGTCGCCGTCTCGTCGATCGACGACTCGATCGGCCTCTACCGCGATTCGTTCGGGATGGCCGAGCAGCACCGCGAGACCGTCGAGGAGCAGGGCGTCAAGGCCGTCCTGCTCGAGGTCGGCGAGGGACACGTCGAGCTGATCGAGCCGCTGTCGCCGGAGTCCGGCGTCGCCAAGTTCATCGAGCGCAACGGCGAGGGGATGCACCACGTCGCCTACCAGACCGATGACATCGACACGGCCCTCGAGAAGGTGCGCGCGGCCGGCCTGCGGCTGATCGACGAGGAGCCGCGCATCGGCATCCGCGGCAGCCGGGTGGCGTTCCTGCACCCGAAGGCGACGGGCGGCGTGTTGACCGAGCTCGTGGAGCCCAAGCACTGATGGCCGACGACAAGCGCACAAAAGTCGACATCGGCTTCACGGGCGGGCAGGTGCTCTCGCTCCGGTTCGAGAGGGGCGAGTACGACAAGCTGCGCCAGGCCATCGACGGCGAGACGCGTTTCTACGACGTGGACGCCGGCGACTCGAACGTCACGCTCGACCTGTCGCAGGTCGTGTACCTGCGCGTCGAGACAGAAGATCACCGCGTCGGCTTCTAAAGTCGCCCGGTTTTCCAGCCTGGGCGA
>Ga0307409_100001907_pt1 | contig 10638 bp, 12 predicted proteins | sample 322Ometagenome_2_FD_203888 | JGI IMG/M metagenome (GOLD analysis project Ga0307409, IMG submission 203888) | Maize rhizosphere microbial communities from greenhouse at UC Davis, California, United States - 322HYB-O-2 | ecosystem: Host-associated > Plants > Roots > Rhizosphere > Soil | place...
GCGGTAGAAGAGCAGCCGGCCGTCTTGGTCGACTGCGTAGATGATCCCGTTGCCACCGCCGAATACGTGCAGCATGTCCTGCCACCCGCCGAGACCGATCACATCGGGGCTCGCCACGCCTCCGGTCCCATCCATGTGCCAGTCGCGGTAGAAGAGCAGCCGGCCGTCTTGGTCGACTGCGTAGATGATCCCGTTGCCACCGCCGAATACGTGCAGCATGTCCTGCCACCCGCCGAGACCGATGACGCCCGGCGTGTTGACGTCGCCGGTGCCGTCCTGCGTGGTGTCGCGGTAGAAGAGCAGCTGGCCGGTCACGAACGGCGCGCTGCGGTCGTCGACGACGACCAGGAAGGCGCCCGGCCGGGAGCCGGTCACGCTGACGGAGACGTTTGAGTCCGTGACGATCGTCTGCCCCACGCCGAGCGCCGTGCCGGTCAGTAGGTACAGCGGGATGTGGTTGTCCTGCGGAAAACCCTTCGGGCTCGACGTCTGCACGCGGTAGACGATCACCCCCTCACTCGAGATGCCCGGCTCCAGGGTGCTGGAGGCCTCGAACGGGTCGACCCTGAGGCGCGCTTCGGCCATCAGGTACGGGACGTCGGAGCCGACCCGGACGGCGGTCACCCGGCCGGGCGGAGGCGGCTGGGTCAGGCCGACCGCGTGCAGCTCGTACGGGACTGCGCGGCCTGTGTGCTTCGCGATCGCCGTGTCGTCTAGCCACTCGATCGACGCTTTGGTGAGCGCGGTCGGGTGCATCCCGCCGTTCCACGCCATGTTGTCGAAGTTGACAACGTCCCCTTCGCAGTCCACGTAGCCGGGGATGCAGCGTACGTCGAAGAAGTCGCAGAGCACGTGCATGAGCTCCATGGCCCAGGTGCCGAGATGCTCGGCCATGACGAAGCGGGCCCAGAATTGGCCCTGGTTCGACGTGCCGGCACCCGTGCCGCCGAGCATGACCACCGCCCCCGCGTCGAACCCCTGGGCGCGCAGGCCGGGCCCGTCGAGCTCCTGGTCGAGCTGTCGTCGAGCCGGACGTCCTGGCGGTCGATCATGGCCATCGGCATCACGACCGGCTCGATGTCCGCGCGCCCGGACGATGTCTTCTGGAGGTAGGTCCGCAGCGACCGGTCGATGTGACTCTTGGAGTCCGGGTCGTAGACGACCCGCTTCATGATGTCGTCGGCCCAGTCGACCGGCAGCTGATCCGGCGGGTGGGCGTTCGGCCGGTACACCGGCACGAAGGCGACCTTCTTGGAACCGAGCCAGGGCACGTCCCCCTCCTGTCCTTGAGGGCCTTCGGCTCGATCCTAAACCGGCCGGACTCGGCCGGTACCGGCAGCGGCTCTAGCGCGGATAGTGCGTCGCGGCGGAGGACGACGTTCGCGGCACTCGGCTTCGTCGGCCAGCCGTAGCGCGCCAGGCCGCGCGGGTGGGTGGAGAGGGCGGCCCGAGTACGCCGGTGACTTGCTCAGGCCACGGCGGACAGCCGTGCCATCTCAGTTCCAGATAGTCGCTGGTTATGCCGAAAAGGCCGGCCGGCGTGTCGAGGAGAAGAAACGATTCTCTTCTGGAACCAGATAAGTCCACTATGTGGACCGCATCGGGAATATTGCCTGACCTCGGAGCGTCTATGTCCAGTGAAGCGCAAAGTCCCCTTAAGCCCGCTGCAAGGCTTCTAAGGGCTTCTGCTTAGTGGGTGTGGTATTCAACCATTGGATGATTGTGATCGTCGGTTTGGTGACGATCGCATTCTGGGGCGGCGTCGTCCTTCCTGGCATTTGGTCAAAGAAGGAAGCTCGGCGGAAGGCTGCGCATGACATCACGGCGCTCCTCATGGGCCACAAGGACGACGACCACTTAGGCGACAACAAGTCGTTAGGGGCTGGCGCTCCGATGCGTAACGGCGCCGAAGACGCCCGACAGATAAGGGTTTTTGGCGGCGCCGTAGAAGTAGAAACGGTCGTCGAACAGGTGGAAATGCACCACCAACGGCGCTTGAAACGACTACCGCGGTCCCCGGCGTGAAGATCATGCCCCAGAAATCCTGCAGCGATCATCAGCCAGCGGAGCGAGCGGCGACGGGTCGTCATCAGCACGTCAATTGCACGTTCCCAAAGTGGAGCCATCAGTGCGAGAGCCCCGATGAGCTACGCACCAACGGAGAGCCCGCGGTCATTACTTGTCTGGACTCTGGTGGCTAACACCTTGAGTGCAGACACTTCTGCAAACGCAAAGGTCAATCCGACGTAGAAGATCAGGAGCCGACGGCTGCCCCAGATCCATGGTTTCTCTTTCTCCGTCTGCTCCATCGGTCGAAACAGTCGGTACTCAATCAGGGCAGCCAGGTAGAGCACCGGAAGCAGTTGAGCAGTCGCTTCGAAGTACGACCGATCCCACACGACTGTCGACCATAACCTGGCATACCGGGTCAGGAGGCGTACGCCATTGAGCGATTGTGCAATCACAATTGCAAGGACAGACTCGCGACCGGCGGCGGGCGCCGAGCGCGATTCGCCCGATCTGCCGTTCTCGAAGTCCGACGTGTAGCAACACTTTACCGAGGCCGCATTCCGTCACTCGTCCCTCTGTGACGTGGCCATGCAACATGACGTGCGTATACTTTGCCTAACCTCCGGGGTCCCAGGATCCAGCCCCCTGAGGCATTCCAACCGTTTCCAGTCCCATAGTCCCGACAGGAATCCCCGGAATGCTCAGGCTGCCTGGAAAAAGCAAGGCTCTAGCTGCTGGCCTCGGGAGTGCTTCACTCGTCGCAGCGCTGCTCGATTACCGAGTCCTCCTAATGATCGTCTTTGTGATGATCGTCTTCTGGTGTGGAGTGGGTTCTGCCCGCCGTTTGGTCTCGAAACGAAAAGCGACGTAAGGACGCTCGTGAGCTAGTGGCTGTCCTGCTGGGTCGTGAACTTGACGACCGTGAACCGGCCGATCAGAAGGCGAACAACCAGAAACCAGACGATCAGAAGCCCGGCGATAAAGGACCCAGAGTGTTTCGCACTCTCGACCATGGTGGAAGCAGACCGCCCTCGGCCCGCTTGCATTGGCCTTAGTTCACTTTCGTGGGTGTCGAACTCAGCGTTCGAGCGTTCTCGCTTACGGTCCGGCGGATGTCGTCGGAGCGACGGGCCCGTCAGGCGTCGCTGCATCTGATGAAAGCGGTCGTCATCCTGGTACCGCTCCGGCTGTGGATAGCGATGCCGTGGTTGTCGTAATGAATTGAGATACTTCCTGCGATGGATTTCAGGAATCAGAACTACCGCCTTGCGAGCGGTGTCGAGTACATCGGAGAAACCGGCGACGAGGTACATCTTCGGGTCAGCATGCCGACCGATGAGGACGGCCACTTGGGACGACAGTGCCCCTCGTGCTCACAGATTTGGCGTATGCATGCCGGGGACTACCAAGCGCTCCCCGACGACCTGCGGCTGTGGTGTGTCTACTGCGGTTACGAAGACGATCATTCAGAGTTCATCACTAAGCAACAGCTCGACCGAGCCATGCGCGCCGTAGGCGACGTCGGAGTGCAGCTGATGCAGGATGCCCTTGACCGTGCCTTTCGCCCGCTCGCGCGCTCGTCACGGTCCTCGTTCGTCTCGATTGAGTACCGCTCGAAGCCTTTCTATCCGGATCCACTCCCCGGCATCAACGAGGAGCGGCTCATACGCGAACGCAACTGCAACACCTGGTCGGTCCGTTATGCGATCTTCGGCGACCACCGTTACTGCCCCGTCTGCGGTCCTCTGCCACCTGACGTCGTCGCTTTCGATGCGCTAGCTGCTGAGATCACACGGCTTGATGCCTTGGCGACCTTGCCAGCGAGTGAACTGACGCGACTCCATGAACAGGGCGTGTTTCAGCGGCTCTGGGTCGACACGATCGAGAACCTCGTGGGGATCTTCGAGACGCTTGCACGTCCCGTCTTTCGAACACATGTGGGCAACGCTGACCAGGTGCTGAGAAGTAAGGGAAACGTCTTTCAGCGGCTCGAGGATGCTGCGGACATTTACGTGGCTCATGGACTTGGTGACTTCCGAGCCGCTGTCGATCCGACGGTATGGCAGCGGCTTCGACGTACGTGGGCTACTCGGCATGTGTTCACGCACAACGATGGAATCGTCGACCAGCGCTATCTAGACGCGGTGCCTGGATCGCCGCTTAAAGTCGGCCAGCGATTGACCGTCTCTGAGGCGTTTTGTCGGGAGGCAATTGAGGACACCCGACGGCTCTGCGAGGAGCTCCTTGCTCTTGGTCGCCCCGACCGATTACACGCTTGAGTTGAGACCGGCTGTCTTCGATGCAGGGTGGACTTAAGCTACGCTGTGCTCAACCTGCTGATGGATACGTCCGTTTGGCTCGATCTTGCCAAGCGTCGGGACGGCCAGAAGTGGATAGTGGCGATGCGGCTCCTAATGCAATGGGAGCAGCTTCGACTCTTGGTCCCAGACATCGTGGTTGACGAGTTCGAGCGGAACCGCGAGCGCGTCGCTGCGGCGATGAGCTCCAGTGTGGCGGAGCGGTTTCGACTGCTTCGCCGAGATCTCGATGCGTACGGCAACGAGAAACACGAGAACGCCCGGTACGTGCTCGACGGCCTCGCACACGAAATCCCATTGATCGGCGCTATGGCTACTCGCAACTGCACCGACATTGTCGAACTACTCAAGAACGGTGATCGCCTCGAAGCCGGCGTGACCGAGATGGCCAATGCCACCCGCCGCGCTCTCGAAAAGCGTGCTCCGTTCCACCGCGGTAAGAACAGCGCCGCCGATGCAGTGTTGATCGAGGCCTACGGTGCGGCGGCAAAGGCCGCTACAGAAGAGGATCGCTTCGTATTCGCGACCTCAAATCACGATGACTTCTCAGCGGCTCACGACGATCGGCGACGGCCACACGAAGACATCGCCGAGTTTTTCTCAATGCCGGTGTCGCAGTACTGCTATCAATTGGACGGCCTTGATGCTGCGCTGGCCGAGCACTTCGGTGACGAGTACTTGGACCTACTTGAGGAATCCGACTTTCAAGAAGAGCCACGCACTCTCGACGAGATCCTCGGAGCAGAGCAGGAGTACTTCGACAAGGTTTGGTACGTCCGGAAGCTGATCCTCGAAGAGAAGATCGAGCGGGGCGAGAGCGCGCCGTTGATGCCGGAGATCGCTGAGCAGGCGCATGCGGCCATGCGCGCTATCGAGGATCGCTACGGTGTTGACAACGTTGGCCCTTGGAGTGACTGGGAATGGGGCTTCGTCAACGGGAAGCTATCGGCGCTTCGCTGGGTACTCGGCTCGGAGTGGGACTTCCTCGATACTTAGCTCTCTAGTCAAAGACTCTGAAGCTGGGCGCCGGCAATCATTCTTAGGCAGCCTGCTCGCCGGCGAACAGCTCCGCTTGCTGGATCACTAGTAAGACCGCTGCTTCCTGCTTGTCGGGCGGGTACTTGTACTTCGTCAAGAGCCGCCGGATGTGCCGGCGCAGTGACGCGCGCACCTGCTCCTTCTTGTCCCAATCAACTGTGGCGTTCTGGCGCACGATGGTGATTAGCTCACGCGCAATCGTCCGAAGGAGGTCGTCGCTGAGCTCGAGCATGGCTGAGTCGTTTTGACAGACGGCGTCATAGAACGCCAGCTCGTCGTCGCGGAGGTTGAGCTGTGCTCCTCTGTCGCGCTCCGCACGCATTTGCTTGGCGAGCTCAACAAGCTCGGTAATGATCTCAGCGGCGTCGAGCGAACGATTGGTGTAGGGGCGCATAGCGCGCTCGAGCATCTCGGAGAACCGGCGCTCTGCGATCAGGTTGCGTTTGGCAACCGTCTTGAGCTCTGCGTTGAGCAACCGCTTAAGCAGTTCGATCTGGACATTGGGATATGGGTTCGTCGTAAGTCGCTGCGCGAAGTCGTCGTCGATGATGCTGATGTCCGGTTTCTCAATGCCGGCGGCTGCGTAGATGTCGACCACTCCCCCAGCCGTAACCGCATCAGAGACGACTTGGCGGATAGCTGTTTCGATCTCGAAATCATCGGCAACGTCGGGCGTGTTGTCCGCCCTTGTGCGACGGACTTCAACGGCTACCGCTTGGAAGAATGCAAGATCATCTCGAAAGCGCATCGCCTCGGGGGAAGAGACAGCGAGTGTGAACGCTTGCGATGCGACGCGGGCATGATGCAGGAACCGGTCCGGTAGATCCATCTCGGCCGCGCTAAGCAGGTGTTGGAGAGCGGCCATGATCGCTTCGATGCGTGCACGATCAGAGCCAGAGTCGAGCGCTTCTCGCCAAGGACAGCCGTATAGGAGCTCGCAGAGGATCTCGTGCTTCTCTTCAAGTAATGCGAGGGCTTCTTCGACGGGAGCACCGACCTCTTACCGAGCTTGATCTCGGCCGGTGTAGTCGGCAAGCGCGGCCCGCAGCGACTCGGCGATGCCGATGTAGTCAACGACCAGTCCGCCAGGCTTATCTCGAAACGTGCGGTTCACTCGGGCGATCGCTTGCATAAGACCGGCGCCGCGCATCGGCTTGTCTACGTACATGGTGTGCATCGCCGGCGAGTCGAATCCAGTGAGCCACATGTCACGGACGATCACGAGCTCTAGTTCGTCGTCCGGATTCTTGGCGCGCTCCTTGAGCTCGTGGCGTGCTTGCTTGTTGCGCACGTGCTTGACCATCTCAGGCCCGTCGGCTGCCGACCCGGTGATGACAACTTTGATCTTGCCCTTCTCGTCGTCGTCTGAGTGCCACTCTGGGCGTAGCTTCACGATGGCGTTGTACAAGTCGACGCATATCCGTCGACTCATGCAAACGATCATTGCTTTGCCGGCGAGAACACCTCGGCGTTTCTCCCAGTGATCAACGATGTCGGCGGCGACTTGACCAATTCGTTTCTCAGCACCGACGATCGCCTCGACACGGGCCCAGCGGCTTTTCAGCCTTTCGCGGTTATCAACTTCGGTTAGCTCGGTGACATCATCAAATCCCTCGTCCAAGATTGTCCGGGCCTGTTCGGGCATCTCGACTTTGGCGAGACGAGCCTCGTAGTACACCCGGACAGTGGCACCGTCTTCCACGGCTTGGCTGAGGTCGTAGACGTCGATGTACTCGCCGAAGATGGCCCGTGTGTTGCGGTCCGCGGCTTCGATCGGTGTGCCCGTAAAGCCGATGAAAGCGGCGTTTGGCAAAGCATCTCGGAGATTGCATGCCAACCCGTCGATCAAGTCGTATTGCGTGCGATGCGCTTCATCCGCGATGACGACGATGTTTTCCCGATCCGAGAGTTGCGGAAAACGACGACCGGCGTCACGGTCCTCCTTGGTCAGCCCGAACTTCTGCATCGTGGAAAACACGATGCCGCCGGATGCTTTTGAGGCGAGGAGTTCACGTACGTGTTCCCGCGACGTGGCTTGAACCGGTGTCTCCGGGAGTGTGCGGGCTGGTGCGAACACCTCGTCGAACAATTGGTCGTCAAGATCATTTCGATCGGTCAGGAGCACTGCTGTTGGGTTCGACATCGCTGGGTGGCGCATGATCTTTCCGACGTAGAACAGCATCTCGAGACTTTTGCCAGAGCCTTGCGTGTGCCAGACGACACCGGCGCGTCCATCTCCTCGTCCCAGCGCAGCGACCGTCCCTTCGACGGCACGGTTCACTGCGTAGAACTGGTGGTACTTGGCGACGCGCTTAATGAGTCCGTCGCGCTCGTCACTGAAGGCGACGTAGTTGTGTACGACGTCGAGGAATATCGCCGGCGGAAACACACCCCGCACGAGCACCTCGAGTTCGGGCAGATCAGGTGGGGCAAGTGTTATACCGTCGATGGTCTTCCACGGTGCGTAGTGCTCGAACCTGCCGCCGAGCGCACCCATCCTTGCTTGCGTGCCCGTGGAGATGACGTTCACGACGGTGAATGCAAGAAGCGCAGGGATCTGTGCAGCGTAAGTACGTAGCTGGGTTCCACGCACCTCGCAGCGTTGCGCGCTCTTGTCCCGGAACCTTTAGCTCGATCAACCCGAGCGGTAGGCCGTTCACGAATGCGAGCACATCAGGTCGCCGAGTCTTATTGTCCTGCTCGACGCTCATCTGGTTGACAACAACAAAGTCGTTGCGCTCCGGGCGCTCGAAGTCGATCAACCGCGCTAAGTCATGTCGGGCCTCGCCGGCGTTGTTTCGGACTTCGACTGGCACGCCTTGAGTCAGCAGCCGGTATACCCGCCAGTTCTCAGCCATCACGTCGGCGCTCTCAGGGCGACGCACAGTCGCAACGACAAGATCAACGGCTTCACTCGTGAGTTGCGGGTTGAGCCATGAGATCGCGTCGCGAAGCCGACCTTCCAAGAGCACATCCCTGTACGATGGCCGCTCCCCCTTCGGCTCGTCAGGTGCGATGTCCGGCCCGTGCAACACCTGCCAGCCGAGATCAGCGAAGTATTCGAGGCAAACCTCCTCCACACCAGACTCAGCGACGTAACCCCTCATGCTGCCTCGCCTACTAACGTCTCTGCGTCACGCACCCGAAGTGCGCCGGACAGGAGCCGTGGCAAGAGCGCGTCACGTAGTGACGTCAGACGGACGCTCTCGACTCTTGCTGCGTGCGCACGATCAACGAGGTCGACGACAACTTGGGCGTCATGCCTTGTCGCGATGCGGGGGTCTTTGACTGGAACTCGTAGAACGTCATCAAGGTGCACGCGCTGATGGCTACCTGTCGTCCCGGTTACTCGTTCTAGCAGAGAAGCAGCGAAGTCATTGCTTGCGCATGCTGCCCAAAGCTCCTGAGATGTCGTATCGGTCTTAGGGCGAAGAGCACAAAACTCCGTGGATGCGAGCGCCATTACACCTGGCTCGGGGAGAGCGTGCCAGACCCGCGGTATGTGTGGATTCAGCTTCGACACCAGCACGACCGGTTCAGTCATCAAGCTCTTGCCACTCTTGATAGATGAGCCAATGCAGCGTTCTGGTAGGCGTCCCGCATCAAAAGCCGGAAGGCTGAAGTGATCAACGATCGTGTTATCGAAGTCAGTCCTGACTTCGCGGCGAGATTCCGCGATGTCTGCAAGAAGTACGGTGCGATCGAGTTGTGCGAGTTTGCCAACAGCCAAACGCTCCGCGGCGTGTGACACCCGAAGGTTGCTGTTGATCCTGTCGTCGAGTGATCCCAACACTTCAGCGATAGCAGTTTGCTTCAAGCGCTGTGGCAGTTTCACAGGTGATGCCTGCGATGTAGTTCCGATTGAGCGACGGTTGCGCACTACCTGAGTTGTAGGCCGTGAAATCGATTGTTTTAAGGAGGTAGTAGACAAACCGCGGGTCATTGTTGTGAAAGTCACGGACGAACAGAACCGTGTTCAGCGGCCAATAGTCCTGGGTCGTATAGGTTGCGACGCCGATGGAGCCGCCGCTACGCCCTATCGTTACGCCTGGACCTTTGACAGACGTAGCGTCATGCCAGCCAGTCAAACCGAATGAGCCCAGGATTGGTACTGGCCCAGTTCGACGGTTCTGAGTTGGCAAGTCGAATCCACGCTGCAACGTGACGACTTCAGAGAGGGACGTACTACTCCACTCCTGATGCATCCAAATGCTCCAATGCCCTGCGCACGCGAGTTTGTAATCGGTCACTCTCATCGAAGGCGTCAAACAACTCCTGAGTTAGCCGCTCGATTTTCTTATCGAAGGGCTCATCATCTGTATCTGCCTCGCCGGCGCCGACGTAACGTCCGGGAGTAAGGACATGCCCGTGCTCTGCAATGTGGTCGGTGGTGACGGAAGCGCAGAACCCCGGAACGTCTGCGTAATCTCCCGCCCCGTGCTCACCACGCCAGGCGTGGTAGGTGCCAGCTATGCGCCATGTCGCCGTCACCAAACTCTCGGTGAGTGCGATCCACCAAGATGCCAAGCTTGCGAGCGTCGACGAACAGAACCTCGCCACGACGGTCACGCCACGCGCGTGCCCCTCCGGGGGTCTTGTCGCGATTGAGGAACCAAAGTGAAGCTGGGATCGGAGTCGAGTAGAAGAGCTGTCCTGGCATCGTGACGATGCACTCAACGAGATCGGCTTCTATGAGTCGCCGTCGGATGTCGCCTTCGCCGGACTGCTGACTCGACAATGAGCCATTCGCAAGCACCACTCCGGCAAGGCCTCGTGGCGACAAGTGGCTGATCATGTGTTGAAGCCATGCGTAGTTGGCATTGCCGATCGGTGGAACGCCGTACTTCCAGCGTGGGTCATCACGTAGCTGGTCCCCCCCAGTCTGAGATGTTGAACGGCGGATTAGCGAGTAGGTAATCCGCCTTGAGATCAGGGTGTAGGTCTTCATGGAAGCTGTCGCCCCACCGAGGCCCAAGATCGGCTTCGATGCCACGTATCGCCAGATTCACCTTGGCGAGCCGCCATGTCGTGTCATTGAGCTCTTGGCCGTACACGGCGATGTCATTGCGTTTTCCGCCGTGTGCCTCGACGAAGCTCTCGGCTTGCACAAACATGCCGCCAGATCCGCAGCAGGGGTCGTACACCCGACCGGAGTAGGGCTCGATCATCTCGACAAGCAGCTTGACGACTGAGCGCGGTGTGTGGAACTCACCGCCTCCCTTGCCCTCGGACGAGGCAAAACGACCAAGGAAGTACTCGTAAACCCGACCCA
>Ga0307409_100001908_pt1 | contig 10631 bp, 9 predicted proteins | sample 322Ometagenome_2_FD_203888 | JGI IMG/M metagenome (GOLD analysis project Ga0307409, IMG submission 203888) | Maize rhizosphere microbial communities from greenhouse at UC Davis, California, United States - 322HYB-O-2 | ecosystem: Host-associated > Plants > Roots > Rhizosphere > Soil | place...
GATCCCGCCGCAGGATCCGGCCGGTGCCGTGCCGCCGCCCGGCCCGGCTGGACGTTCCGCACCGCCGTCCGGGTCCGGTATGCCGCCGGCCGGTCGTGCCGTGTCGCCGGGGCCGGGTGTGCCGGGCATGCCGGTGTCCGGTCCTGCCGGTCGGGCCGTGCCGGAGGCGCCCGGCGGCACCACGGGTCGCGCTGTGCCGCCACCGCCGCGCGGTCCCGCCGGTCGTGCCGTGCCGCCGAGCGGTCGTGCCGTTCCGACAGATGCGCCGATGTCGGGTGCGGGTGGGCGGGCGGTTCCGCCGGGTGCGCCGATGTCGGGTGCGGGTGGGCGTGCCGCTGCGCCGGGTGCGCCGCTGTCGGGTCCGGGTGGTGGGCGGCCGGTTCCGCCGGGTTCGCCCGTGTCGGGTCCCGGCGTGCGGCCCGCGTCGCCGGCCGGGTCGGGCGTGCGCTCCACGTCGCCGGGTGCGCCGGTGTCCGGCGCCGGGTCGCGGGCGGTTCCGCCGTTGCGGGCGCCAGGGTACGGGCGGCCTGCGGAAGCGGCCGGCGAGTACCCCGGCGGGCGCCACGCCAGCGGCGAGTTCGCGCGGGTGCCGGACGGCCGGGAGCCGGGCCGGGACGATTCGATCTATGGGCGGAATGTGTCCGGCCACGGGCGCGACGACGATGAGCCGTCGACCGGCCGGCACGGCAGAACCGAGCCGGGGGAGTGGTCCGGCCCGATAGCCCGGGACGGACGGCGGGGGCCGGTGTCCGGTGGCCGGACCGGACGCAACCCGCGTGGCCGCAGCGGCCCGATCGCCGAGGACGATGCCGGTGAGCAGTCCGGGCCCATTCCGGGCGGCCGGCCGGGCAGGCCGCAGATGCCGGGTGGCCGGCCGGGCGGGCAGCAGGTGCCGAGCGGGCAGCAGGTGCCGGGTGGTCGGCCGGGCGGGCAGCAGGTGCCGAGCGGGCAGCAGGTGCCGGGTGGTCGGCCGGGCGGGCAGCAAATGCCGGGTGGCCGGCCGGGCGGGCAGCAGATGCCGGGTGGCCGGCCGGGCGGACAGCAGATGCCGGGTGGCCGGCCGGGCGGACAGCAGATGCCGGGTGGCCGGCCGGGCGGGCAGCAGAACCCGGGTGGGCAGCAGCGCGGTGCGCAGGGCGCCCGGGCGACTGCTGCCGTGGTGCCGCCGGTGGTGCCGGGGCGGGAGGGCGCGCGGGCGCCGGCCGTGCCGGGCCGGGCGGGGGCCATGGCGGACAGTCCGTCGGGAGTCATCAAGCGGCCGGGCGAGCAGACCGGGCGCAACGGTGGGACGGGAACCGGGCGGGTGCCGCGGCCCGGTCAGGCCGGGCGCCCGGGCCGGCCCGGTCCCGGCGGACATGCCGTGGTGCCGGGGCAGCTTCCGCCGGGACAGGCCCCCGCGACCGGACCCGCCGGCGCGCCGGGGTACGGGTTTGCGCCGGGGCATGGCACCGGGCCGGTGCGCCGGCCGGAGAGCGAGCCCGAGCGCATGCCGGGGCATGCCACCGGGCCGGTGCGTCGGCCGGAGAGTGAGCCCGGGCGCGTGCCGGGGCATGGCACCGGGCCGGTGCGTCGGCCGGAGAGCGAGCCCGGGCGCGTGCCGGGGCATGGCACGGGGCCGGTGCGCCGGCCGGAGAGTGAGCCCGAGCGCATGCCGGGGCGGACGGCTGGTCCGGGAGCGTTGCATGGCCGCGAGGCCACCGGCAGCATGGCGCGTGCCGCGGTTCCCGGAACGGCGCCCGGGCGGGTGAGCTGGCCGATGTCGCCGGCGCCGAGTGGGCCGGGAGGCCGGCCGATTCCCGGGCCGGAGGACCGGCCGATCCCGGCGGCAGGGGACCGGCCGACGTCGGGAGGTCCGGCCCGGCCCGGGGACATCAGCCGCCCGGCCCAGGGCCGTGCGGGACAGGCGTCCGTGCCGGTGCCGGGCGAGGTGAGCCGGCCGATCGAAGGCCGTGCGCGGCCCGGTGAGGTGAGCCGGCCGATCGAAGGCCGCGCCCGGCCGGCGGACGTGAGCCAGCCGTTGCCCTTCGCCGAAACCGACGGCGATGCCGCAGCCGGAGAACTGCCGGAGGAGGGATCGGCGGGGACCGGAGGAACCCGCGTACCCGGAATCGTCGAGCATCTCCGCAGCCGGCGCCGCCTTCGGCTGGTTGCGCTGGTCTCGCTGAGCGCGGTCGTTCTGGTCCTGCTGCCGTTGTTCTTCGGCGTCCGGGCCGCCTCGCGCGACCCGGTTTTCCGCTCCCTCGACCAGCTCAGCGTGCCGGCCTGGGCGTCGCAGCGGGTGGAGGACCGGAGCAGCGGCAGCCGGTGGTGCTTCCTCGACTGCCGGTTCCGGGAGCGGACCGCGCAGAGCGAGCGGCCCTTCCAGGAGACCGCCAAGGAGTACGTCGGCGCGCTCACCCGGGCCGGCTGGCAGCCCTGGCGGGTCGCCGCCTGCCCGGAGCAGCCGATCACCGACGGGCAGTATTCGTGCTGGCGGCGCGACGAGTTCACTCTGGACCTGTGGGTGCGGCTGCCGGAGTGCGCCGCCGACGCGGTCGCGGCCCAGGATCCGGCGACGCTGCCGTCGGCCGGGCCGGACGGGACCGTGGCGCCGCCCGATCCGGCCAAGTGTGTCGGGTCGACGGTCAGCATCAAGGTGCAGAACGCCCTCACCGACCAGCGTGGGCAGCCGCAGCGGGCGCCCGACCCGTCGGAGGTCGGTGAGACGCCGGACCCGGTGCTCAGCAATGATCCGCTCCTCGATCCGACACCCACGCCCTCCTGAGGCGCGGCAACCAATCACGGACGGTAGGGTCTGCACGTTGTCCCGCCGTGGGGCCGTTGAACCGTGTGAAGGAGACGCTTGATGGACGCCGGAGAAATCGCTGGGCTGATCGCGGCGGGCGCCTTCCTGATGCTCGTCCTGATCCTCGCCGTGCCGATCCTCAAGCTCGGCCGGACCGTGGACGCCGCCACGCAGGCGATCACCGACCTGAACGACCGGACCGGCCCGCTGCTGGGCAGCGTGCAGGAGGCGGTGGAGAACATGAACACCGCCGTGGGTCAGATGCAGATCTGTTTGGACGGTATGAACGTGCAGCTGGCCAAGGTCGACACGATGACCGGCCACGCCCAGAACGTCACCGCCAGCGTGGCCAACCTGGCCACCATCGTGTCCGCCGCCGCGGCCAATCCGTTGATCAAGGTGGCGTCCTTCGGGTACGGCCTGCGCAAGGCCGCCGCCGCGCGGCGCCACGCCGAGGACGAGCGCGAGGTGCGGGACACGCTGAAGCGCCGCCGCAAGGCCGCCCGCGCCGCCCGCTGAGCTCCGTCGAGAGGAAACACCCAACATGAAGCGCCTGCTCTGGCTGGGCATCGGGCTGGCCGTCGGTGCGATCGCCGTCCGCAAGGCGACCCGCAAGGCCAGCGAGTTCACCCCGTCGGGTATCGCCACGTCGCTGTCCGAATCCGCTGGCGGCCTGGTCGAATCGCTGCGTAGCTTCGTAGCGGACGTCCGGGACGGGATGGCCGAGCGGGAACGGGAGATCCACGAGGCCTTCGCCGCCGGCGAGTTGTACACCGACGAATTCGCCGATCTGCGCGACGACGCCCAGAACGGCACGCGCGGGCGGCACGCGAGTGAGGATCAGCGATGAGAACGGCGGAGATCAAGCGGCGCTTCCTCGCGCACTTCGAGGCCAACGGGCACACCGTGGTCCCGAGCGCTCCGCTGCCCGCCATCGACGACCCCAACCTGCTGTTCATCAACGCGGGCATGGTGCAGTTCGTCCCGTACTTCCTCGGCCAGCGCACGCCGCCGTGGCCCCGCGCGACCAGCGTGCAGAAGTGCATCCGCACGCCGGACATCGACGAGGTCGGCAAGACCAGCCGGCACGGCACCTTCTTCCAGATGAACGGCAACTTCTCGTTCGGCGACTACTTCAAGGCCGGCGCCATCCCGCTGGCCTGGGAGCTGTCCACCAAGCCGGTCGGGCAGGGCGGCTTCGGCCTCGACCCGGAGCGGATCTGGGCCACCGTCTACCTCGACGACGACGAGGCGATCGAGATCTGGAAGCGGACCGGCCTGCCGGCCGAGCGGATCGTGCGCCGCGGCAAGAAGGACAACTACTGGTCGATGGGCATCCCCGGCCCGGCGGGCCCGTGCTCGGAGTTGTACTACGACCGCGGGCCCGACTACGGCCCGGAGGGTGGCCCGGAGGTCGACGAGGACCGGTACCTGGAGTTCTGGAACCTGGTCTTCATGCAGTACGAGATCACCGACGTCAGGAGCAAGGAGGACTTCCGGATCGTCGGTGACCTGCCGAAGCTGAACATCGACACCGGCATGGGCCTGGAGCGGATCGCGTCCATCCTGCAGGCCGTCGACAACCTGTACGAGATCGACGAGGTCCGGCCGATCCTGGCCCGCGCGGCGGAGCTGACCGGCAAGACGTACGGCGCGCACTCCGGTCACGCCGCGTCGGAGAGCCACCCCGACGACGTCCGCCTGCGGGTGATCGCCGACCACGTGCGCACCTCGCTGATGCTGATCGGCGACGGCGTGACCCCGTCCAACGAGGGACGCGGGTACGTGCTGCGCCGGATCATGCGCCGTGCGATCCGGGCCATGCGGCTGCTCGGCTGGCAGGGCGCGGCGCTGCCCGAGCTGCTGCCGGTGGCGCGGGACTGCATGGCGCCGTCGTACCCGGAGCTGGCCGAGGAGTTCGGCCGGATCTCCACCTACGCGTACGCCGAGGAGGACGCGTTCCTGTCCACCCTGCGGGCCGGCACCACGATCCTGGACACCGCGATCAGTGACGCCCGGCGCGCCAACCAGACGCGGCTGTCCGGCGACAAGGCGTTCCAGCTGCACGACACGTACGGCTTCCCGATCGACCTGACGCTGGAGATCGCGCAGGAGCAGGGCCTCGAGGTGGACTCCGACGGCTTCCGCCGGCTGATGGCGGACCAGCGGTCCCGGGCCAAGGCGGACGCGGCAGCCCGCAAGACCGGGCACGTGGACCTGTCCGCGTACCGGGCGGTGCTCGACCAGGGCGGCCCGGTGGAGTTCACCGGCTACGCCGAGGTCAGCCGGGAGTCCCGGGTGCGAGCGGTGCTGGGCAGCGGCGGTCAGAGCGTCGCTGCGGCGGGCGAGGGCGACTACGTCGAGCTGGTGCTGGACAGCACCCCGTTCTATGCCGAGGGCGGCGGCCAGCAGGCGGACACCGGCCTGATCAACGTGGGCGGTGGCCGGCTCGAGGTGGTCGACGTGCAGCAGCCCATCCCCGGCCTGATCGTGCACAAGGCCCGGGTGCTGCGCGGTGAGGTGCGCCAGGGCGAGGCCGGGTTCGCGGAGATCGACGTGACCCGGCGCAAGGCGATCTCCCGCTCGCACACCGCCACCCACCTGATCCACCAGACCATGCGGGCGTTCCTCGGCGAGTCGGCGACCCAGGCGGGTTCGCTGAACGCGCCGGGCCGGCTGCGGTTCGACTTCAACACCCCGGGTGCCGTCTCGCCGGCGGTGCTGCACGACGTGGAGCAGCAGGTCAACGAGGTGCTGCTGCGCGATCTCGAGGTGCACGCGTTCATCACCTCCCAGGAGGAAGCGCGCCGGCTGGGTGCGATGGCGCTGTTCGGCGAGAAGTACGGCGACGAGGTGCGGGTGGTTGAGGTCGGTGACTACGCGCGGGAGCTGTGTGGTGGCACGCACGTCGCGAGGTCCGGCCAGCTCGGCCTGGTGAAGGTCCTCTCCGAGTCGTCGATCGGCTCCGGCGTGCGCCGCGTCGAGGCGCTGGTCGGGATCGACGCGTTCGGCTTCCTGGCCAAGGAGCACCTGCTGGTGTCCCGGCTGGCGGAGCTGTTCCGGGTGCCCGGCGACCAGGTGGCCGAGCGGGTCGAGCAGACCGTCACCGCGCTGCGCGACGCGGAGAAGGAGCTGGAGAAGCTGCGCGCGCAGATGGTGCTCGGTGGGGCGGGTGCGCTCGCCGGGCAGGCGCGGGACCTGGGTGGCGTCGCGTACGTCGGCACCGAGGCGCCCGAGGGCGCGGCGACCAACGACGTGCGTACGCTGGCTCAGGAGATCCGCGGCAAGATCGATCCGGCCCGTCCCGCGGTGGTCGCGGTGGCGGCCCGGGCGAACGGCAAGGCGTCGCTGATCGTCTCGGTCAACGCGGCCGCGAAGGGGCGCGGGCTGTCCGCGGCCGACCTGGTCAAGGGCGCGTTGTCCGGCCGGGGTGGCGGCAACGCCGACCTGGCGCAGGGCGGCGGGGTCCCGGCCGACCAGGTGCCGGCGCTGCTGTCGGCGGTGGAGAAGGCGGTCGCCGGGACCGCCTGACTACGGAAGGTGACCCGATGAACGCACTGCCGCGGGGTAGGCGGCTGGGCGTCGATGTCGGTAAAGTCCGCGTCGGGGTCGCGATCAGCGATCCCGACGGGATCCTGGCCACCCCCCTGGTCACGGTTGCCCGTGACAGAGTGTTCGCAGAAGAGGGTGCGGCCGCCGATTCCGTTCCCGCCGATATAGCAGAGCTCGTCCGCCTCGCGGGGGAACACGAGGCGGTGCAGATCGTGGTGGGGCTCCCGGTGCGTCTCAACGGCGCCGAAGGACCTGCGGCCATCGACATTCGTGCGTACGCTGAGCGACTGGCACGTGCGGTGCAGGTGCCGGTCGTCCTGACGGACGAACGGATGTCGACCGTGGTGGCGACCCGTAGGCTGGCCGAACGTGGTGTCCGCGGGAAGCGTCAACGGGCGGTTGTCGATCAGGCGGCCGCGGTGGAGATCCTGCAGAGCTGGCTGGACGCGCAGCGGAGGCAGACGAGATGATCGACGAGCTGGACCTGGCGTTCGACGAGAACGCCGAGCGCGGCAAACCGCGGCACCGGCGCAGCGCCCGCGGTGGCAAGGCGGGCGGCGGGAAGAGCGGCGCCAAATCCGCGATCGCCTTCCTGATGGCGTTCGTCCTGCTGGGCCTGCTCGGCGCGGGCGCCTACTTCGGGTACAGCAAGGTGAGCGGCTTCTTCACCGCCGCGGACTACGACGGCGAGGGCACCGGCTCGGTCCAGGTGCAGATCAAGCAGAACGCTACCCTCACCGAGATGGGCAACGTGCTGGTCGACGCGGACGTCGTGAAGAGCACCAAGGCGTTCACCGACGCGGCCGAGGACAACCCCCGCGGCAAGAACATCCAGTCCGGCACGTTCAATCTGCGCCGGCAGATGTCCGCGGCGGCGGCCGTGACGCTGCTGCTCGACCCGAAGTCGCGGGTGACCGGCGGGGTGACCATCCAGGAGGGCAAGACCGCCAAGCAGACGTTCGACATCCTGGCCAAGGCGACCGACATCCCGGCCAAGGACTTCGCGGCGGCGGCCAAGGACCCGATCGAGCTCGGCGTGCCGGACTGGTGGTTCAAGCGGGACGACAAGAAGCCGGTGGCGAAGACGATCGAGGGCTTCCTCTACCCGGACACCTACGAGTTCGACCCGTCGATGGGCGCCACCGACATCCTCAAGACGATGGTCAACCGGTTCAACACCGTGGTCGGCGAGATGGGCTTCGCCGACCAGGTTCAGCAGAACCTGTCGGTGTCGCCGTTCGAGGGGCTGATCGTGGCGTCGCTGACGCAGGCCGAGTCCGGCACCGCGGCGGACGACCCGAAGATCGCCCGGGTGGCGTACAACCGGGCGTACAAGGCCAAGATGCCGCTGCAGTTCGACACCACCGCGAACTACTGGCTGGAGCTCAACGGCGGCGCCGCCAAGCATTCGGGTGAGCTGACGCAGGAGGAGCTGACCGACCCGAAGAACCCGTACAACACGGCCACCAAGCTGGGTCTGCCGGCCGGGCCGATCAACAGCCCCGGCAAGGCCGCGCTGGCGGCGGCCATGAAGCCGGCGGCCGGGCCGTGGCTGTACTTCGTGGTGATCGACAAGACCGGGCGGTCGGCGTTCGCCACCACCGACGCCCAGCACGAGGCGAACAAGCGGAAGGCGTGCGCGAACGGCATCCCTCTGTGCTGACGGCGCACCGGGCGGCGGTCTGCGGCCAGCCGATCGGGCACTCGCTGTCCCCGGTCATCCACACCGCCGGGTTCGCCGCGGCCGGCCTGCTGAATTGGACGTACACGGCGATCGAGTGCGATGCCGCCGGGCTGCCCGGCCTGGTGCACGGGCTCGGCCCGGAGTGGGTGGGGCTGTCGCTGACCATGCCGCTGAAGGAGGTGGCGCTGACGCTGGCGTCGGCGGCGTCGCCGGCCGCGCGCGTGGTGGGGGTGGCCAACACGCTGGTGCGACAGGCGGACGGCTCCTGGTACGCCGACAACACCGACATCCCCGGCATGGTCCGCGTCCTCCGGGAGGCCGGTGTGCCGGACAAGCCCAGCGTCACCGTGCTCGGCGGCGGCGGCACCGCCCGGGCCGCGCTGGCCGCGTGCGCCCGGCTGGGCGCCACCGAGGTGACGGTGGCGACCCGGCGGCCGGCGGTCGTGGACGAGCTGGCGCCGGTGGCCGAGGCGCTGGGGATCACCCTGATCGGCCGGGACTTCGTGTCGGTGACCGCGCTGGAGTCCGACGCGGTGATCTCCACCGTGCCGAAGGGCGCGGCCGACGAGCTGGCGCTGACCGCCGCCTGGCGGCCCGGCACGGTGCTGTTCGACGCGATCTATGACCCGTGGCCGACGCCGCTGGCGGCCGCCGCGGACGCCAACGGCGTGCGGGTCGCTTCCGGCCTGGATCTGCTGCTGGCCCAGGCGCTCGGGCAGTTCGAGCAGTTCACCGGGGTGGTGCCGGCGCCGGAGGCGCCGATGCGCGCGGCCCTGACCGCCGCCGCGGCGATGCGCTAGCCAGGATCAGCGCCGACAGCAGCCCGAGCGCGGCGCAGCCGGCGATGACGATCCCCATCGGTACGCCCCGCCCGGGCGCACCGAGGCCGCCCACCACCGGGGCGGCCGCCGCGGCGACGACCGACTGGATCGCGCCGAGCAACGCGGCGGCCGTGCCGGCCCGCTCCGGGCACCGGTCCAGCGCCAGCCCGGTGGCGTTCGGCATCACCATCCCGAACGCGGCCACCATCAGGAACAGCGCGCCGGCCAGCGCTACCAGCACCCCGGCCCAGGCGGCGGCCAGCGCGGCGACGCCGGCGGCGGTCTGCGCCACCAGGCCGGCGATCAGCAGCGTACGCAGCGCGAACCGGTCCAGCAGCCGCCCGTTGGCCTGGCTGAGCGCGATCAGCCCGGCCGAGTTGACGCCGAACAGCAGGCTGAACACCACCGGGGAGATGCCGTACCCGTCCTGCAGCACGAACGAAGACCCGGCGATGTAGCTGAACATGGCGGCGAACGCGAACGCCTGCGCCAGCGCGTACCCGGTGAACAGGCGGTCGGCGAGCAGCGCCCGCGCGGTCCGGCCGACGTCCGGGAGGCCGCCGGTGCTGCGCCGGGCCGGCGGCAGCGTCTCCGGCAGCCGGGCCGCGATCAGGCCGGTGAGCAGCAGGGCGATCACGCCGAGCGCGACGAACACCCCGCGCCACGAGGTCAGCGTCAGCACCGCGCTCCCGAGGGCGGGTGCGGCGATCGGCGCGACGCCGAAGATCAAGGTGAGCCGGGAGAAGAACTTCGCCGCCGCGACCCCGGAGTAGCGGTCGCGGACCACCGCCCGGGCCACCACGACGCCGACGCCGCCGGCCAGCCCCTGCAGCAACCGCAGCCCCACCAGCACCGGCGCGGTCGGGGACAGGGCGATCAGCAGCGAGAGCACGGCGTACGCGCCCACCCCCAGCACGGCCGGGCGCCGGCGGCCCCACCGGTCGCTGAGCGGGCCGAACACCAGTTGCCCGAGGGCCAGACCGACCAGGCAGGCGGTCAGCGAGAGCTGCACCTCGGCGGGGCTCACGCCCAGATCCGCGGCGATGTCCGGGAACGCGGCCAGGTACATGTCCAGCGACAGCGGCCCGATCGCCGTCATCAGCCCCAGGATGACGACAAGCACGCCAGCACCGTACCTCTGACCATTGCCGCCTTCCGCCTGGCGGGACGGGCGCGGGGGGTGGCCGTCCGGTACCGGTGCCGTGCCACACTGTGACCCGTGTTGCGCTGGCTTACCGCAGGTGAATCCCATGGTCCGGGACTCGTCGCCCTGCTCGACGGCGTCCCCGCCGGGGTCCGGGTGACGAGCGACGACATCGGCCGCGACCTGGCCCGCCGCCGCCTCGGCTACGGCCGCGGCGCCCGGATGAAGTTCGAGCAGGACGAGCTGGAGATCATCGGCGGGGTCCGGCACGGCGTCACGCAGGGCAGCCCGGTCGCGATCCGGGTGGGCAACTCCGAGTGGCCGAAATGGCAGACGGTGATGGCGGCCGATCCGGTGGACCCGGACGAGCTGGCCGCTCAGGCGCGCAACGCCCCGCTCACCCGGCCCCGCCCGGGCCACGCCGATCTGGCCGGCATGCAGAAGTACGGCCACACCGACGCCCGCCCGATCCTGGAACGCGCCAGCGCCCGCGAGACCGCCGCCCGGGTCGCGCTCGGAGTGGTCGCCAAGGCACTGGTCAAGCAGGCCCTGGGCGTCGACATCGTGTCGCACGTCATCGAGCTGGGCCCGGTGTCGGTCAAGTCCGGGCTGATCCCCGCGCCGGCCGACGCCGGTCGGATCGAC
>Ga0307409_100001910_pt1 | contig 10629 bp, 11 predicted proteins | sample 322Ometagenome_2_FD_203888 | JGI IMG/M metagenome (GOLD analysis project Ga0307409, IMG submission 203888) | Maize rhizosphere microbial communities from greenhouse at UC Davis, California, United States - 322HYB-O-2 | ecosystem: Host-associated > Plants > Roots > Rhizosphere > Soil | place...
AGATCCGCCTGCACGAGAGCGCAGCCCGGTACGAGGCGGAAGGCCCCACCGTGCTCGCCCCCGAGGTCGTCCGCCAGCGCCGCTGGGCGCACCAGCTGCTGATGAGCACCCCGCCGTCGAAGCGCGGCATGCGTCTGCTGCACATCGCCGCTCGCTCGTCGGCGCAACTGAGCTATATGGCCGTGAACCTCGGTCGATTCGAGTCCGCTCACGCCTACGCCCTGGAGGCGTTCCAACTGGCCGACGAACTCGGCGACGACGGCCTCAAGGCCTGGGTCCGGGGGACCGAGAGCTTCGGCGCCTACTACCAAGGCGACTACGTCCGTGCGCTGGAGCTGGCCCGATACGGCCTGCGGTACGCCCACAACGGGCCACAGACGGTACGCCTGGTCGTGAACGGCGAGGCACGGGCACTGGCCAAGATCGGCGAACGTCAAGCCACAGCGCGGGCGATCGGACGCAGCTTTGAGCTGCTCGACCGCTTCGAGCCCGAGGTAGGGATGTCTCCCTGTATGTCGTTCGGGGTGTACAGCGAAGCGCGAGTCGCGTCGAACGCAGCGACGGCTTACCTCTCCGTCGGGAACACGGAGATGGTGCTGGAACACTCCGAGCAAGCCAGGCTCGTCGTCGACCGCTCGCCGTCAGTCTGGAGTCAGGCGCTTGTACGCCTCGACACCGCAACTGCGCTGCTCCAAGCCGACGAGCCCGACCTCGAACACGCGACGTCGCTGGCACGTGAGGCAACGCAAGTGCGGGAGTACCGGCCGGTGGAGTCGGTCCGCCAACGGGCAGAAGCGTTCATCGCCGAGTTGGCCCCGTGGGCGGACGAGCCAAGAGTCGTCGAATTCCTCGAAGAACAGCGGCTGACCCAGGAGCCACCTGATGTCGACATCTGAGTCCGATCGCATCGAGCCGATCGAGACCGATGAGGCTGAAGCCGAGTGGCAGCAATTCCAGCAAGTCGAGCACATGGTCAACCACTGGGACCGGCCCGGCTGGACTGACGACCGCCGCTCGTATCACTTGATGCTCACGTTCGAGAACGCCCCCGAGGTCCGTGCACTCGCGGCGGCCTGCCAATCCGAGTTTGGAGATATCGAAAGCCTCGATCTCGTACCTCTCGACTACCTCCACGTGACGATTCAAGGGCTCGGGTTCACCGATGAGGTGAGTTTCGCTGAGATCGAGGACATCACGGCCGCCATCGAGTCTCGAGCTGCGCATCTCCGCCCGTTCGGCGTGCAGGTAGGTCCCCTTGCCGGCTCGCCAGGCGCTGTGCGCCTGAGCGTGACACCCCATGAGCCTGTCAGGGCGATTCACCGCATGATCGCAGCAACGGCATCAAGGAAACCGGGCGTTCCGGCAATCCGAACCCGATCCAGCGATGCCTATCTTCCTCATGCCAGCATCGCCTACAGCAGCAGCCCGGCGCCGGCGAAGCCGTTGATCGAACGGGTACGAAGCCTGCGGCGCCTGGGCTTCGTCAGCGCCCGAATCGATTCGCTGCACCTAGTCGAGCTTCGCCGAGAGCCCCGGGCATATCGATGGAACACGATCGGATCCATCGCTCTCGGAAGGCGATGAGCCATGCTTTCAAGCGGGCACCTTACGACAACAACGGGACGCCTTGAAGCAGGGGATTCTCGGGCCCCATTGCCGGGAATCGGGGTTTCAACGCGCATGGAGGCAGGCGGGATCTCGGCGTTCAGCCCCAGTTGATTCGCTGTCGCAGGAGGGCTTGCTCGGCGGGGTTGACCGTGAGTCGGAGGGCGCGTTGGTCGGCGGCGCGGGCCTGGTCCGGGAGGCCGAGTGCGCGGAGCAGCTCGGCTCGGGTGGCGTGGAAGAGGTGGTAGTGGTCGAGCGTGTCGGCGAGGGTGTCGAGCTCGTCGAGCGCGGCTCGGGGTCCGGCTCGGTAGCGCAGGGCGATGGCTCGGTGGAGACGGGTGACGGGTGATGGCTCCAGGTGCAGGAGCATGTCGTAGAGCAGCACGATCTGTTCCCAGTCGGTGGCGTCCCAATCGTCGACACCGGCGTGGCAGGCGACGATGGCCGCCTGGAGCTGGTACGGGCCGGGCCGGCGTTGTCGTGCTGCCCTTTCCAGGAGACGGACCGCGTCGGTGATCGCTTCGCGGTCCCAGCTCGACCGGTCCTGGTCCTGGAGCAGGACCAGCGCGCCGCCGGCATCGAAGCGCGCTTCTACGCGGGCGCGGTGTAGCCGGATGAGGGCGAGGAGGCCGGCGACCTCGGGCTCGGTCGGCATCAGCTGGTGGAGCAGGGTGGCGAGCCATTCGGCATCGTCGACGAGGTCACGGGACTCGGTCTGCTCCGCGGTCGACAGGTAGCCCTCGTTGAGCAGGAGGTAGATCACGGCGAGGACCTGGCCGAGGCGCTCGTGCAGCTCGTCGGCGTCGGGATCGCGGTAGGGGATGGCGGCGTCGGTGATCTTGCGCTTGGCCCGGGTGATGCGCTGCGCCACGGTGGTCTCGGGCACCAGGAACGCCCGGGCGACCTGGGCGGTGGTCAGGCCGCACACAACTCGGAGGGTGAGCGCGATCTGCGCCGGCCTCGGCAGGGCCGGGTGGCAGCAGGTGAAGATGAGCCGCAGCCGCTCGTCCGGCTCGGGTTGGACCGGCCATTGCACCTGAGCCAGCTTCGACCGGTAGTTGTTCTCCCGCCGGAGGACGTCGAGTCCCCGATTGCGTGCGACGGTGAACAGCCAGGCATCCGGACGCGGAGGAATGCCTTCGGACGGCCACCGCTGCAACGCCTTGACCACGGCGTCCTGGACGAGGTCCTCGGCGGTGGCGAAGTCGCCGGTCACCCGCATCAACGACACCGCCAGCCGACCGGCGTGCTCGCGCACGACACGTGCGAGCTCCGCCTGCGAGGTCGAGGTGGCGGCGGCGTCCGACGACGGGCGACCGGCGTCGCTCATGACTCCAGCGGGCGGATCTCGACGACCGGGCAGCCCGGCCAGGTCCGGACCATTCGCAGGGCCTCGTCGAGGTCGGCGACCTCGATCTCGGTGTAGCCGCTCACGATCTCCTTGCCCTCCACGAACGGCCCGTCGGTCACGACCGGCTCGGCACCGCGGTCGAGGCGCACGGTGGTCGCGGTGTGGGCCGCCTGGAGCTTGTTGCCGCCGCGGATCTTGTCGGCGTTGTCGATGAACCACTTGCCGGCCAGCTCGAACGCCCGGTCGCGGTCGGCCTGGCTCATCGACTCCAGGTCTCGCTCGAACTCCTCGGTCTCGACGAACAGCAGGACGTACTTCATGTCCTATCCCTCCCCGAACATCTCGGCCATGCGCCGCATCATCTCGTCTTCCTCGACGTCTTCGACGTGCGAGGCGACGGTCCATCCGTGGCCGAACGGGTCGATGATGAACCCGTCTCGGTCGCCGTAGAACTGGTCCTGCGGCTCCCGCTTCAGCGTCGCCCCGAGCTTCACGGCGTGCTCGATGGTCGCGTCGACGTCCTCGACGTAGATGAACAAGAACACCGGCGACCCTTCGAGGCCGGCGGCCGGCGGGGCAGCGGTCCCCATGTAGGGCGACGCGTCCTCCACGATGATCACCGAATCGCCCATCTCGATCTCGGCGTGGGCGATCGTTCCGTCCGGGCCGGGGAACCGCATGCGCTCGGTTGCGCCGAACACCTCGGCGTAGAACTCGATCGCCTGCTGGCCGCCGTTGACGACAAGGGCGGGGGTGACTCGGCGGTAGTGATCCGGGATGCGCTTCGGTGCCATGCAGCCTTCTCTCTGGTGAGGTGGGTACTACCGAGTAAACGATCGGGAGATCACCGGCTACGACATCTGCCGAAAATTCTTCTGTCTCCCGTCACAGGCCGAGTCTGTTCGTTCCGATCGCGAGGCGTTCGGCCGATCTGTCAGCGCTTGCCTCCGTGGAGTCGGCGGAGCGCGATTGTGGTGTCGGCCTCATCGCCGATGCCGAGTCGCCGTCCGATGGCGTGGATCGTGAGACGGCCCGTGCCGTGGGCCAGAAGGCCGCGTCCTCGGATGGCGAGAGCGGCCAGCGAGTCGCCATCCGCGTCGGCTGGCGGATCGCCGAGGAGGTCGGTCGTCGCGTTGGCGATGGTCTCGGCGGCGTCGTGGATGGTCGTCAGGAGGGTGAGGACACGATCGGCGGGGTAGCCGGCGGCCAGGGAGTCGATCGTCAGCTGGAGGAGCGAGGGGCTCTGGATGCAGTAGCGCTCCGGTCCGCTTGCCTCGATAACGCCGGTGGCGAGCAGCTCGTCGAGTCGTTCCGGCACCAGCTCGGGGAGCAGCTGGGCGACCTGCTCGGCCGAGGCCGGCGCTCCGGGTTCGTCGAGGTGGACGAGTTGGTCGGGCGAGAGACCGAGTACCTGGGCCAGATCGGCGCCGTCCCGCCATGAGGCGAGCAGATCGCCGATGCCGGCGAGGGAATAGCCCCGTTCCTGGAGTCGCCCGATCAGTTCGAGCCGGGCCAGGTGGGCGGGGCCATACATGCCGATGCGGCCACGGCGCTCCGGTGGCGGTAGGAGGCCCATCGACTGGTACTGGCGGATCGTTCGCCCGGGAATGCCGGTCCGTTGAGCGAGTTCGTCGATCGACAGCTCGGTCGCGTCGTCGGTATGGGCGGGAACATCCATGCCTAGACGATAGCAGTAAATACCGTTACGGTAAACACTGTGACAGATATAGCAGCAACCTTCACTCGGCTCGACCTCGACCTGCTCGGTGTGCTTCGGCGCGAGACGGCGACGCCGAACCTGACCTTCGAAGGCCCGACGACCCGGCTGACGGGTGGGTACTGGGCCGACCTCGTGGCGTTCCGGCTCCACGGCGCGCCGCCGGGATGGCAGGGGGACCTCGTCGCGAGGGTCATGCCCGATGCGGGCATCGCCGCGAAGGAGACCATCCTCCAGGGCGAGGCCGCCGCTCAGGGCTTTGCGACGCCTGCGGTTCACCTCGCCGGTGGAGCCGACGACGGCCTGGGTCGACCGTTCATGGTGATGGACCGGGTACATGGGCGGCCGCTGCTCGCCGATCTGAACGGGGCCGGAGCCATCGCCGCGCTCCCGAAGTTGGCGCGCCGTCTGCCCGACGTCCTCGCGGGTGCGCTGGCCGAGTTGCACCGTCTCGATCCGGCGCCTGTCCGGGAGCGCCTCTCTGCTGGTTCGAGCGCCGGGTTCGGTGTGGCCGAGTTGCTCTCCAGCCTCCGGAGCGCTGCGGAGATCTGTAGACGTGCCGATCTCGTGGCGGCGGCGGACTGGTTGACCGAACACCCGGCTGGCCCGGCGCCCGAGGTGGTCTGTCACGGTGACCTTCACCCCTTCAACGTGCTCGTGGACGGGCATGGAGCGGTGACAGTGCTCGACTGGTCGGCCGGGCGTCTGGCTCCGGGTCTTCATGACGTGGCGTTCACCGGGCTCGTCCTCTCCGAGCCGCCGCTCGTCGCTCCCCGGGCGTTGCGTCCTGTCATCCGCGCTGCCGGCCGTTTCCTGGCTCGCCGTTTCCGGCGCAGCTACGCCGGACAGACGGGCGCGACGTTAAATCCGGCGTCGCTGCGTTGGCATGAGGGTGTGATCTGCCTCAGGGCGCTGGTGGAGGTGGCCGGCTGGGCCGCCGGCGGTCGGCTCGACGACTACACCGGGCACCCGTGGATGATCAGCGGATCGGCGTTCGCCGCCCGCTTGACCCGCCTCACCGGCATTGCGGTGACGCCACGCTGACCGACGCCACGTCGTCGGCTCCCACCGCCGCCGGTGCGATCAGGTCGAGGCAGGATTCTCTGCCGGCTGTCCGGCGTCGCAGACGCAGAACTCGTTGCCTTCGGGGTCGGTCATGAGGATCCAGGTGGAGCCGTGCTCGCTGCAGGGCGCCTCGCTGATCCGGGTCGCTCCGAGTGCGACGAGCCGCTGCGCCTCGGACTCGATGTCGGGCACCTCGATGTCGAAGTGCATCCGGTTCTTGACCGCCTTGGGCTCATCGACTCGTTGCAAGAGCAGCTTCGGGCCGGGCCGGCCGTTGGGGAACAGTGCCACGTAGGCCCCGAACGTGCCGAGGTCGACGTAGTCCAGGGCCGGTGCCCAGAACCGGGCGAGGGCCTCGGGGTCCTTGCAGTCGAGGACCAGTCCGATCTTCATCTCGGCGTCGCTCATGTTCGGTGTCGCTCCTCGGTAGTTGGGACCATCAGGCGGACAGTCCCTCGCTGGTCGGCAGGCCGGCGCGGCGCCACTCGGGGAAGCCGTCCTCGAGGCGGCGGGCCGGTCGCCCTTGCCGGCGCAGGAGCCGTACGGCGTCGTGGGCGAAGACGCAGAACGGGCCTCGGCAGTACGCCACGACCTCGACATCGTCCGGTAGTGAGCGGACCTCGGCGCTGAGCCCGTCGATGGGGATCGACCTGGCGCCGGCGATGTGTCCGGCCGCAAACTCCGCCTCGGGGCGGACGTCGAGCACGACGACGTCACCGGCGTCGAGCCGGCGGGCCAGCTCGTCCCGGGTCATCTCCTCGACCGCCTTCACGTTGCCGAGATAGGCGGCGGCCAGCTGGTCAAGCTCACCGTGATGGGCGACCGCAGCGTCGCGCAGCGCGGCCCACAGCTCGATGACCCGGTCCGAGGCGAGCCGGTAGTACACCCGGTTGCGGTCGGGTCTGGTGGCCACCAGGCCCGCGCTCGCCAGACCGCGGAGATGGAACGAGGTGTTGGCGACGCTCTGGCCGATCTCCGCGGCAATGCCCTCGACATGGCGCTCGCCCTGGGCGAGGACGTCGACCACCTCGGCCCGACGGCCGTTGGCCAACGCCTTACCGATCTCGGCGAACCCGTCGAACAACGCGTCCTTCGCCGCCCGATCACCCATGCTCCACCACCTGTTCAAAGGATCGCTTGACAAGCTACGCCGCGCCTACCCACTATTCAAGTGTTCCCTTGAGGAGGTCGGTGTGGTCGAGATCGTAAGCGTGGTGGACGAGGGTCTCGGCCATTCCTCCTATGTCGTCGGGCTCGGAGACGGCACCGCCCTGGTTGTCGACCCGGCCCGGTTCCCCGACCGGCAACGACAGATCGCCGCCGAACGAGGCTGGCGGATCGCGTGGACGGCGGACACCCATTCACATGCCGACTACATCTCGGGAAGCCCCGAGCTGGGAGCGGAGGGCGCAACGTTCCTGGCGTCGGCCGGCGCGGGGATCGAGGTCCCGCACCGACCGGTCGACGCCGGCGAGGAAGTCAGGATCGCCGACGGCTGCAACCTGCGGGCCATCGCCACGCCTGGCCACACTCCCGATCACCTCGCCTACCTGCTCCTGTCTGACGGCGTGCCGGTCGGGCTGTTCTCGGGCGGGTCGCTGATGGTCGGTGCCGTCGGGCGCACCGACCTCCTCGGCGACGAGCACCGTGAGGCCCTTGCCCGCGATCTGTTTCGGGCGCTGCACTCGGAGGTCCTCACGCTCCCCGACGACCTCGCGGTGTACCCGACCCACGGTGCGGGATCGTTCTGCTCGGCGCCAGCAGGCTCAGCTCGGACCACCACCATCGGCCGGGAGCGAGCAGCCAACCCCTTGCTCCGGATCGACAACGAGGAGTGGTTCGTCGAGGCGCTCGTCTCGGAGCTGGGGAGCTTCCCGAGCTACTTCCGGCAACTGCCCGAGATCAACCGGCAAGGGCCTCACCTCTACCCGACCGTCCCTGACCTCGACCGGCTCGACCTCGCCGCCGTACAGGCACATCTGGCTGACGGCGCGGCACTGGTCGACACCCGCCCCATCAGCGCCTACTCCCGGTTGCACGCTCTCGGATCCGTCTCGATCCAGCAACGGCCAGTGTTCGCCAGCTGGTTCGGCTGGCTGGTCGATCTCGGCCGGCCGGTCGTGTTCATCAACGACGAGACCACTGACCGGACCGACCTGGTTCGCCAGTGCCTCACCGTCGGTCACGACGCAATCCTCGGCGAGCTCGACGGTGGCCTCGATGCCTGGATCGGCGGCGGCATGCGCGCCGCTTCCATACCGCTCGTCACCCCGGATGCCATCACCGGGGCGGTGCTCGACATCCGCCAGGACAACGAATGGAACGCCGGGCACCTCCCCGGAGCCATCCACGTCGAGCTCGGTGACCTCGCCCAGGTCCCGGTCCCGCACCACCCGATGACCGTGATGTGCGGCCACGGCGAACGGGCCATGACCGCAGCCAGCCTCCTCGAGGCGGCCGGCCACCACGACCTGTCGGTCCTCGCCGGCGGACCGGGCGACTGGTCGACCGCCACCGGCATCGAACTCCAGACCCGATGACCACCATCGACTCGCCACCCGAGCCGCGGCTACGACTGGGACTACGCGAGAACCTCGCCCAGTTCGCGCTGCTCGTCGGCGTCAACGCCCTCGTCGGCGGGATGATCGGACAGGAACGCACCGTCCTCCCGTTGCTGGCTGAGCGCGAGTTCGGGCTCACCAAGTTCACCGCCGCGCTCACGTTCATCGCCGCGTTCGGGGCCGTGAAGGCGGCCACCAACTTCTTCGCCGGCACCCTCTCGGACCGCTACGGACGCAAACCGGTCCTGATCGCCGGATGGCTCTTCGCCCTTCCGGTGCCACTGCTGTTGATGTGGGCACCTTCTTGGAGTTGGGTGATCGTCGCCAACGTCCTGCTGGGCGTCAATCAGGGCCTCGCCTGGTCGACCACCGTCATCATGAAGATCGACCTCGTCGGCCCCGAACGTCGAGGTTTCGCCATGGGCTTCAACGAGGCCGCCGGTTACGGGGCGGTCGCCGTCACCGCACTGGCCACCGGCTACATCGCCGAGCACGCCGGCCTGCGCCCCGAGCCGTTCTATCTCGGGCTCGCCTTCGCCGGGTTGGGCCTCGGCCTGTCCTCCCTTTTCGTCCGTGAGACCCGCGACCATGCCCGGCACGAAGCAGCCGCCCACGTTGCCCGCCACGCCCGGGACAACGACCCCGTCTCTACCGGACAGGTCTTCAAGCGCACGAGCTTCAGCGAGAAGGCTCTGTCCTCGTGCAGCCAGGCCGGGCTCGTCAACAATCTCAACGACGGCCTCGCCTGGGGTCTCTTCCCGATTGCCTTCGCCAACGCCGGACTGAGCGTCGGCCGCATCGGCATCCTCGCCGCCCTGTACCCCGCGGTCTGGGGCCTCGGACAACTCATCACCGGAGGTCTGTCCGACCGCATCGGCAGAAAGCCGCTCATCGTCGGCGGCATGCTCACCCAGGCCGCCGCCATCGCATGGATCGCCGCCACCACCGGCTTCGCCCCCTGGGCCCTCGGCGCCGTGACGCTCGGCGCCGGCACCGCCATGGTCTACCCAACGCTCCTGGCCGCCATCGGCGACGTCGCCCATCCCAGCTGGCGGGCCCGGTCCGTTGGCATCTACCGCCTCTGGCGCGACGGAGGCTTCGCCGTCGGGGCCCTCCTCGCCGGAATCCTCGCCGACGCCATCTCGATCGAAGCCGCCATCTGGGCCGTCGCCGCCCTCACCGCAGCTTCGGGCCTCCTGGTCCTCGTCCGCATGTACGAAACGCACCCCCCGAAGCAGCGGGCCGTTGGCAGGCTCACAGGAGAATCGGACTCCTGACTTGCACTAAGAGGAATGGCAACCCTCAGGCACCCGGCGATAGCCAACTCGATAGCCACACCAGCCGGCGCGCGCCAGCGTCACCGAGCACTGCTGGGCATCGCAGGGCACCGCTGGTGCGGGTGATCGACCGCCACGGACGCCTCGTGCTCCCTTTGCAAGCAGGGGGTCGTGGGTTCGAGTCCCATCGTCTCCACCACACGTAACGCCGCAGGTGGACGATCCTCTCCGGTGATGACAGCGTCCTCCGTTCTCGAGCTCGCCGTTTGGGGGCGTCCCCTTCGCGCATGGCAGACCTGACGGCACGTGGTACTACCGCCATGCTCTGCGTGCCGACGGTCCCAGCCCGCATGACCATCAGGCGGTCGCCGACTTCCTCACCTACGAACGTTCGCACGGTCGGCACGTCATGGTCCTCGCCGACGATCGGCTCTCGGGCTGGGACACATGGCGGTCGCCCACCGATCGGCCCAGCCCATGCGCGTTCCCGACGCAGTGCTGCGCCGACGCCTACCCCGACGGTTGTGGGGCACCGCTCGTCTGTCACGGCGCGCCGGCCGCCGTTGCGGGCGAGATCCTCGGTCGCGGCGCGTTGCTCGCCGCGAGCGCGGTCACGGGACGTGCAGGGACGCAACTTGCAGCTCAGAGCACGTGGGGCGAGCCGCCCGACTCCTTCGACCACGTCATGCTCGCCAACGGTCGCTGTCGGGCACCGGAGGCGGTCGCCTGCAGCCGGTCGCTCGGCCGTGACCTCGTTCCCGCAGACCTGCGACCCGGCTATCCACCTGCCGTCCGGTTCTACTTCCGCTGGGACACCGTGGCCGGGCGGCCCGACGCGGTGTTCGACGGAGTTCATCCGGTGAAGGTCCGCCGTGGCGGCGCTCATCGCAGCTGAACACCTTCGGTAGACGGCCGGGCTCACGGGCTCCCGTGTCCACGCGAAGTGTGACGGCTACGTTTCGGGCATGGCTGGGACCTTCGATTTCGTCGTGGTGGGGGGTGGGTCGGCCGGTGCGGTCGTCGCCGCCCGGCTCTCGGAGGATCCGACCTGTC
>Ga0307409_100001911_pt1 | contig 10625 bp, 5 predicted proteins | sample 322Ometagenome_2_FD_203888 | JGI IMG/M metagenome (GOLD analysis project Ga0307409, IMG submission 203888) | Maize rhizosphere microbial communities from greenhouse at UC Davis, California, United States - 322HYB-O-2 | ecosystem: Host-associated > Plants > Roots > Rhizosphere > Soil | place...
GATCTGCAGCGGCGTCATGGCGAGCCGTCGCAGCTCGCCGGTCCCGGCGTCCAGCGTGACGAAGTACATGAGGGCGAGGTCCGAGCGGAAGCGCTCGTGGCCGCCGATCCCCTCGTAGTCGTTCAGGAAGTCGCCGCAGCCGTAGAGGATCGGCCGCCCCCGGTGGACCTCGATCGCCATCGGGTGGTGCGCGGAGTGGCCGTGGACGACGTCGACGGGGGCGCGCTCCACCAGCGCGTGCGCGAAGCGCCGGTGAGTGGCGGGAACGTCGTAGCCCCAGTTGGGGCCCCAGTGCACCGACGCGACCACGACGTCGCCCGGGCGTCGCGCGCGCTCCACGAGGCCGGCCACGCACTCGACGGTCTCGTCCGAGAAGTCCGGCAGCAGGTGGACGCCCGGCGTCGCGGCGCCCGCCGCCCAGTCGCGCGGAACGCCGGCGTCCGTGGCGCCGAAGGCGAAGACGAGCGCGCGGCTCCCGCCGCCGAGATCGAGCGCCGCCGGCGCCCGCGCGGCGGCCAGGTCGCGGCCCGCGCCCGCCACGGGAATGCCGGCGCGCGCGAGCGTCTCCACCGTCTCGATCAGCCCCGCGCGTCCCCAGTCGAGCACGTGGTTGTTCGCCAGCACGCAGCAGTCGATGTCCGCCGCCGCGAGCACCGCCACGTTCTCCGGGTGCATGCGGTAGTGAATCTCCTTGGGCACGGCGTCGTCGCTCGTGGTGACGCTCGTCTCCAGGTTGACGATGCGCGCGTCCGGCCGCTCCCGCGCGAGCACGTCGAGCGCCGCCCCCCACACGTAGCCGTGCGCCGCGGGCCGCGAGATCGCGCCGTTCGCTCTCTCGGCGAGCGCGACGTAGTCGAGCGCGGAGGTGACGTACGGCTCGTGCAGCCGCGGCCGGGAGGGGCGGGGGAGGATCTGGTCCACGCCGCGCCCCGTCATCACGTCCCCGCAGAGAAAGAGCGTGACGCCGCGTCCCACGCTCAGAACGCCACCATCCCGAACTCCGGCTCCACCCCCAGGTACACCTGCCCCACGGTCTCGAACCGGCTCTCGCAGAGGAAGCCGTGGTGGCGCACGGTCTGGACGTCCCGGAAGTGCCGCTCGAGGAGGTTGCGGGTGTAGATGCCGCTCGTGCCGCTCATGCGGTGCATCAGCTCCGTCACCTGCGCCGCCGTGCGCACCGCGTGCGTTCCGGCGAGCATCAGGTCGGCCTTGTGCTCGAGCGTCGCCGCCTCGCCCGCGGCGGCGCGGCGCCAGCTCACGGCCAGCGTGTCGTAGTACCAGAGGCGCGCCGAGCGGAGCATGGCCTCGCCCTCGGCGATCGCCGCCTGCGCCGCCGTGCGGTCGCGCAGCGTCCTGGTGGAGCCGAGCGGCGTCTTGCGCGCGGCGATGCCGCGCAGCTCGGTGAGCGCGCCGCGCGCGATCGCGAGCGCCACGGGCGCGACGATCGACGACACCGAGGAGAGCGCCGGCAGGCGGTACAGCGGCCCGTGGAACTGCGCCGCGCGCTCGTACTCGGGCGTGACGCGGAAGCTCCTGGACGCCGGGACGAACAGCTCGTGCGCGGCGACGTCGTTGCTGTCGGTGCCGCGCATGCCGAGCGAGTGCCAGCTGTCCACCACCTCCACCTCGCTCGTGCGCATCACGAGCGCCACCACCTCCGGCCCCGCGGGCGTCATGCGCGGCTGCTCGCCGTCGAACACGATCCCGGTCATCATCACCCACGGCGAGTCGTGGATCGTGCTCGCGAGCGGGCCGCGGCCGGTGAAGCGGTAGCCGCCCGGTACCTCGCGGGCGCGGTGCGGCGGGCTGAACGAGGCCGCCATCATCAGGTCGGGGCCGCTCTCGAACAGCTCGGCGATGCCGGCTTCCGGCAGGCGGGCCGCCCACCAGGCGCCGGTGTTCCCCGCCTGCAGCGCCCACCCCGCGGCGCTGTGGAAGCCCGCCACCTCCTCGGCGACGCGGGCGAAGGTGACGATGTCGGTCTCCAGCCCGCCGAGGGCGCGCGGCGTGAACATCCGGAACAGCCCGGCGTCGCGCATCGCGTCCAGCACGGGGCGCGCGAGCCGCCGGTCGCGCTCGGCGGCCTCCGCGTGCTCGGTGATGAGCGGGCCGAGCGCGCGCGCGGCGTCGACGAGCGCCTCCTCGACCGGGAAGCGCGTGTCGGTGGCGGAGGAGAAGGGGGAGCGGGAGAGGGTGGCGGCAGCAGGATGGGTGGTGGGCATCGGGGTCTCCGGTGCAGGGGTCGCACGGTGACGTGGGCTCTCGACGCACAACGTTCGGCCCGTCTGCCGCTCAGGCAAGCTGAGCGGTGGCTTGCCGACCGGCTCGCGCCGGATCGATCATTCCGGCATGCGCACGGCGACGACGGGGCGGGCGGACGCGATCGGCACCCGAGCCTTGAACCGGGCACTGCTCGCGCGGCAGATGCTGCTGCGCCGCGAGCGGCTCCCCGTCGTCGAGGCGGTCGAGCGCCTCGTCGGCCTGCAGGCGCAGGCGCCCACGCCGCCCTACTTCGGCCTCTGGACGCGGCTGGAGGAGTTCCAGCCCGACGAGCTCTCGCGCGCGATCGCCGCGCGCGAGCTGGTGCGGATCGCCGTCATGCGCTCGACGATTCACCTGCTGAGCGCCCGCGACTGCCTGCGGCTGCGCCCCGCGATGCAGCCGGTGGTGCAGCGCGGCTTTCAGGGGTCGTACGGCCGCCGGCTCGCGGGGCTCGACCTTCGCGCCGTCGCCGCCGCGGGACGGTCGCTGCTCGACGACCGGCCGCGGACGTTCGCCGAGCTCGGCGCGCTGCTGCGCGAGCGATGGCCCGACCGCGATCCGGTGGCGCTCGCGTACGCCGTGCGCGCGTTCGTGCCGCTCGTCCAGCTGCCCCCCCGCGGGCTCTGGCGGCAGAGCGGCCCGGCCGTCCACGGCGCGGCCGACGCCTGGCTCGGGCGCGGGCTCGACGCCGCGTCGCCCCTCGAGGAGGTCGTGCTGCGCTACCTCGCGGCGTTCGGCCCCGCGACGGCGAACGACGTGCGCGCGTGGAGCGGGCTGACGCGGCTCGGGCCCGTGGTGGAGCGGCTCCGGCCGCGCCTGCGCGCCGGGCGCGACGAGCGCGGGCGCGAGCTGCTCGACGTCCCCGACGCGAGCCGCCCCGACCCCGACACGCCGGCGCCGCCGCGCTTCCTCCCGGAGTTCGACAACGCGCTCCTCTCGCACGTCGACCGGTCGCGGATCGTGGCGGACCGGGATCGCCCGCGCGTGTACCGGAACGGGATGGTCGCCAGCACGGTGCTCGTGGACGGCTTCGTGCGCGGCACGTGGCGCATCGAGCGCGCGCGGCGCGCGGCCACGCTGCACGTCGCGCTGTTCGAGCGGCAGCCGAAGGCGGCGCGCCTGGCGCTGGCGGAGGAGGGGGCGCGGCTGCTCGACTTCGCCGCGGGCGACGCCGGCGCGCGCGACGTGCGCATCGCCGGCGCCTCCTGACCGGTCCCGCTACGGGGCGCCGCCCCCCTCTGCGGTGGCGGACGCACGGCTGAAGCCGGCCAGCCGCTCGAGCTCCCGCGCCGGCATCGGCGCGCCGAAGAAATAGCCCTGCGCCGCCGAGCACCCCATCGACTGCAGCACGTCCGCCTGCTGCGCCGACTCGACGCCCTCGGCGACGGTCTCGAGCCCGAGCGCCTGCCCGAGCGCAACCACCGCGCGCGCGATGGCGGCGTCCGGCGCGGCGGTGCCGAGCGCGCGCACGAAGGAGCGATCCACCTTCAGCACGTCCAGCGGGAAGCGCTGCAGGTAGCCGAGCGACGAGTAGCCGGTGCCGAAGTCGTCCACCGCCAGCCGCGTCCCGAGCGCCTGGAGCGCCAGGAGGCGCTCGCCGATCTCGGGCGCGTGATGAATCAGCACGCTCTCCGTGAGCTCGAGCACGAGGCGCGCCGGCGCGAGCCCGCTGTCGGCGAGGGCGGCGCGAACATCCTCGGCGAACGTCGCGTCGGCGAGCTGCCGCGCCGACACGTTCACGGTGAGCGCGGGGCCCGCCGTCGGCGCCTCCCCGCGCGCGTGCGCCCAGCGCGCCGCCGCCCGGCAGGCCTCGCGCAGCACCAGGCGCCCGAGCGGGACGATGAGCCCCGTCTCCTCCGCCACCGGGATGAACGACTCCGGCGCCACGTCGCCGCGCGTGGCGTGATGCCAGCGCAGCAGCGCCTCGGCGCCCACCACGCGCCGCGTCGCGAGCTCCACGATGGGCTGGAAGGCGAGCTGCAGCTCGCCGGTGAGGGGCGCGTCGCGAGCGGCGTCGAGGGCGCGGCGCAGGTCCGCCTCGAGCTCCACGCGCGCGACGACCGCCGCGTGCATGCCGGGCGCGAACAGCTCGAACGACCCGCGGCCGTGCGCCTTGGCGACGTACATCGCCACGTCGGCGTTGCGCAGCACCTCGTCCGGGGTCTCGCCGGGCTGGGCGATGGCGACGCCGATACTCGCGCCGGAGACGATCTCCCGGCGACCGACGGCGAAGGGGAGGCGGAACGCCTCCGCCAGCCGCCCGGCGAGGTCGGCGGCGTCGGCACGCGCGTGCGCGTCCTCCACGAGCACCGCGAACTCGTCCCCGCCGAGCCGCGCGGCGGTGTCGCTCAAGCGCACCGTCTGCCGCAGGCGCACCGCCGCGGCGACGAGCAGCTCGTCGCCGGCGGCGTGCCCCAGGCTGTCGTTGACGCGCTTGAAGTCGTCGAGGTCGAGGAAGAGCACCGCCGCCGTCACCCCCTCGCGCCGGGCGCGCTCGAAGGCGTGCGCCACGCGGTCGAGGAAGAGGGCGCGGTTCGCCAGCCCGGTGAGCGGGTCGTGGAAGGCGAGCTCGCGCAGCCGCGCCTCCATCGTCCGCCGCTCCGTGATGTCGTCGAGCACGAGCACCAGCGAGTCCGGCGCTCCGCCGCCGTCGCGCACGACGGTGCACGTGAGGTTCACCCAGACCACGCCGCCATCCCGGCGGACGAAGCGCTTCTCGACCGAGAAGGAGACCCTGCCGCTGATCGCGAGCTGGCGGCTGTGCGCCGCGGCACGCTCCTGCTCGTCCGGGTGGGTGATCTCGGTCCACGGCCGGCCGACCAGCTCCGCTTCCGCGTAGCCCGTGATCTCGCAGGCGCGCGGATTGACCTCGAGCCACCGGCCGTCGAGCGCGATGCGCGCCACCCCGACGCCCGCCGAGGCGAACACCGCGCGGTAGCGCTCCTCGCTCGCCCGCAGCGCCGCCTCCATCTCGACGCGCTCGGTCATGTCGCGGGTGTTGATCACGACGCCACCCACGGCGGGCTCGTGGAGCAGGTTGTGCGCGATGACGGCGATGTGGCACCAGCTACCGTCGCGGTTGCGCAGGCGCAGCTCGGTGTACGTGGTGCCGCCGGGCCGGCCCACGAGGTCGCGGAAGGCGGCGGCGGCGCGCGGCGCGTCGTCGGGGTGAATCCGCTCGAAGGCGCTGGCGCCGACGCGCTCCTCGGTGCGGTACCCGTACACGCGCTCGTACGACGGGCTCGCGTAGCGGATGATGCCCGCCGCGTCCACGATGGTGATGGCGTCGGAGGAGTTCTCGATCATCGCGCGGAAGCGCGCCTCGCTCCGGTGCAGCTCCGCCTCGGCGCGCACCCGCTCCGTCACGTCGATCTGGAAGCCGATGAGCGCCGGCCCGCTCTGCAGCTGCGCCACGCGGCTGTGCGCCTCGGCGGCGAGGATCGAGCCGTCCTTGCGGACCATGCGGAAGCGCGACGGGGGCACGCTCTGGCCGGCCAGCCGGAGCCGCAGCCGCTCCGCCAGGAAGTCCCGGTCGTCGGGGTGCACCACGTCGAGCGTGGAGGGGAGCGCGTACAGCTCGTCGGCGGCATACCCGAGCATCTCGGCGAAGCGCGGGTTCACGTAGGTGAAGCGGCCGTGCTGGATCATGAACACGCCGGCGATCGTCTGCTCGACGAGCGCGCGGTACTGGGCCTCGCTCTCGCGCAGGCGCACCTCGGCGAGCCGCCGCTCGGTCACGTCCTGGAAGAAGATCGCCAGCCCGCCGGCGTGCGGATATATCCGGTTCTCGAACCAGCGCCGGTACGGCGGATAGTACGCCTCGATCTGCAGCGGGCGGCCCTCGGCCACCGCGCGCTCGTAGGCGAGGTGGAACGGCTGGCCCACGCCCTCGGGGAACTCCGTCCAGATGTGCTTCCCGACGAGGGAGGCCGGATCCCGCCCGAACATGCGGCCGGCGCGCTCGTTCACGTACGTGTAGCGCCACTCCGTGTCGAGGGCCACGAAGGCGTCGCTGATCGACTCGAGCACCGCAGTGAGGTGGTCGCACGCGACCTGTGCCTCGCGGCGGCGGCGGCGGGACGCGGCCAGGCGCGCCTCCAGCGTGGCGACCCGCGCGCGCAGCGCGGCGAGCTCGGCCGGCGTGGTGCTCTCGGCGGAGCTCCGGGCGGGAACGTCGGCGGGGGCGCCGGCCGGGCCGCGCGGCGTGTCGACGGTGCGCTCGCGGGGTGGGTCGGGACCGACGGGCGACTCGTCCGATCCGTGATTCACGAATGGTCTCCGGCTTCCGCGCCTTCGTGCGGGCCGCCTCGCGTTTCCGGCGTCGGGAGCGCGTGCATGACACCACGCACAATACGCGTGAGGCTGGGACCGCGATTCAAATCCCGGAACTTCCGGGCCACCGGCCCGCGCCCGCCCCGGTTGTCGGCCGCGCCCGTCGGAACGTCGAACGCGGTGCAGTTCCCGCTCCTCGCCGGTGCTCGCCGCTGCGCGCGGCGCGTCCCGGCACCCCGCGGCACCCGACGCGGGCGGCGAGCACGCGACTTGCAAATGCTACGACGTCGAATAGTTTATGGCTGACATGATGAGCGCCGCGGGCGCCGGCGATCGGCGCCCGGCGCTTCACCCGCGATCGAACGACAACCAAGGAGCTTCACCGTGAGCAACGTCCGACTCGGCGTCATCTACTACAGCACCTACGGGACGAACCACCAGATGGCCGAGGTCGCCGCCGAGGCGGCGCGCGCGGCGGGCGCCGAGGTGCGGCTGCGCAAGGTGCGCGAGACCGCGCCCGAGGGGGTCGTGGCGGGGCAGGACGCGTGGAGGGCGCAGGCGGAGCGCACGGCGAGCGTTCCCGAGGTGTCGCACGACGACATGGAGTGGGCCAACGCCTACCTCTTCAGCGCGCCGACGCGCTACGGCGTTTCGGCCAGCCAGCTCCGCGCCTTCATCGACACGCTCGGGCCGCTCTGGCTCCAGGGGAAGCTGGCCAACAAGGCGGTGAGCGCGATGAGCAGCGCGCAGAACGCGCACGGCGGGCAGGAGTCCACCATCCTCGGGCTCTACACGACGATGATGCACTGGGGCGCCGTGATCGTGGCGCCCGGCTACACGGACCCGTCGCTCTTCGCCGCCGGCGGCAACCCCTACGGTACGAGCGTCACCGCCACGGGGCAGCCGCTCACCGAGGAGAGCAAGGCGGCCATCCGCCACCAGACGCGGCGCCTGGTGGAGATGGCCGAGAAGCTGGCGCGCTAGCGCCGGCCGAGCACGACGCGGGGCCCGGCGCACTGAGTTGCGCCGGGCCCCGCGTCGTGCTCGGCTTGCTCGTCAGCGCCCCGCGAGGATGCGCGAGATGCCGACGTACACGCTGGCCGGGCGCTCCACGGCCGCGGCGCGCGGGCGGACGGCCTCGGGGAGCGGCCGGCCGGCGAGGATGCTGCCGATGCACTCGGCGAGCAGGGCGTCACGCTCGGGACCGGGCGGCGCGTAGATGGTCGCTCGCGCGTCGCGATCGGTGGCGGGGGTGGGGGTGGGGGTGGGCGAGGTCATGGGAGGCTCCTATGTACTGGATGCGGACCGCGGCGGGGCGACCCGGAATGACTTGCCTGGAGTACCTGCTCCATTAGACGGAGCCAGCGCGCCATTCTTCTCGCGAGCGCGCGTGCGGACCGGCGCCGCCGCCGATTTGCGTCCGGCCGATCCGCGACGATACACTCCGCGGCCGATTCCCACCAACCCCGCCGAACGCATGTGCCTGCCTCGCCTCGCCGCCGCCCAGCGCCGCGCGCTGACCCTCGCCGCCGTCGCCACTGCGGCCGTCGCCCCCGGCGCCCACGCGCAGCGCCCCGCGCTGCCGACGCCCGTGGACTCCGTGCAGTTTCGCGGGCTCCAGTGGCGCTCCATCGGGCCCAACCGCGGCGGACGCTCGATCGCCGCGGCCGGCTCCGCGCGCCGGCCGCTCGAGTACTACTTCGGCGCGGTGGGCGGTGGGCTGTGGAAGACCACCGACGGCGGCACCAGCTGGAAGCCGGTGACCGACGGGCAGATTCGCTCCAGCTCCGTGGGCGCGGTGGCGGTGTCGGAGTCGAACCCCGACGTGGTGTACGTGGGCATGGGGGAGACGTGCATCCGCGGCAACATCATGCAGGGTGACGGCGTCTACCGCTCCGCCGACGGCGGGAAGACGTGGACGCACGTGGGCCTCGCCGAGACGCACGCGATCGCCAAGATCCGCATCGACCCGCGCGACCCCGACGTGCTCTGGGTGGCCGCGTTCGGGCATCCCTCCGGGCCCAACGCGGAGCGGGGGGTGTTCAAGTCCACCGACGGCGGGAAGAGCTGGCGGAAGGTGCTCTACCGCGACGAGCGGAGCGGCGCGATCGACCTCTCGCTCGACCCGAAGAACCCGGACGTGCTGTACGCGGCGCTCTGGGAGGCGTACCGCATCACCTGGCAGATGTCGAGCGGCGGCCCAGGGAGCGGGCTGTTCCGCAGCACCGACGGCGGCGAGCACTGGACGGAGATCACGCGCGCGCCCGGGATGCCCAAGGGCGTGATCGGACGCATCGGCGTCTCGGTTTCACCCGCCGACGGGCGGCGCGTCTACGCCGCCGTCGAGGCGGCGGAGGGCGGCATCTTCCGCTCCGACGACGCCGGCGCCACCTGGAAGCGCACGAACGACGACCGGAAGCTGCGCCAGCGCGCCTTCTACTACACGCACATCACGGCGGACCCGCAGCTGCGCGACCGCGTCTACGTGCAGAACGTGAGCTTCTTCCGCTCCGACGACGGCGGCGTGCGCTTCGACAGCACGCTGGCCGGCTCGCACGGCGACCACCACGACCTGTGGATCGCTCCCGACGACAACCGGCGCATGGTGCAGGCGAACGACGGCGGCGGGGCGGTGAGCGTCAACGGGGGGAAGACGTGGACGGGGCAGAGCTTCCCCACGGCGCAGCTCTACCACGTGGCGACGACGCGCGACTTCCCCTACCACGTCTGCGGCGCGCAGCAGGACAACAGCACCGCCTGCCTCCCCTCGAGCGGCTGGGAGAACCTGCGCGGCGCGAACGAGGGGGCGCTCGGCGACTGGATGTACGACGTCGGCGGCGGCGAGAGCGGCTACATCGCCCCCGACCCCCGCGACCCGGACGTCTTCTACGCGGGCAGCCAGGGCGCGCTGCTCACGCGCTACGACCGCTCGAACGGGCAGATTCGCGACGTGCAGGTGTACCCGCGCTTCTTCTCCGGCGAGCCGGCGAGCGCGCTCCCCGAGCGGTGGCAGTGGACCTTCCCCATCGTCTTCTCGCCGCGCGACCCGCGCACGCTCTACACGAGCTCGCAGCACCTCTGGCGCACGCGCGACGAGGGGCAGACGTGGACGCGCATCTCCCCCGACCTGACGCGCGCCGACCCGAAGACGCTCGGCCCCACCGGCGGCCCGATCACGAAGGACATGAACGGCCCCGAGATCTACGCCACCATCTTCACCGTCGCCCCGTCGCCGCTCGACACGGGCGTGATCTGGACGGGCTCGGACGACGGCCTCGCGCACCTCACGCGCGACGGCGGGAGGAGCTGGACGAACGTCACGCCGGCCGGGCTCCCGCGCTACGCGCGCATCAGCCTGATCGACGCGTCGCGCCACGCCCCGGGCACGGCCTACCTGGCGGCGAAGAACTACCTGCTCGACGACCGCGCGCCGTACCTGTACCGCACCACCGACTGGGGAAAGTCGTGGACGCGGATCGTCGGCGGCATCCGCGCCGACGATTACGCGCACGCGATCCGCGAGGACCCCGCGCGCCCCGGGCTGCTCTACGCCGGCACGGAGCACGGCATCTACGTCTCGTGGGACGACGGCGCCTCCTGGAAGTCGCTCTCCCTCAACCTGCCGGACACGCAGGTCTCCGACCTGGTCGTGGAGGGGAGCGACCTGGTGATCGCCACGCACGGCCGCTCGATGTACGTGCTCGACGACATCGCGCCGATCCGCGAGTCGGGAGCGGCGCGGCCGGCGGGCGGCGCGCCGCAGCTCTTCACCCCGCGCACCGCCACCCGCGGCGTGGACGAGGGGGCGGCGATCCAGTACGCCCTCGCGCAGCCGGCGGACACGGTGCGCATCGAGATCCTCGACGGGGGTGGGAAGGTGCTCCGGAGCTTCACGGGCGGGGGCGACCCCGCGCGCGACTCGGCGAGCGCCCGGGACTCGGCCGCGGCGCGCGACACGACGGCGGTGCGCGACACGGCCACACGCGCGGCGCCGGCGACGCGCGACACCATCATGCAGCCCACCGGCTGCGAGCCGCCGCGGCGGCGGCGCGGCGCGGAGCGCCCGACCGGGCGGGCGGGCCTCAACCGCT
>Ga0307409_100001913_pt1 | contig 10620 bp, 11 predicted proteins | sample 322Ometagenome_2_FD_203888 | JGI IMG/M metagenome (GOLD analysis project Ga0307409, IMG submission 203888) | Maize rhizosphere microbial communities from greenhouse at UC Davis, California, United States - 322HYB-O-2 | ecosystem: Host-associated > Plants > Roots > Rhizosphere > Soil | place...
TCGACGTCACGGACGAGGCCGATGAAGAGATAGGGGACGAAGAGGAAGAGGAAGAGGAAGAACGCACGGCGAAATAAAGACGTCAGTTACGCCGGCGTATCACTGTCCCGCTACAATTGATGCTGCACATGGCGAAGAAGAATTCGCGTTCAGAAAAATCCACGCCCCCGTCAAACCAGCCGGCGCCCGAGCGGCGCCGGACGGCCCGCGCCGCGACGCGCAGCACAGCAACGCCTGACGCCCTGATTGCGGAGCCCGACGGCACGCCGGCCGTCGTGCGCGACACCGCCGATGAGACGCCGGGGCAAGGCGCCGGACCTGGCACCCCCTCACCGACCTACGAGCAAATCGCCGAAGCTGCCTATCATCGATACCTGCAGCGCGGCGGCCAGCATGGTCAGGATTTCGACGACTGGCTTCACGCGGAGCGCTCGCTTCGCTCGCGCGAGTAACGCAGGCCCAAGGCCGAAGGCCGATGGCCTACGGGCTGGTCGAGGCATAAGGGCCTTTCCCTTGCACAGGTCTCCGCATGGCTCGTGCACTCTGGAAAGGCTCGCTCGCTTTCGGGCTGGTCAATATTCCCGTTGAGCTCCACACCGCCGTCCGCGACTCGCGGCCACGGTTCCGCATGCTTCACGCCAAGGACAAATCACCGGTGAAGTTCGAGCGCGTCTGCGCGCGAGAGGGCAAACCAGTGGCGTGGGAGGATTTGGTCAAAGGTTACGAGTACCAGAAAGGCCACTTCGTCGTCCTGACCAAGGAAGACTTCAAGCAGGCCGCGCTCGAGAAGAGCCGCACGGTCGACATCCGCAACTTCGTCAAGGGCGAAGAGATCGACGACCGCTTCTTCGAAACGTCGTACTACCTGACGCCGCAGAAGGGCGGCGAGCGCTCCTATGCGCTGCTGCGGGAAGCCATCCGGCAGACGGAGCTCGTCGGGATCGCGACGATCGTTTTGCGCGAGGCTCAGCACCTTGCGGCGCTGGAAGTGAAGGGCGATGCGATGGTGCTGACGATGATGCGGTATGCGGAGGAGCTGGTCGAGATCGGCGAGTATTCGTTCCCTCCCGCCGGCAACATCCGAGCGCCGGAGCTGAAGATGGCGCGCACGCTCGTCGAGCAGCTCGCCGACAAATGGGATCCGTCTCAGTACACCGACGAGTATCGCGCCAATCTGATGAAGATCATCAAGGCGAAGATGAAAGGCAAGACCGTCGAGCTGCACGAGACCGAAGAGCCGCGCTCCGCCGAAGTGGTCGACCTGATGGAGCGGCTGCGGCAGTCGCTGGAGGGAACCGGCGCGCGGACGCGAAAAGCCGCATCCACGCGCAAGAAGAAGACGGCGGCGCACGGAAAACGCAAGCGCGCGGCGTAGTCGTAGTGTCCGCCTTCAGGCGGACCTGACGTCTTCGTGCCCTTCGTGGTGATTCCTAGAATCCCACGCGCACCTCGCCGACGATCTGCCGCCTCAGGATGTCGCCGAAGATGTGCTGCTGCACCTCCCGGTTGCCCAGGTTGACCGCCTTGATGCTCGTCGTCAGGCGGTCGCCCATCCAGCGCACGCCAAACGCGCCGTTGACGAGCGTGTACGCGTCGGTCGTGCCCGCGTAGCGCACGTCGAGCACGTCCTGCCAGTACGCCTCGTCGGTGAAATTCACCGACAGGTTGCCAAGGAATCGGCGGTAGCTGAAATCCAAACCGGCGTTGAACCGGTTTTCAGCCGGCCAGTTGACGTCGTTGATGCTCGTTCCCGGCGGCAGATCCCGGGCCACCGGCTTCCACTGGTACGAGTAGTTCGCGAACACGTTGACGTACCGGTTCAGCGCGCTGTCCACGCCGAGCTCGATACCTTTGTCTTTCAATTCACCAAAGTTCAGGTAGGTATAGCTCGAAGGCAGCAGCACTGGCGGGTTCAACGCGGCGAGCCCCGTGAGAATGGCGGTCGGGAGCGGCGCCGGCCACGTCGGCGGAGGGTTCGCCGCCGTGTAGAACGCGTTCGGCGTGAAGAAAATCCCATCTTCGGTTTTGTTCCAGTACACCGCAGCGCTCAGATTCACGTTGCGGACCACCCCCACGTACCCGAGCTCGAATGCGGTCAGCGTTTCCTGCTCCAACGACTGGTTGCCGACCGCGCGGATCGGAAACACGAAGTTCGTCAGCAGCGGATGCGCGGCGCCCAGATTGATCTGGTTGAGAATCGTCGTCTCGATGTTGTTGTTGATGAACGACGGCGCCCGGAACGCACGATTGAACGAGACGCGAAACGTCTGCGAGGCGGCCGGCTTGATCATGAATGTCGTCCGCGGCGAAAACACCGCGTCGTCGATCGACGAGAACTTGTCGACGCGGCCGCCGACCACCCAGCGGAAGTGGTCGGTCAGGAAGATCTCGTCCTGGATGTAGGCGCCGCCCTCGTTGCGGTCGTCACCGTTGGGAGCCAGCGAAATGTCGAACGTGTTGTGACGGAAGTTGCCGCCAAAGCTCAGGGCATGCCGCGCGCCGAGCACCCGCACGTCGCTCGCCTCGACGTCGAACGTCTTGGTGTCGAAGAGCAGCGGCAGCGGCTGAAGGTTGGGCTGCACGGCGAGCAGGTTGACAGCGTTGCCGTCCAGCAGGTTGGAGAAGAAGGCGATCCGCCGTGCCCCCCGCTCGTAGCGGCCGGTGAAATAGGTCATCCGCGAGTCGCTGTCGATGTCGAACGGGCCGACGCCGCTGTGGATGAGGCCCTCCGTGCCGGCGACGCCGCCGGCAAACGTCAGGCGGCCGCGATCGCCGCCGCGAAAGTCGTAGTCCACGCGGGCGTCGAACTTCGGCTGCGACGTGCCGGTGTTGGCAAACGGCGGATACGGCGTCTGGAAGGCGTTCGGGATCACGCCGAAGGGCCGCGGGAGCGGATCCTGCGTGAAGTAGCCGGCGGACAGTTTGTAGGACCAGCGGTCGTCAACGGCCCGGGCATGCGAACCGTTCACATAGAAGAGCGAGCCGATGTCCTCGTCGCGGCCGGTGACGTTGCGGTTGAACGCACCGGCGCCGATCACCACTGAATTGCCGCCGGCGGTGGCCGCCAGTTCGCGGGGCGTCTTGGTGATCACGTTGACCACGCCCGACATCGCGTTCGCGCCCCACACCGCGGACGCCGGACCACGAACCACCTCGATGCGCTTGATCTCGTTCAGATTCGTCGGCACGAGGTCCCACATGACCATACCGAAGAAATCGAGATAGATGCTGCGGCCGTCCACCAGGGCGAGCTGCGACGTGGCCAGCGTCGACGTCGCGCCGCGGGTGGTGAAATTCACGTCGCGCGCAGACGTCTGCGTGACATTGATCCCCGGCACCGCACGCAGCAGGTCGCCCATGTTCGAGCCGGGCGAGCTCTGAAGCGTCTGCGACGTGATCAGCGTGACGGCGGCCGGCGCGTTGATGAGCGCCTGTTCCGACCGTGAGGCGGACACCACGACTTGCTCCTCGAACGTGGGGGCTTTTTGCTCCTCGGCCGGTGGCTGCGCCGGGGGCGACTGCTGGTTCCCTTGCGCGAACGCGGATCCCGCGCACGCGACCACGAAGATCCCGGCAAGCAGGCGAGCAATCATCGATTCTCTCCTTCGTGCGGTTGGCCGTTGGTACCGAAAGGGGTGCGAGCCAGATGATATGATGAACGACCGCTGCGCCCGTAGCTCAGTTGGATAGAGCGCCGGACTTCGAATCCGTAGGTCGCAGGTTCGAGTCCTGCCGGGCGCGCCAACCGCCGAACGTCACAGATCACGCCTCTACGCGCCCGTAGCTCAGCTGGATAGAGCGTTGGCCTCCGGAGCCAAAGGCCGCAGGTTCGAATCCTGCCGGGCGCACCAATCTTCGCTCACGCCTCCTACCCCGGCTCGAACGAAATCGCTTGCGGAATGGCGACTGTTGACGGGCCGAAACAGATCCGATATTTCGATCCGAACGTGCCCCAAGTGCCAGATGTCGAGCAACTGAGACGGCAGGTTGAACACCTGGATCGGCTCATCGCTGAGGCAACCACCCTCCGCGCGGCGGTCGAAGAGCAGATGAACACTCTTCGACACAGCGGGGCTCAGGACCATACGGGTGAACCGAAGCCCCGCAAACGACCCCGCGGACACGGTAAAGCTTGAACGAACTCCGGAACGCCGACGTTCCCGTCGGCCAGAACGTCGCAACACTAATCGTTGAAACCCTGACTTCCGTGCCTTCCTGCTAGTCGGTATGTATCGCCGCCTCTACGTGCTTCCGTACTCCCGCCGGTAACGTCGGAACATCCACACACCACTCGTGATCGCACGAACCGCATCGGACGGTGAGCACCGTCCTGCTGGCGATGTAAAGACGTGCCTCTTCACACCTGCACGATGGGCACCGAAGAGGAAGAACAGAATCCATGCAGCGTCCAAGGCCCACTCGACACAAAGGCGGAAGGCAGCAGGTTGCATCGGACACCCAACCTGATGCCTCTTCAGCAGATTGCCGGATGTGTTTCAGGCTTGCACGGTGAAGGCCATCTCGGACGTGTGCAGCGACACGCAATCAACTGCATCTCCCCATGATTCCCGGGAGACGAACAACCGCCGGACCGCAGACAATCTGAAAACCGACGCGCCCCAACAGCGAGTTCCGTAGAGGGCTGACCGCCTGGACGGGAATCGGTGTCTAATCCCCGGAACGGAGGAACCACTCGATGACCAGGCGTCGTGTCGCCGTGCTGCTCCTCGCCGCCTTCGTCGTGCCCGTCTCGGCTGCTGATGTGTCCGGAGACTGGAAGATGACCTTCAAAGCCGACTGGACGAGTCTCCCGGACCTGGCTTGCGCACTTTCACAGAAAAATCAGCGCCTCGAAGGAACATGTCGGGGCGACGGGGCGTCGTCCAACGACAAGGTCGATCTGGGCGAAGGGCGAATCGACGGTAATCAGGTGAGTTGGACATGGAAGATCGTAGTTCCTGATGGTGTGATGTGGACCTTTGCGTTCACGGGCACTCTCGACGCGAACGGCAACGCGATGAAAGGCATCGTGAAGCTGTCTGCAGGTTCCGGCGCAAAGGTGAACGAGGCTGCGTTCACAGCAATGAGGCAGTAGGTCACGATGCGGCGGCTGGAGGCAGCATATCAGCGGTTCATGTGGGACTCGCCCGACATCGTTGGCGGCCCGGACTGGTTCGACGAAGCGCGCTTCGATGTGACCGCCCTGGCCAGCTACCCAGCTACCTAATCGCCTCGAGCTTCGCTGTAATCGTCGTCGACTGGTTGGCGACGACGCTGACGCCGCGGGACCAGGCGGCGTAGCCGTCAAGGCTGAGCCGGACGGCGCGGGAGCCAGCCGGAAGTGCATTCATCACCAACGGCGTCTGTCCGGCGAGCCGGTTGTTGACGAAGACGCTCGCCCCGCGTGGCTGCGAGGTGACGATCAGCGTTCCGCGATGCGTTGGGGCTCGCGCCGGAAGCGGCGCGTTCGTTGGCGGGACAGCCGGTGTCGGTACCGGTGGCGGAGGCGGAGCCACCAATACCGTTCCGACCGCCTCCGGCGAAGTGCCGCCGACTGTCGTCGGGACCGCCGACGATTCCGGTCCCGGCCGCGGCGTCACAGGGCGGGACGTATTCGACTCGCTGACGGGCGAGGCGGTGAGCACACCAACGGCGACACCGGCCGCGAACAGCGAAAAGCGTATAGTCCAGCGTGACACTTCGCGACGTAGGTGTTGGGTTTTCAGACGCTGTGACGAATTCCAATTCCGTGATCCCGCCCATCGCGAGCGCAAGGCCGCATCGAGACGTTTGAATCGAGTCTGAAGCCGCGCACGGATGCCCGGACGCTTCACGCGGGGGCGCAGTCTCCGCATGGGGCGAATTGTCGTGACTTCTGCGACTGCTGGACGCAGCGCAACGATCCGGTCGGCAGCAACAACGGCGGCGGGACGCTCCTCGGCCGGGAACGATCCGAGCGGGTCGCTTTCTTCGATCGTCCGATCCACGACAGGTTCGGCGGTGTCCACGATCAGGGTGCCGCGCCCCAGAGCAAATTCCCGGCCCATCTGCCGATGACTGCCCGCGCCTATTCGGACGGCACGATGCCGCGGCGAGCACAGCGTTTGCCCGGTTGAGCTGGAGTCGGCATATCTCACGCATATACTGCCGCTACGACATGGCGCCCGGCGATCAAACCGTCCCTCTCCAGGGCACAGCATCCACAGGCATTTCGGGTCTCGACCATATCCTCCGCGGCGGCCTTCCTCGCGATCGCGTGTATCTGCTCGAAGGTGAGCCCGGCACCGGGAAGACCACTGCGGCGCTTCAGTTTCTGCGGGAGGGCGTACGGGGGGGCGAATCGGGCGTCTACGTCACGATGTCAGAGAGCGCGAACGAGCTCAATGCCGTCGCGGCATCGCACGGTTGGACCCTCGAAGGCATCGACATCTTCGAGCTCACGCCCGCCGACGTTCGGGTCGGAGAGGACGAGCAGTACACGATCTTCGATCCGTCGGAAGTCGAACTCTCCGACACGATTCGCGCGGTCATCGAACGCGTCAACACGCTCAATCCACCGCGGGTCGTCATCGACTCGCTGGCCGAATTCAGGCTGCTCGCACGCGAGCCGATTCGCTACCGTCGCCAGATCCTCGCGCTGAAGCAGTTCTTCATGGGACGTCATTCCACCGTGCTGCTCCTCGACGATAGGTCCGGCTTTCAGTCAGATCTCCAGGTGCAGAGCATTTCGCACGGCGTATTCCGGCTCGAGCACCTCGTCGGCGAATGGGGCGCCGAGCGGCGGCGGATTCAGATTACGAAACTGCGCGGGGTCAAGTACCGCGGCGGCTATCACGACATTCGGATCGAAACCGGCGGCCTGAGGGTCTTCCCGCGGGTCGTCGCCGCCGATGAAGGGGGCGCGCCGATGCTGACGTCGGTGGCCAGCGGCATCGACGGCCTCGACACGCTGCTTGGTGGAGGCCTGGCAACCGGCACCAGCACACTCATCATCGGCCCGGCCGGCGTCGGCAAGACGATCCTGGCGTCCAAGTACGCGGCGATGTTCAGCCAGTCCGGCCCACGGTCCGCCCTGTATCTCTTCGATGAGCGGCGCAGCACATTTCTCCATCGCAGCAAGGGGCTCGGTCTGGGCCTGGAGCCCCTCGTCGAATCGGGCCGGGCGATCGTTCGGCAACTCGATCCCGGTCAGCTGTCCGCGGGCGAGTTCGCGGCGGAGATTTGCCGCCAGGTCGAGCACGAGGGCGTGAAGCTGATTCTGATGGACAGCCTCAATAGCTACATGAACGCGATGCAGGACGATAAGTCCGTGCTGCTGCAGCTGCACGAACTGTTGTCGTACCTGAATCACAAGGACGTCCTCAGCTTGATCACCGTCGCGCAGCATGGACTCATCGGCCAGTCCATGGCAGCGCCACTCGACATCAGCTATCTGGCGGATACGGTGATCCTGCTGCGCTACTTCGAAGCAGGCGGTGCCGTGCGCAAGGCGATTTCCGTGCTCAAGAAGCGCACCGGCGCACACGAAACGGCGATTCGCGAGTTCAAGATTCGCGGCGATCGGCTGGAAGTCGGCGAGCCGCTTTCCGCCTTCCGCGGCGTTCTGACGGGAGTTCCCGAATTCACGGGTGCCGCCGAGACCCTCTTCGGAGTCCACCGTGACACCCCCGCGTGAGGTGAGCCGCGACGAACGCATCCTGCTGCTCGCGCCGCGCGGCAAGGATGCGTCGCTGGCCAGCGAGGCGCTCACCGCCGCCGGCCTGACCGCCCACATCTGCCCCGACCTCGACGCGCTGGTTGATGAACTGACGGCGGGTGCCGGCGCCATTCTGATCGCGGAGGAGGCGATCCCTCCCCATCGCATCTCTTTGCTGACAGACGCGCTCGACGATGAGCCGAGTTGGTCGGAACTGCCGATCGTCGTGCTGCTGGCGGTATCGACGCGGCAGGCGCGTACGCAGGTGGTCCGCCACCTCGAGGTGTTGCGCAACGTCACCATGCTGGACCGGCCGGTGCGCATCGCAGCGCTCGTCAGCACGCTGCGGTCGGCACTGCGCGCGCGCCGGCGGCAATACGAGAATCGGGAGCTGATGGCCGCGCTGCAGCGTGCGCTGCACACGCGCGACGAGCTGATTGCCTCGGTATCGCACGAGCTGCGGACGCCGCTGAATGTGATCCTCGGTTGGACCGCGACCCTGTGTCGCCGCGCCGGGGATCCGGAGCGTACCAGGGAGACGGTATCGATTCTTGAGCGCAACGCGCGCGTCCTCTGGCAGCTTGTCGAAGATCTGATTGATGTCTCACGAATCACCAGCGGCCGGGTGCAGCTGCGTATGGGTTCGGTCGATCTGGGAGCGGCTGTACGCGCCAGCATCGATACGCTTCGGCCCTCGGCGCGTGCCAAGCGCGTGTCGTTGAACTGCTCGGTCGATCAGAACGTGCCCGAGGTGCGCGGCGACGAAGTACGGCTGCAGCAGGTCGTCTGGAATCTGATGTGGAACGCGTTGAAGTTCACGCCGGCCGGCGGACGGATCGACGTGGAGCTTCATGCGACGGCCGATGGCGTGGAGCTGATCATCGCGGATACGGGAATGGGCATCGATCCGATCTTCCTGCCCCACGTCTTCGAGCCGTTCCGCCAGGGAACACCATCCGTGGATCCGAATCGCGGCCTCGGCCTGGGCCTCGCCATCGTCCGCCATCTGGTCGAACTTCACGGCGGCGGCATCGACGCGCACAGCGAGGGCATCGGCCGCGGTGCTCGCTTCCGGGTGACGTTGCCGGGAGCCGAGACCGAAGCGGCCGTGCAGCCACCGCTATCCGATTCGCAAAGCAGCGCAGCGCTCTAAGCATTGGAAGAGTTCGGGTCCGCGAGTCCAGAAAGGCGCCCCAGGCATCGACTTCAGCATTTGCCCTACCGCCAGCCGAGCTGTCCTGATCCAGCGTAAGTAACTGCCATCAAACGCCTTAATTGCCAGTGTGCAATTCCGTCAGCCGTGGCAGTACCTTTGCCTCGTCAGCGAATTACTGGCACTTAAGTGCCTCCTGCTTAGAAAGGATCTAATGCTCTTGTGGCGGCTGAAAGCCATGATGCCTGACGGAGCCGACCGGGTTGAATGCCACCTGATGCGGCGGGACATGGAATATCGCCTCTCGCTCAGAGTGGGAAAAACAGTCGTAGTGCACGAAACCCATCGGACCCCCGTTGCGGCTGCCGAGCGCGCCGAGGAAATGCGCCGCCAGGCAAAGCAGGGAGAACTCGCCCTTCCCACGCAGGCTCAGATTGCCGACGAATGAAACGGACTCACACGCCGATCGGTTCGCAGCACTTGTCCGCCTCCTTCAACGCACGAAGGGGCAAAACCTCATCGAGTACGCAATCCTCACGTTACAGCGACAGCGCGCGCTAGTTCACCGTTGCGGTCGCAATCACCCCCGCCGGAGCCTTTTGTTTGGGCTCCGCGCGGTAGGCGTAGACGAACTGCTTGAATTCGGAATGCAGGAAGTCCGCGCCGAACTTGTACTGCTTCATTTCCTTGAACGCCCGATCGGACGTCCATCCGTCCTCCGCCATTCGATAGACGGCGGTCATCACGCCAGTTCTATGGCGGCCGCCGGCACAGTGGACGTACACCGGCTGGCTCGCCGGATCGTCGACGAGAGCAAGGAACTCCGAGATCTGCTGAGCCGTCGGCGCCGTATGCGTGGTCATCGGGATCCGGTGGAACGTCATGCCGGCGCGCTCCACGAGTTGCTGCTCGGCGGCGTCTCCGTCGCGTTGCAAGTCAATCACGGTCCTGACGCCTAACGCCGCGAGCGCCGCGTAGTCGCGTCCCACAGGCTGCGCGCCGCGGTAATAGGCCGGACTCACCTCTCCAAAGTTGTCGATCGTGATCGCGGCGCGCGCACCCGGCGCGCCGGCCGCTGTCAGAACAAGGCCAGGCGATAACGCGGGCGCTATCGCGAGCGCAGTCGCGAAGACACAGGTCCGCAAAGTACATCTGATGAAAACCACAGGGCACCTACCAGGTTGAAGAACCACGACGTTCAGTCGCGTAGCCGCGAAGCGGGGCAATGGCGATGCCAGCGGCCACCGAGGGTTTGGCGGTAAGTTAAAGATGCTTCACGGGTTATGGCTAAGGTGAACCGTGAACTTCCGGAGACAGTGAGTATTCACAGGCGACAGCTCATCGGCGCCGCCGCGACCCAGCCGTTACTTGACACGATCGGTTCGCGCCGCTACCGTCGGAGGCGGATGCTGACGTGGTTCCGCACGCGCGCGTCGCGGGTCGCTCGGCTGCTGGTGTTGTCGCTCGCCGCGCTGGCACTGCCCCACGCGGACTCGAACCACGACGCTGACAGCGCGTTCGCTCTGCTTGTCGTGCATGATGCGAGCGGCCATGGCGTCGGGACGCCGGCGTCAAAGGACGCCGAGCCCGGCCACTGCGCGATCTGCCATCTGTCGCGCCCGTTCCGGCCTCTTCCGCAGACAGCCATTCCCGCGATCACGTCTGCGGCAAGTACCGGATTCTTCCCCGTCGACGATTCCACGACTGCCAAGGCCGACGCCGCCGCGCAGCCGCCGCTGCGAGCTCCTCCCGTTTCCCACAGCTAGCCGTC
>Ga0307409_100001914_pt1 | contig 10619 bp, 10 predicted proteins | sample 322Ometagenome_2_FD_203888 | JGI IMG/M metagenome (GOLD analysis project Ga0307409, IMG submission 203888) | Maize rhizosphere microbial communities from greenhouse at UC Davis, California, United States - 322HYB-O-2 | ecosystem: Host-associated > Plants > Roots > Rhizosphere > Soil | place...
AAAGACCACCCTCATTACTCGCGCAGCTGAGATGCTAAACCAGAAGCGCAAGACCACAGTTGTAATTTTTGGTACCATCATGTTTGAAGAGGCTAAAAAGATGGGCCTCAGGAACCGAGATGAAATGCGCAGGATGACTGTTGAAGATCAGAGGCGACTGCAGGATTTGGCAGCTCAGAGAATCACAGAAATGAAGGACGACATAGTGTTGATTGACACTCATCTTTTTATCAACACAGAGGAGGGATACTATCCAGGCCTCCCAATGAGGCTGCTAAGCATCATGAAGCCAACGAATATGGTCATGGTTGCGGCAGACCCAAGGGAGATAGCAGAGAGGCGCAAGTCTGACCAGACTCGCCAGCGGGACATCGCTTCTGCAGAAAATATCCAAAAGGAGCTTGATATCTCGAGAGTTATGGTGGCGTCCTGCTCTATTCTGACAGGTGCGCCGTTTGCGATAATCATGAACAATGATGGTCAGATAAGCGAAGCAGCAGCAAATATAGCAAAGATACTGCTAGGAGATGGAAGTTGAATCTTCCTCTGCAGGATCTGTTGATGCAGTGGCCTTTATCGCCACAGTATACTACACACCCAATATTTCCCGACATGCTAAGCGCTATGCTTGTTGCGCTAGTAATAGCAGTAGGCATGAATTTTGCATTTGCGATGCTCAGGAAAAAGACCACAGATATTGAAAAGATGAACAGGGTCATGAAGGAGACAAATGAATGGCGCAAGCAATACACTGACGCGATCAAAAAACAAGATAAGCCTAGAATAGAGGAGCTGAAAAAGAAGCAAGCCTATGTAAACAAGATGGCCCTTGAAATGCAGCAACAGCAGATGCGTCCGATGTTTATCTATATGATACCGTCATTTCTCATCTGGATCCTTGTGTTCCCTGCAATATTTGGCGCAACTGTGTCGCTATCGCCAATATACATTCCATGGATAACGTGTAGTGATGCAAATGTGCAAACCGACACCCAACCAAAATTAGACGGAAATGGCCAACCTGTAATAAATCCCGATGGTGGAACCACCCTTACTGGTCCCTGCAGATTACCGGGGCAGGTTTACCTGTGGGGTTGGTTCCTGATAACCTCGTTTGGGTTCAGTGGAATAATATCCAAGGTGACTAAGACAAGCATGCCTAGCATAACAGGATAAGATGGTCGCCAATAAATTATTTAGTATTGTAATTTCAGGCTGGCCTGCGGTAGGCAAGACTACCATAGCTTGCAAGCTTGCAGAAGAATTTGACATCACGATGTATAATGGGGGTGACATTTTAAAGATGCTTGCCGAAGAAGAAAACAAAGGCTATTCAGTTAAAAGAGATGATTGGTGGGACACTATAGAAGCAAAAAAGTTCATGGAGAAACGCAAATCAGATCCTTCCTTTGACAAAAAAGTAGACAAGAAGCTCATCGAGATAGTAAAGAAAGGAGGAACAGTCATTACAAGCTACACACTGCCCTGGCTTGTACAAGATGAATCAATCATCATCATTAAGTTTTGGCTTCGAGGATCGCCGGAAAACCGCGCCAGAAGGATGGCCAACCGCGACGGCATCAGCTTTGAGGAGGCAAAAAGGATAATCAAGCTGAGGGACGAGGAGAATAAAAAGATCTACTACAGACTGTACGGCTTTCGCTTTGGCGAAGATCTGACCGTTTTTGACTATGTGCTCAACACTGATAGGTTATCCATTGACTCCCTTGTAGAGATATCAAAATTAATAGTCAGACGGCACATAGGTGTACCAGATTGATGATGCTACCGCAGCTGAAGAACCTTATCAAGATAGACGATGACATCACCAACGACAACTACGGTCATTACCCGGATAAGAGACCAATTAAGTCGTTGCTGTATTATGGTTTAGTGCTTGTGGATAAGCCGGCTGGCCCGACAAGCCACGAAGTTGTAGCATGGATAAAGCGCATATTGAAGATAGAAAAGGCCGGCCACAGCGGCACGCTTGACCCCGGCGCAACAGGTCTTCTGCCGATAGGATTGGGAGAAGGCACCAAGGCGCTATCTGTGCTGTTGTTAGGACCAAAAGAGTACTATGCCCTTGCGCGCCTACACTCACATGTTTCATCAGATAAACTAAGAAATATGATGCAGGAATTTACAGGTGAAATATATCAGCGGCCCCCCCAGCGTTCATCTGTCCGACGTGTGACTCGCGTGAGAAGTGTCTACGAATTTGACTACCTTGAAAATTATGACAGGCTAGTACTCATGCGTATCCTATGCCAGGCAGGCACATACATCCGCAAGATAATCTATGATATTGGCGAGGTGATGGCATCTGGAGCCACGATGGTAGAGCTCCGCCGGACAAGGGTAAGCAACCTGTCAGAACAGAATGAGGGTCTTGTGCGCCTGCATGATATTGCAGATGCCTATGAGCGTTACAAGGAAAGAAAGGACGAGGAAAAACTGCGTAGACTAATCCTGCCAATAGAGCATTGTCTAGCAGGTATACGGGCCATCACAGTTCGCGACACAGCAGTCGACGCGCTGTGCCACGGCGCACCGCTTGCAGTGCCGGGCGTGATAGCAGTGCCAAATGACCTACGCAAGGGTGAGCTTGTAGGTGTCTACACTCTAAAGGGAGAGATAGTAGGTTTAGCACAGACGGCGATGACAAAGGATGAGATCGAGCAGAACGTCCGCGGTATAGCGTTTGTCATGAAACGCATCATCATGAAGCCCAACACATATCCAAAGGCGTGGCGCTCAAAGGGCGAGCAGTCTAGCAACGTCACGATACCCTCAGAGGTCGACCTTGACAAGCTTGAAAATGAAAATGCTGATGAATTCTAAGAATTAATTTTAGAGGGTTTCGCCAATGCCTGGCCGCTTGCGGTCTAGCTTGGCAATGTTCTTTGCAAGGTTTTCAATTGTGCCGGGAATATGACAGCGGCACATACAATCGTTGCAATCGACATGATCCCCTGCCTTACAATGATCGGATAATCCCTGAGTAGCCAAAAGCACTGATTGATGCAACATTCCTCAATTTTTAGCTTTGTCTTTGCCCATAATTAATATAGTGATATGGTGGCTAGTGCACATGTTATGTGATGCCGGGGTCGCCTAGCCCGGAAGGGCGCAAGCCTGGAATTTGTCAAACCGGCCAGCTTGTGACCCGTGAGGGTCCCGAGGGTTCAAATCCCTCTCCCGGCGCTTATTTCGAGGGTACTAGGGGATATACTCTAAAGCCAATGAGAGTAAAAAGCAGGGAATTGAGAACTTGAAAATATAAGCGACTTCAATTGACTGAAGGCGAGGATAGCCGCTCTACTACTGCGTCCAGAAATCCTTATTTGCTTTATTCCTTGAATTTAGAGAGCCAGTATTTCTTCCAAGTTGAATGTAATGCATAGAAAACTGTTGTAGATACCAAAAATAGCTTCAGTCCCTGCCAAACAGTTTCCAAATTTTTATGTTTTTATCCTGTCCCCACCATTGACGAGGTAACAAGAAACCTGGGCGATCCCCTTTGAAAATGAGAGAATGTCGACATACGGAGGGTTGACAACAGCTATTATCGATCGAAGGATGCATATACTTTTTTACCTAAATGCCGGAAAGGCAATTTCTAAAGATACGTTCTTAAGAATCCAATTGTCTTTTGCCAAGCATCAGCAGTCTCTTTTGGAGCATAATTGTCGCCTGAGGGATTTGCAAATGCATGTCCTACACCCTCATACAGGTAAATCTCATTTGTGACTCCTGATGCATTTAATGCAGATGTAAATTGCTTTACTGATTCAACGGGAATCGCTTGGTCTTGGTCGCCGAAAATACCAAGTATAGGCCAACTAATGCTAGAAAGGGAAGCGGTGTCTGTTACCGGACGCCCGTAATAAACAATAGTAGCAGCCAGCGGATTCTCAGAGCTGTTTAGTGCAAGCTGTAGAGACCAATCCCCACCAAAGCACCATCCTAAAGAAGCTATTCTACTACCATCAACCATTTCAAGTGATTTGACATAATTCACTGCAGACTGCAGGTTGTCTATTGCAGAAGCAGAATTATTTCTAACAGAAGATGTCAACTCCATCGCACGGTTAGAGTCAGCCGCAACCTCACCTCTATACAGGTCAACTGCTAGTACAACATATCCTTCCTTGGCTAAAATGTCTGCTTGGTTTTTAATGTGTTCATTTAGCCCCCACCATTCATGAATCATGATTACTGCGGGCATAGGTTCTTGTTGTTGTTGAGTATTGTTGGCTAGCTCGGGGTAGACAAGATATCCTGTCGTGTTGTCATAATAGCTGACAGAACTGTTATGCAGTCTTGTTGGTGCTTGTTGAGTATTATTATTACTGTATATGTTGTAACTGTAAGCTATAGTGTTATTATCAAGATTATTACTATTATTTTCATCTTCTTGTGTCGACGCCTCTGTTTGCGCAAGAGCGGGTTCAAAAGTTATAGATGGCAAAAGGAATGATACTGCGGTAGTCTCTAGCATGAAAAAGGTAATTAGCGATATAGTCAGGGCTGAAGAAATACTCTTCATGAACCACCCGAGTAAAAATATGTTTTAACGGTTTTCTCTTCATGTTAGGGAAAAATATTATTACGTTGTTGAGCTTTAGTCAAAAACAGAGACAAAAAGAGAACACACCTACACCTATATGAGAAATGTTAATTATCAAAAATCTGCCACTACTGAAGACAAACAAATACGAGCAGTTCTTCTGCCATAGAGGCTTCCTCGACAACGGGCCTCAACACAATAAGTATATAGCGCCAAAGAAAGGAGATTCCATATAGAAGCCAACGTGAGATGCAATTGTAGCAATAATAATTACAGTAATTGTTTTGTTGTTTTTCTCTTCAAGGGTTTTTAACTATCCTATCAATGCAGAAGCGCATCTTAAAAGAAGGATCAAAAGATGCTACTTCCCAAGGAAAATAAACTTAGGAATTGGAACAAAACTTAACTTTTATTATGATTTTTCCTCTAACTGTTGTTGTCTGCGTGAGCTTATCTCTTCAAGGCAAGTACGACAAAGCATTGCGCTATTGTATCGGTAGATCTTTTTTTTGTCATGATTTAAAAATGAAAATTTTGATAATTCTCTTAAACAATTGTCACAGTACTTCTTCATTGTGAGGAGATAAACACTTAAAATAATATTTAACTCCTCTGGAGTTATAGTCTATATTCATAATTATGGACTTATAATATATTAGATATGCCTAGACGATTTTTCGAAGCCCATCTCACAAGAGGAAATAGATCGAGGTAAGGGAATTCTACGTAGGCGAGTCATGGAAAATAACTGCAAAGAGTGGTTGATGATGCTTTTAGCACGCGGTGATAGAATAAGTTTGCTTCGATCATCATCCTTGTGGCTAGTTCTGCGGAATCGCAATAGCACTGTCCGCATCCCTATTGGGAAGGAGTGTGATACTTTCATTACAGGGGAAGATTCCAGAGGGGACGCCACAAATCTTTATCTTTCTCAAAAGGCATCTCGTTGGCCATTATTTCCATGATTCTCATTTCTTCTGTGGTGTTTCGGGTCTTTCTTTTATGGCTTACAGGAACAAATGGATAAAACTTGTTCCACTTGTAATCATATACTAGAAAAGAGCTCTGATTGTTGTCTCTCTCGTTATAAAACTGAAAAACTGCTGCAAGTATTTGGTTTGAAAAACCTCGCTCTATGACCATGTCTCCAACTGCAGTCAATCCTGCTAAAAGATCTTCAATCCTTTTTCCATAGAGGATTATCCACAGATAACCGTGGTAATCTGTAATTGTATCATAATGCAGGTCAATGGCAGAAGATTCTTCTCTTTCCATGGCATCAAGGAACCTCTTCACTTCCTGCTCCATTTCACGAAAATATCGCCCGCTGTTGGTCTTTATTACTAGTGCACACCTACCAGTAGTCACAAGCCCGATCTTCGTATCCAAAGTAATGTGGGATGATGATAGAGAAAAGATAAGGTCTGAATCGTTTACTCTACTTTCGTCATTTGCCCACCTTGCCACCCTATCTTTTATTCTATCAAATAGAAAGCCCAACTTGCTGTTTTTTACCCTCCACCTTTACTATTATCACAAGTGTCCATTCTCTTTTTCAAGATAATGAGGCTGAGGTAACAAATACAAATTGCCATTACCTTTGCAGCAATTTTTTCAGGTGCGTCTTCTGACATTTGCTCCAAAGCCTCAGGTTATTTGAGCGTCTTCCTTTTCTCCTTGATTACAACTTCTTGCTTTTTCCCTTCCATCCGTCTAGGCTTATTCCAGTATGGACTCTTGCACCTTGGACAAATTATAGGGTCACCCTCTGTAGTAGAACGTGGAACCCAGATATGCCCACATCGTTCACATTTGTATCCTTCAAGGGTTACTCTACCCACGTCATACCGACTACTCTTGTTATGTATTTAAAGTTTGGGCTATACCTAATAGGTAAATTCAAATAATATTCAATACACCATACGTATTAGATAAGTAAGGTGATAAACGATAAACAACGCTTGCAGAACAGGAAGGCTATAGCCGATAAGCCAAATCAGATAACGAGGATTGACTACCACACATAACAGGTCATCTGAAATTTCTAGACCATCATTTATTATTTGTGTAGTTTAACCAGACTAAATCTAGAAACAGTATTTCTCGAGGTGATATCTGTCTCAGTTCCATCAGGATACCTTATGATAATTTTTTCGCTCTTGGTGCTTAGTAGTATCTTCTTATTCTCTGTTATTTTTCTCTTTGTTATCACTGCTTCTCCAACTGGTCGTATCCTCTGTCTGATCAATATTTCCTCTCCAAACAGTGGAAGTGCCTCTTGTGTGTTCGAACTACCTTGAAAAAGTGGAGTTAATTATCCCTTGAGAGCTTCTTTCTTTTTCTTACCATCTTCTTGTCGCTTTCTCCCTTTTTGTTGCCACCACTCATTCCTTCATTGAAGATATAGTATGCTTTCAAGTCCGTCTTTGGAACCTAATTTCTCACCGTTAACATATACCTATTCGCATTTCATTGGCACCAATATTTTCGCAGTGCCTGTCACCCATCTCTTTTCTACTGTAAAGTTCTGTATTGTAATCTTCTTTGAGATAGAGTATTTATTAGCGACAACAGGAACAACTTGTACCTCGGTAGTTTTCTGCTCTTCTTCATTTGTCTTTGAGTCTATATGGGATGGTGACGACATATAGCTTCCTCTTTTTTAGGATGGCATTTTATGGGTCCTAAAAATTAGGACACGTTGTCCCAAGCGCTGAAGCATAAAAATACAGGGCAGCAGTCTCTATGTCATTATAAGATATTTTTTATGCAAAGGTCTCTGGTGATATCATCATCACCTTTTCAATCAGCTTATGCCCGGTTGAATCCTTATGATCGTCAATATCACTGTGAAAAACATATACCTTATGACATTCGTGGCAAATCCATACGGCTTTTAGGTCATCTGGGTGCATGTATGTATCTCTCCGCAAGATGCAATAGCGTTGTTAATTTATGAATTGATCAATTATGTTCATAGTTCTTGTTCAAATATATTTCACCTTAATTGGTGAAAAGAAAAGCTATTGTTGTCTTTGTGGCAATGCCGTGGCTTTGTTCCAAGTTTCATTTGTTGTAGACACTTACTAACTGCCACTAACACACACTTGTGTAGAGGAAGACTGAAAGATAGTCTATCCAGGCAAGAAGGATAATTGACACAATGAACCAAAGCAGGTAGGCAAAGAATCTAGACTACACAATTAGCTTGATGACAAAGACTAGCTTGATGCATTTGAAGAAAATGTCAAGAGACAGTCTATTAACAAGAATACAAGATGACATATAACAGCATCAGCCCCTAAGGAAATGGCCATAAAGATAGTAGTTGAAAGTTGAATCACATATGTTCTAGTATTTGGAGTTACTGAAATATCCATGTAAAAAACTACAGATATCGATTACTGTCCTGCGGATTATGTTTTTCCACGGCTCTAAATGCGATAGAAGGTGAACCAAGAGAATGTATGGACCTGTAGAAATCTTGTACCAATGCAAATCGCTTGAAGCTGTCTATGGACAAAAAATAAAACTGCAAACTATAAGCCTCATCCGGGATTCTGCAATCGGACAGATACAAACCCAGATCTAAAGATAAAGGATTCAATTGCTTACATGCCTTATTCATTTTCTGGAGCGCCAAGCTTTTGCCAATATCATTAACTCTTCTCAACAAGTCTCTATAGCAAATACGGAGTGCCTAGGTGGTTGCTGAAAGTGCAGGACTCGAACCTCTTCCAAAATATGACTTGACAGGTGATCTGTAGATGTAGTAGAGGATTATTCCGCTTATGATAACGCAGACTATTCCACCTAAATTTTCCTGTAGCGAGATAGCATTCAACAAGATGCTTATAATTGGTAGAACTACAGTCAGAGTCCAAGCCCATCCCATACCCTTCAGCAAACCATAAGCCACTATAAAAGACACAACACCTACGGCGGTAATAATTCCGCCAATTGCAACAACTACTGCTTCAAATACCCTCGGCGAAACGTCTGAGAGATCAATATCTGCGGGATCAGTCATATTTTACGACTTCTCAAACGCAGATGGCAGCGGCATTCCAGGAACAATTGTGCCTAAAGCGATAAGACCTAATCCTGTTATTAGCAGGATAATTCCGCTAATAATATTGAGAACCGCAATAATAGCAACACCAATTGGACTATGCATTATATAGAGGGGGATTTCAGAAGAGATAATTTATATAGATATATCTTAGAATAACACTAGAAAATATTTCGCAATCCTACTTTTTGATATCATTGTAATGATAGTCCATATGAAACATTCAACGGTAGAGGTTGCAATTGCGGTTCAGTTGCAATAAGTGAAAACTTGTGGTATGAAGGCTTATCCTATTAGGATTGATTATCCTTTGCATCACGACTGAGGTATGGGATGAATAGTATAACTGTAATATCTTATTATAAATGCATACTAAGGAATATTACTAGAGTCATTTACCGAAATCAAAATAAGCGATTCTAGGTCTGTCGTAACAATGACAGATCAGTTTGCTTTTTTAGGAGATAAATGCAAGGCGGCAATTGCTGCCATGAGCTTGGGTGTTCTCTTATTATTGCCAGCTAGCCTTGGATACGGGGGAACTATCATGCAAGAAGCCTTTGGACAGTTCAATCTTCCTCTTCTCGAAGAGGAACCCGAAGAGGAAAATGGAGGTGTAGTTGTAGAGGAGGAGACAACGACAACTCCTACCACTCCCACCACTCCCACCACTCCTGCTGACACGACTAACACCATACAAGATCCATCTACGTATCTGCTAGCTGACGTGAACGTTGATGCAGTGCGGGGATTCATAGGCAGCACCCTACCTACACAGGGCGCAGGTGGCAACGCTCTTACTCCAGCTGATGACAGCAGTCATATTGCGACTGGGCGATTTAGACTATTTGCAAACGAAACCCAAGTTCGACGGTTTGTAGCAGAAATGAATTTAGCAGCAATTGATGGATCATCATTTCACAATCTTACCATTACGGAGGGCGCCCCTCATCGTTTTGACGTGACACAGGGTAATGGGACTACAGCAGCCCAAGCAGCTAGCTCAAGCATAGTAGGCAACATCTTCCTCAACGGTGGCACTACACCAATCATTGATAATGTTCCAATGACACTATCAATTAGGGGTCAAGTTCTTGCCTTAGAAGGTATTGATATTGATGAAACAAGGATAACAGATACAGCACAAGGTGACATCATAAGGGTAATTGACGGACAATCAATCTATGGAACCATACCTAGGGTATAGATGCAGTAGCTACTTGTGACATCAGCAAGAATGTAGCGTCCTCCTTTAATGTGGAAGAGATCAGACTTCAGATGAGATAGCCTAACCCTGCGTTAACGCAGGGCTACAATCTATTTTTCATTCTCGGCTTGTTTTACTGGTTCTGCCACAAAGGGTTTGTGAGCAATTTGGAGTAAAAGAATACAGCTCCAGAGGATATCCAGAGAGTATCAAAATTTTTTCGATTTTTTGCATCAAATCATCAAACTCTATGATAGTATAAGCCAGGAGAAGAATTAGTCAAGTCCTTCCCAACGGGTTGTAGAGTAAATCAGCGTTATCGCCACACATTATTAACTCAAAATGGCGATGTTCACACTAGTAGTTATCTGATTCCGAGCCTGTCAAATAAGTCATCTATGATGTCATCTACGTCAATTGAGTCATCTGAGCCTGAGTTATTATTATCTTCTTCTTCCTCCTCTGGTGCTTCTTCAACAGTGATTTCCATAATGTCAGATCCAATTTGACCTTCAGAGTCTGTGACAGTAAGACCCACGTTATAACTGCCAGCTTCCTCAAATGTGTGCGAAACAGTTTGCTCGTCGCTCTCACCACTGCCCTCACCATCAAAGTCCCAGCTATAAATGTAAGGCTCTGTACCGCCTGTCACATCCGCATCAAACTCAAAAGTGGCTGGTGCAACTTCTCCTTCTGTGTCACTTGAAGTGATTTCAACTGTAAGAGGCGAGGTAGGTGATGGTGGTGGTGACAGCGGCGCTGGTGCT
>Ga0307409_100001915_pt1 | contig 10619 bp, 17 predicted proteins | sample 322Ometagenome_2_FD_203888 | JGI IMG/M metagenome (GOLD analysis project Ga0307409, IMG submission 203888) | Maize rhizosphere microbial communities from greenhouse at UC Davis, California, United States - 322HYB-O-2 | ecosystem: Host-associated > Plants > Roots > Rhizosphere > Soil | place...
GGCTTAGATTCTTCAAAGCATAAGCATACAATAAGACCTGTGCTGCAGTGATGACAATATGAATGGCTGTCAATTTTATAAATAGGGTTCCCAAGAATGATTGTGGTACGGTTAGATCTGCAAGGAAGAAGTTTGTATTACCTGCAACGATTGCCGCTGCCAAAAGTACCCATGCGAAATTAAGTCCAAATCCTGCACCATGCGATCCCAAATTATGTAGAATGACTAATGCGCGGGGCGACTCGATCTCTTTAACCTGCTCTAAATTTCTCCCTCTGGAATGTTAATAGGCAACGCTCCATCTGGATCGTTGAGCAATAAAGCCCCCAAGAGTTTGGGGCAAGTCTGAATATACAATGGAGCGTTGTTCAAATTCAGACCTGTAGCCGAACCTCGCCATTCGACTGCTTATTTCACCATCTTCACCGAATTGGTTATGGGTCCATCCACCTATTTTTAATAGTGCCTCTTTCCTAAATGCAGTAGAGGGTCCAGGCTGAATTATTATTGAATCAAATAATTCTTGTGCCCTTTTGACATAAAGATATGAAGCGTATAATACATTCTGTGCCTTGCCCAAAATGCTTGTAGCCTCGAGAGGGAAAACCAATCCGCTCACTGACCCTACCAGCGGATCTTCAAAATGTTCTACTAAATGGCTAATTGCATCCTTGTCAATTAAAGAGTCTGCATCCATTCTGAAGACTATCTCGCCAGTTACTCTCCTTAGGCCATAATCTAGAGCTAATCCTTTTCCCGAGTTAGCGATAGTATAAATCTTGCCATGAGCGTTTGCTAATTTATTTAGAGAATCAAGAGAAATCTTTTCAGTATTATCTGTAGAACATCATTGACGATTACTATTTCAGTCCTGCCACCATATTTAGCCGCTGCTCTATCTATACTCTCAATACATTTCCCTATAATCTGTTCCTCATTATAGGCCGGTATAAGGAATGAGATTGTTAGGTTATGCTGTTCATTAGAATGATTATTTGCTTTAGCTTTACTTTGTCTCCTCATTTGTCTATTTATTTCATAAAAGAGATTTGCCAATAGATAGCTACCTGATGCAATGCTTGATATCGTTAATAATGCATATATTATGAGGGGAGAATCAAGAGCAATGCGCAGAAAGACGGTGACATACACTGTAAATAGTGTTGAGCCAACAAGGACAGATAATTAAAGAAGATATTCCTTGGTGTAACTTCTTTTTAAAATGCGTTTTATTTTTGTTGGCTGGGGTATGGATATTGTGCTCCATATTGACAATTCAATTATCAATCCCCCAACCACTAGCGTTATGAGAATGCTAATGAGATGGCGCATTGGTGAAGTCATCTGTATAAGAATAAGAACAGTCAGGAATTCGAGTATGACAAAGGCGCAAAAGCACAGTAATCCAAAAGACAGAAACTGCAATCGCTTTTTGATATTTATCCTTGATGCAATTGCAATAGTGGGAAAGAAGATCAAAAAAATAAGCTGTGGGTATATCGGTACGTTCACTTCAATATGAGACCCTAGGATTTCGGCATAAGGCACTCCATTGACAAAGGTAAATGTTATATTAAAAAAATGGAATATACTCTGTAACATTTGTTCTTCTACTGATATAAGGTGCTCTAGGTATCTCAGCGAAAGATATGCAATAACAAAAGCGCATACATAGTATCTGAATGGAAAAAGAGATGCCCACTTCGACGCTGCTAAATATACCCTCTTCAGTGCAGCTAAAGAGGTCCACTTTGCAGCGCTTGCAGAGTCCTTTAGGTCACTGACTGACAACACATTACTTCTTTTCCATATATTTTCAATTGCAAGTACAGTTAGGAAATAGACGGCAGGTGTAAGCTGAATCATGAATCTTTCTTGTTGGTTTTCAGAAATTGCACTCCAGAATGAGAACCCAACGATGAACCATGCAATAAACACATAATTATATTTATCAGCATATGTTCTCCTGAATAGAAGGGCAATAGGAAGTAGCAGTGCGATGAAACTAAATATTCTTATGAATTTCTCTACGTAAAATGGCGATAACAACAAACTTATCGGTATCTCTTTCAATTGCGACTGTAAAGCTACCTGATTTTATGTAAACTACTATTATGATATGCAATTCATTCTATTTTCTTGTCTATGTAATCAGTAATTTCGACATAAGCGTTTGGTCCAAATTTGGACGTTGTAGAAGAGATTATTTCATAAATAAGATCTGGTGAATGTTGTTTGCAGCGTCGTTTGCAGCGTTTGTAGCACGTTTGCTCACTTATTCGTGGACCTGATATTAACCAAAAGGGCTAAGGATATAGAGTCTATGTAGATTTATGTCATTTATAGTCCTTTTCAAGACCCTTTCAAATTCAATTGACAGTTATTGAGTTTACCCACCAGAAAATCAAGTATGAAGTCTTGCATTCAAGATCCAGCAGCCTTTGCTCCTTCTCTCGAACTTTTGGATCTCGTCATGTGACACCAACGCCAAATGCACAAACAATAATGTGAATTTCATGGCCTCTGTTGCTATGTTTTTCGTATTCGGCCCATTCCCAATTCAAAATCATCTGGATGGGCGACACTGTTAGCAACTATCATCTTAGTTATTGGAAGATACCTCCGGACCTGAGATTCTTTCCAGATGCTCAGCCCGAATAATGTAATATGCATCTGCTAAGTGAATCCATACAAAACACTATTGGTGATAGCTCAGAAAGTTGTATTTGATATCTCACCTTCTAAGAAATGCGTAGTTTAGGCACGTAATACTGCTTTCATCAATGAATAATGTTAGAAATCCTAATGGATTCAATAATGAGTAGAGTAAAGAACAATAAAATAAGAGATAATTAGAATCAAAAATCTATCCAGTAGACGATGCATATTTGATAAAATATAGATTTGAATGGTATAATGCAACTACTCCCATATATGCTCTTGAAAAGTCCATTTCTTATTTAGCAAAAAGTTGCTTACTGATGCAGTGGCAACCGCGACAAACAATGATGATGGATAATTGAAGCCAGCAACCTCCGTTAATAAATAAACGATCAACAGTTGTAGGGAAGCTCCCATTGAACTGATGCCTGCAAACATTCCATATTGTTTCAATGTATTTCGCGGAGAAAAATCTTTATCTTCAAAGGTCCACCTTTTGTTTAGCAAAAAGTTAGATGTTATAGAACATATTATGCCTACAAGTGTAGCATTCATGTACGAGATATTAGCAAGCAAACCATTTGTTAAGGAAGATGAGATGAGGTAATTTATCAGCAGGCCACTCGCTCCTACAGTATAGAATCTAGCAGCCTTGGAAAAGAATAGCGCGGACTTTCGTATGCCTCTAAGCTGCAAGGCCTCTCTTGACATGCGTCCGTATTTATATAGAACCCATACGGCCTTCAAGTAATCACTTATCACAGTTGGACCCATCTTACTTTGTCCCAGTTTTCTATTCGTGAAAGTGTATGGAATTTCCTTAACCGTTAGGCCTTGCCTCTTGACCAAAACTTCTAATAATATTTTATATCCTCTAGTATTGATGTCTATGTCTTGAAACACATGCCGCCTACACATAAAGAAGCCAGACATAGGATCTTTAATTCTTATCTTTAATCCATATTGTGCTATTTTAGTAGCTCCTCTGCTAATCATGCGTCTTCTAAAGGGCCAGCCAATTATAGAACCGCCACTTGTGTATCTAGATCCGATAATAACATCATACTCTGATTTTTGAATCTCATCTATCATTTTTGGAATAACTTCAGGCGGATGGGAAAAATCTGCATCCATTACCAAAATATATTCTGCACTAGAAGCACGTATTCCTCGCAAAATAGCAGAGGTCAAACCGTATTTACTACCCCTATGAATAACTTTGATTGAATAATCCTTGTCATTATTATCATCATCTTCTCCACGACTATCATTCTCATATTCGGTGGCAGTAGATTCTATTGTAGACATCATCCCAGCTAGAGCCCCAACACCTCTAGCATATTCTTCGACTAGTCTTCCAGTCCCGTCCGGAGAGTTATCATCAACAACCACCACTTCTACTTTGGTCCCTGCTTTTGAGTTATCACGTATTTTGTTAAGCAGATTCAAAATATTTTGAGATTCATTAAATGTAGGAATTATGATAGAAAGCATTATTCTTGTCACATTTGTTATTCGGTTTCTCCAAAGTTCAGCGTCGCTAAATGAAATAGTGTCAAATAAGCGAGTAGACTTTCAGTCATAGTCAAAATAATTCATCTTCCTCAAGCAAAAGAGTCCTATGGCTTTCGAATTTTTCTCCTAGTACTCCATAGCTGATAGTTTTCGAATCTTTATTTTCTAACACAGAGTTATTTGTGAAAGCCTTCTTCTTTATTTCCATTTCATCTTGGACAATACTAGTAGCGATGGTTTCTACGATATTGTTTGTATGTCGTGTAGATCCAGGCTTAATTGATGCTTCGAATATTATATTGGGGATAGAGCCTATGTTGTTGTTGTTGTTGGTGGTGGTGGAGTCAAGCTCACACATCAAATTAGTGCCTATTCCCCTGCATGCAATAAGCGATACTCGCGCGAGAATCCTTCTCATATGATTAGGCGATTTCCATGATGGTATAATTGCTAATGAAGGCTCGACATGTTTTATGTAGGAGTTTCCAGAATCCGCGTTGACCTGGGTTATAGCTGAATAATCAAATTTCTCTAGGAGAAAAGTCTGTTTAATACCAATTGCAGCTAACTTCGGAACATTCGCAATTTCTGAGAAAGATAATGATGATTTTGATGCGTTTGAAGGAGCGATAATTGCATATATCCTGAGCACCTTCTTCAGCAAGCCTTGATATCTTAAGGTGGCATGCAGACATAATCTCTGAAGGAGCACGCCGATTACCGCGACTTTCATCATATCACCATCTGGATACCTTGTCGCCTAGCTGATCTTCCTTTGTTTTGCAACTACTATTCAATACCATTCCTAAAAGGAGAGTTCGCACTCTTGTTCCAACAAAACTCTGTTTAATATGAGGTGTGTAAATAAATTAGAAATTTTCTTATGTTTAAGTGATCATTTACAAGATTATGTACAATATTTATAATTTCTTATTTAGGTGATAATAATTTTTGGTTCCTTTTATACGGCTAATACTGAAAGTATTATCACACTACGGCCATATATTGAGGAGCATGGCAACTTTCAGAAAAGAACCTAGGTATTTTACAAAAGATGGTGCTTGGCTAATATAGATAGCCAAAATCACTACAGCAGATAAGAAAACCTGAAATAGAGGGATCCTTTCTGTTCCAGATGTTGTGTAGAATTGTTCCAGGTAAAATTGTAATTAGGTACGATTATTTGTCTTCAATTTTGTACGCTAACAACAATAGGTTGTGCATAGATACAGGATGTTGATTGGCGGTTTCAGAGCGTAAATTTATTGATGTTAGTGTCACTTGTCTTTTGATGTACTGATATGAGTATTTTGGCCATCTCCTTTGCACTTCCAACATACAAATCCATCCAAGTCAAACCCTTCACCATTGCATACTGGACATTGGATAGAGTCATCATCTTCCATTGATACTAAGTATCGGATATTACAAAAATGATCTATATATGCTACTCTAATTATCATCACCAGGATCTGCTTTCTGAATCAATCACCATTGACGAAACCAGGTTCCCCGTGGTCACAATGAATTCAAATTTGATCAAAAGGAAGCGCCTTCCTCCATACTTTAAGATAAATGACAAGAAACTACAGAAAGTTAGGAGAAAAATAGTATTATCTTATCATTCTAATAGATATGGAAGCAACCCATCCAAAATCCCATCAAAATTGCTCTGGGTTATATCTAATGATTGGTAATGTTATGTACAGTAGCAAAAGATGTTTGACGATGAGGAAGACAGTTTCGAGCGATTGCAACAATACTTAGCAAATCAGCGTACTTTCTTGTCATGGTTGCGAACTTCAATAGCGTTGATCGGGCTTGGTTTTGCTATTGAGAGATTCAGTATATTTTTGCAGCAATTTCGACTAATTGCAGATCCGGACGCAACGAGTAATGCTGCATCTGCAACAGCACATCAATATTCTGCCCTAGTTGGAATCGTCATGATAGTTGTGGGGACAGGTTTGATTGTTTATGCCCTAAAAAATTATTTGGATAGCAACAAGACCATAGCATCAGGCAAATATATGCCAAGAAATGCCATAGTCTATACTGCTAGTGCAGCAATAATTGGGCTTGGTATAATAATGATCATTTTCCTAGTTGGACAGTTACTGTAAAGACTATTGAACAGCCCATTAGCAAGGCTGTTAAATGCGTTAACCTGCATAGAATGCTGGACATCAAACATTATTCAGGATTCTTAGGCAATAGGAAATAACACAAAAAAATCATTTGGTATTTGATTCCTATATGTCTCAAATACTAAGATTATGTCAAAGATGCTATATACACTAAACAGACCTAGCTGTCAGCCCAGAAAAGTGTGTGGATGTGTATATCTGCTGTTAGTTGGCTCAAGATAATTCATTTGCAGTAGGGGCGAGAAAGAAAAGATGGTTGAATTCTTCCGAGTGGGTAAATGAGACACTCCCCCACTCCCTCTCCCTCTAGTACTCCATCAATTATTAGCTAATTTTGTGGACAATTGTGTATGTCAACAACAGTTCAAGCGGAAGCATCAAAACCGCAAAGAAAGATGCAAGAGTGCAATCGCTGCAAAGCTGCAGGCTTTCCAAACCAGCCGATAGCCTTCGAGAAGGTAGGCGAGGATCTGGTTACAGGCAAAGTCAAATGGAAGCTGGTAGATGAGTTCGGGAATGAACATGTGCATAAGGGTGGGACTCTGCTCGCTACTACTGCCAGTGCTAGGCGTAGGCGAATCATAGATATCGCCACCGTAGCTGATGTCAGCGAGGCAAGAAAACTACTTGCACTGGGCTGGGAGTACAAAACCTCATATCCAGCAACACTTGCTAACATTCCGCACTATGTGCTAGTAAAGCGCGAGTGAGCATCGTCATCACTCTTTTTTGCGCAAAAGGCAGCGTCGGCAAAAAAATTGTCGTGCGCGTTCCCTATTTCTTTTTACATGCATGCATCATCTTCCAATCAATAAACTAAAATTCAAAAGGAAGAATTTGTTATGTGACGCAAGAAGAAGGACCTATCAGGTCTGTTAGGTCTATTACGTACTCTCACGGTATGCCTAATAAAAAAAATTCAGGAGGGTTTTGGGCACCCTTCCATAGGCCAAATAAATATTTCCTTGCCAGGCAGCTTCCACAACTCACTTGCATAAAGGTCGGTATTGTCTATGTGGCAGCGCTCACACATATTCACAGCTATGTCCTCAGAGGGTTTGCCTATCAGCGCTAGGAATTCTTTTGCATACTCTACTGCCTCAGAATCTATTTTCTCTGGCACCTGTGTCGATTGGCTCTTGTCAGTAGGTATGAATACGTCAAAGTGGAGCTTTCCTTTGTCTGCATACGTGTTGTAAACTACTACCTTTTTTCCTAACCCATTATAGGGCTCAAGTTTTGCCTGCATGCTATAAGTGGAGTAAAAACGAAATTTATTTTTTGCTCTCTACAACTTATTTCAATTTCTTTGTCACTTGTATTTGTCACACCTGCATTTTGTGCATATAAAGGCCCTCCTTTTGCTGTCATACTGGTGTAATCCAAGCCGATGACTGCATTTTTTGTTTGAGCATATTGCTCGGTGTCCCATTTTTGCTTCTAGCTTGTGATCCCAGACGCAAACTCGGCTGCTATTATATGCTTGCACTTGAAGAATCGGAAGTTAAAGTCAGGACATGTGCACATTTTGATGTCTGCATCGACCCTATAGAACCTGCCTTTTTCCTTACTGCTACGGACTTCAAATAGCCGCTCTTTTCTATTCGTTTCAAGTATCATTGGCTCTCTTTCATTTAGCTCTATTATCCCATAAGCGCGGTCTATGCGTTTTAGCATCTCCAGCAAATCCTGGCGGGAGATCCTCCTTTTGTTCTTCAACCAATTCATCGCACAAAAGTAGTCACATTCCCAGTATATAATAAAAGGAGCACGGGGCAGAGCGTGGGGGAGAGGGGAGGGAGAGGAATAGGGAGATAGTGAGAGGGATCACGTAGTCAGTGTGTGACGCAGCTTTTCATACTCTTGTGGGCTTATCTCACCCTTCGCTAGCCTGATTTTCAAAATGCTCAAGGGATCCTCGGCTGCTTGCTGTCCGTAGCCGCTACTTCTAATTTCTTCAATAAAGTCCCAGGGCTTCCTGACATCTGCCTTCTTGCCTGCGGGGTAGAGGGCCCGTAATAACTTGTTCTTGTGTTTTGCAAAAGACGCTGGCACATGAAGTGCTACCAGGAATCCTTTGGTGGCGAACATATTCTTCCAGTCTGCCGAATAAGGGACATGAACTGGAGTGAAATCAAGCGGAATAACTTCATGGGGTGCTCTTTTCTGAGGATCCTTGCTCTTCCACAGATAGCCGATGTACCCGGGGCTCGTTTCATCTCTTTTCTTTTTTGGCTTGATCACTGAGTCCATTATTGATGGATCATGCGTCCTGCCCATAACTACAAAGGTCGTGCCGCCGTACCTTTTGGCAGCTGCCTCTCTTTGTTCCACCGACCGTACGTTCGTCCGCCGCTTGTTGAAAAAACCAACTAGATGCACCTGCAAGATAGTTCTGTCAGGTTTGTAGCCAAACAGCTTTAGGTACTCTAGAATTTCCGCTCGGCGATTGGGCGAAACCTGATCGGCCACTATACGCTCAGCTTCAGTAATTGTTGATGCTGTCTGACCTCTTTTCTTTCGGCTATTGTCGGTTAGAGACATTTAGGCTCGCTTGATCTGCATTGTATAAGTAACTTGATGATAAATCAGCTATACGATTCAACAACAGCAGGGGCAAAAAAAATCCATTTGATTGTAAATGACATGGCCGCTGCTTATTACCTTTCAGTAGCTTCAGAAGAGCTTATACACTCTATTATCATATTGTCAGATTATATGGTGGTGGCAATAATGCGATATGAATAGTGGCTTGTTATCACCTGTGAAAGACTTTAACGCGGCCCAAGCACGGGTAAGGCAGACCCTTGATAGAGGCGTGCAGATAGACCTTTCCACAGAGTCCTGCAAGCGCTTTCTCAGGCGAAAAGTTAACCAAAAGGTGGGCGTCGTGATACTCTATGTAGACATTGATGGTTCAACCAAGATGAGCATGGCGCTGTCCCCTGAGAAGTTTGCAACGATATTGCATGTATTTTCACAGGAGATGAGTCTTGTAGCCTCAGAGTATGGTGGCTATGTGCTAAAATATGTAGGCGATGCGATTATTGCCCTTTTTCCTGCTGAATACGACAGCAGACAAGCATCCAAAAACGCGGTAGACTGTGCAAAATACATGCAGAGGATCATCAAAGATTGTGTCAATCCCGAGCTGAGCGCCCGCGGGCTTCCACAACTAACCGTAAAAATGTCGATCGACTACGGCGATGTACAAGTTGTGCTCTATGGCAAGAGCATAGATCGGGCTCATATCGACATAGTAGGATCGAGCATCAGTATGGCCGCAAAAATGATAGCACTGTCAAAGACTTGGCAGATAGTGATTGGCCAGTCAATGTATAAAAATCTAGACAACAAACAAAATCTTATAGAAATGAATGTTGATCCCACGAAGTGGACCTACGTTGATGAAAAGACTGGAGGCAGCTATCAGCTGTATACGTTAAGATAGGCTCTGTTAAGAGCTGGTCGAAACAAAATATTCATTCTCCTATATGTCATGCGGACCAATATTTTGCGATTAGAATGATGCGTACAACATTAGCAACATTTACCTCAACAAGAATAGAGCGTTCTTACTAAAAGCGAGTCAAGCTTCTAAAGCAATTATAATCCCTACGAGACGCCATCAATAAACTCAGCGACACCACGAAAGGCCAGGAGATTGATGCAAAACCACTTTAGTTTTCTTTCTAGTGGGACAGGCAAGCGCGAGCATATTTATTTGAAAGAAGTTCCTTCTATAGCGTGAGCGTAGTCAGTGAAATAATACCCCAAGAAAGAGTAGTTGTTACAGTCGACATCAATGATAACCCCTCTGCTTTGGATGTATCAAAATTGATGGCAAAACATAGAATTGGATCGATAGTAGTGATCGAAGGTAACAATAAGAAGCCGGTTGGCATTATCACTGAAAGGGATATCATAAAGAAAGTATCTGCTCAGAACAAGAGCGCTGATCAAGTTGCAGTCAGGCATATCATGTCATCCCCTCTTATCACAGTCAAATCCATTGATTCTGTCGACACTGCAGCTGAGACGATCGCAGAGAACAAGATCAAGCGGCTAGTTGTACTAGAGCAAGATGGTTCGATGGTTGGCATATTGTCAGTAAGCGATATTGCAAAAAAGCTAGCAAAAATACTGACTGAAGATTACAACAGGTATCACTCGCTTCGAAATCTGCTGGACACGGATTGATGGCTACTATTTCACCTTGCACTCACTCTGTGTCAGAGATTGTTATCTGCACCCATTCGTTAAGTATTTTCTATTCCTGTCGGCATCTTATTTGCT
>Ga0307409_100001917_pt1 | contig 10618 bp, 11 predicted proteins | sample 322Ometagenome_2_FD_203888 | JGI IMG/M metagenome (GOLD analysis project Ga0307409, IMG submission 203888) | Maize rhizosphere microbial communities from greenhouse at UC Davis, California, United States - 322HYB-O-2 | ecosystem: Host-associated > Plants > Roots > Rhizosphere > Soil | place...
CTTCCCACGCGACCCGGGCGGCACGGAGCGGTAGCCCTTTGTCGCCCATCACCCGTGAGCGCGCGGAGCGGATCGCCCGCGCGCACGCGTGCGAGACGTGCGGCGAGTACAGCTACAAGAAGCTCGTCGTGAAGCCCGCGAGCGACGAGCACCGCCAGGAGTTCGGCGAGGTGTGGCACGCCGTGAAGGTGTGCGGCGTGTGCGGGATGCATCAGGAGATGGGAATCGACGAGGACGGCGAGATCGTCTACGTCGCGTGACGGGGCGCGGCCCCGCGGCTGCTACACGCCGACGGACGCGATGAACGCCGCGAACACGTCCGGGCGCCAGTGCGGCCGTGAATCGGCCATCAGAGCGAGCGCCTGCGCCTTGGTCATCGCCCCCCGGTAGCTGCGCGTCGTCGTCAGGGCGTCGTACACGTCGGCGATGCCGATGATCTGCGCGGCGAGCGGGATCTCGTCCCCGCGCAGGCGGTCCGGGTAGCCGCTCCCGTCGAACCGCTCGTGGTGCGAGCGGATGATCGGCTTGATGTCCCACGGGAACTCGACCGCCGCCAGCAGCTCGATGCCGTAGACGGGGTGCATCTTCATGACGTCGAACTCCTCTGACGTCAGCCGCCCCGGCTTGTTCAGGATCTCGTGCGGCACTCGCACCTTGCCGACGTCGTGCAGATAGGCGCCGAGGCGGACGGTGGTCAGCTCCACGCCGTGGAGCCCGAGCGCCCGGGCGACGGCGACGGCGTACGTGGCGACGCGCTCGCAGTGCCCGTGCGTGTAGCTGTCGGCCGACTCCATCGACTGGCCCCACTCGCGCACGACGGCCAGGTAGACGCTCTCGAGCCTGGTACGCCTCGAGGCCACGTCGATGAGATCCACACGCGCGTCGAGGCGGCCGAACAGGCGGTGCGAGGCGTTGAGGAGCTTCAGGGCGTCCTGGTTCCGCCCGAGTGCCTGGTAGACGAGCGCGAGCTCGCGCGACGCCTCCGCTTCGTGCAGTGTGGAGCCCGCCTCGACCGCGAGCTCGGTGGCCCGCCGGAGCCGCGCCTCGGCGAGCGCCAGCTTGCCGGTTTCCCGGTACACGACTCCGAGGAACTTGTAGGCGCCCGACTTCTGATCGCGGAACCCGAGCTGCTCGAAGATCCGCAGCGCGCCCTCCGCGCTGCCGCGCGCCGCCTCGTACTGCTGCCGCGCGATGAACACCTCGGTGTGGTTCAGGAGGCCGAGCCCGCGCAGCCGGGCGTCGCCGAGCTGGTCCGCGAGCTCGAGGCTCAAGCGGAAGTAGCGGTCCGCGTCGTCCCAGCGCTCGCGGTCGGCGCTGATCATCCCCAGGTTGTTGTAGGCGGTCGCGCGCCCGTGCGCGTCCTCGGCCAGCTCGAACGCGCGCAGCGACTCCGTGTAGTGCGCGAGCGCCTGCTCGAACTCGCCGTGAATATTCGCGATGATGCCGAGGTTCTGGTCGATGCGCGCGCGCACCCCCGCATCCGAGGCGGCGAGCCGGTGCGCGCGACGGAAGGTGTCACGCGCGTCTGACCACCGCCCCATCATGATGTAGGCGCCGGCGATGCCGTTGAGCGCCTCGGCCGCGAGCACGCTCTCCTCCATCCCATGAGCGACGGCGTAGCTGCGCCGCATCAGCCCGACGCCGTCTTCCAACTCCTGACGGAGCACGTGCGCCACGCCCAGCCGCCGAAGCGCCTCCGCGAGCACTCGGCCGTCGTCCTCGGCTTCGGCCGCGCTCACCGCGGCGCGGAACGCGGCGAGCGCCTGCGGCATCCGGCCGGCACGATCGTGCGCGCGCCCGTCGGCGAGGAGCGCCGCCGCAGCCCCTGCAGGCGGCTGCGGCAGCCCACTCGGGAGCGACAGCTCCCCGCCCAGGGTCTGACGGTCGCCGGCCACCACGGCGCCGCTGCGCCCACGCGCTCCGCCCATCGTCAGAACGCGATGGCGTAGCCCGAGAAGTGATCGACCTTCCCGGTGACGGTCTGCGTGAGGATGCTGTTGGACGAGCCAACCAGCTCGAGAATACGTCCTTCGTCGACGTAGGCGACCCGCAGCAGCAACCCTTCCACGAACCCGCACTCGCGGTAGCTCAGCGCGAGCTGCGCGGACTTCGCGAAGCGCAGCCCCTCCGGCTGGAACTCGACGTTGACATAGTTGCCGGCCGGCGCGGTCGCCGTGATCTTGACGCTCGCCGCGAGCGCACCCGTCGGGACGGTGAAGGTGTGTGGTCCCACGCGGATCACGCCTCCGGCGGGTCCGATCAGCTTGGTGGAGGTGTAGCTATTCGCCGTCGGGCAGACGAGCAGACTGGGCGCGACGCTCCCAATGACTCCGCCGATTGCGCCCCCGGTTGTGCCGACCACTCCGTCGACCGTGCCTGTCAGTCCGTCCACGAGCGACGCGCCGGCCTGCGGGGCTCGGGGTTGCGTGGGCGCGTCCGGCGAGCAGCTCGCCAGAACGGCGACGAGCATCGGGCAGACCAGCTTCGCCAGTGTTCGCAGGTTGACCATGATGACCCTCAGGATGTAGTAGGCCCGTCGCCGGCCTCGGTGGGGCGAGCCGCACAGGCGGTGCGCGGATCGGCAGTACCCGACGCACTCCGCGTACCAGACTCTGCCGTTTTTGCACTATGCAAGTACTTGCGGCACTTTGCATTGGCCCGCTGCACAGAGCTTGAGTCCAGCCAGCGGCAGTTCGTCAGAGCGGCCGAATCTCGATGGACACGCGACAGTCGGACTGACCACCCTCGGCGTTGAAACGGCCGTGCGGATCGCTCGTCGTGCGCGTCCGGCGCCACAGCGGTGTGGCACGCCGCCGGCATGTAGACCAGGGTGCTGTCTTGCCTTCTTTCACGTGCACCAACAGTTTGTGGCCGTATGCCCGCCCTCAACATTCCCTCGCTCAGCGTCGGCGACCGCGTGCAGCACGAGCTGCTCGTGTACGACCGCGCCGAGAAGCGGAAGAACGACGGGGAGCCGTACGTCGTCCTGACGCTCGGCAACGCGTCGGGGCGGATCGAAACGGCTCCGGTCTGGTCGAACCAGATCGAGTGGGCGGATGGGGCGATGAGCGGGCGCGTGGTCCAGGCGATCGGACAGGTATCGCTCTTCGGCAAGAACGGGACGGCCAAGCGCCAGCTTCAGCTCACCGCCCCGGTGCGCGCACTCCCGCACGACGACAGCTACATCGAGCGCTTCCTCCCCCGTGTCGCCACCGACCTGACGAGGCTGTGGGACTGGATCGACAGCACGCGCTCGGCCGTCGAGTCCGCGAAATTGCGCAAGGTGCTCGATCTGTTCTACGGGGACGACGCCTTCCGCGTGCGCTTCGAGCGCGCGCCGGGCTCCACGGCGGGGCACCACGCCAAGATCGGCGGGCTGCTCATGCACGTGTTCGAGGTCACCAACATCGCCCGCCAGACGGCGCGCACGATGATGAAGGCGAACGTGGACCTCGTCGTGGCCGGCGCGCTGCTGCACGACGTCGGCAAGGTGGAAGCGTACACGATCGGGCCCGGCGGCTTCACCTACACGCCGTGCGGCCTCCTCGTCGGCCACGTGGTGCTCGGGGTGATGATGCTCGAGCGGCGGCTCGCCGCGCGCGGCGAGCCGGTGTGCACCGAGGGGCAGCTCCTCGACCTGCAGCACATGATCCTCTCGCACCACGGCAAGCTGGAGTTTGGCAGCCCCGTAGAGCCGATGACCGTGGAGGCCGAGATCGTTCACTGGGCGGACGAAGCTTCCGCGAAAGCGAACGACATGCTCGAGTCGCTCGACGACGCCGACGCCTTCCCCGACGGGGGCGAGTTCTCCAAGCGCGTCTGGCGGGTCGGACGCCGGGTGTGGAAGCGGCCGCACGGGTGGGAGTAGGGGCAGCAGCTCCGACCTAGATCGGGGCCTTGCCGCTGGTCTCCGGTCCCTGGTCCCAGCCCTGGTCCCTCTCCCCCCCGAGGGCGGCTGCCCAGGCGCCGCCGAGTGCCGCGTCGGCCTCGTCGCCCTCGCCGGCTTGGTGGCGCTGCTCGCCTTGTACGTGGGGTTGACTCGCGCGTACTCAGTGCACTTCAAGCGGCTCGCCGTCATACACGTGATATTGGTGGCGGGCCTCTATACCTTGCGCGTCATCGCCGGGGTGGCCGCCACCGGCGTCCGCGTTTCGACTCGGATCCTCGCGTTCTCGATGTTCCTCTTTCTGGGCCTCACGTCCCTCATGCGCTTCTCCCCGGTGCTCGCGCTCGACGTGGGCAGCGAGGAGGTTGTCGCGCTGTGACCGGCAGCGCGACTCCGACAGCCGGCGGCGGCCCGCTGCACGGCTGATCCGATGCGACGCTACGAGTCCTGGGGGCGCTTCCCGCGCGCGACGCACGCCGCCGTCCTCCCCGTCACCTGGCGCAGCGAGCCCCCGCCGCTCGGCGATCTCGACGTGCCGGTGCTCCCGTTCGCGTGCGGGCGGAGCTACGGCGACAGCTGTCTCAACGACGGCGGCGTCCTACTCGACGTCGCCCCTTTGAAGCGATTCATCGCCTTCGACGACGCCACCGGCATCCTGCGCTGCGAGGCCGGCGTGACGTTGGCCGAGATCCTCGAGCTGGTGGTGCCCCGCGGGTGGTTCCCGCCGGTCGTCCCGGGCACGAAGTGGGTGTCGGTCGGCGGAGCGATCGCCAACGACATTCACGGCAAGAACCACCACGTCGCTGGCACCTTCGGCTGTCACGTGACCGGCTTCGAGCTCCTGCGCTCGAGTGGGGAGCGGTTGTTCTGCTCGCCCGAGCAGAACGCCGGCCTCTTTCAAGCGACGATCGGGGGACTCGGCTTGACGGGGCTGATTCTGTGGGCGGAGCTGCGCCTCAAGCGCATCCCGGGCGCGGCGATCGCCACGGAGCGCGTCCGCTTCCGGCGGCTCGAGGAGTTCCTCGAGCTCTCGGCCTCCGACAGCGAACACGAATACACAGTGGCCTGGGTGGACTGCCTGGCGCGCCGCAGCCGGTTGGGGCGGGGCCTGTTCATGCGCGGCGACCACACGACCGCGCGCCGCGTCGCCGAGCGGCCCGCCACGGCGCCGTCGCGGCTGCGCGTCCCGTTCGACCCGCCCGGCGTGCTCTTGAACTCGCTGACCGCCTCGGCGTTCAACGCCGTGTACTACCGAAGTCAGCTCCGCGCCAAGGTAAAGAAGGTCGTCCCCTACGACCCCTTCTTCTTTCCGCTCGACGGCGTCCACGACTGGAACCGGCTGTACGGGCGGCGCGGGTTCCTCCAGTACCAGTGCGTCGTTCCCGACGAGGGGGAGCGGGGGCCGATGCGAACGATCCTGGAGCGGATCAGCCGGGCACGAGAGGCGTCATTCCTCGGGGTGCTGAAGCGCTTCGGATCGGTGCCGTCCCCGGGGCTCCTCTCCTTCCCGCGCCCGGGAATCACCCTGGCGCTCGACTTCCGCTACCGCGGGCGGCCGACGCTCAGGCTTCTGGACGACCTCGACGAAGTCGTGCGCGCCGCGGGTGGGGCCGTGTACCCGGCGAAAGACGCGCGGATGAGCGGCGAGAGCTTCCGGCGCTACTTCCCCGGCTGGGAGACGTTCGCGGCCTACGTGGACCCCCAATTCTCGTCCAGCTTCTGGCGCCGTGTCCAAGCGGCCTAACGTCCCGCAGCGGGTGCTCGTCGTGGGGGCGACGTCGGCCATCGGGTACGAGGCGACCAAGTCGTTCGCCCTCGCCGGCGCTCGGCTCTTCCTCACGGCGCGCAACCCGGACCGGCTGGCCGCCGTGTGCGACGACCTGCGCGTGCGCGGGGCCGCGCAGGTGGAAGCGGCGTTGTTGGACGCCACCGACGTCGACCGGCACGAGCCCGTGGTGCGCTCCGCCCTCTCGACCCTCGGCGGGCTCGATTGCGTGCTCGTCGCGCACGGTACGCTCCCCGACCAGGCGGCGTGCGAGCGGAGCGTCGCCGAGACGCTTCGGGCGCTCGAGGTCAACTGCACGAGCACCATTGCCCTGCTCACCGTGCTCGGGAACTACTTCGAGAGTGAGCGCCAGGGTTGTATTGCCGTGATCACCTCGGTGGCCGGGGACCGAGGGCGACAGAGCAATTACGTCTACGGCACCGCCAAGGGGGCGCTGAACGTCTTCCTGCAGGGGCTGCGCAACCGGCTGTACCGGGCGGGCGTCGCGGTGATCACGATCAAGCCTGGGTTGGTGGACACGCCGATGACCGCGGCGATTCCCAAGAACCGGCTCTTCGCCACACCCGAGCGGGTAGGCCGCAGCATCTACACGGCCATGCTGGCGGGCCGAGACGTCGCGTACGTCCCGTGGTTCTGGCGCCCGGTCATGATGCTCATCAAGAGCATTCCCGAGCGCCTCTTCAAGCGGCTGAAGCTGTAACTGCAGCGATCAGCGTTGGCCGCGTCCGCGGCCATCCGCGGTCATCCGGGGCCGCCGGTCGCGTACCCGCGTTCATCCGGGGACGCTTTCAACCAGGGCCAGAGCCGCTTGCCGGAGTACTTCTTTCCGAACACCTGGTGGAGCACCGCCTCCGGCCGCTCGGCACGGACGACTGCCGTGATCCGCGGCGTGAGCAGGAGTGGGGTCGTGAACTCGTTATACCGCCGATACCCGTGGCAGAAGCACCAGGGGCCCGCGCGCGTCATGTTGCCGAGCCAATAGTCCGGCAGCATGTACGTCATGGCGTAGAAGACCCCCAGGCTGTGCGCGAAGGGCAGAGTCGGCGCGGCGCCGCGGGGGATCGAGCCGTGCTTCCCCCACTGCACGTCGATGGCGACCTGGCGCCTCGGCCATGACGCGTGGAGAACGGTACCGTGCCAGTAGGTCCAAACGTGGGTGGGGGCGCCAGTGGAGTCATAGCCCACCCAGATGACCTCCTCGTCGGTGGCCATCGTGAGCGGGACCCAGGCGCCGTGGGCGTCATCCTTCCAGAGCAGGTGGTAGGCGATAACCGGCTTCGTGGGGTGAAGCACGGCGACCACGCGCTCGAGCGGGAACGTCTCGTCCCGCTGCAGGTACAATACGGGTGCCAGTGTACGCGCCAGTATCGCGCCGCTGTCGTCGGGCGCCAGGACCTGCGTGTAAGGCGAGACCGGCGGGATGCTAGCGATAGGGCCGCAGGCGGCGGCACCGACGAAGGCCACGATGCTGATTGATTTCGCGAGCTGCAACCCGCTCCCCCACTGTGATTTAGGAACTTAGAAGGTTAGTTTTGAAGCCGTTGGGCTCGGGGCGCCGACGTCGGTGGCCCGGGGGCACATCTCTGGAGGGCTCATGCGTAAGCCACGTCCGAACGCGTACAACCCGGCGCAGGCGCTACACCTCATCGCCAACGATCGTAATGGGTCGCCCTTGAGCTGCCCATCCTGCTCCGGCTCCATCGAACGCGAGCCTGCCATGGCCCCTCCCCCGCCGCGTTCGCACGTCACCCTCCGCTGCACGAGCTGCGGTCGCGTGGCCCGCTACATCGCCGGCGCCGCCTGATCGTACGACTGCGCCTGGCGTGCCACCCCGCCAGGCGTGCCCGGGCGCTCCCGGCCCTACGTAGCACGTCCCCGACGAGTCCGCACAGAGCCGAGCCGCCCCCACGTACCCCGGCTGCGGGGCGAGGTTGCGCCCGCCCGGACGGTCTGGCTGGACCGTCGTGCACAAAACTTGCCTCGCTGGCCCGTACGGCCGTGCAACCGCTTGCATGGTACGGCGTACGACCCGAGACCACGTTCGACGAGCGGGCGCAGTGACAGCCCAGTCAACCGGGATCGGCATCACAGTTAGCCCCAATAGGGGAAGAGGAAGCGTTTCATGGCACGGATCACCGGCACAGTGAAGTGGTTCAACGACGCCAAGGGTTTCGGGTTCATCTCCCGCGAGGGCGGCCCGGACGTGTTCGTCCACTTCAGCGCGATTCAGGGGAGCGGGTTCAAATCTCTCGCTGAAGGCGACCGGGTGGAGTTCGAGATCGTTCAAGGGCAGAAGGGGCCACAGGCCGCAGACGTGACCAAGGTCTCTTAGTAAGCCGAGCAGATCCCGCAGGCTCCCGGCGACGTGGTGTGCAGGGCCCCGGCTAGCGCAGCCGGGGCCCTGTCATGTCTCTGTACCTCTGTACCTCTGCGGTATTGACTCTGCCGACGGGTGTGCCGGCCCGCCCGTGGTGGGCACTCGTCTTGCGCGCCAACAGCGGGCGGCGGCTCGGAATTGCTCCGAGCCGCCTCGCCTCTCGTGACGGCCCTGCCCGCGCCGTCGCCGACTTGCCACGCTCGAGCCGGACGACACCATGACGCCTGCCGCACCTCGCGGAGCTTCGGTGGGGAGAAGCACCAGCCTGGTGCCTGCCGCGCCCACCCCTGCGCCTGCCAAAGCGACGGCGCTCCACGGAACGGTGGTGAGCGCCGGGCGTCGACCGACGACTGCGGAAGAGCGAGGCGCGAAGTCGGCCAGGGCGAAGAGGGGGGCGAAAGGGGGCGCCGGCGCGAAGTCAGGTGCGGCCGCCCCCCGCGCGCGCAGGGGAGGGGGGGAGCCACCATCGCTACTGCGGCAGCTCACGCGGATCGAGCAGGACGGCGGCGACGGGATCCTCGTGTTCGGCGAGGGGGAAACGCTCGCCGTCACCAGTCTCGACAAGGAGTTCTTCCCCGAGGACGGATACACGAAAGGGGACCTGATGCGCTACTACGTGCGCGTCGCCCCCGTGCTCCTTCCGGCGATCGATGGCCGCCCGCTCACCCTCAAGCGGTATCCGAACGGCATCGAGGGGCCGTCGTTCTTCCAGCACGACCCGGGAGACGCCCCGCCCGAAGTGGTACGCGTGGAGCAGGTGATGACCGAGGAGGGGCAGCAGGCGCGCCTCGTCGGGGGCGACCTGGCCACGCTCCTCTACACCGTGCAGCTCGGAACCGTCGCCGTGAACGCCTGGCAGTCGCGCGTGGGCTCGCTCGACGCGCCCGACTATGCCGTGCTCGACCTCGACCCCGGCGAAGGTGTGCCCTTTAGCCGCGTCGTCGAGGTAGCGTCGCTCGTGAAGGCGGAGCTCGACGCCCATCGCTTGCGCGCGGCGGCCAAGACGTCCGGGTCCACCGGGCTGCACATCCTGGTGCCCCTCCCCCGACGGTCGACGTACGACATGGCTGCGACCCTGGCCGAGGAGGTCGCGACGCGTGTGGCCCGCGCCCGGCCGGACGTCGCCACCGTGGAGCGCTCGATCGGCGCGCGGGCGCCGCGGAGTGTGTACGTCGATCACCTGCAGAACGCCCGGGGCAAGACGCTCGCTGCGCTTCTCTCGGTACGCGCGCGCCACGGGGCGACGGTCTCGATGCCCGTCCCGTGGAGTCGGGTGACGCGTACATTCGACCCGCGGGCGTTCACCCTCGCCACCGTGCCGCGCCGCCTGACGAGATGGGGACAGGAGTGGGAGACCGTGATGCGCACGGGGAATGCACCGGCGGTCGTCCGGGCGGCGACCGGCGCGGCCCGCCGTACCGTCTAACCTCCGTCTACCCGCCGTCCACTCTCCGCCCGCTGGGGCGCGCCGTGACGCGATCCTGCCTGGGTCGTCGTCCGTTCGGCGGCCGTGGAACTCTCACCCTCGCGCACCCCCCAGCGGCCGCCCCGAGCGTGCAATGCCGCACGTCGTCCGCCACCCTCCAGCGCCTAGGCCGATGCCCAGTCCAGCGCTGCTCTACACCCGCGCGCTCCCCGGGGGCGGCTTCGTCGTGATCGAAGCCACCCGGGTCGCGGGTCCCGCGGTAACGACAGGTACGACGTACCGCGCGGCGCTGTGCGTCGAGCGGCGGGCCGACCCCATCCGCCGCACCGGGCACACGCCCCCGATCGTGGCCGAAGCGTCCGGCGGCAACCCCGCCCAGCTCCTCGAGACGCTCTACTCGATCGCCGTCGACAACGTGGCGGTGGCGCGGCACATCCTCCTCTGGCAGGCCCGCCGCCGGCCCAAAGGCTGAGAAACGGCCGGGCGTCGGGCGTCGGGCGTGGTGCACCCGAGCTTCCCTGCGCCGCCGTTCGCGCCCGCCGTCGTGCCGAGTGGGCTCACCGGCCGGGAGTCGGGACAAGCCCCGGTGCAGTTCCCGACTCCCGACGCCCGACGCCCGGCCGTTCTACTCCCTGAGCAGGTCGAACCGCACGCCACGCTGGCCGCCGCGGCGCTTGCGCGGGGCGTAGCGGAAGAGCTGCGCGGGGCGCCCCCGGCCCTCGCTCCGCCACTCGCCGGTCGGCTCCACGAGCCGCGCCGCGTGGAGGGCGCGGCGGAAGCTCGCCTTGTGCAGCCGCCGGCCGAGCAGGAGCTCGTACATCTCCTGCAGGGCGCTGAGGGTAAACTCCTCGGGCAGGAACCGGAAGGCGACCGGGGCGCGGTCGACCCGAGCGCGCACGGCCGCGAGCGCGGCGTCGAGGATCACGCCCTGCCGCCCCGGGAGTGCGGGGAGTGCGCGCCGCGGCACCCACTCCACCTCGCCCTCCTCGTCCACGGCGAGCGCGGCGCGCTCCGTGGTCAGGGCGATGTACGCGATCGACAGCGCGGCGCCACTCGGGTGCCGGGCGCCCTCGTCGAAGGCACCCACTTGCTCGATCCACGCGGGCGCGCCCCCGAGTGCCGCGCGCGCGACGCGGAGCGCGG
>Ga0307409_100001919_pt1 | contig 10617 bp, 8 predicted proteins | sample 322Ometagenome_2_FD_203888 | JGI IMG/M metagenome (GOLD analysis project Ga0307409, IMG submission 203888) | Maize rhizosphere microbial communities from greenhouse at UC Davis, California, United States - 322HYB-O-2 | ecosystem: Host-associated > Plants > Roots > Rhizosphere > Soil | place...
GTGCTCCGCCGCCTCGCTCCCTGAGGAGGCGAGCCGATAGGCGAGCCGACCAATCAAACACGGCGGCTTGTTGCGGCGCAGCCGCACGGTTCCGGAGCGGAGACGGCGGCCGATCCGCTCGAGTCCCTGAGGAGGCGAGCGCGGGGACCGCTCCCCAGCCCGCGCCGGCGACCGACGGGAACATCGGTGACCGCGCCCGCCTCCGATGGGGTGATACGACGGCGACGAAGCGCCGACGCCAGGCCTACCGACGAACTCGATCCACCAGGAGCCGATGATGAGCGACATGCAGTCCGATCCCAGCGCTGAGCACGGTGGCGACATGATCGGTGGCGGCACCGCCCCCGGCGGGCTCGGGGCCCCTGCGGTCGCCGGCACCGACACCGACGTCGAGACCGACGGCGGCGGCTTCCCCAACCCCTTCGACCTGGACGACAGCGACGCGGTGGCCGAGGTCGACGCCCAGGCCCTGAACGCCGACCCGACCCTCGACTCCGACGGCGACGGGCTCGCCAACGTCGACGAGGAGGCCGCCGGCACGGACGCCTTCGAGTCGGACACCGACGGCGACGGCATCGGCGACGGCGAGGAGGCCTGGATCGGCACCGACCCGTTCGAGGTCGACAACGCCGACTACGAGGGCATGGAGGGCGTCGACTCCGACGGCGACGGCCTGAGCGACGCCGTGGAGGACGCCCAGGGCTACGACCCCGAGTCCCGCGACACCGACGACGACGGGCTCGTCGACGGCCACGAGTCGCAGCTCAACACCGATCCGCTGGTCGAGGACACCGACGGCGACGGCATCCTCGACGGGGACGAGCTCGACGACGGGACCGACCCGCTGGCGGGCGACGACGACCTCGACTCCGGCGTCGGCGCCGATGACCTGCCGGGCGCGGAGACCGAGCTGGACGGGCACGACCACGGCGCCATCGAGCCCGACGTCGACCCCGACAGCTTCGACGACCAGTTCGGCGACGGCCTCGACGACCTGCCCACGACCTGATCCTCCCGGGCCCGCCGCAGCGTGGCGACGGGCTCACCACGGAAACGACGGCAAGGCCTGCGCAACGGAGCGCAGGCCTCTGCCGCGCCTGCGTCAGAGGTCGGGCAGGGGCGGCAGGACGCTGTCGTGGTCGACGAACAGGGCCGAGGCCCGGCTGCAGCCGCCGAGCGCGTCGGCGGCCAGGACGACCGAGGCGGCCGTGTAGGTGCTCTGCTCGCCGCCCGGGAAGTGCACCTCCTGCGGGTACACCGTGCCGGTCCAGTAGCGGCCGTCGTCCTCGCGGTACTGCTGGGCCCAGGTGAAGAGCTGCTCGGCCCGGGGCCGGTCGCCGGCCACGAGGTGGGCCAGCATGCACTCGCAGGTCTCGGCCACGGTGACCCACGGCCGGTCGGAGACGCAGCGCACGCCCCGGCCCTCCATGACGAACGCCTTCCACCGGGCTTCGAGCCGCTGCCGGCCCGCCTCGGGGGACAGGACGCCGGCCAGGATCGGGTAGTACCAGTCCATCGCCCAACGGTGCTTGGGGGCGAAGGCGTCGGGCTCCTCGCGGATGACGAAGGCCAGCTTGGCCACCGCGGCGTCCCAGCGCGGCCGTTCCTGGCCGAGGTGGTGGGCGAGGGCGATGGCGCAGCGCAGGCTGTGGCAGATGCTCGACGAGCCGGTGAGCAGGGCGAACGACCACGGTGTGCCGTCGGCGTGGCGGGCCCACAGGATCTCGCCCCGGTCGGTCTGGAGGTCGAGCACGAAGTCCATGGCCCGGTCGACGACCGGCCACATGGCGTCGACGAAGCCGCTGTCCTTGGTGAGCAGCCAGTGGTGCCACACCCCGGCGGCCACGTAGGCGCAGACGTTGGCGTCGAGCTTGTCCTGCTCGACGCTGTCCTCCAGGTAGTACTGGTGCCAGGACCCGTCCGGGCGCTGCAGGTCGACCAGCCACTGGTAGGCCCGCTCGGCCTCGGTCATGCGGTCGCCGAGGGCGAGGGCCATGGCCGCCTCGACGTGGTTCCACGGGTCGGCGTGGCCGCCGGGGAACCACGGCACCATGCCCGACGGCAGCTGCCACTCGGCGATGGCGTCGACCGTGGCCTGGACCTGGGCGGACGTGACGATGCCGGGCACCTCGGGTGCGCGCGACGTCCGGGGCGAGAAGTCGGCCGAGGTCATGGCGTGACGCCGCTCGGGAGCGTCGGCTTGCGGCCGTAGACGACCAGGCTCTTGCCGAGCACCGGGTTGAGGGCCTTCTCCACCCAGCGGGTGGCCTTGGGCGCCTTGGTGATGTCCCACACGAGCAGCCGGTGGTACGCCTTGACCAGGGGGTGGTCGTCCTTGGTGGGGCCGACGGCGCACTTCAGCCACCAGTAGGGCGAGTGCAGCGCGTGGGCGTGATGGCTGGCGCCGGGCACGAACCCAGCGTCGCGCATCTTCCGGCGAACCTCGCGCTCGGAGAAGATCCGGACGTGCCCGCCGGGGACGAACGGGGCGTGGTACTCGTCCGATAGCTTCCAGCAGACCTTCTCGGGGAACCAGGTCGGGACGGTGGCGGCCAGCGTCCCGCCCGGCTTCAGCACCCGGTACAGCTCGACGAGGGCGGCGCAGTCGTCGGGGATGTGCTCGAGCACCTCGCTGCAGATGATGCGGTCGAACGTGTCGTCCGGGAACGGCAGCCGGGTGCCGTCGCCGTTCACGGCCTGGGCCATGCCCTCCGGCGGGCCTTCGCCGGCCTCGGCCATGGCGGCGAGCAGGCCGGAGACGTCGACCAGCTCGTCGCGGTCGTAGTCGAGGGCGACCACCCGGGCGCCGCGGCGGAACGACTCGAAGGCGTGGCGCCCGGCGCCGGCGCCCATGTCGAGCAGCAGCTGGCCGGGTTCGAGGTCGAGACGCTTGTAGTCGACGGTGAGCACGGCGGCCTCAGCTCGCGCCGGCCGCGGGCGGGCGGACGTCGGCGAGGAGGGCGCGGTACTCGGCGACGGTCCGCTCGGCGGTGTGGCGCCAGCTCCACTTGTCGATGATCCGCTGGCGGCCCCGGGCGCCGACGGCGGCCCGCAGCTCGGGGTCGTCGAGCGCCGTCGCGATGCGGGTGACCAGGGCGCCGACGTCGCCGGGCGGCACGAGGAGGGCGGTGTCGCCGTCGTCGCCCACGACCTCGGGCAGGGCGCCGCCGGTGGTGGCCACGAGCGGCACGCCGCACGACATCGCCTCGATGGCCGGGAGCGAGAAGCCCTCGTAGAGCGAGGGGACGACGGCCAGCTCGGCCTCGGAGTACAGCTCGACGATGCGCTCGTCGGTGACGCCGGTGACCCAGTCGATGTACGGGTCGAGGCCCAGCCGCTCGATGGCGGCGGCCGACTTGCCGCCCTCCTTCTTGCGCCCGATGACGGTGAGGCGCAGGTCGCGCCCGTCGGCCCGCAGCTTGGCCAGGGCTTCGAGCAGGTAGGCGAGGCCCTTCATGGTGACGTCGGCCGACGCGGTGGTGATGAGGCGGCCGGGCTGGCGCTCGACGGTGTCGACCGGCCGGAACAGGTCGGGGTCGACGCCCACCGGCACCACGTGCATGCGCTCGCGCGGCACCTTGTGGTCGGTGTGGATGTCCTCGAAGCTGTTCGCCGACACCGTGATGACCCGCTTCAGCCGCTTGGCGACGTGGGTCTGCATGTTGGTGAACCCGTACCAGCGGCGCAGCGTGAACCGCCGGTAGGGGGTGTCGGCGTGCTCCATCTCGAGCCGGCGGTCGACGGTGATGGGGTGGTGGATGGTGGCGATGAGCGGGAAGCCGAGCCGCTCCAGCCCGAGGAGGCCGTAGCCGAGCGACTGGTTGTCGTGCACCAGGTCGAAGTCGCCCCGACGCTCGCGCAGCGCCCGGTAGGCGCGCACCGAGAAGGCCAGCGGCTCGGGGAACGTGCCGAAGCTGAAGGCGGTGACCTCGACCAGGTCGGCGATGTCCTTCAGCTCCCAGATGCCCGGCATCCGCATGGGGAAGTGGTCGTTGTAGATGTCGAGGCTCTCGAGCTTGTGGAGCGGCACCCGCTCGTCGAGCACCGGGTAGGGCTGGCCGGAGAACACCTCGACGTGGTGGCCGAGGTCGACCAGGGCCTTGCTGAGGTGGCGGACGTAGATGCCCTGGCCGCCGACGTGCGGCTTCCCCCGGTAGGCCAGCAGGGCGATGCGGAGCGGACGATCGTCAGTGGCCATGGGCCGGCAAGCCTTTCCCCTGGTTGACCGTCCGGTCAAGCGGGAGGTCGGTCCCGTCCTCCTCCGTCGCGTCGGGAACGGATCGCGTGCGCCGGGCGAGCGCCCATGCCCCGGCCAGCGCGAGCACGCTGGCCAGCAGGGCCGGCCACTCGCCCCAGCGGACGTAGAGCGTCTTCCCGGAGCGCATGGTGACGGTGTCGACCTCGACCCGCGCCTCGCTGACGGCGCTGCGCTTCAGCACCTCGCCGTCGGGGGTGACGAAGGCGCTGAAGCCGGTGGGCGCCGCCTGCACGACCCAGCGGCCGGTCTCGATGGCCCGCAGCCGGGACGAGGCGATCTGCTGGCTCTGCACCAGCGTGCCCGTGTACGACGAGCCGTTGGTCGGGTTGAGCACGATCTCGCCGCCGGCGTTCACCCCCGAGCGCGCCCGGTGGCCGAAGAAGACCTCCCAGGAGATCACGACGCCGGCCCGGCCGGCCGGCAGGTCGAGGGTGTTGACGTCGTCGCTGATCGTCGCGTCGCGGACCGGGAGGGTGTCGCCGGCGAACTTCTCGAGCAGCGACCGCAGCGGCACGTACTCGCCGAACGGGACCCGGTGGACCTTCTCGTACCGTCCGGTGACCTCGCCCTCCGGGCTGATCACGACCGACGCGTTGTGGAACTTGTCGACGCCCTCGTCCTCGATGACCCCGACGATCAGGGTCGTGTCGAGCTGCCGGGCGAGGTCGGAGAGCTCCTCGAGCTCCTGGCTCTGCGCGAAGGGCAGCGCCACGTCGACCACGTCCTCGGGCCACAGCACGAAGTCGACACCCTCGGGCACCTGCTGGCTGGCCTGGAGGTGGCGCTCGAAGACGCCCCGCGGGTCGGTGTCGACCGCCCTCGTGCCCTGCGGGCCGCCGCCCTGCACGAAGGCGACCTCGGCGGTGCGGCCGGTGTCCTTGCCCTGCGGGGCGAGGACGGCGCCGAGCAGCACGAGGGCGACCACGCCGCCGGCGACCGCGGCCGTCCGCCACTGCTTGACGACGGCGGCGCTGATGGCCAGGCCGACGGCGACGGTGGCGGCGCCCAGGAGGTTCGAGCCGCCGACGCGGGCGATCGGCGCCAGCGGACCGGCGACCTGGCCGACGCTGAGGACCGACAGCGGGACGCCGCCGAAGGGCCAGTCGCTGCGGAACGCCTCGAAGATCAGCCACGCCGCCGGCAGCGCCAGGCGGCGGCCCCGGCCGGGTGGGACGGCCACCAGCAGCACGCCCAGCAGGGCGGCGTAGTACGCCACCGCGATGATGTAGCCGGGCAGCGTGAGGTCCTTGATCCACGACATGGACGGGCCGAGCAGCGCGAAGCCGACCAGCCAGCCCCGGCGGAAGCGGGCACCGGCGGGCTGGTCGGCGATGACGCGGTCGAGCAGGACGATGCCGGCGAAGGCCAGGGGCCAGAAGCCCCACGGCGGGAGCGAGGCGGCGAGGAGGATGCCGGCGGCCAGGCAGGTGGCGACGGCCTTGAGATCGGGGCGTGACATGACCGGTGGAGTCTTACAGGCGCGCCGTCGAACCCCCTTTTCTGGGGACATGGGCCGGGGCAATCGGGGTCATATGTCCCCAGAAACGAGACGGGCGGCGTCGAGACCGCTGCGGATGCAGGCCGGGATGCCGACGCCGTGCAGGGCGGCGCCGGCCAGGGCGAGGCCCGGCGTCCGGGTCGCCAGGTCGCGGATGACGTCGGCGATGCGGTCGGGATGGCCCGGCGCGTATTGCGGGAAGGAGTCGACCCAGCGGTTGACCCGCACCTCGGTCGGGGCACCGGACAGGCCCATGGTCCGGCCGAGGTCGTCGACCAGCCGCTCGACCAGGTCGGCGTCGTCGAGGTCGAGGGCCCGCTCGTCGCCCGCCCGGCCGGCCGAGGCCCGCAGGACGAGCGTCCCGTCGCCCGACCCGGCGCCCAGGTGCGACCACTTGGTGCTGGCCCACGAGCAGGCGGTGAGCAGGGCGTCCTCGACCCGGGGGACCAGGAAGCCGCTCCCGTCGAGCGGCCGGCCCACGTCGTCGGCCCGGACGGCCAGGGCGACGAGGGCCACCGAGGCGTGCTCGATCGCGCCGAGCACGGCGGCGGCCCCGGCGGCGTGGGGGGCGAGCAGCGGGGCGGCGGCGAAGGCCGGCACGGCCAGGACGACGCCACCGTCGACGGTGGCGCCGTCGTCCAGGTGGGTCCGCCAGCGGTCCGGCCCGTCGAGCGGCTCGATCGCGACCGCCCGGCGGCCGCGGTGCCAGGTGGCGTCGGGCATGGCGTCGACGAGGGCGTCGACCAGCCGGGCCATGCCCGAGGGGTGGGCGGCGAAGATCGGCCGGCCCGGATCGGCGCCGGGCTGGCCGGCGGCCCGGCGCTGGGCTGCGGCGGCCGCCTCGACCAGGCTGGCGTGCCCGGGGTCGCGGGCCACGGCGTCGAGCTGCGGCACCACCGCGGCCAGGCTCAACCGCCTGGTGTCGCCGGCGTTGATGCCGCCCACCAGCGGGTCGACCAGCCGGTCGAGCGCCTCGGTCCCTAGCCGGGCCTCGATCGACGCGCCGATGGCGGCGTCGGGCCCGGTCAGCGGACCGGTCGGGTGGCGGAGGTCGTCCCGCAGCCGTTCGAGGCCCTCCGGCGAGAGGATGCCGCCCCGGGCCACCGCCTCGACGTCGGTCGGCACGCCCATGACCTGCGGTGGGAGCGGGCGCAGCTCGCCCCGGCTGAAGACGTAGGCGTTGCGGGCGGCGGGGTGGACGAGCTCGGCGTCGAGGCCGAGCGTGCGGCACAGGTCGAGCGCCCACGGCACCCGCAGCAGGAAGGCGTCGGCCGACTCGTCGACCAGGCGCCCGGCGAACTTCGAGGTGCGGAGCTTGCCGCCGGGCTGCCCGTCGGCCTCGACGATCGTGACGGCATGACCGGCCCGGTACAGCTCGTGGGCCGCCGCCAGCCCGGCGATGCCGGCCCCGACGACGGTGACCGGGGCGCTCATGCCAGCGTGTCGGCAGTGGCGACGACGCGGTCGGCGAGGGCGGCCAGCACGTCGGGGTCGTCGTTGAGCGACCGGGTCCGGGCGAAGGCGAGGCCGACCTCGTCGGCGACCTTGCGGGCCTCGATGTCGAGGTCGTACAGCACCTCGAGGTGGTCGGCCACGAAGCCCTGGGCGCACACCAGCACACCGTCGGCCCGACCGGTCTCCGCGAGCTGGCGGATGACGGTGAGGATGTCGGGCCCCCGCCACGGCTCGGGCGTGCGGCCGGCGCTCTGCCAGGCGATCGCCCACCCGGCCCACCGGTGCAGCCCGACCCGCGAGGCGACCTCGGCCGCGCTCTGGCGGAGCTGGTCGGGGTACGGGTCGCCGGCCAGCACCCGCTCGGGCAGGGAGTGGGCGGTGAACAGCACCTTGACCCGCGCCCGGTCGACGGGCATCCCGGCCAGGGCGTCGTCGACCGCGGCGGTGAGGAACCGGAGGTACGCCTCCTCCAGGTGCCAGCTCTCGATGCCGGCCGCCTGCACGCCCTTGGCCGCGGCCGCCTCCCGGAGCCGCTCCTGGTACTGGCCGACGCTGAAGCCCGAGTAGTGGGGGGCCAGCACCAGCCCGACGACCCGGTCGAACCCGTCGGCGGCGACCTGGTCGACGGCGTCCTCGATGAACGGGGCGGCGTGCTTCTGGCCGAGCACGGCGGTGAAGCGGCCCGGCGCCCGCTGGTCGAGGGCGGCCTGCAACCCGGCCCGCTGCGCCTCGGTCCGCTCGGCCAGGGGCGAGACGCCGCCGAGGGCGTCGTAGCGGCCCTTCAGCTCGGCCAGCAGCTCGGACGTCGGGGGCCGGCCCCGGCGGATGTGGGTGTAGTAGGCCTCGACGTCGTCGGGCGTGCGGGGCGTGCCGTAGGCCATGACGACCACGGCGGTCCGTCCGTTCATCCGCCGGCCCGACCCTCGGCGTGGACGAGCTCGACCACCCGTTCGAGCATGGTCGGGTCGGTCTCGGGCAGGACGCCGTGGCCCAGGTTGAAGATGTGCCCGGGATGGCCGTCGTTGCGGCGCAGCACGTCACGCACGGCGCCGGCGACGACGTCCCACGGGCAGCCGGCCACGACGGCCGGGTCGAGGTTCCCCTGGAGGGCGATGCCCGGTCCGACCCGCTGCCGGGCGGCGTCGAGCGGGGTGCGCCAGTCGACGCCGACGACGTCGGCCCCGGCGTCGCGCATGAGCGGCAGCAGCTCGCCGGTGTGCACCCCGAAGTGGATGCGGGGCACGCCCAGGTCGGCCACGCCGTCGAGCACCTTGCGGCTGGCCGGCATGACGTGGCGCTCGTAGTCGGCCGGGCTGAGGGCGCCGGCCCAGCTGTCGAACAGCTGCACGGCCCGGGCGCCCGCCGCGACCTGGCTGCGCAGGCTGGCCAGGGCGAGGTCGGCCAGCCGGTCGACCAGGCGGGACCACAGGTCGGGCCGGCCCAGCATGAGGGCTTTGGTCCTGGCGTAGGTGCGGCTGGGCGCGCCCTCGACCAGGTAGCTGGCCACGGTGAACGGGGCGCCGGCGAAGCCGATGAGCGGCGTGTCGCCCAGCTCGGCGGTCAGGTTCTTGATCGTCTCGAGCACGTAGGGCGTGTCCAGCTCGGGTTCGAGCGGGCGGAGGCGGTCGAGGTCGGCCTCGGTCGCGAACGGCCGCTCGACCACCGGCCCGATGCCCGGCGCGACGTCGACCCCGAACCCGATGGCGGCCACCGGCGTGACGATGTCGCTGTAGAGGATGGCGGCGTCGACGCCGTAGCGGCGCACCGGCTGGAGCGTGATCTCGGTCGCCAGGTCGGGCGTGCGGATGGCGTCGATGATGCTGCCCGTGCCGCGGATGGCCCGGTACTCGGGCAGCGACCGGCCGGCCTGGCGCATGAACCACACCGGTACCCGGTCGCCGGGGACGCCCCGGCAGGCCCGCAGGAAGGCCGGCTCGTCGGTCGGTGCGGGCTGGGCGACGTCGTCGGCGGGAGCGGGAGAGGGCACGCCGTGCACGGTAACCGTGGCCCCGAACGCTGTGCCCCTCGCGGGCGCGGCGTCGGGCCCGGAGACCTATCAGGTTCGCACGGGGCCGGCCGATAGAGGCGGTATGTCCGGATCTGCATGGCTGGCAGGCAGCCCGTCATCGCTCCTGCTGTTCGACGGCGGGGTCGTCGTCGACGTCAACGAGGCGGCCTGCCGTGAGCTGTCCCGCGCCCGCGAGGACCTGCTCGGGCCCGGGTTCGTCGACTCGCTCGTGGACGAGGACCGGACCACGCTCGGGGTGTCGCTCGGGTCGTTGGGCGAACCGGACGGGGCCCCGGTCCGGCCGCCGCTGCGGGTCCGGCGCCTCCGTGTCGACGGCGACGGCCCCGGCCATCCGGCCGTGTCCGTGATCGAGCTGCGTCCGGTCAGGTCGGAGATCGGGGTGCTGGCCGACGTGCGGGACGTGACCGAGGGGCGGCGGGTCGAGCGGATCATCGACGTCCTCTTCACCAACGTCCTCATCCTGGACGCCACCGGCACGATCGTCTGGCGCTCGGCGGCCCACCTGGCCAAGCTCGAACCGGGCACCGACACGGCCGACGTCAACGCCCTGGCGTTCATCCACCCGGACGACCTCCCCGACGTGCTGAACGAGTTCGGCGAGGTCCTCGCCGACCCGGGCGTGCCGCACACCAGCAAGTACCGGGTGCACCGCGAGTTCAGCGACACGGCGTGGTCGACGGCCCGCATGATCGGCGTCAACCACCTCGACGACCCGCTGATCGACGGCGTGGTGATCGCGACCGAGGCGCTGGGCGAGTCCGAGGTCGAGTCGATCGGTCGGACGGCGAGCGGCTTCCAGTCCCTGGCGGCGGGCGCTCCCATCGGGATCGTCGTCACCGATCCGAGCGGGCGGAGCCTGTACCGCAACCCGCTGGCCGACCAGATGCTGGGTCTCGTCCCGACGATGGAGGGCCGGGCGGAGTGGACCCGCCGGATGCGTCCCCGCGACCGGCTCGCCGTCGACGCCCTGGTGCAGGACGGCCTGCGACGCCAGACCGGCGGGACGGCGGTCGTGACCATCGACCGGTTCGACGGCTCCGAGGTCTGGGTCCGGATCGACGTGCTGCCCCAGGTCAACGAACAGGGCGACCCGTTCGGGCTGATCGCCACGCTCATCGACGTGACCAGCGAGAACGTGGCCCGGCAGGCCCTCCAGGCCGCCCAGGCCCAGCTCTGGCGGCTCGCCAACCACGACGTCCTGACCGGGCTGCCGAACCGCATGCAGTTCAACGACCACCTCGAGCGGGCCTTCGCCCGGCGCAAGCGGGGAGGCCACGGCCTGGCCGTGCTGTTCTGCGACGTCGACAACTTCAAGCCGGTCAACGACACCCACGGTCACCACGTCGGCGACGGGGTGCTGGTCGAGGTGGCCCGCCG
>Ga0307409_100001921_pt1 | contig 10615 bp, 11 predicted proteins | sample 322Ometagenome_2_FD_203888 | JGI IMG/M metagenome (GOLD analysis project Ga0307409, IMG submission 203888) | Maize rhizosphere microbial communities from greenhouse at UC Davis, California, United States - 322HYB-O-2 | ecosystem: Host-associated > Plants > Roots > Rhizosphere > Soil | place...
CCGGGTGCCGGCTGGTCCCGGCACGGGACAGCCCGGCGCGCTCGGCGGTGCGCAGCGACGCGTCGTGACCGGGGCGCACGACGGCCCGGACCGGCATACCGGGAAGCCACTCGGTGGCCAGGGCGACCGCCTCGCGGGCGGCCTCCCGGGCGTAGCCGCGGCCCTGCGCCTCGTGGCGGAACCGGTAGTAGAGGTTGAGGTGGTCGTCGGCCCGCCGGACGCCGGCCATGCCCAGGGGCGTGCCCGTGGCGAGCTCCTCGACCACCCAGTAGCCGAAGCCGTGGTCCTCCCAGTGCCGGACGAATCCGTCGAAGACGCAACGGTTCTCGTCCTCGCTGCGCATCGCCTGCGGCGCGTGGGTGTAGAGCCGCGGGTTGGTGTGCAGCGCGACGTGGAAGGACAGGTCTGCGGGCGCGGGCCGGCGCAGTCGCAGGCGCGAGGTCGTGGTCTCGAACGGCAGCTCTGGCACGGCGGCAACGCTAGCGACGAACGCTGGCCGAGGTCCTCGCGACCCGACGGAACGCCTGGCCGTTCGAGTCGCCCTTTGCCCGGGCCCGTGTCACGGTGGTGACACAAAGGAACGGGCGCCTCTCGTGCCAGTACCTGCGCTCAAGCAGTCGGGCGTGCTCAATGCGACTGGCACAGCGCGCGTTCAGACCACACGAGAGGAACCACGGCATGACCGACCGACCGTTTGGCACCAGTACCGCAACCCCGACCACCACCCAGCCTGAGGGCTCGACCAGCGACGTCGCCAAGGACCAGGCCAAGAGCGTGGCCAGCGACGCAAAACAGGGTGGCCAGCAGGTCGCGCAGACCGCCAAGGAGCAGACCCAGGAGGTCGCCTCCGAGGCCAAGTACCAGGCGCAGCAGCTCTTCCAGCAGGTTCGCGGCGAGTTCGGCGACCAGGCTGCGTCCCAGCACCAGCGGGCCGCCAGCGGCCTGCGCAGCCTCGGCGACGAGCTCGGGGCGATGGCCCGCGGGCAGTCCACGCAGCAGGGTGTCGCGAGCGACCTCGCCCAGCAGGCGTCCGACCGCGTGAGCGCCCTGGCCAGCTGGCTGGAGTCGCGCGAGCCGGGTGACGTCCTCAACGAGGTCACCAGCTTCGCGCGCCGCAAGCCCGGCACCTTCCTCGCCGCCGCCGCGGCCGTGGGCTTCCTGGGTGGGCGCCTCACCCGAGGCCTCGCCGCCGAGGCCTCCGACAACGAGTCCGGCGCCGCAACCATGGGCACCGCGTCGACGACGCGTGCCTCGGGCACGGACTTCAGCACCGGCAGGACCGGCTACAACCCCGGCCCGGCCACCGCAGCCCCCCAGGCGACCACCCAGCCGGCCCCGCTGCCCGACGAGCCGGCCTGGCCTGCCCCGGGCAGCGCGGTACCGCCCGCGGGGGTCGACTCCACCACAGGCCTGGCCCCGGGGACGGGTGAGGAGCGCATATGAGCACGGCCGCAACCGGCGGCCCTGGCATGGGGAACCTGGGCGAGGACCAGATCCAGGGTTCGCACGAGACCTACGTGAAGGGCGAGGTCTCCTCGATCGGCGCCCTCATCAGTGACGTCGCCAACGACCTGTCGGTGCTGATGCGGCAAGAGGTCGCCCTGGCGAAGGCCGAGGCACGGGAGTCCGCCACGCGGGCCGGCAAGGGAGCCGGGCTGCTCGGTGGCGCAGGAGCGGCGGCGTTCTACGCCGTGCTGTTCCTGTCCATCGCCCTGTGGTGGGCGCTCGGTGACCTGATCGACAGCCTGGGGTGGTCCGCGGTCATCGTGGCCGTCCTCTGGGCCGTCGTGGCGGCGATCCTGGCCAGCATGGGCCGCAAGAAGCTGAAGGAAGTCCAAGGGATGTCGCGCACCGTGGAGACCGCCAAGCAGGTCCCCGACGCGCTGAAGGGAAACGAGGACCGGGTATGACCGAGCAGACGAGCAACGACCCCGACGAGATCCGGGCCGAGATCGAGCGGACCCGGGGCGACCTGAGCCGTGACGTCAACGCCCTCGGCGAGGCGGTGTCCCCCGGGAACGTCGCCAAGCGCCAGGCCAGCAAGGTCGGCGAGAAGGTCACCGGGGCAGCGACGAGCGTGAAGGAGCGAGTGATGGGAACGGCAGACGACATGACCAGCTCAGCCGGCGGGGCGGCCTCGGGCCTGACCGACCGTGCCTCCGGCATGGCCTCCGGCGTCAGTGACCGGGCGTCGGACGCCACCTACACCGCCAAGCGCAAGACCCAGGGCAACCCGCTCGCGGCGGGGGTCATCGCCCTCGGCGCCGGGTGGCTGCTCGGTTCCCTGATGCCGGCGAGCGAGAAGGAGCGCGCCGCGGCCTCGACCGTCAAGGAGAAGGCCCAGCCGGTGATGCAGGAGGCCCAGTCCGTGGCGAAGGAGGCGGCCGAGCACCTCAAGGAGCCGGCCCGGGAGTCGATGGAGTCCGTCAAGGGCACGGCCCAGGACGCCGTCGACACGGTGAAGTCCGAGGGCCAGTCGGCGGCCCAGGACGTCAAGGGCAGCGCCCAGGACGCCAAGGACACCGTGCAGCAGGAGGCCGGCAGCGGCTCGACCAGCGGCACGACCAGCGGCACGGGCTACAGCTCGACCGGTGGCACGGGCTACGGCTCGACCGGTGGCAGCACGCCGGGCACCATCGGCAGCTGACACCCCCCTTCGCAGGGAGAAGCAGAGCCCGTCACCCCTTGGGGGCGACGGGCTCTGCTCGTGCGTGGTGGTGACGCGCCGGCGGTCAGGCGGCGGTCAGGCCGGGTATGCCGTGAGCTCGGCCGCGAGGTCCGGGTGCACCCGGGCCTGCACCCGGGTCCCGTCACTGGTGTGCTCGGAGCCGAGCACCTCGCCCTCGTCGTGCAGCCGGCTGACGAGGTCGCCACGTTCGTAGGGCAGCAGCACGTCGACGTCGATCGTCGGGCGCGGCAGCTCGTCGGCGATGAGGTCGCGCAGCTCGGCGATGCCCCGGCCGGTGCGGGCCGAGACGACGAGGCAGTGCTTCTCGTGGCGGCGGAGCCGGTCGAGCACCTCGGGGTCGGCCGCGTCGGCCTTGTTGACGACGATGACCTCCTTGACCCCGGCGGCGTCGACGTCGGCGAGGACGCCGCGCACCGCGCTGATCTGGCCCTCGGGGTCGGGGTGCGACCCGTCGACGACGTGCAGCAGGAGGTCGGCCTCGGCCACCTCCTCCAGCGTCGAGCGGAATGCCTCGACGAGCTGGGTGGGCAGCTGGCGCACGAAGCCCACCGTGTCGGCGAGCGTGTACAGCCGGCCGTCGGGGGTCTCGGCACGCCGGACCGTCGGGTCCAGGGTGGCGAACAGCTGGTTCTCGACGAGCACGCCGGCGCCGGTCAGGCGGTTCAGGAGCGAGGACTTGCCGGCGTTGGTGTAGCCCGCGATGGCGACGCTGGGCACGGCGTGGGCCTTGCGGCCGGCCCGCTTGGTGTCGCGGCCGGTCTTCATCTCCTTGATCTCGCGGCGGAGCTTGGCCATCCGCTGGTTGATCCGCCGGCGGTCCAGCTCGATCTTCGTCTCACCCGGACCACGTGAGCCCATGCCCTGGCCGCCCGCGGCCTGGCCACCGGCCTGCCGCGACATCGACTCACCCCAGCCTCGCAGCCGCGGGAGGAGGTACTGCAGCTGGGCGAGCTCGACCTGGGCCTTGCCCTCCTTGGACTGCGCGTGCTGGGCGAAGATGTCGAGGATCAGCGCGGTGCGGTCGATGACCTTGACCTTGACGACGTCCTCCAGGGCGCGCCGCTGGCTGGGGGTCAGCTCGGTGTCGCACACCACGGTGTCGGCGCCCTCGGAGATCACGATGTCGCGCAGCTCCTCGGCCTTGCCGGCACCGAGGTAGGTGCTGGTGTCGGGCTTGGAGCGACGCTGGACCACGCCGGCGAGCACGGTCGAGCCGGCGGTCTCGGCGAGGGCGGCCAGCTCGCGCAGCGAGTTGTCGGCGTCCTCGGCGGTGCCCTCGGTCCAGACGGCGGCCAGCACCACGCGTTCGAGGCGCAGCTGCCGGTACTCGACCTCGGTGATGTCCTCGAGCTCGGTCGACAGGCCGGCGACACGGCGCAGCGCCGCTCGTTCCTCGCGGTCGAGCTGCTCGCCGTCGTAGCCGGCGAGGCCGTCCGGGTCGGTGCGGCGCAGCTCGTCGTCGGCCAGGGCCTCGGCCCTCAGTGCAAAAAGGTCAGTGCGTGAAGTCATATCCCCTCAAGAGTGTCATTACTGGAACAGGGCAGGCGACCCGTTTATGCCGAGCCGGGGCCCCGATCGCTAGCGTGTGCGTCGATGAGCCAGAGCGACCACTACTTCACGGCGCAGCCGGCCAGCACCGGCGAGCAGCGCAGCCTCACGGTGCGCCTCGCCGGCCGCGAGGTCACGGTGCGCACGGCACCGGGCATCTTCAGCCCCGAGGGGCTCGACAAGGGCACCGCCGTGCTGCTGCGCGAGGTCCCACCCCCTCCGGCCACCGGCGACCTGCTCGACCTCGGGTGCGGCTGGGGTCCGGTCGCGCTCACCCTCGGCCTGCTCTCCCCCGCCGCCCGCGTGTGGGCGGTGGACGTCAACGAGCGCTCGCTGGCCCTGGCCCGCGCCAACGCGCAGGGCGTGCGCGCCGACGGGGTGCGCGCCGTGCGGCCTGAGGAGGTGCCCGACGACGTGCGCTTCGCGGCCATCTGGTCCAACCCGCCGATCCGCGTCGGCAAGGCCGTGCTTCACGAGATGCTCCTGCACTGGCTGCCGCGGCTGGAAGCCGGCGGCACGGCATACCTCGTCGTCCAGAAGAACCTGGGGTCGGACAGCCTGCAGCGGTGGCTGGCCGAGCACCTGCCGGCGGGTCAGTTCAGCGTCTCCCGCCACGCCTCCGACAAGGGATTCCGCGTCCTGGCCGTCACACGAGGGTCGTGACGCCGTCGGCGACCAGGGCCGCCGGGCCGGCGAGCTCGACCTCCTGACCCGGGAGGGCGGTGACACGCAGGCGTCCGCCCGGGACGTCGACGGTCCACACGTCGGGCGCCCCGGCGCCGGCCCAGAAGCGGGTGGCCAGGGCGGCCGCACAGGCGCCGGTGCCGCAGGAGCGGGTCTCGCCGACGCCGCGCTCGTGGACGCGCATGCTGATGTGCCCGAGGCCGTGGGGACGGACGAACTCGACGTTGGTGCCCTGCGGTGGCACGGGGTTGACCACTGGGGCCGAGGTGAGGTCGAGGCGGTTGAGGTCGATGCTCTCCGGCAGCGCCACCACCGTGTGCGGGTTGCCCAGGTCGAGGCTCACGGCGGAGAAGGGCTCGTGGCCGCTGAGGTGCACCAGTGCGTCGATGCCGTCGTCACCGGCGTTCTCGGGGTCGGCGAAGCGCCACGGCCCGAGGTTCACCGCGATGAGGCCGTCGGGCTCGAACCGGACCCGCTTCACGCCGGCCCGGGTGGCGATGGCGAACTCGTCGGCCGTCTCGAGTCGCTCGCGGCGCAGGTACGCGGCGAAGACGCGCGAGCCGTTGCCGCACATCTCGGCCGCGCTGCCGTCGGCGTTGCGGTAGTCCATGAACCAGGTGGCCTCGCCACCCTGGGCCCGCACCGACTCCTCCTCGGCCATGGCGGTCGGCACGACGCGGATGACGCCGTCACCCCCGATGCCGGCACGTCGGTCGGCGAGCAGCGCGACCTGGCTCGGCATGAGGTCGTGGGTGCCCTCGAGGTCGGGCACGAGCACGAAGTCGTTCTCGGTGCCGTGCCCCTTGGTGAAGGCAAGTGCGTCAGCCATGCCGGCCATTGTCCCTGATCGCCTGGCGCACGAGGTGCACGGTCCGAGCAAGGGTGTCGTGGTCGCGGGGGTCGAGCCAGGTCACGCGCGGGTCCGGGCGGAACCACGACTCCTGCCGCCGGGCCAGGCGCCTGGTCAGCGCGGCGGTCTGCTGCTGGGCCTCCTCCGCGGTCAGGTCGCCGTCGAGCTCGGCCAGGGCCTGGGCGTAGCCGATGGCCCGGGAGGCAGTGCGCCCCTCGCGCAGGCCCCGCGGTTCCAGGCCACGGACCTCCTCGAGCAGGCCCGTGTGCCACATGCGCCGCACCCGCTGCTCGATCCGCTCGTCGAGCACCGGCCGCGGCACGGCCAGCCCGACCGCGACCGTCGGCCAGAGGTACTCCCTGCTGGGCATGGTGGCCGAGAACGGCCGGCCCGTGAGCTCGATGACCTCCAGGGCCCGCACGACCCGGCGGGTGTTGTTGGGCTCGATGGACGCCGCGGCGGTGGGATCCGCCTCGCGCAGCCGCGCGAACATCACCGGGGTGCCGCGCTCTGCCGCCTCGCGCTCCAGGCGCCGTCGGAGGTCGGGGTCGGTCGGCGGGATCTCCAGGCGGTCCAACGCCGCTCGCACGTAGAGGCCCGACCCACCGGTGACGACGGGGTGCCGTCCCCGCGCGAGGATGTCGGACAGGTCGGCGCGGGCGGCCGCCTGGTAGGCGGCGACACTCGCCTCCTGGGTCACCTCCAGCACGTCGAGCTGGTGGTGCGGTATGCCGCGGCGTTCGCTCACCGGCAGCTTCGCGGTGCCGATGTCCATGCCGCGGTAGAGCTGCGAGGCGTCGGCGTTGACCACCTCGCCACCGAGCTCCTCGGCGACCTCGAGGGCCAGCTCCGACTTGCCCGTCGCGGTCGGTCCGACGACCGCGATGACGACCGGCTGCTCGGCGCGTTCGTCCATCTCCTACAGGTCGTGCTGGTCGGGTGTGTCGTGCCCGAACGGGTCGGGGTCGACACCGGGCATCCAGGACTGGCCGGGCTTGCCCCAGCCGTTGCGCTTGACCGCCTTCCTGGCCTTCTTCCCCCACTTGTCGCCCAGGCGGTCGACGTAGAGGAAGCCGTTGAGGTGGTCGTACTCGTGCTGCATGCACCGGGCGAACCAGCCGGTGGCCTCGAAGGCCATCTCGTTGCCGTCGAGGTCGTAGCCGCTGACGCTGGCGCGCTCACCGCGCTTGAGCGGGAAGCTCTCCCCCGGCACCGACAGGCAGCCCTCGACCTCGTCGTGCGGGTCGGGTTCCTCCTGCGCCGGTTTCGAGGAGCTCACGTAGGGGTTGATGATGACGCCGCGGGCGGGGACGTCGTCGGAGTTCTCCATCTGCCAGGTGAAGATGCGCAGCCCCACACCGATCTGCGGCGCGGCCAGGCCGACCCCGTGGGCGGCGTCCATCGTCTCGAACATGTCCGCCACGAGGGTGCGGAGGTCGCCGTCGAACGACTCCACCCGCAGGGCGCGCTGGTGCAGGACGGGCTCTCCGGTGATCACGATGGGGCGCACGGTCATGGCGGGCAGTCTCCCAGACGCTCGGGTCGCGGGCCGCGTGGGCCTGCGGCACGGTGGAGGGGTCCGCGGGGCACCTCGCGGGAGGTACCGACACCGACGCATCAGACCGCTTGACCCCGAGTGACACCAACGAAGGAGATCCGCCATGGGAATGTTCGACGAGATGAAGGACAAGGCCGCCGACCTGGCCGCCGAGCACTCGGACGCCGTCGAGGAGCACAGCGACACCGGCCTCGACCGCGCGGAGGAGATGGCCGGCGAACGGTTCGGTGACGAGCACGCCGACAAGATCGGCCAGGGCCGCGACGTTCTCGACGAGCGCATCGGCGGCGGCGGGGGCGACGAGGGACAGACCCCCGCCTGACGGCTCAGAGGCTGGAGCAGGACGGCGCCGCGACCGGCTGGGTCACCGGGCGACCCACCGAGGGCATGCCCAGCGACACCGCCGGCTTGCCCGGCACCGGGGCGTCCTGGAGCGCCTGCCAGGCGTCGCCACCGGCGGTGCGGCGCACGGCATACGGGCCCCCGCTGAGGGCGGCGTCGGCGACGAGGTGGTGCGGCGCGCCGTAGGTGACGCCGACGGTCACCATGTCGCCGGGGCGGGGGCGCTCGGCACCGTCGGGCACGGCGAAGTGCACGAGCCGGTTGTCGCGGGCGCGCCCGGAGAGACGCTGGGTCTCGGTGTCCTTGCGGCCCTCACCGGTGGCGACGAGCACCTCGATCTCGCGGCCCTCGATGGCACGGTTCTCGGCCCAGGAGATCTCCTCCTGCACCGCGATCAGCCGGTCGTAGCGCTCCTGCACGACGGCCTTGGGCACCTGGTGGTCCATGGTCGCCGCGGGGGTCCCCGGACGGATGGAGTACTGGAACGTGAAGGCGCTGGAGAAGCGCGACTGGCGCACGACCTCGAGGGTCTGCTCGAAGTCCTCGTCGGTCTCGCCGGGGAAGCCGACGATGATGTCGGTGGTGATGGCGGCGTCGGGGATCTGCTCGCGGACCCGGTCGATGATGCCGAGGAACTTCGCGCTGCGGTAGGACCGGCGCATCTCCTTGAGCACCGTGTCGGAGCCGGACTGCAGTGGCATGTGCAGGCTCGGCATGACGTTGGGGGTCTCGGCCATCGCGGTGATCACGTCGTCGGTGAAGGCGGCCGGGTGCGGGCTGGTGAAGCGCACGCGCTCCAGGCCCTCGATCTCGCCGCAGGCGCGCAGCAGCTTGCCGAACGCCAGGCGGTCGCCGAACTCGACGCCGTACGTGTTGACGTTCTGGCCCAGCAGGGTGATCTCGACGACACCCTGGTCGACGAGCGCCTGCACCTCGGCGAGGATGTCGCCCGGGCGACGGTCGGCCTCCTTGCCGCGCAGGCTCGGCACGATGCAGAACGTGCAGGTGTTGTTGCAGCCCACCGAGATCGAGACCCATCCGCTGTACGCCGAGTCGCGACGGGTGGGAAGGGTGGACGGGAAGACCTCGAGGCTCTCGAGGATCTCGACCTGCGCCTCCTTGTTGTGGCGGGCGCGGTCGAGCAGCGCCGGGAGGCTGCCGATGTTGTGGGTGCCGAAGACGACGTCGACCCAGGGCGCCTTCCTCACGATGGTGTCGCGGTCCTTCTGGGCCATGCAGCCGCCCACCGCGATCTGCATCTCCGGGTTGCGCGTCTTGGCCGGGCGCAGCTGGCCGAGGTTGCCGTAGAGCTTGTTGTCGGCGTTCTCGCGCACCGCGCAGGTGTTGAAGACGACGACGTCGGCCGCGTCGGGCCGCTCGGCCGGGTCCAGGCTGTTGACGTCGACGTAGCCGGCCGTCTCGAGGAGGCCGGCCAGTCGCTCGGAGTCGTGGACGTTCATCTGGCACCCGTGGGTGCGCACGTCATAGGTCTTCTGCGTCGTCTGTGTGCTCATCGCACCGACAAGGGTACGTGCTGCGCACGGCCCCGTATGCCGCACGGCGGCCCCTCCCTCGATCGGCGACTCCACGCCCTGCCGACGACCTCACAGCGCGGTTTGACAGCGGGGATGATCCGGCGCACTATTTAGTTGAAAGTTCAAGCATGCTCGACAGCGTGCTCCCCGGCACCACCTCCCCCACCTCAGAAACGAGACATTGATGGCCCTGTTCTCCCGCAAGAAGTCCCCCTCCACCCCCGTCGCTGCTCCGGCGGCCCCCGCGGGACGCACCGCGACCGCCGTCCTCGACCGCCACGTCTTCGACGAGGCCACCCAGGCCGTCCAGGACATCTCCGGCGACTACCTCATCGACGCCAGCCACACCCGCATCGGCTTCTCGGCCCGTCACGCGATGGTCACCACCGTGCGCGGCCAGTTCGACGAGTTCGAGGGCACCGCCCACATCGACACGGTCAACCCCGCTGCCTCCTCCGTCTCCGTCAGCATCACGGCGGCCAGCGTCACGACGGGCAACGAGCAGCGTGACGGTCACCTCAGGACGCCGGACTTCTTCGACGTCGACACCCACGAGACCATCACCTTCGTCTCCACCGCCGTGTCCCGCCAGGGCTCCGAGTGGGCCATCACCGGCGACCTCACGATCAACGGCACGAGCCGCCCGGTCACGGTGGTGTTCGAGGAGACCGGTTCGGCGAAGGACCCCTACGGCAACCTCCGAGTGGGCTTCGAGGGCGGCACCTCCATCAACCGCACCGAGTGGGGCCTCAGCTTCAACGCGGCGCTCGAGACCGGCGGTGTGCTGGTGAGCGAGAAGGTCAAGCTCGAGTTCGACATCTCGGCGATCGCGCAGTCGGCCTGACCCGACCGGACCCCGACCGGACCCCGACCCGGGCACGGGCCGGGACCCTGCCCCTGTCGGCTGCCCTCGCGGTGGCTGCCAGGGGCAGTTCCATGACCGCCGCTCGACGCCTGCCCACCGCCGACCCGTGCTGAGCACTGGCTCGTCCCCCCGCTGACGCCCCCCACTGAGGGCGGGCGTCAGCGGGCGCGGAGGTCGGCGACGAGGGGCGGCATGGCCACGACCAGGAGCACCAGGGCAGGTGTCAGCAGGACGGTGAAGCCGAGGCCGAGGTAGCCGGCTGCTCCCGCCACTCCCCCGACGAAGAACAGGGCCACCAGTCCCGCCAGCATGCCGAGCTTGCCGAGGTCGGCGCGCACCGGCGGCTGGCCCGCCATCCGGCTCCGGTACGACGCCTTCCCGAGCTCGATGCCGATGTCGGTGATCATGCCGGTGACATGCGTCGTGCGGATCTGGGCGGCGGAGATCTTGGTGATGATGGCGTTCTGCAGCCCCATCGTGAAGCACAGCACCGCGACGAAGACGAGGTCGCGGTGGCGCCAGGTGAGCTGGTCGGCGAGGCCGC
>Ga0307409_100001922_pt1 | contig 10602 bp, 5 predicted proteins | sample 322Ometagenome_2_FD_203888 | JGI IMG/M metagenome (GOLD analysis project Ga0307409, IMG submission 203888) | Maize rhizosphere microbial communities from greenhouse at UC Davis, California, United States - 322HYB-O-2 | ecosystem: Host-associated > Plants > Roots > Rhizosphere > Soil | place...
TCGACGAGCAGACCGACGCCCTGCGCGATGCGGTCGACGGCCGCATTCCATCGAGCGCGCTGATCATCGTCACCATGGGCGGAAACGACGTACGCGACCTTGCGCCGACCGGAACCGACCCCGTCCCGCAGGCTGCGGCCTATACCGAGCTTCAGGAATGCGCAATTCAGCTGCAGCATGAGCTCAGCCAGCTGATCGGCGACGGCGCGCGGAACATCTGCATCACCGGCATTGCCGATGTCGGGCTCATCCCTCGCTACGACCGCGACGGAGACGGCTTCCTCGACGCGACGGAGCAGATGCGAAGCGCCGCCGCGACCGATTATTCGGTCTATCTCGACACGTTGATCCGCACGCAGGTCGTCCCCGCTCTCCAGGCCATGGGCGCGACCATCACCTATGTGCCGCTGATGGATCATGTCGACGCGAACGGGAATCTGGTGGTCGGCGCATTGAACGCGAATCTTCCGACCATCGCCGCCCTCCACGGCCTGACGACCGAGGAGCTTTCTAACAACCTCCTCACCTACAAGGATTTGGTCTTCTACGACCACGTCCATCCGAACGCGCAGGCGAATGCGCTGCTTGGCGCGTACATGCAGTCGATCATCGCCGGCATGCCGTGGGTCGAGACACTGCCGCTGATGGGCGCGAACGTGGATTACAGCGCGACGGCCACCATCGGGATGCCAGGCGAAGTCGACCGGGTGACGGCCTCATTGGTCGCCGGTACGACCTACACGCTGGAGATGCTGGGCGTCAGCTCGCTCGGGACGAGCGGGAGTCTGGGCGATCCGACGCTTCGGCTAATCGGTCCCAATGGCGTGCTCGTGGCTGCCGACGACGACAGGGGCGTGGGCTTCGACCCGACACTGACCTTCACCGCGTTGACGAGCGGCAATTACACGCTCGAGCTCAGCGCGGCAGGAAGCGTCACCGGCACCTACTCGCTCCAGGCAGCGGCCATTGCCGGCACCGCGATGACCACGAGCAATACCTACGCCGTCTCCAGCTCCTCGACGGTAGTGATCGAAGGGGCCGGCGGAGTTGGCCGGGACGTGGTCAGCACCAGCGTGAGCTATGCGCTGAGCCCCGGTAGCGAGATCGAGGCCCTGCAATCCAGCCGCCCGTCAGCCAAGACGGCCATCAATCTCACCGGCAACGAGTTCGCTCAAACGCTCATCGGCAATACTGGCGCGAACGTGCTCGAAGGCAAGGGCGGCGCCGACATCCTTTACGGCAACAAAGGAAACGACCGGTTCGTGCTCAGCAACAGCGCCGTGACCTCGCCTGGCGCCACCAATATCGACGCGATTATGGATTATGCCGCCGGCGATCTGGTCGACGTGACGCAAATTTTGGCCGTTGGGCCGGGGACCAACGTGGCGCCTGGCGGCTATCTGCGAGTGACCACGAGTGGGCTCGTCCAGGTGGACCTCGATGGCGGCGGGGACGACTGGATCACGCTCAGCACGATCAATGGGACCGGCGCCGTGACCCTGCGCTACCTATCGGGGGGAACGGTGACCGACCTGTCCCTCTCACGTGCCTTGGACAGCAGCGCGGCCGCACTCGCCGATCCGGTCGACAAAGTAGGATTCGGCTTGTCCCACTATGTCCCGGGCGACCTCTGGGCCTGAACGCGGGAGCTCAGCGTCCCAGAATCTGGTCGACAAGCGTGCGGACGTTGCCGAAATGCGCCGCCTTGATGCCGTCGGCATCCTTGATCCCTGAAGGCACCCACGCCCGCTCGAACCCAAGCTTGGCCGCTTCCTTGAGGCGAAGCCCGGAATGCGCGACCTGGCGCACCTCGCCCGACAGAGCGATCTCTCCGAAGACGATGCATTCGTTGGGGATTGGCCGTTCCGACAAAGCGGAGATCAGCGCTGCCGCAACTGCGAGGTCCGCTGCCGGGTCCGTTAGACGATAGCCACCGGCGACGTTGAGATAGACCTCGGCGGTTGCAAAGCTGAGCCCGCATCGCGCTTCCAAGACTGCGAGAATCATCGCCAGCCGCCCACTGTCCCAGCCGACCGCCGCTCGGCGCGGCGTCGCTCCGCTGGCGAGGCGAACGGTCAGCGCCTGGATCTCGACGAGGACCGGCCGGCTGCCTTCCAGCGCCGGGAAGATGCTCGTGCCGCTCACGGGCTCGCCGCGCTGGGTGAGGAACAGCACCGACGGGTTCGGAACCTCGGCCAGGCCCTCGCGCTGCATCGCGAACACGCCGATCTCGTCGGTCCCGCCGAAGCGGTTCTTCATCGCGCGGAGGATTCGATACTGATGGCTGCGCTCGCCTTCGAAGCTGAGCACCGTGTCGACCATATGCTCGAGCACGCGCGGGCCGGCGATTGTCCCGTCCTTGGTGACGTGTCCGACGAGGACGACCGCCGTTCCCCGCTCCTTTGCGAACCTGACCAGCTCCTGCGCCGAGGCGCGGACCTGGCTGACGGTGCCCGGCGCACCCTCGATCAGGTCGGAGTGCATGGTCTGGATGGAGTCGATCACCAGCAGATCGGCGCCGCCATTGTCGCCAAGCGTGGTCAGGATGTCGCGGACCGACGTCGCCGCCGCGAGCAGCACGGGTGCCTTGCCGAGCCCAAGCCGGACCGCGCGCAGGCGAACCTGCTCGGCCGACTCCTCGCCCGACACGTAGATGACGTTGCGGCCCTTGGACGCAAGGTCAGCGCAGACCTGGAGCAGCAGCGTCGATTTGCCGATGCCAGGGTCGCCGCCGACCAGCATCGCAGATCCCGGAACGATGCCGCCGCCGATGGCGCGGTCGAACTCGGCGATGCCCGTCGCGATCCGCTCCGGAAGGGCGACCGGATGATCGAGCCCGACCAGCTGGATCGTCCGCCCGCCACCCTGGAGATTATGCTTCGCGGCGAAGATGCTCGACACCTCCGCACTCTCCTGGACGAGCGTGTTCCACTCGCTGCAGTCGGGGCACTGGCCCTGCCAACGGCTCGAGATCGAGCCGCAGGCCTGGCACGTGTATCGCGTCTTCGCTTTCGCCATCCTGCTTCGAACCTAGCGGAACGAAGCAGGAACGCAACGGCCCAATCCGAAGCCGATCAAAAGACCGCTTCGGCCTTGGACTTCATCATCTGCTGCCGGACCAGCGGGATCGGCGGACCGCCGAAGCCCAGGAACTGGTCGTGGAAGTCCTTCCACGCTTTTTGACCGCCGCGGCTGGCCGCCCAGTCGTCGCGCAGCTTGCGGATCATCAGCTTGCCCATCGTGTAGTTGAGGTAAGCCGGATCGTAGGTTCCCCGCGCCGCCTGCTGCTTCGCATTGCCCTCGTCCTGATAGCATTCGTTGCGGAACAGATCGTAGCTCTGCTGCTGAGTCATCGAACCGGTGTGCATGCCGATCGCCGACAGATAGCGGCAGTCGCGCAGCAAGGCGTTCGACAGCTGGCCGATGAGGATCTCGTCGCCACCGCCACCGACGCCCGCCTGGCGCATCATTTCCTCGGTGTAGTGCGCCCAGCCTTCGGCGAAGGCGTAGCCGACGAACACCCGGCCGAACATGTTCTTCGACCGGTTCGCGTGGAGGAAGTTGAGGAAGTGGCCCGGCCACACTTCGTGGACCGAGGTGAACAGGAGGTCCGCCTTGCCCGGGATGTACTCGAGCTGCGCCGCCTTCGACCAGGTCGGATCTGGCGGCGAGATGTAGTAGACCGACGGCAGGTTCTTTTCGTACGGCCCCGGTATGTTGATGTAGGCGCTGTTCTGCCGATTGTAGGGCGGCGATTCCTCGACCTTGGCCTCCTCCGGCCCCGGAATCGAAACGATATTCTTGTCGAGGATGAACTGCTTGAGCCCTGCCAGCTGCGCGCGAGCCCCGGCAACGGGTCCGCCCTCCGGCTTATCGGCGTTCATCTTGAGCATGCAGTCGGCGATAGTCGCCCCGGCGGCGTAGCGGCTGCACGCTTCCTTCAGCAGCTTCTGGTTCGCCGCAAGATCGGTGCGGCCGAGCCTCTCCAGCTCCTCAACCGGCGTGGTCACCATCTCGGTGTCGGCGAGCATCCGCTGGAACTTGGCCTTGCCGAGCGCGAAGTTGGGCTTTGCGGCTCCGCGCTGGGCCTCGACCCATTTCACGGTTTCCTGCATCGCCTTCACGGCATTGTCCGACGCGGACTTGAGCGCCTTTTGGTCCTCGTCGCTGCCGATGCCTTTCCAGGCGGTCATGCCGTCGCCCGGATAATATTCGATAAAGCCTCCGAAAGCCTTTGCCGCATAATCGACGAAGCTGATCGGCATGGGAGTGCGGATGTTCGTCCGCATTTGCTCGGCGGCGCGCGGGATATTCTGAAGAAACTTGATGTAGGCCTTCAGCCGCTGCTCCTTGGGCGCGTAGGGAACGGTGATGTAGACCGACGGGTCAAGCAGGCCGAGATAGGCCGCCGGGTTGGTGTGCAGCTGATCGGCGCCCTCCGGGTCGATCCAGAACAACTGACCCTTGGCAACGCCGACCAGATAGTCGCGCTCATACTTCTGCTCATCCGTGAGCTTGTCGTCGCCGAAGGCCTGCGCGTCGGAGATCGTCTGCTTCAGCCGGGCTACGTCGGCGTCTATCGCCGCCTGCGACAGGTCGGCGATCTGCCCATCGAATTCATGCCGTCCCTGCGCGACCGCGAAGCCCGGATTCGATTTGAAGCTGGCTTCGATGAACCCGTTCACGAAGCCGGGCCAATCGGCCGTCCGCGCTTGCGCGGAAATGCCGGACTCGTTCGAATTGTCGGCCATCTGGCAACCGCCCATGGCCATGGCCGCAACTGCAACCGACGCGATCAGGAACTTCCGCATAAAGTCTCTCTCCCTCACAGGCCGGGTAGAACTGCCGTGGAGCATCGGCAAGCGAGCCGGGGCCGATTGCGGCCCGGGTTAAGCGTCACTAGGGGCAAGGCGTGATCCCGGCTCCTCTGCGCATCCCCGACTATCGAGCGTTCTGGTTTTCCCGGCTCGCCACGACGATCGCGCAGATGGCGATGGTCATCGTCATAGGCTGGCAGGTCTACGACATTGCGCGCGAGACGATGAGCATCCGAGAGGCTGCGTTCCAACTTGGGCTCGTCGGCCTCGTGCAATTCGTGCCCTTGTTCGTACTGACGCCGATCAGCGGATGGACGGCGGACCGCCTCGACCGGCGCATCATCGCTCGGGCGGTGATCGCGCTGGAATGCGTCTGCGCGCTGATCCTGTTCTGGGCGACATGGGAAGATTTCATCGACCTTCCGATCCTGTTCGGAGTCGCGGCCTTGCTCGGCGTTGCCAGGGCTTTTGCGGGGCCCGCGCTCGGCGCCCTCGCCCCGAACCTCGTGCCTAGAGAAATTCTACCCCAGGCGATCGCGCTCAGCTCGGCCGCGTGGCAGACGGGCGCAATCGCCGGTCCCGCAATCGGCGGCATCCTCTACGACGTCACCCCGCATCTGCCCTACGCCTTCAGCGCGGTGCTGTTCGCCTTTTCCACGGTATGCCTGTTCACCATCAAGCCGATCGCCCGCACGGCGCTGAAGCCCGGAAGCCCGCTGAAGCAGATGGCGGACGGCCTTTCCTACGTGCGCCGCAACCGGCTCGTGCTCGGTGCCATCACGCTGGACCTCTTCGCCGTGTTGCTGGGCGGCGTGACGGCGATGTTGCCGGTCTACGCCCGCGACATCCTGCAGGTCGGCGCGGACGGGCTTGGGCCGCTGCGCGCCGCTCCCGCCGTCGGGGCGACTCTGACCGCCATCTTCTTCTCGATCCGTCCGCTGAAGACCAATGTCGGCGTGAAGATGCTGGTCGCAGTGGTCATCTTCGGAGCGGCGACGGCGATCTTCGGCTTTTCGAACTCGTACCCGCTGTCGCTCGCTATGCTGGCGCTGCTCGGGGCGGCCGACATGTTCTCCGTCTACATCCGCCAGTCGCTGATCCAGCTCCATACGCCCGACCAGATGCGCGGCCGGGTGGCCGCGGTCTCCACGCTCGCCATTTCCGCTTCGAACGAACTCGGCGAGACGAGGAGCGGCTTCACCGCAGCGCTCCTGGGGCCGATCACGGCCACCGTGGCAGGCGGCATTGCGGCCATCGCGGTGACCCTGATCTGGGCCGGCCTTTTCCCCGAATTGCGCCGGGCCCGGACCTTCGAGCTTCCCGACGAACCGCCGCCCGAGGAAGCGACCGTGGTCGCCGGCGGAGCATGACTTGCAAGTACAAGCGTCCAACCCGAACTAGTCGCTTCAAATCCAGAAGGAGAGCCTCGGCATGAAGGCGAACAGCGTCCTCGAGACCATCGGAAACACGCCGCACATCCGCATCAATCGCCTGTTCGGCGACAAGGCCGAGGTCTGGGTGAAGTCCGAGCGCTCGAACCCCGGCGCCTCGATCAAGGACCGTATTGCCCTCTCCATGGTCGAAGATGCGGAGCGCAGCGGGAAGCTGAAGCCTGGTGGGACGATCGTCGAGCCGACGTCCGGCAACACCGGCATCGGCCTCGCGATGGTCGCCGCCGTGAAGGGCTACAAGCTGGTCCTGGTGATGCCCGACAGCATGAGCGTCGAGCGGCGGCGCCTGATGCTCGCTTTCGGCGCGACCTTCGACCTGACGCCGCGCGAAAAGGGCATGAAGGGCTCGATCGCCCGCGCGCAGGAAATCATCGCCGAGACGCCGAATTCGTGGATGCCCCAGCAGTTCGAGAATCCGGCGAACCTCGAGGTCCATCGCCGCACGACCGCGCAGGAAATCCTGACGGACTTCCGCGACAATCCGCTCGACGCCCTGATTACCGGCGTGGGCACCGGCGGCCACATTACGGCGTGTGCCGAGGTGCTGAAGAAGGAGTGGCCGAACCTGAAGGTGTTCGCGGTGGAGCCGACACTTTCACCGGTCCTTTCCGGCGGCGACCCGGGCCCCCACCCGATCCAGGGGATCGGCGCGGGATTCATCCCCGCGATCATGAACACGAGCCTGCTCGACGGCGTGATTCAGGTCGACCCGAACGATGCCAAGGAAATGGCCCGCCGCTCGGCTCGCGAAGAAGGTCTTCTGGTCGGCATTTCGTCGGGCGCGACGCTTGCCGCGATCCAGCAGAAGCTACCGGACTTGGGTGAAAATCCACGAATTCTCGGCTTCAATTACGACACTGGCGAGCGCTACCTCTCGGTGGCCGACTTCCTGCCGGAATAAGAATGGTAAAGGCGCGGTAACCCTGTTCCTTAGCCGTGGCGTTAACGCCGCCCGGCTTAAAAGCCTTCGTTAGCGGGACCGAACCCGCAACCGAGGTTTTGGAATGCGTAGAGCGCGCTTCGCAAGAGCAGTCGAAAAAGTGGGAACGGCGCCGGAGCGCGCGTCGGTCGGCGAAGCGCTGTGGTTCGACGTCCGTTCGTCCGACAGCGCGGGCGACGACTCGCTGCTCGCCTCGCGCGTTTCCGGTCTCGACCATACCGCAATCGTTCTCGCCGCGACGCACCTGCTCACTGGCCTGGCCTTCGTGACCCTGCACGGTTCGGGGCCTGCAGGTCAGCTGTTCAGCTTGAGCGTTCCATTGCTCCTCGTCCTGCTGCTGGACGTGGCTGCCGCTGCGGCGCTGCATTTCCGCGACCGCTTTGGGTTCAAGCCCAATGCGGTGATCCGGGGCATGTGCTCCTACATGCTGGCGATCGGTCTGCTATGGACGATGGTCGGCGTGCAGGCGACCGGTCCGGTGCATGCGGATCATTGGGTCCTTCCGTTCGTGATGATCGGCGGAGGTGCGGCCATGGCAGCCATCGTCGGCGCAAGCTCGCCGCCGCTTGCCATCGTCAATGGCGCGACCCTCATCTTCGGGGCGGTCGTCCTGAGCGGATCGCCTTATGTCATCGGAGCTACGGTTCTGCTTTCGAGCGTCATGATCGCGCACAGCGTCATCTCGGCACGGCAGGTCATCGCAGCGGGACGCCGTCGCCTCAACCTCGATGCCGAGGCGCGCAAGGCGCTGAACTTCGTCGAGGAATTCGAAGCCAGCGGGCGCGGGTGGTTCTGGGAAACCAACGCGGAAGGCACCCTCTCTTACGTATCTCAGCAGCTTGCCGACGACTTCCGCTGCCAGGCGCATGAGCTCCTCGGGCGGCAGTTCACCGACCTGCTGTCGGTCGACACGAGTCACGAGAAGACGCTTGGCTTCCACCTGTCGGCGCGCTTCCCATTCTCCGACGTCGTCGTGACTGCCGCAAGCGATGAGGACATCCACTGGTCGCTGTCAGGCAACCCGATCTTCGACGAGCGCGGCCGGTTCCTTGGCTTCCGCGGAATCGGTACCGATCTGACCGAGCAGCGCCGCTCCGAGCAGGAGATCACGAGGCTCGCGAGGTTCGACTCGCTCACCGGCCTTCCGAATCGCGCGATGATGCGCCAGACGCTCGACGAGGCGCTTCGCAACGCCACGAGCCGGCAGAAGGGCTGCGCGCTCTTCCTGATCGACCTCGACCGCTTCAAAAACGTCAACGACACGCTCGGTCACCCGGTCGGCGACGCTTTGCTTCGCCAAGTAGCAGACCGCCTGAAGTTGGCGATGGGCGACCATGGGCAGATCGGGCGCCTGGGCGGCGATGAGTTCAAGGCTGTGCTTCCCGGCATCGTGGACATCGGCCTACTGGAATCACTGGCGCGCACGCTGATCGAGCAAGTGTCGAGGCCCTACAATATCGACGGCCACCGCGTGGTGATCGGCGCTTCCGTCGGCGTCGCAATCGGCGATCCCGGCCGCTGCACCGCCGACAGCCTCGTTCGCGATGCCGATCTCGCTCTTTACGCGGCGAAGGACGCAGGCCGGGGCAAGCACTGCTTTTACGAGCAGGCTATGCACACCGAGGCGTCTGATCGCCAGGTCCTCGAGAACGATCTTCGCCAGGCCATCGACAAAGGCGAGCTGTGGGTCGCTTACCAGCCAATCATAGAGGCCGTGAGCGAGGAAGTGTCGGGCTTCGAAGCGCTCGTGCGCTGGGATCACCCGCTGCGCGGCCGAGTCTCGCCCGACAAGTTCATCCCGCTCGCCGAAGAATGCGGCCTGATCCCCCGGATCGGCACCTGGGTGCTGGAGACTGCGCTGGAGGAAGCTTCGCATTGGCCGGACTCGGTGCGAATCGCCGTCAACCTCTCGCCGATCCAGTTCAACGACCCGAACATTGTCGACATCGTGTCCAACGCTCTGGCGCAGACCAGCGTGCGCGCGAACCGGCTGGAACTGGAGATTACCGAGGGCGTGTTCCTTGCCGAGGGCGACACCACCGACGAAACGTTCGCCCGCCTCAAGGACCTCGGCGTTCGCCTCGCGCTCGACGACTTCGGGACGGGCTACAGCTCGCTCGGCTATTTGAAGAAGGCGCCGTTCGACAAGATCAAGATCGACCAGAGCTTCGTCCGCGGCGCCGCCTCCAAGACCAGCCGCAACAGCGCCATCATCCGCGCGATCGTGACGCTCGCCGAAAGCCTGCAGATGGACACTTGCGCGGAAGGCGTGGAAACTCACGACGACCTGGAGCTCATCCGCGAGCTCGGGTGCAGCCACGTGCAGGGCTACATCTTCGGCAAGCCGCTGGAGAGCACCGCGGCCCGGGAAATGGCGTCGAAAGCAATCGTCGAAGCCGACGGCTACAAATGCCTCCGCGAACCGCGCCAGCGCCTCATGCGCCGCGCCATGGCGTCGTTCGAGGGCGAAGCCTGCGAAGTCCGGCTACGCAATATCTCGATCATGGGCGCTCTGGTCGAATGCGACCGGGCCGTCGCCCCGGGAACTCGCGTCGTCATGGACATCGTCGGGGCCGGCCCGGTCGAAGGCGTCGTCCGCTGGGCGCAGGCCGGCAAGTTCGGCATCCAGTTCAGCGACGCGTTCCAGATGTCCCGGCTCGCAGCGAAGAAGCAGAAAACCAACGAAGTCCAGATGCTTCAGCCCTGGTACGTCGGGCACAAGGCGGCCAGCTAGAAGGCTTCCTCGGGAAGCTTCATGACCGATTCCGCACCGGCTTCCACCTGCCGGCGGAGGCCGGACGCAAGCGGAAGCTCGCGCTCCGCATAGAAGCGCCCGGTGACCAGTTTCGCCTCGTGGAAGTCGCGATCGCCTGAGCCGTTTGCGGCGAGCGGCCCCGACACTTGCACCATCTTCAGCCACATCCATCCGAGGACGACGAGGCCCATCAGCTCCATGTAGGAATAGGCGCCCGCACCGGCATTGTCGGGGTCGGCCATGCCGTTCTGGGCAAGCCACATGGTCGCCCGCTGAAGCTCGCTGACCGCCGGCTCCAGAGCTTCGCCGAGACCCGCCGGGTCGCCGGCCGCCTTGGCCACCGCAATGTCCTCGCCGATCACTTCGAAGAGGGTACGGAGGGCGCGCCCGCCGTCCTTGCCGAGCTTGCGGCCGACAAGGTCCATCGCCTGGATGCCGTTCGTGCCTTCGTAGATCTGCGCGATCCGGGCATCGCGGACGAACTGCTCCATCCCGTGCTCGCGGATGTAGCCGTGACCGCCGAAGATCTGCTGTGCCAGAACGGTCGCCTCGAAGCCCTTGTCGGTCAGATACCCCTTGATGACCGGTGTGATCAGCGAAACGAGGTCGTCGGCGCGCTGGCGCTCCTCCTCGCTCTGC
>Ga0307409_100001923_pt1 | contig 10601 bp, 9 predicted proteins | sample 322Ometagenome_2_FD_203888 | JGI IMG/M metagenome (GOLD analysis project Ga0307409, IMG submission 203888) | Maize rhizosphere microbial communities from greenhouse at UC Davis, California, United States - 322HYB-O-2 | ecosystem: Host-associated > Plants > Roots > Rhizosphere > Soil | place...
CCTTCCCGACGACGCCGTCGACGAGCTGGTGGGCCTCTACCGGCGCTGGCGTCGCGGCTGACGCCGGCGGCCCGAGGTTCCGAGCAGCACCGAGCCGGCCATGGCGGCCAGCACCGAGGCAGCCAGGACCCCGATCTTCGCCGCCGCGTCGAGGTCGGCGCGGCCGGGGGGGAAGGCGAGACCGGTGATGAAGAGGGACACGGTGAACCCGATGCCCGCGACGGCCCCCACGCCGAGGACCTGCGGCAGGGTGACCCCGCCGGGCAGCCGGCCCAGCCCGGTGCGGAGGGCCAACCACGTCGCCCCCGCCACGCCGACCGGCTTCCCCACGACGAGGCCGAGGGCGACACCCAGGGCGACGGCGCCGGCGCCGGGGGCGTCGAGGACTGCGGCCTCGATGCGCACCCCGGCGTTGGCCAGGGCGAAGAGGGGCACGATGCCGAAGCTCGCCACCGGGTGGAGGCGGTGCTCGAGGCGCTCGGCCGGCGACGCGCCACTCGGCCGGGCCGGGGTGAGCAGACCGAGGACGACGCCGGCGATGGTGGCGTGCACCCCGCTCTCGTAGGTGGCGCCCCAGAGGACGACCGCGGCGGCGACCAGGGTGATCCAGGGGGCCCGGAGCCGCCACAGCGCCACGACCGCGAGGGCGGCGGCGCCGGCCACCGCGAAGGCGACGCCGTCGATGCCGTCCGAGTAGAAGACGGCGATCAGGACGATGGCCCCGATGTCGTCCACGATGGCGAGGGCGAGCAGGAAGAGCTTGAGCGGTGCCGGGACCCGGCTCCCCAGCAGCGCCACCACCCCGACCGCGAACGCGATGTCGGTGGCCATGGGGATCCCCCACCCGTCCGCGCCGGGGTCCCCCGCGTTGACGGCGAGGTAGAGCAGGGCCGGGACAGCCATGCCGCCCAGTGCGGCGATGACCGGCAGCGCCGCCGCGCGCGGCGACCGGAGCTCGCCCACGACGAGCTCGCGCTTGATCTCCAAGCCCACCACGAAGAAGAAGACGGCCATGAGGCCGTCGTTCACCCAGTGGCGCACCTCGGTCGACCACAACGACTCGTAGCTCGACGACCACGGCGAGTTGGCCCAGACCAGGGCGACCACGGCGGCGCCCAGCAGCACGATGCCGCCGGTGGCCTCGGCGGCGAGGAACCGACGGACCGCCTGGGGCAGGCGGATTGCGGGCGGGGTGACGGGCATGGCGCTCCCGGGGCGTGCGTCGACACCGTCGCCGACCAGGCTTCCCGGCACACCGTTCGGTCCAGTGTGCCAGCTCGCTCGACGACCGGGACCGGGCCCCCGACGCCTAGCTGGGCGCCGCGGCCGGGCGCTGCGAGGTGCGCCCGATCAGCGTTCCTGACCGCTCGGCCCGGAAAGCGCCGTCTACCAGGGACTCGACCGGCACCAGGGTCCCGACCAGGGCTTCTCACTGGTGCGACGGGCCGGCCAGGGGGACCAGGCTGAGCGAACAGCCCCCGGTCTCGTGAAGGAGCGGCGATGAAGCTCTTCGGACGCACGCACATGCCGCCCCTGGACGGGGCGACGGCGTGGCTCAACTCCGAGCCGCTCGAGCCCGCCAAGCTGCTCGGGCACGTCGTCCTCGTCGACTTCTGGACCCTGACCTGCATCAACTGGCTGCGCACGGAGCCCTACATCCGGGCGTGGTCGCGGGCCTACCGGGACGACGGCCTGGTCGTCATCGGCGTCCACACCCCGGAGTTCTCGTTCGAGCACGACATCGACCGCGTGCGGCGGGCGACGGAGGAGCGCACCATCGACTACCCGGTCGCCATCGACAACGGCTTCGAGGTCTGGCAGGCCTTCGACAACCACTACTGGCCGGCGCTCTACTTCGTCGACCGGGACGGCCTCATCCGGGACCAGCACTTCGGGGAGGGGCGCTACCAGCAGTCGGAGCGCACCATCCACGACCTGCTCGGCGTCGAGCGCGAGCCCGTCTCGGTCGAAGCGGTCGGTGTGGAGGCGGAGGCGGACTGGGACCAGCTCCGTTCGCCGGAGACCTATCTCGGCTACGGGCGCGGCGAGCACTTCTCCTCACCGGGCGGCGTCGCCTTCGACGAGCGTCGCACCTACGCGCTCCCCGATGGGCTGCGTTCCAACCACTGGGCCCTCGGCGGCGAGTGGACCATCGGTCAGGAGGCCGCCGTGCTCGACCGAGCCGGCGGGAGCATCGCCTACCGGTTCTCCGCCCGTGACGCCCACCTCGTCCTGTTCTCCCCGGGCGACGGGTCCATCCCCTTCCACGTGCTCCTCGACGGCGAGGCCCCGGGCCCCTCGCACGGCGAGGACGTCGACGCAGACGGGAACGGCCTCCTCGAGGACGGCCGCCTGTACCAGCTCGTGCGCCAGCGCGACGGCGTACGGGAGCGGACCCTGGAGATCCGCTTCCTCGAGCCCGGCGCCGGCGCCTACGTCTTCACCTTCGGGTAGTGCCGGCGACCAGGGCGGTGGTCCAAGGCGATGCCCGAGATACGCATTGACCGCAGCAAGTCGCTGGCGCAGGAGCCCTGGACCGGCCACAACCGCTGGCACCCGGACATCCCGCCGGTCATCCGGTGCGACCCGGGCGAGGACGTGATCCTCGAGACCCGGGACGCCTTCGACGGTCAGTTCGGCCCGGGCACCCCCCCGGACGTCCTCGCCACACCGAACCTCGACGTGCTGCACCCCCTCACCGGTCCCGTGTACGTCGACGGCGCCGAGCCGGGTGACCTGCTCGACGTCGAGATCTCCGACATCGAGCCGGACCGCTACGGCTACACGGCCCAGGTGCCCGGGTTCGGGTTCCTCCGTGATGTGTTCCCCGAACCCTTCAAGGTGGACTGGGACATCGCCGGCGGCTGGGCCACGTCGGCGGCCCTGCCCGGGGTCCGCATCCCCGGTGTCCCGTTCATGGGAACGATCGGCCTCTGCCCGGACCACGAGCAGCTGCCCGCCACCAGGGCCCGCCAGCAGGCGCCGCTCGATCGCGGCGGTGCGCTCCCGCCGTCCGCGGCCTCGGCCGTGCCCAGCGATCCGCACATCGCCGCCTCCGGCGCACGAACGATGCCTCCGCTGGCGCGCACCGGCAACGTGGACGTCAAGCAGCTCAGCCGAGGCGCCCACCTGCTCATCCCCGTCGACGTCCACGGAGCCCTGTTCTCCGCCGGGGACGGGCACTTCGCCCAGGGCGACGGCGAGACCTGCGGCCGGGCGATCGAGATGGGGGCGACCCTGCGCGTGCGGTTCACGCTGCGGAAGGGCGAGGCCGCCCGGCAGGGCATCCGCCGGCCCTGGTCCACGAGAGGGGATCACCACGTGCCGCCGCCCGTGGCCCCCCCTCCCCGGTTCTCCGCCACCACCGGCAGCTGGGCCACGAGGGACGATGGCGACCGCTCCGGAGGCGTGTCGCTGGCCGCCCGCAACGCGTTGCTCGACATGATCGACTGCTTGACGGAGCGGGGCTGGACGCCCCAGGAGGCCTACGCCATCTGCAGCGTGGCCGTCGACCTCAAGCTTCGACGCCTGATCGACGTCCCGAACCTGCTCGTGTCGGCGCTCCTGCCCGAAGACATCTTCACCGACGCCGGGGCCGACGGGCGGCCCCTTCCCCGCTGACCAGTCCTCGTCAGACGGTCGAGGGTCGACGCTCGAGCAACGTCCGGCGCAGCTCCCGTCGGGAGGCGATGCCGAGCTTCGGGTACACCTTGCGCAGGTGCCACTCGACGGTGCGGGCGCTGATGAACAGCTCGGCGCCGATCTCGGGGTTGGTGCGGCCCTCGGCCGCGAGGCGGGCGATCTGCGCTTCCTGCGCGGTGAGGTCCTCCCGCGTGTCCACCGTCCGCTTGCGCACGGTCTCGCCGGTGGCGGCGAGCTCCCGGCCGGCCCGGTCGGCGAAGGCCTCGGCGCCCATGGCGACAAACGACTCGTGCGCGATCCGCAGCTGCTCCCGGGCGTCGACGCGGCGGTTCTGCCGGCGCAGCCACTCGCCGAACAGCAGGTGGCTGCGGGCCAGCTCCATGGAGATCGGGGTCCGGCGCAGGTAATCGATCGACTCGTGGTAGAGGTCCTCCGCAATCGCGGCTCGGCTCAGCAACGCCCGGGAGCGTGCGTCGATCCCCTGCGGCCACTCCGTGCCCATGGCTCGCGTCATGTCCGACAGTCGGTCGCGTGCCTCGAAGGCGGCCTCCGGTCGACCGGCGCGGACCCCGGCCTCGACGAGCTCGTGCAGCTGGAGATCGCCGGACCAGTCCGGGAAGTGGGCATCGGCCTCCGCCGCCGCGGCGAAGGCCTGCTCGTAGCGGGCCAGGCCGTTGTACAGCGTCGCCGACGCCGAGGTGGCGAACCGGGCCACGTGCCCCCGGCCTCCCGCCACCGCATCGGTGACGGTGGCCCCGATCAGAGCCGAGGCCTCCGGCTCCCGGCCTCGCAACGCCGCCAGGAAGGTGGCGCCGTAGGGCGTGTACTGGCTGCCGGTGGCCTCGGTGACGGCCTCGGCCTCGGCCAGCAGCACCGCCGCCCCGTCCAGGTCCCCCTCCCACAGCAACAGGATGGCGAGGTTGTTCAGCGCGATGGGAAGGATCGTGAGGGCGCCGCTGGCGCGGGTGAACTGCACCTGGCGACTGGCCAGGTCATGCCAGCTCCCGTAGTCCCAGGTGCTGCTGGCCGTGGCACAGGCCAGCCCGAGCCACCGGAGGTCCTCCTGGAGCGATGTCTCCCCCCTCCGGAAGATGCCCCCGGCCTGCCGGAGCAGCGGTGTGGCCTCGACTGGTCCCCGGCTGATCAGGAGGGCCAGGCCCTCGAGGAGCAGTTCGACGGGTCGCGGTGGGGAGAGCCCCGGCGCGGCGATGGCGGCCCGCGCCACTTCGTGGACGTCCGTACCGCGGGCGAGGCGGCCGGCGTACGACGTGGCGCTCAGCGCCTGGAGATAGGTCTCGCGGGCCAGGCCGACGTCGACGCTCTCGAGCCGGCGGGCGGCATCGAGCAGCAGCCGCGGCGACTCGCTGCCGTCTCCCGCCAAGAAGCCGATCCACCCGCGCAGGAGATCGACCCGGCCCCGCAGCAGCGGATCGAGCGGTCCCGGATCGATGGACGCCAACAAGGCGAGCGCCGCCTCGAGCCCGCCGGCTTCGAGCTCTGCCTCGGCCGCTTCCAGCGCGCGCTCGACCCGCTGCGTCGGGTTGGTGGTGAGGGCGACCGAGCGCTCCAGGAACGCCGCCGCCGCGGAGAGCCCGCCCCGCCGCCGCGCCCGTGAGGCGGCGCGCTCGAGCTCGGCGGCGACGTCCTCGTCCGGTCCGGCGGCCGCCTGGGCCCGGTGCCAGGCGCGACGGTCGGGGTCGGCATCGGCATCGGTCGCCTCGGCGAGCGCCCGGTGCGCCTCCCGTCGTTCGTCCGCCGTCGCCCGGCGATACGCGGCCGACCGCACCAGCGGGTGGCGGAAGACGATGCGTTGGCCGAGCTGGACCAGGCCGTCGTCGACCGCGGGCCAGGCCGCGTCGCTCGCCATCCCGAGGCTCCGGGCCGCCCGCCACACCACCAGCGGGTCCCCGACGGGCTCGACGGCGAGGAGCAGCATCAAGCGCTGCGTCGCGGCCGGCAGCAGTGAGATGCGCCGGAGGAACCCGGCTTCGATGCGGCTCGTCACCGACATCCTTCCGGGGAGCCCGAACCCCCCGGCGAGCTCTGCCGGGGTCATGGCTCGGGGGAGCTCGAGGAGGGCCAGGGGGTTCCCGTGGGTGTCCGCCACGATGCGGTCCATGACCGCCCGGTCGAGCGGTGCATGCAACCCGGCCTCGAGCAGCTCGTGGGCATCGGCGTCGGCGAGGCCGCGGACGGCGAGCTCGGGCAGCCCCCCGAGCCCGGGCGTATCGGCACCGTCGCGCGTGGTGAACACCATCCCGACCGGCTCTGCGAGGAGGCGACGGGCGACGAAGGCCAAGGCCCGGGCCGAGGCACGGTCGAGCCAGTGCGCGTCATCGACGAGGCAGATGAGGGGGCGCTCCTCAGCCACCTCGGCCAGCACGCTGAGCACCGCCAGGCCGATGAGGAAGCGGTCCGGTGGGTCGCCGGCGGTCAGCCCGAACGCCTTCTCCAACGCGTGGCGCTGCGGCGCCGGGAGGTGTTCGAGTCGATCGAGCAACGGGGCGCACACCATGTGGAGGCCGGCGAACGCCAGTTCGATCTCCGACTCGTCTCCCCCGACCCGGGCGATGCGACAGCCCTCGGCGCGGCCGGCCACGTACTCGAGCAGGGCGCTCTTCCCCACCCCCGCTTCGCCGCGGAGGACCAACACCCGGCTCCGACCCGCCTGCACGCTCGCCACCAGGTGGTCGAGCACCTGGCACTCACGGCGTCGACCACGCAGTGGCGGACCAGGCTCGCCCCGTGGCGCCACCGCGCCGGACAGTACAGACGGTGTCCCTTGGGCACCTCACCCTCGAGGGTGACTTCAGGAGATCGTCAGCCCGGTGACCCGGGATGGGTGGGCTGCCGTTTGGGCGGATCTACTTGCGGTATCCGCGAGAGGATCCGCCCAGAAGGACGGATCGGTGCGCTTGTCCCTGGTCGTCGCCCCCGGGTACCAGGGCGTTCCCCGGGTGCGATCGGGGCGCACGGAGGGGATGGTGGACCCGATGGACGTCGCCGCCCTCGCCGAGCTGCTGCACGAGACGGCCGAGCGCCACGGTGCCTTCGAGGCGGTCGCCCCGCCGCACGACTGGGAGGACTGGTACGCCGCCTACATCGACGCCCGGGACGGCGGCGCAGACCCGGAGGAGGCCTCGGCCGCGGCCGGGCGGTACATGGCGGAGGTCAAGCACGTCGTCCCGCCCGGGTGAGCCCTCGGCGGGGTGGACGGCCCGATGGATCTCGCCGCTGGAAGGCGGCGACGTCCCCGCCCGCCGGCGACCCGTGCACCAGCTCGCCGGCGGGGTGCGCATCGACCGGCCCGTCGCCTCGGCCCGGCTCCACGCCACCGCCCACGGCATCTACGAGGCCTTCGTCAACGGCACCCGCGTCGGCGACCAGGAGCTCACCCCGGGATTCACCGCCTACCGCTCGCGGCTGAGCATCGGGAAGAACCTCCGAACGACTGCTCAAGCTGACTCCTGCGTCTCGAAGGCAGCCACGACCCGCTTGGGTGCCTTGACCCGCCAGGAGTCGGTGATCAGCTCCCGCAGCTCGTCGACGTCCACTGCGGCGTAGCGGACCAGCACGGTGGCGTACCCGTCGTGGTGCGGCGTGGTGAAGAACCTCCGAGCGTCCGACGCCAGCAACGCTTCCTTCTCCTCGAGGGACCCGGTCCAGACGCCGCAGCTCTCGCCGTCGTCGAGGAGCCTGGCGAAGCTCTTCTTGCGCACCCGAAACGAGGGCCGGCCTCCGTAGGACGGATGCTCATCGGTTTCCGGCAACGACAGCGCGATCCGTCGTACGTCATCGGCGGTCGCCATGGCGCATCACCCTCCGGCCTCGTCGAGCGCGGTGGCGATGAGGCCGAAGCGGGTTCCCCGGTCGTCGGTGCACTCGACGCTGAAGTAGGGACCCATGTCGGGCTCGGTGGGGAGGGGACCGGCGGTGCCGCCCAGCTCCTCGAGCTTGGCCACGGCGGATCGAAGCGCCGGGACCTCCACGAAGAACGAGACGCTGGCCGGTTCGTCGGTGCCGAAGGCGGCGTTCTCGTCGAAGACTCCCACGCGGGCAACGGCGTGGAAGTAGTTGCTCGCCGGATGCGACCGCTCGAGCTGCCAGCCGAGCACGCGCCCATAGAACCGCTCGGCCCGCGGCGCGTCCTCACGCACGAACACCAGTCCGACGTCTCCGGTCGGATCCAGGCTGGGCGCCACATGGGAGTAGTCGCCACCCGGCCGGTAGACGAGCAGCGGCACCCCCTGATCGTCCTCAGCTTGCGCCCAGCCGCCCCCGTCGGGCGCGACCTCCGACGCCGTCACCCGGCCGCCGCCCGCCTCGATGGCGTCAACGGCGGCCGCGACGTCGGCAACCCGGTAGTTCGGCCGCACCGCGACCGCCTCCGGGTCACCGATCAAGCGGACGGTGACCGACGTGTTGAGCGTGTAGTGGTTGACGTGCCCTTGGTAGAGCACCCGTTCCGCCTGCCAACCGAACAGGGCGCCGAAGAACACCATGGCCCGGTCGGCGTCGGGCACCCCCAGGTGGACGAGAGCGAGCCGACCGTGGTCGGTCGTCGTGCGCTCGAGGTCGTCACTCATGGTCATGCCCAGCTCCTCCAGGATCCGGCGCCGCAACGAGACGGCGAAGTGGACGCGGGGTCGAGTGGGGGTGAACGACCGGCGGAGGGCGTCGAACGGGTCAGCCATCGTCGCCCTCCTTGTCGTAGAGATGGCGGAAGGCCGACCGGGCCCGCACCAGCAGCGCCTCGGTGGCGTGGACGGTCCGGCCCAGGAGCTCGGCCACTTCGGGGACGGGCAACCCGTCGACGTAGCGCAGCGTCAGGGCGGCGCGATGGTGGTCGCCGAGCCGTCCGAGGACGTCGACCGCCCGCATGCTCGTCAGCCGGGCGTCCCACGGGTCGTCCATGGGATCGTCGATGTCAGGGTCGACCGCCAGCTCGGCCACGAGACGGTCGTCGCGGGCGCGGCGGCGCCAGTGGTCGGCCAGCTTGTGGCGGGCGACGCCGATCATCCACGGGATCGAGATCAGCGCTGCGTCCGCGCTCCGGACCGCCGCCAGGAACGTCTCCGAGGTGAGGTCCTCGGCCGTGGTCACGTCGCCGCACCGATCGAGCAGGTAGCCGTAGACCTCGGGCAAGGCCTGGTCGTAGAGGGCCAGCAGCTGGTGACCAGCTTCCGGCACGCCGGGCACGCCCTCCACACTCCTACCGTCGTTCGGGAGGCCACAACTCCGACGGGGCGGGGACGAGAAACCGGCTAGGACGCGACCTCGCTCGCGCGCATCCGGACCCCTTCCCGATGCGGGCGGATAGAGCTAGTTGACGTGTACGCCGGAGATGGCCCGGGCGATGACCAGGCGCTGGATCTCGGAGGTGCCCTCGAAGATCGTGTAGATGCTCTCCGCCCGTCCAGCGAGTGCTCTCAAGTCCGCTGCGTGCCTTCTCAGCAGGGCCTTCGTGTCGGGCTGTCCGGATGGTTCGCCGGCGTTTCGGGCAGTTGTAGGGACACGAGCAGGGACGCGGGCCTCAAAGATGCGTTTGGAAGACCATCCGCGAGCGAACCCACCACGGTCCCAACGTGCCGACCGACCAGGCCGCCCGCGACGCGACGACGGCATGCTGCCCGAATCGCCGGTCTGGCCAGGCTGAGGGCACGTCGGAGCGCACGTCAGCTTCGTGCGCACCGACGAGCCGGAGCGACCCCGCTTCGGTCGGGTTGCGGGGTGGCTGCCAGGGACGCGCTTGCGCGGCTACGACGACGTATCGCACGTCCTGGTGGCGCATGAAGTCGAAACGGACCTCTGACACTGCTCGCCACCGGCGAGCTCACACTTCCCTCACCGCCCCCTCATGTGGACGTCACGAGGAGGTGCTGGGATGGCGGGGATGGGAGGCGTCATGCGATCAGGTCGGATGCGACGAGCGGCACTGAGGTCGACAGCGCTCCTCGGTGTGGTCCCGGTGGTCGCACTGATTCCGGCGTGCACGCCCCCTCCACCCGGTGCCGAGGTCACTCCCCGCTGGACGCAGACGCTGTCCGGCCCGACGAACGAGGACGAGTTCGACGGCATCGCCTCCGCCCCAGACGGCTCGGTGTACGCCACCGGCAAGTTCGAGCAGAGCGCGACCCTGGGCGGCGCCAGCTTCACCAGCGCCGGGGCGGCGGACATCCCCTTCGCCCGCTTCGATGCGACGGGCAAGACGCTCTGGTCGAAGCGCTTCGGTGGGCCGGGCGAGGACAACCTCTTCGACGTCGACGCGGATGCCGGCGGCGCCGTGGCGACGGGTTGGTTCGCCGGGACCGTCTCGTTCGGGGCCGTCACCCTCACGAGTTCCGGACCGGCCGACTGCGTCGTGATCGCGGTGCGACCGGACGGCTCGACGAAGTGGGCCCGGGCGTTCGGCGGTCCCTACCGCGACGGCTGCAACGAGGTCAGCATCGACCCGAGCGGCGCCATCACGACGTCCATCGACACGGAGGGCGGGTGGACGCCACTCGGCAGCGCCGCGATCCCCCACCTGACGTCGGCTGACACCGTCCTCACCCGCCTCGCCCCGGACGGTAGGACCACGTGGATGCGCCGCGTCGGCGGCCCCGGACCTCAGCGCGGGAAGGCCCTGGCGGTGGCACCCGACGGAGCGGTCTCGTTCGGCGGCGACACGATCGGGCCGTTGACGCTCGGCGGCACGACTGCGGACCCGCCGCCGGGTGGCGGCGGGCGCGACGCATGGCTCTCCCGGTGGAGCGCGGGCGGTGCCCTCTCGTGGGTCACGACGTGGGGGGGGCCAGGCGACGACCTGGCCAAGGGCGTCGTCGACGACGGCACCGCGGTGTCGTACGTGGGCCCGTTCACGGGGGCGATCACCGTGGGGTCGACGAGGCTCGACGCCGGCCAGGGCGCCGACCTCCTCGTCGCGCGACGTTCGTCGTCCGGCGCGGTGTGCTGGGCCA
>Ga0307409_100001924_pt1 | contig 10601 bp, 7 predicted proteins | sample 322Ometagenome_2_FD_203888 | JGI IMG/M metagenome (GOLD analysis project Ga0307409, IMG submission 203888) | Maize rhizosphere microbial communities from greenhouse at UC Davis, California, United States - 322HYB-O-2 | ecosystem: Host-associated > Plants > Roots > Rhizosphere > Soil | place...
GCTTCGCTTCACCAACAACGTCATCCTCGCCCGCCTGCTCTCGCCTCCGCTGCTCGGGCTGATGCTCATCGTGAACTCGATACGCACGGGTGTAGAGCTGCTGTCGGACGTCGGCATCAATCAGAGCATTGTCAGCAACCGTCAGGGCCACACGCCGGAATTCTACGACACGGCCTGGACGATCAACGCAATCAGGGGCGTCGTCCTCGGCGCCTTCTGCTTTGCCTTCGCCGGATTCTTCGCCAGCTTCTTCGAGAAGCCGGAACTCGCCACGATCCTGCCGGTCATCGCGCTCACTTTCGTCTTCACCGGCTTCCAGTCGGCGAGCACTGCCCTGCTCCAGAAACAGGGCTCGGTGGCACGCATCGCGACGTTCGAGGTGGGCGTGGCCGTCCTTTCGCTGGCGGTGCACGTCGGACTGGCGCTCATAACGCCGACGATCTGGGCGCTGGTCCTCGGAAGCGTCATTACCAGCGGCGCGATGCTCGTCACCAGCTATCTTGTCCTTCCCGGCGTCCGCCACCGCTTCATCATTGATCGGCGCAGCGCGCGCGAGATCATCTTCTTCGGCAAATGGATCTTCCTCTCGTCGATTATCTACTTCCTCGCGATGAACTACGACCGGCTCTACTTCGCCAAGCAGGTCCCGCTGGCGCTGCTCGGCGTCTACGCAATCGCGCGGTCGATGGCCGACATGCTGACGATGCTGGTCAATCGCACCAGCACCTGGGTGATCTTTCCGCACGTCGCGGCAATGGAATCGACCGCGCCGGAAGTGCGGGCGAGCCTGCTTCACTCACGCCGAACCGTGCTGCTGCTCATTGCTCTGGGTTTTGCCTGCTTCGTTGCCGTCTCAGACGGTATCGTCCGGCTGCTCTACGACGCCCGGTACGAGGTCGCGGCTGAGATCCTTCCGCTCATGCTTCTCGGCGTGTGGGTTTCCATCCTTTGCACCGTGAACGATTCCGTGCTGCTCGGAATGGCTCGGCCTGCGTACACGGCGATCGCCAACGGAGCGAAGCTCCTGACGTTCGTTATCGGCGTGCCGATCGCGTTTCATTATTATGGGTTGATGGCCGCGATCTTCGTCCTCAACGCCGGCGAGGTCGTGCGTTACGTGGTGCTCTGGCTGTTCAGCAGGCGGAAGCACCTCGCCTTCGGCCGCGACGATCTCGCTTTGACTCTCCTCTTCCTGATCGCCCTCGGGGGCGCCCGCGAGCTGCTCGCTGCACTGGGGCTGGCGAGCGGCCTCGAAGAACTGTTTCCGTTTGTGCGGGCCGACACGTGGATCAGGTGAAGCAGGGGCGGTTCACGCTCGTCCAGGCGCTGCGCGGCCTGGCCGCGCTTTGGGTCGTCTTTTTCCATGTCAGCGAAGCCGGCCACATCTCAGGCCTCCGATCGCAGCTACCATCCTGGGCCGACCTGTTTTTCACGGCTGGCCACCTTGGGGTCGCGATATTCTTCGCGTTGAGCGGATTCGTCATCACTCATTCGGTTGCCGGAGCATCGATCACCGCCCGGTACCTCGGCCGCTTCGCCCTGCGGCGATCCATCCGCCTCGACCCTCCTTATTGGGCGTCGATCATCTTCGTTGTCGGTGCTGGCTTTCTTTCCGCCCAGCTGAAGGGGGAGGCCTTCCAGCTTCCAAGCTTCCCGCAGACGCTCGCGCACCTGTTCTACCTGCAGACGCTGCTTGGCTTTCCACAGATCAACTGGGTCTACTGGACGCTGACTTACGAGATCCAGTTCTACCTTGTGCTCGTGCTGCTGATCATGGCCGCGCAAAGGATGCGCATTGCTCCGCCACTCATCGTGCTCCTGCCGTTCGTAGCGACGATGGCCATGTGGCTCGGCCTGATGACGCCGCCGACGGGGCTGTTCGTCGATCTGTGGCACGCGTTTCTCGCTGGGGCGCTGGCCTATTGGGCGAAGACCAGCCGGCTGGCTCTCTATGCCTTCGTCGGCGTGTGTTTGCTGTCGCTGGCCCTGTCGCCCAACGACTTCACGATCCTCAGCATCGGCACGGCGATCGTGCTGCACGTGGCATTCCGGACAGGCTACATCTACCGGGGCCTCGATTGGCGCTGGGTCCAATTCCTCGGCACGGTTTCTTACAGCCTGTACCTGATCCACAATCCGATCGTTGGAGGCGTGTCCTTTCTTTCGGCACGCTGGATCGGATCGGACTTCCTGACGCTCCTGCTCAGCGTCGCCGCCAGCATCGCGGCCGCTGTCGTCTTTTGGTACCTGCTCGAAAGGCCGTCGCTGGCGTTCGCCCATCGAATACGCGTGAAAAAGTCCGACAAGCCGCCGATGTCAGATTCCGGCACAGCAGCCGCGAGGCCGCAGAATGCAATTGGCGAGCTGCAAAGCCAGCCGCTAGACGAGCGTCGCAGCAGCTAAAGGGGAATTTGTGCCGGCAAGCAGTGGAAGGACGACCATCGCCGTCGCCATCTGCACCTACAAGCGCAATGAGCCGCTGACCGTGCTGCTGGAATCCCTGATTGCCTGCGCTGAGCGCGTCCGGCAGCGATCGGCTGTCGGCGTCGTCATCGTCGACGACACCAAGGACGAGATCGCACGTCCTGTTGCTGATGCCTTTGCCGGGCGGTTCGAGCTCGGCCTCCAGTACAGAGTGTCGGGCAAGCAGAACATTTCTATGGCGCGAAACCTTGCCATCGAAACCGCGATGGATCTCGCCGACTGGACGGCGATGACCGACGACGATTGCGAGACGCCCGACCATTGGCTCGAGGCCCTGCTCGAGACGCAGGCCCGCACCGGCGCGGATGCGGTCACGGGAAGGATGGTGCGCCGCGTACCCGACGGCTCCCCGCGCTGGATCACCGAAGAGCCCTTCCTCGAGCTGGGCGTCGAGCAGTTCGCCGACGGCGCCGAAATGCCTAGCGCGGCCACATTCAACACGATGATTTCGAGCAACTGGCTGAAGGCAAACCCTGAAATCCGCTTCGCTCCCGCCTACGGCGTGGTCGGGGGCGAGGACATGGTGTTCTTCCGGGCGGCGAAGGCTGCGGGGCTGTCGATCCGTTTTTCCGAACGGGGCTTCGTTTATGAAAACGAGTCCGCCGAGAGAGCCACGCTCGGCTACCAGCTCTACGTCTACTTCTGGCACGGCAACAGCGCAGCTCTTTCCTGTATCGAGAGCGGAATGTCGCGTCCGCGAATGTTCGCTCACGGCGCCGCATCCTTGGTTCGAGCCTCTGGTCGGCCGTTCGAACGAATGCTGCGCGGAGAGAAGGCGCAACTTCGGTTCTGCCTTGCGCAGGTCCTGCACGCCGTCGGCAAGCTGATCGGCACGTTCGGCGTTCGAATCGAGCACCGCTAGCCGATGAAGATCCTATTCGCGCTGCCTGGTCTTCACCGCTTCGGCCGCGGAGCCGAGGTCGTGTTCGAGTCCGTCGCTCAGCAGATCGCCCATCGCGGCGAGCATCAGGTCACGCTGGTCGGTTCTGGCGACGCGCGGAGCGACCGCGCCTACGAGTTCATCCACGTGCCCGCCGTCTCGCGCGAACGGTTCGAGGATTGGCCGAAGGCTCCGTTCCTCCGCCACGAGTTCATGTACGAGGATCTGACGTTCGCCGCCGGCGTCGCCGCGTTACCGGCCGTCGCTCAAGCCGACGTGACGATGACCTGCAGCTACCCGTACACGAACTGGGCGCTACGCCGGCCGCGCCTCGGCAGGCGCCGCCCTCCCCATGTCTTCGTCACGCAGAATGGAGACTGGCCGGCGCAACAGCAGGGCGCAGAACCCCGTTTCTTTTCATGCGAGGGCCTGATCTGCACCAACCCTCTCTACCTTGAGCGGAACCGAGACCGATGGAACTCGACGCTGATCCCCAACGGCGTGGATCCAGACAGCTTCTTCCCCGGGCCTCAGCGCAAGACGGAGCTTGGGCTCCCGACGGACCGCCCTGTCGTCCTGATGGTGAGCGCTCTGGAGTCCGGCAAAAGGGTGATCGAGGCCATGCGGGCCATGGCGGACGTGCCAGATGCGCATCTGGTTGTCGCCGGAGACGGACCCTTGCGCGAAGAGGTCGATCGGCTCGCCGCGGACTTGCTGCCCGGCCGCTTCATGCGTGCAACGTTCCGGCACGAGCAGATGCCTGACCTGTACCGGAGCGCGGACCTGTTCCTTCACACGAAGATTCGAGAGTCCTTCGGCAATGTCTATGTCGAAGCACTCAGCTGCGGCACGCCGATCGTCGCCCATGACGACGAAGTGACGCGCTGGATTCTCGGCGAGCATGCAATCCTAGTCGACACGGAGTTGCAAGCCGCCCTCACAGAAGCGATCGTGGGTGCGCTGAAAACCCGCCGGCCGAATGCGGCGTCAGCCGAATGGGCGCATCGGCGCTACAGCTGGGAAGTAGTGGCGGGGAAATACCTCGACTTCTTCGGCGACGTCGTTCGGTCGACGCCCTAGATCCAGTCGAGCCGGACCTTCCGGTCCATGCCAGCCGCGCTCAGGCGTTCACGAAGCGCGTTCGTGGCACTTGCCAGCTCATCGGAAAATCGCTCGTGGGTCTCGACGATCGCGAGCTGAACCTCATCGATCGCTCCGGTGTCGATCATGCGATTCAGGACGGGCACCTCCGCACCTTCGATATCCATCTTGAGCAAGGTCACCGGCCGGCCCAGCTCGCGAATGAAGCTGGCCAGGTCGATGCACTCCACCTCGGTCTCACGCATTTCGACATCGCCGGACTTGGGCGCGACGAAGCTTGCCGCGACGGTCGTATCGAGATCGTCATATTGCGCATGCGCAACCGGAGTGGAGAGGGTCAGCGACCCCGGCTTGTCCATCACGCCCTGGTTGTAGATGCGTACGTTCGGAAGTCGCGAGAAGCGCTTTTTCAGGATTTCGAAGCAGACGGGATTGGGTTCGAAGGCATGGACCGTCGCGCCTGTCCGGGCGCATTTCGACGTGACGTCCCCGACATTCGCACCCGCATCGATGATGATGTCGCCGGGCCGTGCCGGGACATCGAGATCGATCTCATGGAAGTGGACGCTCTCTTGCTTCCTGAGCGCATTCTGCAGCCGTTCGGTCCAGGGATGGTAGCGAACCTTCCGGTAGAGGGCTTTCCTGAAGCGGGACGGCATCAACAGGTCTCCAGAGACAACTTCGAGAGTCTAGCCGGACCGCTCACGACGGCAAGTACGAGGAAAGCCAGTCATGCCAGATTTGAGACAGCGGTTAGAGATTCGTTGACTTCCAGCCAGAGGTTCCAAAGAAACGGGCGTGTAGCTCACCATCGCCCTCCAAGAGCGCAGAAGCCAGAGGAACTGTTCTTGTACGCACGAAATCTCGCGGTTGGAGCGTCCATCCGTGCCGCAATAGTTGGCGCGGGTTACATCGCGGATTTCCACGCTCGGGCAATCAAGGCTGCGCATGGCGTGGAATTGGCGGCGGTCTGCGACGTCAATGCGACTGCGGTCGAAGCGTTCGCCCGGAGCTGGGACCTTCCTGCATACACGTCGCTGGAGGCGATGTTGGCCGAGCAGCACCTCGACGTGGTGCACGTGCTCGTCCCCCAGGACCTCCATCACAAGGTCGCGAAGACCGCGCTGGGAGCGGGTGTCAGCGTCCTTCTGGAAAAGCCCATGTGCGCATCGAGGGAGGAGACGCGCGACCTGCTTTCCACCGCCACCGCCAAAGGTCTGACCGTCGGCGTCAACCACAGCATGCTGTTCGAAGGCGCGTTCCAGCGCTTGCGCGACCATGTTCGTGGAGGGGACCTGGGGCCGCTCGATCACGTCACCATCAATTATTTCTCAGAACTGCCGTTCATCCGCTTTGGCCCCTTTGGGAACTGGATGCTCCGCGAACCCGGGAACGCCCTTCTCGAGATCGGGCCGCACCCGATCTCCGGGCTAGTCGATCTGATCGGTGTGCCCGACGAGATTCAGGTCACCGCCGACCGCGACATCGTGCTGCCGGGCGGCGCTCGCGCCTACCGCCGCTGGCGGATCCAGACGCTCGCCGGCCGCATCGCCGCAGACGTGAACATCGAGCTGGGACCCGGCTTTCCTCAGCGCATCATCGCTGCTCATGGATTGCTCGGCGCGGCCGTCGCCGACCTCGGCGCAAACACCTGCACGATCGACCGGCGCGCGCCTGCCGACCCGGACTTCGAGCGCTACAGCCGCAGCATATCTCAAGCTTCACAGATGCGCCGTCAGGCCAAGTCCACACTGGCGGATTACATCCTGTCCAAGGCTAAACTTCGCAAACGCGGCAATCCCTACCAGCTGTCTATCCAGGACAGCGTCGCAAGCTTCTATGAGGGCCTTCTTTCGCCGGAGGGGCTGGACAACCGCATCAGCGGAGATCTGGGCGCCGCGGTGATCGAGACGTGCGAGAGGATCATCGACAACGCGAAGCTGAAAGGCCGCGTCGAGCAAGTGCGTAAGCAGGCCCCCGCCGAACTCAAGCCGACCGTGCTCGTGCTTGGCGGAACGGGCTTCATCGGCCGGCAACTCATCAAGCAGCTGCTGGACAAGGGTTATTCGGTCCGCGCCGCCGCCCGGGGCTCCAGCCCTGCGCTCGATGAACTCGGAAGCGATCGGCTTGAGGTGGTTCGGGCGGACATGCGGTCCACGGCCGATCTCGAGCGCATCCTGGAGGGCATCGGTGTCGTGTTCCATCTCGCGACTTCCGACGCGAAGACCTGGGACGAGTTCGTCGAACGTGAAGTCGAGCCGGCCCGCGCTCTTGCTCGCGCCTGCATGGCGCGCGGCATCGAGCGGCTGATCTACACGGGCACGATCGACTCTTTCTATGCCGGCGGCCGTGCGGGGACGATCACTGAAGACACACCGCTCGACCACAACATCAAGCGGCGCAACAGTTATGCGAGAGCCAAGGCAGCCGCCGAAGACATGCTGATGGAAATGCATCGGGAGGAAGGCCTTCCCGTCGTCATCCTGCGCCCAGGTATTGTCATCGGCCGTGGCGGGAACCCGTTCCATTGGGGAGTCGGCAAATGGTCGTCGGAAGGCGTCGTCGAAACCTGGGGCGACGGGACGAACAAGCTGCCGCTCGTGCTGGTGGACGATGTCGCCTCGGGCCTGGTCCGGGCGATGGAGACGCCCGGGATCGAGGGGCGCAAGTACAATCTGGTCGACGAACCTTTGCTTTCGGCGCGGGAATATATCGCCGGCCTGGAACGGCTCGGCGGCTTCAAGATCCGAGCCCATGCCCGGCCGATCTGGCGCTTCTTCATCAAGGATTTCGCCAAGTGGCCGATCAAGGTCGCCGTCGGTCATCCCGACGCGCAGCGAGTGCCGAGCTATTCCGATTGGGAATCGCGCACGCAGAAAGCGGTGTTCGACAGCAAGCGCACCCGTGAGGAACTCGGCTGGACCCCAATCTCCGATCCCGAACGAATGGTGAGCGAAGGAATTGGCGGTTCGCTCGCAGCCTGGCTCAAGGCGCGGGACTGAAGGGGCACGGCGGGTGGGGGGCAGCGCATCCATCTACTTCTTCGCGGGCGACTTCGCGGATGTGCTGCGGCGGCATGCCGAGGGCGTTGAGCAGACCTATGCTACGCACGACGAATGCGCAAAGCTGTTCAAGGGTCTGCTGGATGCGGGCGTGGAGCTTACGATCCACAGCTTCGTCACTCCGGAAGCGCGCGAGGAACGGCCGCTCGATGGCCTTCGGATCGTCTCTCTGGGCGCTCGCGGCTACGCCGACTCCGGCCTGCTTCAGGAGGCCGTCGAGAGGGATGAGTCAGACGCGATCGTCGCGCACTTCCCGAACATGGAATTGCTTAGCGCCGTTATCGCGACAAATTGCCGGTCGATGGCCGTCCTCGCCAACAGCTACAATCGCAGGGGCCCTAAGGCGTGGCTCGAACGCCGGCGCGTTGCGAAGCTGCTCAACAACCCGCGGTTCGAAATGGTCTCGAACCACTGCCTTCCTGCTACGAATCACCTTGCAAGCTTCGGGGTCGATCGCTCCAAGCTGATCGCCTGGGACGTCCCGCACCGCTTCGACCCCAAGGACGTCACACCCAAGACTCTGGGTCCGGGTCAAACCTTCAAGGTCGCGTTTGCGGGCGCGATCCGCGCGGACAAGGGCGTTGCCGACCTGATCCGCGCAGCCGCGCAGCTGAAGGGCGAACGGCTGGAGCTCCAATGCTCGTTCGCAGGGTCGGGTGAGATCGAAGAGATGCAGGCGCTCGGCCGCCAGCTCGGGGTGCCCGATCAGCTCGATTTTCGTGGACTGGTGCCTAACGGCGAAGTGTTCGATCTTTTCCGGACCGCCGATGTCGTCGTCGTTCCGAGCCATCGGGAATATACGGAAGGTTTCCCGCTGACGATGTTCGAAGCGATCGGCTCACGAACGCCGATCGTGTGCAGCGATCATCCGATGTTCGTTCCAGTACTGAAGGACGGAGTCCACGCGGCACTGTTTTCAGGAGGCGACCCTGGCGCCTTTGCCGACGCCATCCGGCGCGTGCTCACTGATCCGGACCTCTACGGTCGGCTCTCCGCAAACGCTGAAATGACCTGGGGCGAGCTGAAGGGACCGGCCGACTGGCGGACGATGCTCACCAAATGGATCCTGGAAGGCCGAAAGTCGGAGTGGATCGATCAGCACATGCTGGTCCGCGGGCAGTCGGCAAGTGCCTGAGTCGGGAAATCCAGGAGTTCGGCTTGCCTTTCTTACCAGCCAGTATCCGGCTGCGTCGCACACCTTCATTCGTCGCGAGGTCGAGGCTCTCCGCGAGCTCGGATGGAGCATCGACACGTTCAGCGTTCGTCAGCCCCGCGCCGATGAGGCCGTAAGCGACGCAGACAAGGCTGAGGTCGGCGGGACCTTCTATCTCCTCAGACAGTTGCCGGTTTCATTCCTGACGGCGCACGCAGTCACCTTCTTCAGCCGGCCGGTCCGCTACTTAGCGACGCTCAAGTTGGCGCTTGGTCACCGGGCACCCGGAGCCCGTGGACTCTTCCTCGGGTTCGCCCATTTCGTCGAAAGTGTCCTTCTTGCCCGCGAGCTGAAGAAGCGGCGGACGACACACCTTCACAACCATTTCGCGAACTCCGCGGCGACCGTCGGCCTCCTCGCCAGCAGGCTGCTCGGCATCCGCTGGAGCTTCACGATGCACGGCATTTCGGAAACGGATTACCCCGCCGGTCTGATGCTCGGGCGCAAGATCGAGGCAGCCGAATTCGTCGCCTGCGTCTCATGGTTTGGCCGGGCGCAGGGAATGCGGCTCGTCGGCCAGGAGCACTGGAACAAGATTCACGTCATCCGTTGCGGGCTGCCGCTTGATCGAATTCCAAAGAAGGGTCCTGTCGAGGCAATTGCGCAGACGATCATTTCTGTCGGGCGCCTTTCGCCGGAGAAGGGCCAGGGCGGCCTTTTGCAGGCGTTCGCGAAACTGCGGGCCAGGCATCCTGAGCTGCAGTTGAGGCTGGTGGGCGAGGGACCCGACCGCGCGTCTCTCGAGACGCTCGCGATGGAGTTGGGGCTCTCGGATGCGGTGACGTTTGCCGGACGCCTCCCGGAAGAAGAAACGCTTGCGGAAATCGCACGTGCCGACCTCCTGGTGCTCCCCAGCTTCATGGAGGGACTTCCCATCGTCCTCATGGAAGCGATGGCGGTTGGCGTGCCTGTTATCGCGAGCAGGGTGGCCGGAATCCCGGAACTGGTCGAGAATGACAGGACGGGGCTGTTGTTCGCACCATCCGACTGGGACGAGCTGGCATCGCGTATCGATTTCCTGCTCGGCAACGAGGCTGTGCGAGGCAGGCTCGCCGAGCAAGCCAAAGCGAAAGTGGCTTCCGAGTTCGATACGCGGAAATCGGCAGAAGAGTTGGCCAGGCTCTTCAGCCGAACCGGCGAGCACCGCGAATGAGCTTCGGGCTGAGGGAAGCGATCGTGCTATCGGCCGTCGCAATCGGCATCGCCGTCGCCGTGGCACTCGCCCACGGCTGAGCGATCAGCGGCCGGTCCGCAGCCATTCCTTCGGGGTGCCGCGGCGAGCCAGGCCCAGATACATCGGCAACTTCCAGATCACGTAGAGCGGCAAGCGCGCGAGCACTCCGAGCGAAATGAATTCGCGACCTTCGCGTACCCAGGCGACAAATACGGCGAACATCGCCAGCACGAGGAGGACGAGTTGCGCGATAACGGGCCACCAAGCTCCGCCCAGCGCGAGGACCAGCGCGGCCGCGATGACCAGTGCGACCACGTTCAGGACGGCAAACAATGCGAGCGGCGGGATCATCAGGTCCAGCCCGGCAAGGATCGCCCGGAGTTTCCCGCGAATGAGCCCGTGCCACACTCCCTTCGGTCCTTGTCGTAGGCCGGTCGACAGGAACCCGCCTTCCCACCGCCGGCGCTGTACGAGCGTCCCCTGCTCGCTCGCGCTTCCGCTCCAGACGAAGGCGTTGCCGACGAGCGTCGGTGGATGCCCGGCGTTGGCCAGGTCGACACCGAGCGCGAGGTCTTCGACGATGCTCGCGCGCGTGTCGCCCGACACATGGAAGAGCTCGAAGGGCATGGCCATGCCGGTCCCGGTGAGGTGCACCCTGCCCGCGAGCTTTTGAAGGCCGCGCTGGCG